>Ga0182018_10002185_pt1 | contig 20209 bp, 20 predicted proteins | sample 812P2MmetaG_FD_120490 | JGI IMG/M metagenome (GOLD analysis project Ga0182018, IMG submission 120490) | Permafrost microbial communities from Stordalen Mire, Sweden - 812P2M metaG | ecosystem: Environmental > Terrestrial > Soil > Wetlands > Permafrost | place: Sweden: Stordalen | collected...
CAAAAACCCAAGCATCCACTCCGCGTGCAATCACCAAGAACCAGTAAAAAACACTCGCGAGATCCGCACAGAACCAGCGACGAAGCACCCCTCACAAAGCACAATGCGCGGGAGACTACCAAAGCGGGCAAAGCCAATGCAAGTGATTTTTTCACTTTTTTTGTTCGATACCCTGTTCCGTTACCGGTAACGTACGGCCTTTTGTGCACCTGTTGTTGGAACGATACAATTAACGATACGCGTTATTTGTACGTAATATGTAAGTGACAATGGAGCTTTTGGAGCCGCGTGCCACGCCCTCCGAAGTCATTGGCACAAAAACGGTTAGCCCAATGTGAGCGGCATCTGCGGTCACGATCCGTCGTTCAGTGGCAATTGCCTACTCGCCCCACGGGTTTGGGAGCCTTGGGGCCCTCCTACCGCAAGAAGCGCTGCATTCGCTATTTGGAGCGTTGCTGGCCATTTTTGACGAGAGAGGAGCGTAATTTGGGATTACCAGTGAGAGCGTACTCACGGATCGAGGTCACGCTCGCTAACGCACTGACATCTCACAAACGCGCCATTTGCGGGGCTTTTCAGCATATCCCACTCCGCGATGCTGCGCCGTTTTTCTGTTCCTCGGTGTTCTGTGGTGCGCATGTCTCGCGACGCGCAACGCAGGCTTCGCGCAAATCGGATCGGCAATTCGCGGAGCGACCAATCAAGCTAATGGCGTCGATCCCGTGCGGCTCGGGTATGTAACCATCTGGCTGGAGCCAGGCCACAGCGTTTCGCTGCACTCCGAGGCGCGATCTTTCGCATAAACGAGTCGCAGTAGTATCTTTTAGGGAGCGCTGCGACTAACACTAAAAGCGGGCTTATGTTTGCTGGAAGAAACGCCCGGTCGGCTCAGCGCAGCGCGCGCCTCCCGCTTCGCTGCTGACGGCGCATCTATGCATCGGCCGCAACACTCTTCGCACGCAAACGCCGAATCCTGTGTACGGCCATGGCCGGGATGGCTAATTTGCGTCGTCGCCATGATCCAGCGACAGCGCTAAAACCCCCAAATAATGGGCTGTTCGGACATATTGTACTGGGATGCAGCCACTATTTAATGAGGTACTGAATTCCCGCGCGCTCGCCACAACTATGCTACGTTACCGGTAACGGCCGCTATTTAGGCTGAGAGTTTGAAGGAAGAAGGGCGAGAAATCAGTTGCATTCCGGCTGCACTGTTGGTAGCTTTCCGACCTTTACTGAATCTTGACGTTTGGCGGTCGTTCAGTCTTTGCAAGTCCCGCATCGGAAACTGAGACTTTGGCGGGACCTGTGGCAAACCGCGTGAGTGGAGCGAATCGCTCGGGATTAGGCCGGTCGACTGGCCAATTGAGCCCGGGCAAGACTTGAAGTACCAAATGGGAGCGAAAATGACCACCAATCGGCGTGAGTTCTTGGCCGCTTCCGCGTCTCTGATCGGTCTTGCAACAGTTGGCCGAGCCGCCTGGCCACAATCCGGCATTCCGGCGGCGCCGCCGGCGGCGAACGACGCGACGCCTTTACCCCCGTCGACCGCAGCCACGAAATTATTGTTCGCGGAAATCGGAGACCAAGATTGGGCCGAACTCCACCGCCGGTTGTTGACTACCAATCAAAATATCCAATCTCGTGGATTGCGACATATCCCCGGCGTGAGCCAAACATTGCTCACGGGCTATCCGTACAACGAATTTTACGATTGGGATCTATATTTCGAGAATATGTATCTTTCGTATTACGGCGTCTGGCAATACTGCTTCACCAATCTGAAAGAATTTCTGGATCGCCAGCAGCCGGATGGCTACATCAGCCGCAGCCTAATCAAGCAGCGTGAGCTTCAGCATTTCAAGCCATTTCTCGCGCAGCTTGTGGTTCTGGGCGCGAAACAAAACAAGAACGATTACGAATGGGTACGCGGGAACTATTACAACCGGCTGAAAAAATATCTCGTTAAGTGGTTCTCGTACGATTACGACCACAATGGCCTGCCAGTTTGGAACTCGGCCGATGCCGCAGGCACGGACAACCAGTGGAGCCGCGCCGGAGCACTGGGCGCATTCGACGTCGAGGGCGTCGATCTGGCTTCCTATCTCATCCGCGAGCTTCGCGCGATGGGCGTCATCGCCGATCACCTCGGCCTCCAAGCGGACGTCCGCGAGTTCAATCTTCACGCCGATCACATGGTCCGGCTCATCAACGAAAACTTTTGGAATGAAGAGGACGGAATGTACTACGACAGGAACGAAAAGACGGGCAAGCCTGTCAAGGTGAAATCGGCAACGTGCTTCATGCCGCTGTTCGCTGGCGCCGCCACGCCGGAGCGCGCGCTCCGGACCGTCAAAGAGCACTTGCTCAACGAGACTGAATTCTGGTTGCCGTATCCGGTTGCCAGTTACGCCAAAACCGAAGTGGACTACTACCAGGGCTCGCACAGCGAATGCAATTGGCGCGGCTCAACTTGGGCGCCCACCAATTACATGATTTTTCAGGGCCTGATGCGATATGGTTTTGTCGGCGTCGCCAAAGATCTGGCGACCCGTCTGTTTGTAATGGCGCTCGAGAAAAATCCCGTTCTGCGTGAATACTACAATGCGGAAACGGGCGCTGGCCTCGGCCAAACTGAGTTTTGGGGATTCACGTCGGGCTATTACGTCATGCTTCTGGAATACCACCTTGGATACGATGCTTCCTCCCTTGATAAACCATTCAAGCCGATTATCCCCGACGAATTAGGAATTCAATTCCAAGTCTGACGGCAGCGTCCGACCTTGACACTCTATTCCCCAGCACGCCCCAGTCTCACCAGCCTCGCCGGACGCACGGCGCTCGTGACGGGCGCCGCCCTGGGCCTGGGTGCCCCGATCGCACGTTTGCTTGGTGCGCGCGGCGCCAAGATCGCGGTGAATTGCTTCCCAAGCCCTGCGAGAGCCGAATACGTAGGCGAGGCCGACGCGTTTCTGGCGTCTGACGCCGGATGTTTCATCACAGGACAGAAACTCGCAGTCAATGGAGGCAATCCGCTCGCCTAGCTGCTGGGTCTCGAATGCAATGTCGCGAAAACGCGCTAGTCATGTCTTAAGGAGGACAAAACTTCAGCGGTTGCGTGCGGGGAACGGTATTTTTTGCTCCGATACGGCAGCTCAACGAAAAAGATTCTTCTTGCACGGCAAGACAAGCCAGCCAGAACTCATGGAGTTTCGATGCCCTACATAACGCGGAATCACCCAAAGCTTACGCAAGAAGGCGCAAACGCAGTGCTAGCCGCCGCGCAACAGCGTGCTCGCGAGATCGGCATCGCGATGAACATCGCTATCGCGGATGAAGGCGGGCACATGATGGTCTTCAGCCGCATGGACGGCGCAAGCATCTCCTCGGTGTGCATCGCCATCGCCAAGGCGCGCGCTGCCGCGATCCAGCGACGGGCGACGGGCCCTGCCGATGGCGATCCCTCGAAGGTGATGATGTCACTGGCCATTGCAATCACGAGCCTCGGGATCCAAACGCCGATGCGCGGTGGCCTGTCGCTTGAGATCGAAGGTCAATGCGTCGGCGGCATTGGAGTCAGCAACGGTACGGAGGACGAGGACGTCGACGTAGCTCGAGCCGGTATCGCCGCGCTGGTTGCCAAGTAGCGCCCGGCGAGAGCGAGAATGGCCGTGCAGTGATTGCGTAGCGCGCGGAACAAATTGATTTCTGCGATTTACCACGTCTACAATCCCATCGCCCCAAAGGTGGCTCATGGACGACGCGACGAGTTCTCGCAGAGGGATACTGGGGCTGGCTGGCTGTGTGGGCGGCGCGCCCTTCGGTATGCATTCAAGCTTGGCTGCGTCTGTCCGGCGCCACCGGCGGGCCGGTGAATCCGAGCGCTGTCTTCCAATCGCGTGAGTCGCACCCATTTTCACGTCCGCTGGTTCCTGATCTTCTGTGTTTTTGTGATCGGAGCCATCGCCTACCTTGATCGCGTAAATATCTCAATCGCCGGCCCGGACATCGCCAAGGATTTTCATCTCACTAACGTGCATCTCGGCTGGGTCTTCAGCGCGTTCATCGCGGGATACGCGCTGTTCCAGGCGCCGGCCGGGTGGCTGGCCGATCGCTACGGGGCGCGCCGAGTACTGACACTCGGAGTTGTATGGTGGAGCGTTTTCACCAGCCTGATCACGGTGATTTCGCCGCATCTGGCGATGCCCTTAGCGATCTTGATCGCCGTACGCTTCCTGCTCGGCATGGGCGAAGCGGTGATGTACCCGGCATCGAATTGCATCGTGGCCGCATGGATCCCTTCCGCCGAACGCGGACTCGCGAACGGAATTATTTTTTCGGGCGTGGGATTCGGAGCGGGTCTTGCGCCGCCGCTCGTCATTTATTTCCTTCTGCACCACGGGTGGAGGACATCCTTCTGGGCTAGCTCCGTGCTTGGTCTGGCTGCGGGTGTGCTATGGTACGTCTCCGCCCGCGACTTGCCGTCACAGCATCCGCGAATCACGCGCGAAGAGCTCGCACTCATCGCGTCCGGAATGCCGCACGCTGAATTCGGCGCAGACAACACGCCGAAACTTGGCTGGGGCGAAATTCTGCGCAATCGCAGCCTGTTCGCGCTCACCTTCAGCTATTTTGCCTACGGATACGAAGCCTACATTTTCTTTAGCTGGTTTTTCATTTACCTCTATACGGCGCGCGGCTTGGATCTGAAACGTAGCGGGCACTACAGCATGCTGCCGTTTTTGGCGATGGCTATCTGTTCCCCGGCCGGAGGATGGATAAGCGATCTGGTCACGCGGAAGTTTGGAACGCGCGCGGGCCGCTGCTATCTATCGGCGATCGCGATTGCGATCTCGGCCACGTTCCTCGTGTTGGGTACTCGCGTTGCAACGGCGCAGTTCGCCAGCGTCGTGCTCGCGGGCGGGGCCGGGGCTCTTTATTTCTCGCAGAGTTGCTATTGGTCGATGAGCGCGGATATCGGCAAGCGTTCGGCCGGATCGGTTTCGGGCCTGATGAACATGGGCGGGCAGATAGGCGCAGCCATTACCGCTTCGCTCACGCCTTGGATCGCAGATCGGCTCGGATGGACAGCGTCTTTCTTGGTGGCTGCGGCGTTGTCTGCGGCCGGTGCGGCGGCATGGCTCTTCGTGAAGCCTGTCGCGGAGTTCTAGGATGGAACACTCAATACGTCGCGCGTCCGCCGCTCGCGTCGTAGCATTGCGCCGTTACGAACGAGCAATCCGGGCTGGCCAGGAAATGGACCACAGCGGCGATCTCCTCCGGCTTCCCGGTTCGCCTCATCGGAATTTTATCCGTCATGTAGGCGATCTGTTCCGGCGTCAATTGTTCGAGAATTCGCGTTTGCACCACCGCCGGAGAAACCGCATTCACGCAGATGCCTTCGGTCGCCAGTTCCTTGCCGATAGATTTTGTAAGGCCGATTACGCCCGCTTTTGTGGCGGAGTAAGGAGCCATGCGCGGATTCCCTTCTTTGCCCGCGATCGAGGCGATGTTCACAATCCGCCCGTATTTGCGGCTCAGCATGTGCGGCACCACCGCGCGGCACATATTGAACACGCCCGTCAGATTGACGGCGATATTGTGCTGCCAATCTTCGTCCGTCTGTTCCGCAATCGGAGCGGCGCGGCCGGCGATGCCCGCGTTGTTCACCAGAATATCGATTCGACCCGTGCGGCGAATCACGTCTTCGACCGCGCCGCGCACCGCGGCGGAATTCGCGACGTCGGACTGGACGGCGAACGAACGGCCCGCCAAAGCGCGCGCGACCTTTTCGGCGCCCTCGCGATCGAGATCAATCAGCGCAATATTTGCGCCGGCAGAGGCCAGGCGACGGGCGATCGCTTCGCCGATTCCGGTTGCGGCTCCCGTGACGATCGCGGTCTGACCCGTCAGATCGAAAGCTCGCGCGTGATCTTGTTCGAGAATCATCGTCGATAATTTAGTTCCGTAGTATAGTCTGCCACCGCGCGGCAAAGGAAGGAGGCTTTCGATGCGATTACAAAATTCCGAAAGGCGTTCGGACCGGCGAGAATTTCTGCAAAGGGCCGGGGCGCTCGCGCTCGGCACCATCATCTATTGTGCTTCCGGGGCCGCCGATTCTCCGCCGACGGGCGCCAAGCCGTTTTGGGGAGTCTTTCCCATCGGCCAGACTCCGTTCGGTCCGGCGGACAAGCTCGATCTCGACTGCCTTCAGGCGGAGGTCAATTTTTGCAATCGCGGCCGCGTGGCGGGATTGGCTTGGCCGCAGATTGCCAGCGGCTGGTCAACCATGTCCGAGCAAGAAAGGATGGACGGCGCGGAGGCCATTTTGGCCGCTGGCAAAGGCGGTAAAACGTCGTTGGTAATCGGAGTTCAATCGATCGGCTCGGATATCCCCACTTCCATCCGTTACGCGCAGCACGCCGCGAAGCACGGCGCGGACGCAATCATTTCCTTGCCTCCGGAAAAAGCCGACGACGCGACATTGCTCGCCTATTACAAGACCATTGGCGCGGCGACCGACCTGCCGCTCGTGGTGCAAAGCCAAGGCAATATGAGCGTCGATCTCATCGTCGAAATGTTCGAACAGATTCCCACCATGAAGTGCGTTAAAGACGAAGCGGGCAATCCGCTCGCGCGCGTTTCGCAAATCATCCAGCAAACGAACGGCAAGCTGGCGGTATTCTCGGGCAATGGCGTGCGCACGATGCTCGATGAAATGCGCCTGGGTTTTTCCGGCCACTGCCCGACGACCGGCCTCGCCGATCTCTATCAGGCTACGTTCGATCTCTGGCATGCCGGGAACCATAAGGAGGCCTTCGACATGTTCGGCAGAATCCAAGCGTTCAACAGCATCCCAGGCGCGGGCCAATACATCTTGGTTGCACGCGGAGTGTTCAAGGAAACCACGACGTCCCGTCCGACGCCCGGGATGGGACCTGTCGCCGGACGCGATACCGCGCCTTTGGACGACGCCCAAAAACAAGTCATTCGCGGGGCTCTCGATGAGTACCTCAAACCGTATTTGCGCGCTTAGTGGGCGCCGCACTGCGTGCCTTCTGGCTGTGCTGATGTCCGCGTTTTCTAGTTTCGCGGGCATCGCACGCGCGCAAGGGTCCAGCCCGCCCCTTTCCCCTTCCGCCGTCGCCGCGGGCAAGGCGCACTTTAGCGTGATGTGCGTGGTGTGCCACGGCAGCAATGCTGGGGGAACCGACCGCGCACCGGCGCTGACCAACAATCGCCAGCTTCGCGGATTCAGCGCAGCCGAGATCGCCGGCATCGTCAAGAACGGCCGTGGCGGGATGCCCGCGTTTCATGCGCTGCCGCAATCCACAATTCAAACCCTTGTAGCTTTTGTACGATCCTTGAACGCGACAGCTTTCGACGTTGCTCCCGCCGGAGACGTGACGTCCGGTGAGAAGTTGTTCTTCGGGAGCGGTCGCTGTTCCGACTGCCACATGGTGATGGGGCAGGGCGGCGTAAACGGCCCCGATCTCTCCGACGTGGCGCGCCAATTGACGCTCGACGATCTCGAGCGCTCCGTCCAGAATCCAGCCGCGCGGCGGATGCCCGGCTATGCGGTGGTCGACGTCCAATTGCTGGATGGCAGTTCCTTGCGCGGATTCGCGCGCGGTCAGGGTACTCACAATCTGCAATTGCAAACGTTCGATGGCCATCTGCATCTGCTGCGCGAGGGCGAATACGAATCCATTTCCACAGAACCGGCGTCCTATATGCCGGCATTCAGCGGAACGTCCGACGATTTGCGCGACTTGATCGCGTACCTCGCCCGGCTCGGTGGCGTGGCCGTTGGGCCGTCCAAGAGTCCGCAGCACGAAGTCGCGGCCGATGACATGGACGCAATTCTCAACCCGAAACCTGGCGAATGGCCCACCTACGCGGGCAATCTAAACGGCAATCGCTTTAGCCCGCTCGACCAGATAAATTCGGAGAACGTCGCTCAGCTACAACTCACCTGGAGCTACTCGATTCCTTACTTTGGCCTCGAGACCACGCCGCTGGTAATGGACGGAGTGATGTACGTCACCGGACCGAATCAAGTGTATGCCCTTGACGCGGGCACCGGACGCCAAATCTGGGCCTACACCCGGCCGCGCACGACGGAGGGTTCGATTGCCGGCGATGCTGCCAGGGGCGCAAATCGCGGCGTTGCTCTACTCGGCGACCGCGTCTTTTTCATTACCGACGACGCGCACTTAATCTGCTTGCATCGGGTGACCGGGGCGCTTCTCTGGGACGTCTACCTGCCGCCCGACAAGCCGGAACATTACGGTGGAACGTCTGCGCCGCTGGCCGTCGGAGATTTGGTGATCACAGGCGTATCCGGCGGTGATCAAGGGATTCGCGGTTTCGTTTCGGCGTACCAAGCAACCACCGGCGCCTTGGTGTGGCGCTTCTGGACCGTTCCCCGCCCCGGCGATCCTGGCTATGAAACTTGGAGAGGTAGCGCCTACGCGCTGGGCGGCGGCGCGACGTGGCTGAGCGGCAGCTATGATGCCGAAACGAATGTTCTTTACTGGGCCGTCGGCAATCCCTATCCCGATACCAACGGCGACGAGCGCGGCGGCGACAATCTCTACACCAACAGCGACATCGCGCTCGACGTGAAGACCGGAAAGCTACTGTGGTATTTCCAATTCACGCCGCACGACCTGCACGATTGGGATGCCAACGAGCCGCTGGTCCTGATCGACGCGCCGTTCCAAGGGCAGCAGCGCAAACTTCTGCTGCATGCCAACCGCAACGGCTTTTATTACGTCCTCGATCGCACCAACGGGAAACTGCTGCTCGCCACTCCCTTCGCCAAGAAACTGAATTGGGCCAGCGGCATCGGAGCCGATGGCCGCCCAATTCTGCTCCCCGCCAACGAAACAAGCGTCGAGGGCGTAAAAACGTGTCCCGCCGTGCGCGGAGCCACCAACTGGTACTCGACGGCGTACAGTCCGGCGACGCGCCTGTACTATGTTATGACCGTCGAAGATTGCAGCATCTACCACAAGGCGCAGGATAGCGGTTACGGACGCTACAACGATCCGGCCGATCCGCCGATGAAATATCTGCGCGCGATCGAAATGGAGACCGGAAAAATCGCCTGGGAAGTTGCTTTGATCGGACCGGTCGAAACGAATTATTCGGGCGTGCTGGCCACTGCCGGAGGCTTGGTGTTTCTCGGAGAGACCAGTGGAGGTTTTGCCGCGGTCGATTCGCAAACCGGAAAGTTCGTCTGGCATTTCGAAGCCAACTACGCGTGGCACGCATCACCGATGACGTACATGGTCGACGGGCGTCAATACGTGGCGGTTGCATCTGGGGCCAACATTCTGTCGTTTGCGCTGCCGGGGAAATAAGCCGGCCAAGCGCCCAGGAGTGCACATGTCAAACCGGCAATTTTCGCGACGTAAATTTCTACGCGACTCCGCGTTCGCGGTGGCTACGGGAACCGCAGTGGGTGCGGCGTCCACGGTGCCTGCGTGGGCCAATCCGGGCCTCGCGGCGGCGCAGGCAGTCGGAGTGAAACCCAGTGATCTGCCGAACCTCACGATCAAAGAGGTGAAAGTTTACGTCACCGACATGACCGGCATCCACAAGCTCAACGGAACCGAGTCGGGGGAGATCATCTCGGTGGTCACAGAGGACGGCACCGAAGGCAACTATACGCTCGGCAATCGCAATCGTACCGAGCACTGGCTGGATTGGGCCAAGGCCGCCCTGGTCGGCAAGAGTATCCTCGATCTTCTTCCGAGTTTCACGGCAACGTCGGGCATGAAGTCCACCGCGGGATTCGACGGTGCGGCGCCGGGACCTCCCGGCGCGGCACGCACGGGCGCGGCCGTACCTGGTTTCGGAACTGCGCCCGCGGGTCCTGGATTGACGCCGGCGTTCGGCGGCGCAAGCGTCGCCGGATCGGGCTTGAGCACTCGCGGCGGCGGATCGTGGCCGAATTATTACACCGCTGCCGCCGAGGTCTGCATGTGGGACATCCTGGGCAAGGCGGTCAACTGTCCGATCTACAAGCTTCTGGGTGGCGGCTCAAAAAATAAGTTGATGGCCTATGCCAGCTCCCAACATTTGCCCAGCATCGAAGATTACGTTCCGGATGTGCTCAGGGCCGTACAGCAAAATTACAGGGGCTACAAAATTCATCCCGGCGGCGGCCAGCATAAGGATGGTCCGCCGATCCCCTCGTACATTGGCCACATGGAGGAGATCCGCCAAGTTCGCAAAGCTGTGGGAGACGAATACGTCTTGGCACACGATCCGGTGCAGCGCTACAACCGTTTCGAGGCCCTGCAGGTTGGCCGTCTGCTCGATGAACTGGATTACCTTTGGTTTGAAGATCCGGTTCGCACCACGGATATGGACGCGCTCATCGAACTGTGCGCGACTTTGGATTTGGCCATTCACGTCGGCGAATTTATTTATTCCATCTCGGATTATGCAGACTACATCAAGCACAACGCCCTCTCCGTGGTACGCCTGATCGCGGACAACGTCGGAGGAATTTCCGGGTCCATGCGTGTGGGCCTACTGGCCGACGCATTCGGGCTGGAGTGCACGCCGCATAATTGGGGAAACATGTTCGATTTGGCGTTGCACTTCCACGTCGAGTTGGCGCTGCCGAACGCCTATTGGTTTGAGATGCCGTTCCCAGCCGAATACGCGGACCGTCCGTATTCCACGTACAAATTCCGTCCTGATGCGGATGGTTACATTCCCGCGCCGACGGAGCCAGGTCTCGGCTATCCGGTCGATCGCGCCGCTCTCGATAAGATGACACTGCGGATCGACCGTTAGCGCGAACGAATGACCTGCTGCTCGCGAGCATCGCGACGCGCGCGTAGAAAATGTCACTCCTTAAATCTGTGTGCGCGAAGCTCTGCCGTTTATGCCGGTAGCTGCCAGCTTGCAGTTTCGCAGAGGGCGTAAAGAGTTCAGACCAACAAGATAGATTTTTTGCAACTGCCTTGGGCGCAGAAGGTCTGGAGTTCAAATCTCCATTCCCCGACCGCTTACTTCGCAGGATTTGCGTCGTGGACGATTCTGGCCAGGGCCAGGAGTTTAGAGCTAACGTTCGGGCGAGCGCGCTTGGTGGCATCTACGTTCACGCTGAAACGCACTTTTTCGGCTTCCAAGTAAAATTGTATTCCTCCTCCGCGTTTGGCGAAGCCTTCGCTTTCTCCGACCACCAGGGCGTTCGAGGTTTTCAGCGTATCGAGGGCGGCGGAAAGATCCTTGTCTGCGGAACCGCTGACAAGAACGATCTGACACGATTTCAAGTCCGCGAGGCTCTGGACGTGGCGAACCAAGAGCGCGCGATTGTTGATTGATTTTCCTTGCGTGACATCGGCAAGAGCGCCACCAAAGGGATCCTGCCGAAACACGCGAAACGTAATGGGGGCATTGGCGCTGTCGAAGGCATCCGGAGGCCATTCGACGAATCTGGCAAAGTTCAAGAGAAACGCCGCTTTCACTTGGTACTCGACCGACGGCGCGGTTTGCTCGCGCGCCGGAGCGCATGGCGAAAAGACCAGCAGAACCGCCAGCATCGCGCTCGGACGCGCAGACCAGACGCGCTGCGATTGCCTGCGTCGCATCGACCGCACAAATCGATCTGTGATCCCGCGTCTCAATGCCCTGCTCTCTCCATTAGTGAGTCCACGTCAGCTTGGCGTAAACGCTGCGCTTGACCAGACTCGTCGCGGTCGTTATATCGATGTCTTCATATTCGAGGTGGCGATCCTTCAGAAGGTTCTGGCCTACTAGACTGAACACCACATTCTTGTTCCATTGCCACGTAAGCCCGGTATCGACGCGAGTGTAGGCGGGGATCACCGGGTAAATGATGCGGTCCGAGAAGAATACAGACGTATCCCACGCGAGACCTCGCGGCAAAACAAGATGCGAACGTAGCTGCGCGGAATGCACCGGACTGCTTCCTTCCGCGGCGAGCACGGACAGTCCCACGTCCAGGCTTCCAGGATCGAGATGCATATGAATTTGCTCGAGACCGTATCCCGGACTCAGCGTCCACCGGGCCGATGCCTTCCAATTGGCGAAAATTTCAAACCCTGCATCTCTCCGAACATCATGTTTTCGTAGGTATACGGCTCGACAAGATGAGTCGGCGAGGGCGAGCCCTCAAGAAATGGCGTGACTGGTTCTTCGGTGTGCAGATCGGTGTAACTGTTGTAGTACGCGGCCACGTCAACCGAGAGGCGATCGCTCACCGTGGTGCGATAGCCTGTTTGATACGCGAGCAAATTCTCATTCAGAATCTGCGGATTCCCGAAGAGACTAAGTACCGTTGGAATGCCTCCAGGGCCGGACGCAACGTCGATATTGAAACGGACCGACGCATCAAGCGCGGACGGCGTTTGGACCGCACGCGAGATAGAACCCCACAACGTCTGGTGGTCGTTTGGCGTCCAGACCACGCTACCGCTGGGCATCGCAGCGAAGCCATTGTAGTAATCGTGTTCGAGTCTCGCGCCGAGCGGATGGCTCTGGCACGGAAATCGCACAGATAATTCGGAATCATTGGACAATTTACGATGGTACCGCGCAAGACTGGAACTACACAGATGACAGCTTAGAAATAAAGGATAAGGGAGGGCACGTTGTTTTTCAGATACGTCTTCTACCAGACCGAATTCAATTACAGGGCGAGTGGCAAGACAAATTTGGTGGAGGATTTGAATTTTCGGCGTGTCGGCAACCAGACGGAAGTGTATTAGTCAAGAGAGGTCCTTTGCAGGTCGAGATGGACGATTCAGTTCGCGCAGGCGTTCGGCATGGGTCTTTCCCTTGAGCGCGAGATGGGGGCGATCTTCGTTGTATTCGGTTTCCCACCGCTTCTGTTTTCGCGCGAGGTCTCTTTTATGTCGGAAGTGCCTTCCCTGATAGAACTCCTGGGAATCTGTCTTGTGGCTGCGCTCTACCTTGCCGTTCACTTCGGGGGCATCCGGGAGGTATGTGGCGATGAGCGATGCTGAGATCGGAAAGATGCCAGGTGAACTGTGGACCGAACGAAGAGTCGTTATCGGTCTGGATTTTCTTGATGGCAAAGGGAAAATGCTGACGAACCTGCTCAAGGAAATGCGAAGCCGGATATGGTGCGGTCTTCGGGACTGATCCCGAAGACCGGCGACTCCGTGCCTTTCATAGCGCTCCTTCCAGATGTAGAAGAGCGCCCTGGATACTCCAAAAAAACGGCAGGTCTGACTGACATTGCTGCTCACGCGCTGCGCATGCTGCAGCATGCGCAGTCTAGCCTTCACCTTCCTAGCTTGAATCTGCTCCTACGCTGCGTTCTTCATCCCAAGGGAAACCCTCTCTTGCAATCCAATGTGCTACGTCGGGATCTGCATCCGATCTTGGCGGAACTCGGAGTTAAGAAGGCTGGGTTTCACACGTTCAGGCGATTCCGTGCGACATTTCTCAGCAAGAGCCGGGTGCCCGAAGCGCTGGTGAAATTCTCGCTTGGTCACGCTAACAAGAGCGTCACCGACGAATATATCAAAATGTTCAACGAGGGGCGGTTCCGGAAGGACGTTGCGGACTAGATTGGGGTCGGTTTCGATGTCCCCGATCCTGCATTTGTCCGTATTGTCCGTAGAAATGAAGTCGAAGTTGAATCGGCAGTTGTCGCGTAGATTGCAGACATGGGAAGGTTTAGAGTAGCGCGCCCGGAGAGATTCGAACTCCCGACCCTCTGGTTCGAAGCTAGAGCAGCACAAAATCTAAGTGCTTTCTCTGGTGTCGCCTACGAACCCGAAACGCTCTTTAGACCTTCCCAATTGTCCGTAGATTGTCCGTAAGCTACGGAGGATCGCCATCCAAACGCCAGAATGATATCACTGGGAGACGATTGAGGTTCGATTTGAACCAACGAGCTTCGGCACTTCAATCCTTCACCTGCTCAGGAGGCACGTGCGCTGTCGTGAGGAGAGCATCTGCTTTGCAAGCTCGCGAGATAACTCCAAACCCTCCATCGCATCCTTGCATTTTCGTTTGTTTACACTAACTTGGGGCATCTGCTTTTCGCTCGAAGGCTAACCCCAACCACCAAATCAGATAGGGTTTTGACACAGTTCTGACGCAGCTCTGCCGATTTGATTCCTGCGCCGATGTGAATCAATTAGTCTGGTGCAGCACCGCGTCCGAAGCGTCTTTCAATGTTAGTCCGCTCGAACAGCACTTAGACCATCGGAAAGGTTTGCTCTCAGCTGCAGTTGCTCCAGAGGAAATCCGCACTCGCGCCAAGCGGATAAACCTCCGGCCAGGGGCCGAATACGACCAACACCGAGGTTGCGTAGCCGCAGAGCTGACTGAGCCGCGGTGGCTTCATTGGGGCAACTGGAGAAAAGAACGGCTTCTTTGTTGCGCGGAATCACATCGACGGCTTTTTCCAATTCCGTGGTTCCGAAATGAACCGCGCCCGGGATCGTCTCCGGATCGGACTCGAATTCCAACGGGTGGGGAAGGTCGAAAACCGCGATGTCCTCGCTCGCTTCCATCCTTCGATAGAGTTCTTGCGGCGTGATCCGCGCGATGGGCAACTGCTTTAGGAATCGCTGCCAGTTGAAATATTTCTTACCGAAGTAGAGAACGACACCAGTGAGCACGAGAGCGAAAAGGCCCCGCCCCAAAAACGCGACATTTTCTGCCGGGCGGTCGAGCTCGCCACTGAAGACGTATCCGGTCCCAATATAAGCGCTAGTCCATCAGACCGCGCTGAAGCCATCGAACAGCGCGAATTTTCGCCAGGGCATGCGGATAACTCCTGCCAGCGGGGGCGCTACAGCGTTCAGACCTGGAATGAATTTAGCCCCTACCAACTTCCAGGGGCCGTTCCGCTCAAAACGAACCTGAGTGCGACGTACGAAGTAGTCCGGCTCGAGCGCCACGCGACACACCTACTGGTGGAAACAGTCTCGTGCGAACTCTTCTCTGCTTGAATTCCCTGCTAGCACGGAAAATTACAGGAGGATTTGCCGTCGAACGCCCGACGCCTCGATGTAAGACTCTTCCAACAGGGGCTTTAGGGGGAAAGCGCTAGCTTAAGAGTCCATCGGAAACAGGGACTGAACAGGGAACGAGCGGCCGCACAAGTTCCCTGTTCGTAGATTTGCGGCATACGAGGAGCGCCGATTAACTTGCTTGGAGTCGGAATCGTGCCGCACAGTGGGCAAGCGGAATCGCCAATATGCGATTATAAGAGACCGATCTCTTGACCGGCGTATGAAGGGCGACTATCTTGGGTTTTGGATACGCGGTTCCCCGCACTACGAAAAGGACAACGACACTGCAATGGAACCTCGGCGGTGTAGCGAAGAAACGCAACAGCCCGCATCGACAAACGATCGGGGCACCATCGCCAGCGGAGTGATAAGCACAATCGCAGCGATCGCGGTGCTTGCGTGCTTGCTGGCTATGGACGCGCGTGCGCAGACACAAATTAGCGTGACGGTTGATACGAGCTTCGGCAACATCCCTTCTGGCAAACCGATCGCTCCTGATTTTGTGGGCTTGGGATTTGAAACGGCCAGTGAACTGGCCGGCAACGCTGGCGTGTCCGGTTATTTCTTTACGCCCTCGAACAAGCAACTGGTCGCGCTGTTCCAGCAGATGGGCGTGAAGAACATTCGGCTGGGCGGGGGCACAGGGGATGAATGCGCTACGCCAATCCCCGAATACTCGGCAGATGGCGCCGGATCGCCGGACATAAATAACGCGTTTGAATTTGCTCAGGTCGCTGGCGTGGACGTGATCTACACGCTGCGCATGGTGAATCGCAGCAATTGCTCGGTCAGCGATCTCCCATCGAAAGACGCTGCGTACGCCCAATTCATTTGGAATCATTACCGGGCAAACTTAAGCGCGTTCGCGCTGAGCAACGAAACCGATTTTCATGCCGCGCATTCGTTCTGCATCTCGTCGTCGCCATGTGCGTGCCCGTACCCTTCGGGATGCTCGGGCAGCACTTCAGATGTTCACATTGTCGATCCTCTGATATTCGAAACTGCCGTGCCCGGCAGCCGAGCAACGGCGGGCACAGCATTTCCCGCCTACCTTGCCGACTGGATATCGTTCGCGCAGGCGATTCACGACACTTCAAAAGGTGCGCCGGGTGCTCCCATCGCGGGCCCGGACTCGGGTAGTTACGTCGGCGGCGGGACCAATTTTTCCGGCGTCGTCCCACCTTGCAGTGGACACGACTTCACATCGCCTACCGGCTGGACGCAGATGTTTGCCATGTGCGAGAGCGGCGCGAACGGATTCTCGCTGCCTACACAGCACTATTATGTCGGCGGCAGCTTTTCGGTTACGGCCGGCGGCAACGTTTACGCGCTGTCCACACAAGAGGCGATTGACAATATGCTTTCGCCAAATTGGGTCGATGGCGATTCGGTGACCACAGAACCATTTCAGCCTGTGGATGTCCCGGCGGCGAACGAATTGATGTTCACAGGTTATCGGTGGCTTAACGCCGCGATCCCGCCGGGCACTCGCATGACCGAGTTGAACGACTACCTTGGAGGCGTTCCGGGCGCGAGTAACGGCTTCGCTTCGGCTCTTTGGGCGCTGGATATCATGCATTGGTTTGCACTCCATGGCGCCGCCGGCGTCAATTTCCACAACAACCAATGGATTCCGACCGACACCGTTGTGCCAGGCAATCTAACCAAGCTCGGCGCCGGGCATTCGTTCGCGTGCGCCATGGAAGGCACCGCTGCTGCGTGTACCGACTTCGTGATCAGTCCGAAGGGATATGGCATCAAGGCGTTCAATCTCGGTGGCCATGGCTATGCGGTGAACGCGTCAATTGTTCCTCACTCGCCGCCGAGTGAATTCAGCCTGACGGGCTATGCCGTCGCATCCGGGCAGGACTTGTACGTGACGATCATTAATAAGACCCAAGGAACAGCGAGCGGAGACACGGCGAGTGTGACGATCGTTCCCACTGGCCTGCCTTTTATCGAAGCGAGCGTCTCCTCGATTCTGCTCTGGGACGGCGTGGCTGGCGATCCTACGAAAATGTCCGCGACGCTCGGTGGCGCGTCTATCGTCAACACCGGCGCCCAGTGGACCGGAATCTGGAAGGCGGAAAATCCGGACACAAGTGGAAGTGTGACGCTGTCCGTCCAGCCCTCCACCGCGGTAGTTGTGAGATTCCACGCTGGCAGCAATTATTCTGGACCGATGCAGATCGATCAGAGCGGCGCTCTGGAGATATTCACAACCGACAAGAGCGGCGGTGTGTTCCGCAACTGGCAAAAGTCCGCCGGACTGAATACGGAACCGAACAGCGCCGCGACGAAATGGAATGGCTGGGGCGAAAATCTGTCTAGAGCGACAGGTATCGCCAATCCGACGGGCGACCTCGCGGTGGCCAAGAATCTCGACAACACTCTGGAAATTTTCATGTCTGCCAACAGTGCGACCAACGCCGATGTATTTTTCAACCAGCAGCAAACTCCCGGCGGCGCCTGGAAGGGCTGGACGGACATGGGCAGCAGCAGCGCCGGGCTGGCGCACTTAAATACGGGACAGAACGCGGATGGCGGCTTGAGCGTCTTCGGATTGGACTTGCGCGGGAACCTCTGGACCGCTGCAGAAAACGCGCCGGGAGTTGCCTGGTCGAGTTGGACTGAGCTGAGCGGCGAAAATATTCGGAGCGGCTATATGGTTGGCCAGAACCTGAATGGGCGGCTGGAAATATTTGGCGTCGATACCAACGGCAATGTCCGGCAGATCTCGCAGACGCTCGGCAATACTTGGGCGACTTCCGGGGAAAAGCTCGGCGCGCCGCGAAATCATCCTCTCAATTCAAAACTGCAAATTGCCCGAAATGTGATTGGCGACCTCATGATATTTGCACTCGACTCGAGTGGCAATGTCTGGAGCGCCGCGCAAAAGACGCCGGGGGGCTCGTGGGGCACGCCAGCAACTTGGACCGAGTTGCCAAAGTCACCGTCTGCAATTCAGCCGGGCTTTGTGGCCGGTGAGAACGCCGACGGGCGACTCGAGTTATTCGGGACCGATAGCGGAGGCACGGTCTATAACGTGTGGATCACTCCCGACGGCAGTTGGAACAACCGCTGGGTCAGCATCGGCGGCCCTGCCGGCGGCCTTGATCCTAGTCTTGTGGTGGGCAATACAAATGATGGCCGGCTGCAAGTTTTTGGCGTCGCCGCATCCGAACCGAGCGACATTTGGTCTAACTGGCAATCGACACCGGGCGGCGGTTGGCAAAGAAGTTGGGCTGACTTCGGCGGAAGCGACCTCGTTTTCTATCACGGCCAACCATGAGCCTCAGAAAGGATGTGGGCGCCCAGGGCACTAATGCTTCCAGTTTGCAATCATCTTGGTCTTAGACGTCGACCCGCTTCGAATACACACCCAGTCCTTCGGAACACGAACCCTTTTTTTTCCTTCCCTCAAGGTCCAGCTTCCGAGCCGCCCTCTTTTCAAATCAAGCAACCGCTCTCCTAACTACGCATAATAAGCCCGACTTCTAAGCCCGCTACGATTGGCCGTAAGGACTTGCAGGGGGCGCGGCAATGCGCATTTCGTTAGATGTTTAGAGGTGTTGCGAGCTTCGAGGCCGACCATTACTGCCGGCCTTCGACAATATGCAGAAGTGAGAGACCGATCTCTTGACAATGAACTGTGGTGACTCTATACTGCGCCCGCAATCGGCGCTCCGCCGGCGAAAAAATCTGATCGAACCTTGATGTTCCTTGGAGGCGGTCACGATGTCCGAGAGAAAAGTAAAAGATTCCAGAGCACGTTGCATTCCCTGCAACATCTCAAAGGCAATTACGGGAAGAATTGTATTCTTGGTTCTGGCCGTATCCTTCTTCGCCGGCAGTGCCTTGGCGCAGACATCGGTTACAGTGGGGGTGAATTCAACCTACAGCAACATCACTTCAGGCAATCCGATCCCGAATGACTACGTCGGACTGAGTTTTGAGACGGGCAGCGAATTGAGTGGCAATGCCGGAGTGACCGGAAGCTTCTTCGCTTCGTCGGACACGCAAGTGGTTACTCTTTTCCAACAGATAGGAATAAAGAATCTACGCATGGGCGGCGGCACGGTGGACACCGCGTCGCCGGCAGACACAGACATCGACGCCCTGTTCGGCTTTGCTCCCGTCGCTCGCGCGAAGGTGATCTACTCCGTCCCCTATGATAGTCCGGCCACTAAATCGGCCGACTCCACCACTGTGAACTACATCTGGAACGACACTAGCTACTCGCCATGGATACACTCCTTCGCCATCGGTAATGAAGAGGATGCAACCACCACTCTTTCAAGCTATGTTTCCAGTTCCGATTGGGAAGGCTTTCAAAGCTACATACTCACCAATGGCGCTTCGAGCGCGCTGTTCTCGGCGCCGGACTCGGGTTCTTACAACGGCGCAAGACTTTACACGGGTACGCTCTGCGGCATAAGCGAGACCAGCGTAAGCTGGGCGCGGGGTTTCGCCGATTGCGCACACAATAGCACTCTGACACCTTTCAGCAATGCCACCCAGCACTATTACGTCGGCGGGGGCATATGCAACGGCACGCAATGTACAACCAGCGCGCAAGCCATACCCCAAATGCTGTCGTCGAATTGGGTGACCGGCAATACCAACACTGCAACAGAAGCCTGCGGAACAGCGACGTGCGTGTACTATCCCTATACTTGGGTTTACAACAATCTTTTGTCTGGCATCGTGACGGACAAGGAGCCGTATCGTCTTACAGAATTGGACGACCATGTCACAGGGGTGGTGAACGCGAGCAACGCTTTTTCGTCGGCCCTTTGGGCGCTGGACGTCATGCAATGGTGGGCCCTCCATGGCGCCGCGGGCGTCAATTTCCATAACAACCAGTGGCTTTCTACAGACACCATAGTTCCGGGCAATTTGACTACTTTCGGGACTGGGACCTCATTCGTCTGCGAAACTGGCGGCGTCTCCGCCCCGTGCGATGATTTCGTGGCCAATCCGAAGGGATACGGAATGAAGACTTTCGATCTGGGCGGCCATGGGTACACGGTGGGCCTCAGCTCTGGCTCCAACACGGTCACCTCGATGCCCGACAGCGGAAGTCTGGATGCCTACGCCGTCGGCTCCGGGCAGGATCTGTACGTCACGCTCATCAACAAGACCGACGCAACCAACAGCGACGACAC
>Ga0182018_10002187_pt1 | contig 20199 bp, 15 predicted proteins | sample 812P2MmetaG_FD_120490 | JGI IMG/M metagenome (GOLD analysis project Ga0182018, IMG submission 120490) | Permafrost microbial communities from Stordalen Mire, Sweden - 812P2M metaG | ecosystem: Environmental > Terrestrial > Soil > Wetlands > Permafrost | place: Sweden: Stordalen | collected...
ACAAGCGGTTAAAGAAACTAGGATCTGTCTTTTGCAGGGATGGCAGCGCGGCGCCGTTTACACAGTAGAGATCGGGCCACCCATCCTGATCGAAATCGATCACGCCGAGTCCGCCAAGCACGGTCTCGACCTGGTACTTACGTCCCTTGGCGTCGTTGCGCAAAATAAAGTCAAGCCCGCACGCGGGTGCGGCATTTTGGAATTGGATCGGGCCCTTCGCATTTGTGGCGGCAAACGTCCCGGGGGCAGACAACGCCAGGCCCGCACTGCCCAGCAGTTTTGCGAACTCGCGGCGGGTAAGTAGCTCGCTACCGCTGCGCATCCGAGTCCTGGTCGCGATAGGATTTTTGTTGGAACGCTCCCGACAATTGCGTCGCAGCGGCAAAAGCCTGTTCCGCCTCGGCGGTTCGTCCCATTTTTTTGAGAACCGTGCCCAGAAGATAATGCAGGCTTCCTTTCTCGTCGGGATACCCCTTGGCCAGTGCAGGCGCAAGGTTCTGGAATGCTTCATCGGACGCCCCGGTCTGGGCACAGGCCTTTGCCAGTTCAATGCGCATCGTCAGATCCTGCGGATTGCGAGCGGCGAATTCCTGGAGATAAGGCAACGCCTTGGCATAATCCCGGTCCTGCATTGCGATTTTGGCGAGTGTGCGCTTTGCCTCGAGCTGCTGTGGATCAATCTGGAGCGCAGCCTCAGCGCTCTGTCGAGCGGCCTCGATCTTACCCGCGCCAAATTGGGCGTCCGCAAGCCGCACCAACACCTCGGGATCGTTCGGATGTTTGGCCAGCGCCAACTCATACTCAGCAACGGCCCGTTCGGGTTTCGCCTGCAGGCGGAGCAAGATGTCGCCACGCATCATGTGCAGCGGAGCCTCGTCACTCCCCGACTCTTCGACCTTTTCCGCTGTGCGGCCCGCTTCCCGCGAGTAGCACCACGACAGCAGGAACATTCCATACACTTGCGGAGCCGTTTTCGAGAGACCGCGTTCCAGCGACGGGATTGCCTTCTGGCAATCGTCAAGCTTCGCAAATGCGATTCCGCGCTCAAACCAAGCCTCGATGTGGCCAGGCTGAGGTGCCTGACGGTTCGTCAGTTCCTCCCACCTTTGGTCGCGATACAGAACTGACGTGCTGCTCGAAGAAGCCTTGGAAGCCTCGGCAAGACCGCACGGATTCCTCGCGTCGCGCACACAGGAAAGGAATTTTGCGCCTGGGCCAGCGACCATCGAAGACGCTGGAGGCTGGAGTTGCGGAGGCCAACGCCCCACAGCCTGAGAGAGCAACGTCGGACTATGCTGCGCAATTGCATTAAGACGCGCGATGGCCCGCTCCCAGTCAGACTTTTGCGCAGCCAGTTCAGCGTCGGCGATGCATGCTGCCAGATCGTTAGGATCCGCCACGAGAGCCAGGCGCGTGTACCGCTCTGCGCCCTTGAGATCGCCTTCCGCAAGCGCAGCGAGGGCGAGGTCCGACCTAATTCCCGGCGCCGATGGATCGAGGTCTGCGGCTCGCTGCAGCAGCGGCAGACGCGACGCATCATTCTGGCTCAGTGCCAGCGCGCGCAAGCGGTATTCGGCCGCCAGTCCCTTTCGCGAGCTCCGCATCAACTCCGACATACGGGCAAACCGTGTCAGCGAGAAATCGACGAACGCAACCGATGATTCCGCGGAACCCGGCGCAGCAAGCTCCGCTTTGATGTAGGCCTCGGCGGCTTCTCCGCAGATGCTCTGGCGGGCATAAGCTTCCCCCAAATAATCGAGAGGATATTCTTCCTTGGGACGCAGGCGCGAAGCCTTTTTCAAAAACCGTACTGCGGTTTTCGGTTGCCCCGTGCGAAGCGAGTCGATCCCCAGAAGCAGATTAACAAAATAATCGCCCGGCTCCAGTGCATAGGCGCGATGCAACAAAGGCAAAGCTTGAGCGAACTCGCCCTTTTGATGGAAGTAGAAAGCGCGCTGAACCAGAGACTTGAAATCGTCTCCCCCCTGTGCTCGGCAGGCCAGGCTGAGTATCGCAATCACCACGAAACTCCGGAACGAGCATCGCAGTTTGTTCACCCTAACCCGCATGAAGTCTTCTCGCTGCACAGAATACGATGCGCGCGAGCACCCCGGCAACCCAGCGTCCGAATTAGGCAAGGAATGTCAGATAAATGACGAGCGGCCATCGCAAGCAAAACGTTATGCTAGCATCGCCGCTTTAGGAGCCGCGAAAGGAACCCCCTCGATGAGTTTAAGTGTGACCACCGCCTGGAGCTATCGCGGGTTAAGTACGGTGGTTCTTGAAAACCGGTTGCTTCGCCTCGTGATTCTCCCCGAAGCCGGCGCCAAGATTTGGCAGATCACCTACAAGCCGTTCGATACGGACCTCCTCTGGAACAACCCGCGAATCGTTCCCACCCGCCTGCCCGGCAACTCCCGCTACGACGACGTCTGGAGCGGAGGCTGGGACGAGTTATTTCCCAACGATGAAGTTGCACTGATTGAAGGCGAAAGCTATCCTGATCACGGAGAACTCTGGACCGGCCACTGGAGCGCCGAACCTTTTTCGCATGGGGACGAAGCAGGAGTGCTGCTGCGATACATCACTCCCATTAGTTCGATAGAGGTGGAGAAAACGATTCGCCTGCGCCGCGGTCAAGCTCGCATTGAGTTTCATCATCGTTTCACCAATCGCGGAAGAACCGCATTCCCGTTTCTCTGGAAGCTCCATCCGGCGATGGCCGTTTCGCCTCAACATCGGATTGATTTTCCGCCGATGAAGGTTGTCCTGGAACCGGCCTTCCCGGGTACCCTGGCGGGCGCTTCTGAACCCTCGGATTGGCCAATGATCAAGACGCCCGCCGGCAATGTCGATTTGCGGCGCGTCACTCCCGAGGAGGCCCGCCAGCTGTATTTTCTCTACGGTACGCAAATGAAAGGAAACTGGTGCGCGCTCACCAATTCCGCGACGGGGTTGTCCTGTGGATTACAATTCGACTCCGAAGTTTTCCCTTGCTGCTGGCTCTTCGCCACTTACGGAGGTTGGCGCAACTACAACGTTGCCGTGCTTGAACCCTGCACCGGTTACCCACTCAACTTTGAAACCATGAAAGCGGCAGAACGGAATCGTAGCCTGGCTCCCGGCAAGACTCTGCAAACCGACGTCCGATTCCTCGTCCAGGAAGGATTGGGCTGCGTCGCGTCAGTAGATTCCTCGGGCAAAATGAGCGAGGCTGCGTGAATTTTGGTTTGTGCTAAACCTTCGCGTTAGGCGCTTTCGGCTCGAGCGAGAGCAGAATTGCCGCCACAATCGCTAGTCCTACTCCGAACGCCTGAGCCAAGGTCAGCCGCTCGTGCAGGATGGTCACCGCAAAACCGACTGTGACTAGCGGATAAAGCGATATCAACGAAATTACAACTGAAGCTTTCCCGCCCGACTCCAGCGCTGTGAAACTAGTTAGCGCTCCCAGCCCGTTCAGCGTTCCCCCGACCACCGCTGCCCAAAAGATTAAAGGGCGCAAGTGCCAGTGAATCGGGACGAACACCACCAGCGTCGCCGAGATGGCCATCATTGCATAGGCGAACCAGATGAAGGAAAGTTCGCTCGCGATACGGTTCGTGGCCAGCTTTTGGGTTACGCCGGTGATCCCCCAGAAAACCAGAGCGATCGCCGCAAACCACAGCCATCCCGGCAACACAGACATAGATTTTTCCCGCTACATGCTCAACAAATACATCGCAACCAATGCCAGGGCCAGCCCGAGCTTCTGCGCCGTTCCCAACCGTTCGTGCAGAAATGTTACGGCAAGGATCACTGTCACCAGAGGGAACAATGCGGTTACTGGCGAAACAATCGAGGCTTTGCCGCCCATCACCAGCGCATGAAAAAAGGCGATGTTGCCCGTCCCTCCTAAAACGCCAGTGAGAAACGCCCAGCCAATTCCGACGCGTCGTCCGGTTCCACCACCTGCGTTTCGCGGTGACCGCCAAACGATTGCGATGAGCGGCAATAATCCGAAGGTGAAGAAGATTTGATTCGTGTTCGCATCCACACCTTCCGACGCCACCTTTGAGACCACTCCCCACGCGCCCCATACCAGAATTGTGAGTACAGAAAAAGCCAGCCATCGGGGCATGCCCAGAATCCTCGGCATCGCAGCACGGGATGTGGTGGCTGATTCGGCCATAAGGAAGCAGGAATCAAAATAACTGAGAGCTAAAGCCCCATCACAGCGCCGCCACTTCCAGCATCATCTTGAGCGAGACACCGGTTGAGCGAGACACCGGGATCGCGACTCATGCGCTCCAGCGCCTCCTGACCGCGAGCCAGCGGCATCCTCACGGTCCACGCTGTTAAATCGATCTCTCCCGCAATCAGCAGATCCAGCGATCGCCGAAAATCGACCGGAGAGTAGGCAAACGACATTACCACCCGATGTTCCTTGCGGATGCTAGTCACAAAATTCACTTCGCTGCGTTGCGTCCCCATTCCAAGCAACACAACCTGCCCGCCCGGACGGCAGAAATCGAAAGCCATCTGCCGCGCGGCCGCACTACCGCTGGCGTCGATCACCACATCATAGCCGCGGCCTGCGACGCGCAACGCTTCCGCCACCGCATCCGATGTCGCAGCATTCACTGTGGCCGAAGCGCCAAGCTTCCGCATCGTCTCAAGGCGCTGTTCATTCACATCGGCGGCCGACACAGCCAGCGCCCCCATCGTCCCCGCGCCGATAATCGCCAACCGGAAGAAGGGAGGCGGCGAAACAATCCGAAATAAGTGGACTACGTTGGCTAGAGGCTCTGCCAGAATCGCCTGCTCCGCAGTGAGAGAATCGGGAACCTCGTAGACCTGTGCGAAAGGCAATGCCACATATTCGGCAAATGTGCCCGGCGTCGTCCCCAGGCCCAGCAACTTCCACGATTCACACAGATTCTGCGAACCCGATATGCAAGCCTCGCAGTGTCCACAGCTCACCAGTGGATTCGCCACGACTCGACGCCCATCCCGGCGGCGCCCAACCAACTCGTGGCCAAGAACCAGCGGTGGGCGCCGCAGGGCGCTGTGCCCCAGAAATCCCGAAATGTCCGAACCGCACACCCCTGCCACCTCGATTGCGATTTCCTCTTCCCCTTTCTGCGGTCCAGGACGGGGGCGCTGTTCCAGTTCAACCCTGCCGGGGGCGGTATAGACCAAAGCTTGCATCGTCCGCAGTATAAGGCAGCGTTCGTCCACCAAGCATCGCTTTACTGATCTTTTTAGCCGCGTTACCGCTCATCACCAGCATCCGAACAGGTATAAGAATGAGGGGAGTTTGGCATAAAGGTCCTGGGTCTTAGGCGTGAGGTCTTGGGTCGTAGGCATCGTCGCAAATCCTCAGCCCGCCCCTAAGACCCCTAAGACCTAAAACCCACGACCTAAGAGCGACGTGTAACCGGAGTTCCTTGTGCGAAAGATCGAAGCGGTCGATTTCTTTTACCTCTCCATGGCGGAAGTCACGACCGAGGGAGATGGCAGCCAGGATGCGCTGCTGGTTCGAGTTGCGGCCGGAGGACTAGTAGGATGGGGCGAGTGCGAAGCTTCTCCACTGGTGTCAATCGCGGCTTTTGTTTGCCCCATGTCTCACGGTGCTTGCCGTCCCGTAGGCGCCTCTGTTCTTGGCCAGCGTCTGGAGAGTCCAGAAGACATTTACCGCATCGCTTCACAAATCGAACTCGATAGCATGGACCTGCTACAGGCGCCGCACACCTGGTCCGGAGTCGAAATCGCGTTGTGGGATTTGCTGGGAAAGGCCCGCCAGCAACCGGTCTGGAAGCTTCTCGGATATATCGAATCGTTCCCCAAGCTCCCCTATGCATCGCAACTCTTCGGAGACACTCCTGCGCAAACCTACCAACGCGCCACCTCAGCCCGTCAGCAGAACTTTCGCGCCGTCAAGTTTGGCTGGGGACCCATCGGGCGAGGCGAACTCAAGACCGACCTTGAACATTTCTCTGCCGCTCGTGAAGGCCTGGGCAAGGACGCGCTGCTGATGATCGACGTCGGACAAATCTTCGGCGATAACGTCGAGACAGCCGCTGCTCGTCTCCCGATGCTGGAGCAGATCGGAGTAGTGTGGCTCGAGGAACCGTTCCACACCAGTGCGCTGGATGCCTACGCATCCCTCTCCCGCAAAGGGCATGTCAAACTAGCGGGAGGCGAAGGCGCCCGCAATTTCTATATGGCGCAACATCTCATCGACTATGGCCGCGTGGGATACATTCAAGTCGATTCCGGACGCATCGGCGGCATCGGTCCCGCCAAGCGGGTGGCCGATTATGCGGCGTCCAGGGCCGTGACCTTCGTGAACCACACTTTCACATCGCACTTGGCGCTGAGCGCCTCGCTGCAGCCCTATGCGGGTATGCGCCAGGACGAAATCTGTGAGTATCCTTTCGCTCCCAAGCCACTGGCGCGCGAACTCACCTCCAATCATTTGGAGCGGGACGACCAGGGATACGTCGAAGCACCCGACTCGCCGGGACTCGGAATTGAAATCAATACCGAGAGCGCTCGCCGCTACCTGGTCGATGTAGAAATCAAAGTTAAGGGCCGGGTTCTCTTTGCATCTTCACACCTCTAGCCCTACCTTGGTCGCCGCGAAAGAGTGAAGAATTCCCTTGTCCCCGCTGACAAGAACGCCGAACTTATCGGCCCCTGAAACATTCGGCGAGTCGATGTTCCAATACTCCTGGTTGAACAACTTCAGCACCTCTTCGTTTCCCGATTCCGCGACGATCTTCGGAACGCACTCCTGTGCGGTAAGCGGTCAAGCGAATTGGTGCAGGATCCGAACCACTACCCTTGGGCCAAAGCATCCCGTGGCACAGGCTGCCATGCTTGAAGCACACCTCATCCTCAGCGGCGAGTGCGTGTCCGTTTAGTTGCTCCAAGGTCGTCCAGGGTGAACCCACAGACCGGCCGTCGTTCCCAGTTCACAGCCCCGAGCGACTGGGGACCAGACCCTCGGTGAAAATTCGGCTATGATGGCCTGTATCCATTGTCATCAAGTCGCTGACTTGGCGAGAGCGTCTGAGACGCGCCAATCAAGTGATGTGTCCTAATGCAGGTTCGCGTTAGGAATCCTGCGGCGCGATTCGCAGCACCCTGACTGATCAAGCTGCCGTCTAATTTAGTAGAGAGTAAATTACGCGATCATCACAGTTGGCACTGAGGATCCCGGTCTATGTCGGTCCCACGGGGACGGTGGGTAGTCGTGGACGAGGATATAGATCCAACCGATTTGTTCGATGTGATGTGGCTCCGGCTGCACTTTCAAGGCACGCAGTCGCGGTGCTTCTTCCACCAGTCGCAAGGCAGGAATGATTCCGGTCGCCCGGCACGGACGTTCCTGGTTCTCCTCGCGATGCCAATCGCCCAGTTGCTGGCGAAGATCTTCCTCGTCGTGAAACCGGCGCACTTTAAAGAAGGAAGACTTTACGAATCCAACCAGGTTCTCGACGCTGCCTTTTGCTGGGCTCGATACGGCCAGCACAACTCGAACCCGACGCCCATCTCCAAAGTGGCGTAAGCGAAGATCGGATTCCATTCCGTCACCTCCCCGTTCTTGTGCCACTTCAGAGCGATCCCCCAATGTTTATGCGGTCCCGGCGCACATCACGAGTCGCAGTTTATATAAGCGACACCAGCGAAACGCTCGTTGCGTATATAAATAGATTTCCAAATTCCCAACCCGGCCTGCTTCATCAGCCCGCCGGAGTCCCGGCCCACGCACATTCGCTCTATAAACCGACAGGGGAGGTAGGGACGTTAGGGGTGTCAGGGGACTCCGACTTGATTGCGTGAGTCGTTGGCTTGGCCAGCCTTCCGGCGAGGTGGGGCTATGGGTAGGTGTTGCGACCCGCCGACCTCGACCGAAATATGGTACCTAGATTAGTGATGCGAAAATCTTCGCTAACCCCTAAGCTCAACCCCTTCTGCGTTTTCCAGTCGTGAGAGCGGCCAATTCGAGCCATTAACGGGATCGAGAGCGGCCAAGATGTAGTCCCAGAGCGACCGTCGGATAGTGCAGTAATCCGTGCAGCAGCAAAGTTCTATGCCTGCAAGTCATTCATAATAGATAGTTTGTATGCGGGCGATCTTGTCACATGGTTACAGCAACCGCCGCATGACCCGGAAATCCACTTTGTGATGTAAAGCGCCTTCTCGTCGAAGACATCGGCTAGGGGTAGCCTACGGTCATCGTCAATCACAGCCTACAGTCGCAAATTATGGCAAGCCACGGAGTCATATATTTGACCTACCATCTGAGATTTACGCATACCTACCATTTACACCGTCTGCCAATGGGGGTGTCATCAGGGGAGATTGGAGGGCATCATGAGCGAACGGATTCCAAACGAGAAACTGCTGGCGGCAGGTCTTGATCTAGCTGCCCAGAACGGGAAGCTGCTGACGAAGCTCGATAGTTTCGGCGGCTCCATGCGATACAAGACGGCTGACGGGAAGATTGTCCGGGTGAGAACCTGCAACGATCACATTCTCATCGTCGTCGCAGACAAGCCGTCCAGCGATGCGAAGCTGAACATCGAAGGCACTGACTACTTGTTGATCGTCATGCCCGAGATTCAACGGACGCCGGGGAAAGTCAGAGCCTATCTGATCCCGACTGAGGTCGCTGTCAAAGCATCACGCACGTCACATCAGGCATGGCTCGACTCAAATCCCAACACCAACGGTGCGAACAAAACTTTTTGCCTGTGGTTCCGCAAGAATGGAAAGACGAAACTGTCCAGCGATTACGAGACGAAGTGGGCCGAGTATCGACTGGCGGGCGAAGCGTCCACAGAAATAGCATCCAACGGTGGCAGTGCTGGTGGTTCGACCCCAGTCAGCGGATCAACTGATGGGAGTGTCAAAGCTGAAGTCGAGATGGCCCGTCAAAGAATTTCGAGGGCTGCTGGTGTCGCACCCGATGCGGTCAAGATAACGATTCAGTTTGGTCTGTGACGTTTGCACGAAGTGATGTGAGGCAGCGAAGCTGGCGAGGCCAGATCGGGCCATTGAAATGACTGCACAGATTACTGCACAATCGACTGCACGATTCGTCGCTTGTGAAAATTAAATCAAGGTCAGCAGGGCAGAGCGATGAGGCAAGTCACTGAGTTTAAACTGGCGGAGAGGGAGGGATTCGAACCCTCGGTACAGGTGTTAGCCCGTACAACGGTTTAGCAATTCTCTCCCCCGGAACGACGCCCAGCAATCCCAACTACTTACAGTCGCACCCAGTCACCAAAACTCACCTAATGTGACCCCATTCGTCAATTTCAGGATACCGCTCGGGACAGTAAATCTGAGGAGTGAAAACCCATTGAGTCGAGGCGACATTGCCGCATAGAATCTGGTCATTTCCGAAGACAATCCCAGGAGACATGAAGGGCACGCGACACAGCGAAGAGCAGATCATCGCGATGCTGAAGCAAGGCGAGGCAGGATTGACGACGGCGGAGTTATGCCGGGCGGTGCAGCCATCAAGGACCACGTCTGCAACTGTCGAAGCATTTTCCGCTCCATATCGCCACTCTCGAACGCGATGGTGGCTAATGGCCAATTACTTCTATTTCGCAACGTCACGCGCCGCCGAAACGGATGTAGAATGCCAGCCGTTTCGAATCAGAAAGAAATTCAGCATTAGATTTACGAAAGGATCTGTATGCGACGTCCGATCGAGCTCCTGTTCGTTCTCGCCGTGATTGGTTGTAATTTTGCTATTGCCCAATCCAAGCTGCCCGATACGCCTGTACGCGAAGTGACGGACGATTATTTCGGCACCAAGGTCACAGATCCCTACCGGTGGCTTGAGAGTACAAACGATCCGGAAGTGGCCGCTTGGATGAAGGCGCAGAACGATTACACTCGCAGAATCTTGGCAAGGATCCCCGGCCGGGATCAACTCATGGATCGCATCAAGGCGTTGGACAACGCAAGCAGCGTAGTCTCAGGCCTTCAGGTCTGGGGTGGGCGCTACTTTTATTTCAAGACTGAACCTGGCTCAGACAATCGCAAGCTCTATCTGCGGGAGAGTATGACCGCAACGGAGCGCCTGCTGGTAGATCCTGAAAAGCTGACGAAAGATGGCAAGCATTCCTCAATTGATTACTTTCAACCATCGCTTGACGGGAAGTATGTCGCCTATGGAATTTCTCCTGGCGGGTCGGAAGAGAGCGTTTTGCACGTGGTCGAGAGTGTGACGGGCAAAGAATTGAGCGATGTTATCGACCGCGCCGAGTTCGGACAACCCAGCTGGCTCCCCGATAATTCATTTTTCTATACACGCACTCAGAAGTTATCGTCCGACGCTCCGCCCACTGCAAAGTATCAAAAACTACGCTGCTATCATCATGTCTTGGGCGCCGACCCTGATCAGGAAACAGCTATCTTCGGGTATCAGGTCTCTCCCGCGGTGAAGGTAACCGAAGATGATTTTTCCGTAGTTGCTTTCTCGCCGGGAGCTCCCAGGTATCTTTTGGGACTGGTAATTCACGGCGTCAAACGCGAGATTGACGTATACTCCTCTGCATTTCAAGAAAGCCCCAGCGCGAAAAAGGAGTGGAGAAAAGTTGCCGATCAAACGGATGCGGTCACCGCCTTCGATCTGCACGGAGATAGTCTCTTCCTGCTTTCCCATAAAGACGCTTCTAGCTATAAGGTCCTACGCACCAGCCTGGCGAATCCTGATCTAGCCCATGCCACGCCAATTGTTCCGGCAAGTGACATCGTTGTTACTAACATCTCCGCGGCTGGTGATGCGCTTTATGTGCAAGATCTGGACGGCGGCGTCGGCCGTTTGCGCCGTCTGCCTTACGACAGCGCAACGATTCAGCCGGTAAAGCTTCCCTTCGATGGAGCGATTCAGTCGCTAGTTACAAATCCGACCGAATCCGGAGCGTGGTTGGAGCGCACATCATGGACAAAGTCGCCATTGTGGTACGTGATGGATGCGAGCTCCAGCAAATTGACTGACACGGGTCTCGTACCGGCATCTCCGGTGGATTATTCGCAGGTCGAGTCCGAAGAAGTAAAGGCTAAGAGTGCGGATGGTACCATGGTGCCGCTCTCGATTGTTCACAAGCGGGGCATGGCGCGGGATGGATCGCATCCCACGTGGTTAGAAGGTTACGGCTCCTACGGGATCACTCTCGATCCGACGTTTCGCCCGACGATGCTTGCATTTTTCGAACACGGCGGGGTGTTCGCCGTGGCTCATGTCCGTGGTGGCGGAGAATACGGCGAGGACTGGCATTTGGCTGGCCAGAAACTGACCAAGCAACACACGATTGATGACATGCTGGCGGGAGCGCAGTACCTGATCGAGCACAAATACACTTCGCCCGCTCACCTTGCCGGTGAAGGCACGAGCGCGGGAGGAATAACGATCGGTGGGGCCATCACTCAGCGTCCTAACCTGTTCGGGGCAGCCCTGATTCGGGTCGGAGATTCTGACTCGTTGCGCTCCGAACTCATGGCCAGCGGTCCCGCCAACATTCCCGAGTTTGGTACGGTCAAAGAGCCTGACGGTTTCAAGGCACTGTATGGTATGGACGCCTTTCAGCACGTAAAGCCGAAGGCGGCATACCCCGCAGTGCTGCTAACCACGGGCGTCAACGATCCTCGTGTGGCGCCTTGGCAGGCGGCGAAGATGGCTGCGCGTCTGCAGGCATCCACCAGCAGCGGTAAGCCAGTGCTGCTGCGTGTTGACTACGATGCTGGACACGGAATGGGTTCGACCAAAACGCAGCGCGACGAAGAGATGGCAGATGAAATAGCCTTTTTATTTTGGCAGTTGGGAGACCCGGAATTTCAGCTCGCGCAAGCACATCAGTGACTTCACGGGTGTCGGGTCACGGTATTCAGGATGGAGGCTCACTTTATTTCATGAGCGTTGATGCTGATCCGAATAGACCATATACGGGAATAGTCGCTCGAACTTGGCGATGCATTCCGCCTTATTGCGGGTCCGCTGCGGGACAGTCCTCTTAGGGTCGTTTTCGCGGCGTTTTGACTTTACCCGTCGGTTCCTGGCTAGATCGCTTTCGCGGAGTCAATGCAGCCCGCATGTCTACACATTATCGCAGCACTTGGGCTCCACACGACTGCAGCACGGACCCCAATCGAGGAATCCGGTGCGAATATGCTTTATTTGTGCTTTGGATTTCTGGAGTGGACAGATTCGGAAACCGTTCAGCCTTCACATGCCCTACTTCTAATCATGCCAGTCACGATTGAGCGGGAGAAGGCTCCTCGAAATCAGGGATGGGTTTGTCTTGACTTTCGGCATAAACGAAAGTAATAGTGTTGATCCGTAATCATACGAAAGTTGATAGGGGGAGGAGCCATGCGTGTCCACCGTCGCAATTTGCAGCCCGTCGCATCCTTCATCGGTCCATTTTTGCTCACATTGGCCGCTGTGACGGCGGGGTTCGCGCAGGGATCGTACGAGGCGCAAGTGCGCGGAACCGTGACGGACCAGAGCGGGGCGATGGTGGTGAATGCGGCCGTCACCATCACCAATGACGCCACGAATATTGCGCAGAGTGCGCATTGCGACGACCACGGACAATATTTTTTCACGGGCCTACGCCCAGCCGTTTACACGGTGAAAGTACAGGTGGCGGGCTTCCGTATTTCGGAAAAGAAGAATGTGGTTTTGCAGGTCGATCAGCAGACCAGCGTGGATTTCGTACTGCATCCGTTAAGCGTGAGTGAGAGTATCGAAGTCACACAGACGGCGCCGTTGATGGACACCGAGAGTGCGACTCTGGGCACGGACATCAGCAGCGAATATGTGCACGAACTCCCTCTGGCCAACCGCAACTTCTTTGGCCTGACGTTCCTGGCGGCGGGCGTGACCGAAGTGGCAGGGTCAGGCACCAGTGACAACTATCCATCGGGAACGAACTTCACTTCCAACGGGCAGCGCAACGCGACCGCCGAGATACGGCTGGACGGCGCCCTGATCAGCGCGCCGGAACAAGGTGAGGGAGGAAATACCAACGTTTACTACGAGCCCCTGGTCGAGGGCATGCAGGAAATGAAGGTGCAGAACAACAGCTTCTCGGCCGAGTTCGGCAACAACGGCGGCACGGTAGTAAACATGGTGATGAAGAGCGGAACCGATGCCTTCCACGGCAGCGCCTGGTATTTCTTACAGCGCTCCCAGCTGGACGCACGCGACTTCTTTAATCCCGAGTACGTGTTGGGTATTCCCCTGCCCAACCCCAAACCAGACAGCCGTCGCGACCAGGGCGGATTTTCGCTGGGCGGCCCGATCGTGAAGAACCGCACGTTCTTTTTTGTTGATTTCGAGAAGGTTGCAAGCTCCAGCTCATCCAGCGGAGTTGTGACCGTACCGACCTTGGCGGAGCGGCAAGGCGACTTTTCGGGAGCGGCGAATCCTATTTACGACCCGACCGCGCAAGGGTGTGGGAATCCATGCGTAAACAGGCCGCAGGTGCAGTACAACGGCCAACCGAACGTGATCCCGCCCAGCGAACTGGATCCCATCGGACTGGCCGTCCTCAATCTCTATCCGAAACCCAGCAACGCGAACGAGCTCAACAACTACAACTTCACGACGTTGGCGCAGGCTCCGGATTACCAGTTCGACATCAAGATAGACCACCAGATCAACGACAGGAACCGTCTCAGCGGCCGCTACAGCCGAGGCTGGAGCAACTATACGACTCCGCTAACCCTTGGCGACAGCTTCGATAATGACGGAATCGCGAGCGGGGTGACGGTGGCGCAAAACGCTTCGCTGGAATATACCTGGACCATCAACCCGCGGATCGTCTGGACCAGCCATGTAGGAGTCGATCGGGTGCACGAACTGTCGCTGCCGAGTATCCCGACGATTTCCAGCTTCAACGCCTCGCTGCCGGCTGGCGTTCAGGGATTGCCTTCGGTATTCCAAACGGCCAATGGGATCGACAAGATGCCGACGTTTCTGATGCAGGGAAGTTCCCCTTGGTCGAATCTCTACGATCAGTGCTGCATTAACACTACCTTTGCCCACACCCTGGTCAGTTACTCCACGCAGTTGGTGATTTCTAAAGGGGCTCATCTGATTAAAGTCGGGGGCGAGCAGAGAATTTTCTACAACAACTTCTGGCAGCCGAATTACCCGAGCGGCTTCATGACCTTTACGGACGATACTACATCGCCGAATCCGAACAGCGATACAGATGCTTCGGGGAACTCAACCGGCAATCCATTTGCCAGCCTGGCTTTTGGTTACGGCGATAATATCAACGCCTCCAGTCAACTGGTGGTGACTCCCTCGGTCGCGAACCGTTCGTTGGAGACGGGGTTTTATGTCCAGGACGACTGGAAGGTGACCTCGAAACTCACGGTCAATCTGGGCTTGCGTTACCAGTGGAGTTCGCCATATACGTCGCGCGGCAACCAGATCGAGTTCAGCAATTTCACCGCCGACAGTGGCGTGAGTATCGACCTAACCAGCCTGCCGGCCGCTGCGCAAGCGGCGGGAGCCCTGAGCGCACAGGCGCAGATGCAGAGCGTTGGACTCAACTACCCTGCGTCGCAAGAGGTGCTCGGCACAACGCAATTCCCGACGTCGAGCATGAGGACGGTTCCGACCTACTGGAAAGATCTTGGGCCGAGGCTGGGTTTCTCGTACCAACTCGGTCAGCAAACAGTGGTGCGTGGCGGAGCGGGCATCTATTTCGGAATGAGCCCGGCCACAAACTTCCAGTATCCGGGCTCCGCCTTCCGCAAGACCGCGAACCTGTTTTTTACGAACGACAATTTCGCCACCCAATCCGCGACCCTGGAGAATCCGTTTCCCGGAGGCTTTACCGGTCCGCAGGGTACGCAGTACGGCCAGTTTGCGAACTGGGGTTATCAGAACCCGAACGATCTGGGCACGACGGCGGCGCGAGACGCCAACATCTACCAGTGGAATCTGGGAATCCAGCGGCTGCTCCCCAGCCAGATTGTCCTCGGCGTGGACTACTCCGCCAACCGAAGCACGCATCTGCCCTGGGCCGGTACAAACAACCGCTCTTTCATCCCTTCGGCTTTGCTGGCCCAGATCACCGCGGCGGTAACTCCGACAGATCCGACTTGCACCGCGGATGGCTGCGTAAGCACCTTTCTTCAGACACAAGTGGGCAACCCGTTTTATTCCATGTTCAACACCCCTTGCACGTCGACCGCTTCCCATGCCTGCTTCAACGAACCTAATTCGAACTACGGCAACACGACGCTGCCCTTGGGGACTCTGTTGAATCAGTACCCGCAATTCAACGGCGACTTTGAAGGTCTGATGATCGAGGAAGCGAGTTCGTGGTACAACGCTCTGCAGGTTCGCTTCCAGAAGCGCACTACACGCCACATCAGTTTTGAGGGTAGTTACACGATATCGAAGTCAACCGACGATTCGTCGGCGGGCCGGAACAACTGGGTAGGTGCGCTCGGGCTCGGCATTCCGCAACAACTGGATCGCCTGTCCGTGGAACACAGCATTGGGGGCAACGACACGCCACAGCGGCTAGCGGCCGCCGTGGTCGTGGATCTGCCCATTGGCCGCAAGCAATGGATTGGCGGCAATATGAACCGAGCGGTTGACGCCGTTGTGGGAGGCTGGTCGCTGGCGACGATCATCACCGAGCAATCGGGACAACCGATGGCCCTCGCCATGTCCAACGCCCGCCTGGCGAACGGCACCCAGCGCCCCCAAGTTGTGTGCTCGCAACTTAAGACCGGCACCAGCATGCACTCCGTCGCCTTGGACTGGCAGAATGCGGGAAACGTTGCGAGTCCCGCCGCCTATCTCAACGCCAACTGTTTTGCCGACCCCGGCGACCAGGTTCCGGGGAATGCTCCCCGGTACTTTTCCGGGCTGCGCACCGACGGCATCCACAACATGGATCTGAATGTCTACAAGTCGTTTGTGCCCAAAGAAGGCATGCGGATAGAAGTGCGGGCGGAGACGTTTAATGCATTCAACCACCCGCGTTTTGCGCAACCGAATTCGTCAGTGGGAGATCCGCTTTTCGGGACAATTACCAGTGACAGTGTCAACGGGACTGTTCTCGAGCCGCCGCGAAACTTCCAGTTTGGATTGAGATTTGAGTTCTGATCCGGTGCGGAGCTCGCGTTTTCGGGTCGCTCTATTCATGAAAACCATACTCGGGCTGTTCTCTGCGCTGACCCTTTGCGTGGGCGGGCTTTTCGTGCTCGCACAAAGCTCTGCCCCCATTCCAGATTCGTCCCGACAGGATTGGACGAACTACGTGCGCATCGGCGCCTATAGCCTGAAAGGCGGCGACGCGAACGACATCGTACAACGCGCGCAGGCTAGCGATGTATTCGGGATTGAAGTCGACAACGACATCCCCGGGCGGTACGAGAGCTTTGTGCATCCCGAAGAGAAACTGAAGGCGATTCGCGCGGTGGCGGAAGCGGCGCACAAGGTCGGCAATCATGCTTTCGTTTACATTGCAGGAACGGAATGCATCACGGCGCACGGCGACAAAGTGGCGCACACGCTGGCGAAAGATCATCCCGACTGGCTGCAGCGGAAGATTGCGGGAGAGCCGGCAATTTTCGGAGGCGGGACGGCGTTCTGGATTCGGCCCGGGGATGAGGACGTGTGGGTGAGTCCGTATGCCACGGAATGGCGCAAGATTTACATGGAGCGCGTGCGGCAGATTGCGGCCACCGGCATCGATGGTATCTACATTGATATTCCTTACTGGATGACGCACTTCGAGGGCTGGGAGGATACATGGGCGAGCTTCGATGATTTCACGGTGGCGGCGTTCAAGCGGGAGACCGGGCTGGATGCGAAGAAAGATTTGAAGCTGGGAGATTTTTCCGATCCGGCGTTTCGCAAGTGGGTGGAATTCAGGATTCGGACTTTCACCGATTTCCTGCAGGAGATTGCGCAGACGGCGAAGGCCGTGAATCCGCAAATCAAGATCATTCCAGAGATTTATCCGGGGATCGAAGAAGAGGCGGTGCGCGTCGGCGCCGACGTCTACAGCCTGTATGCGGTGGTGGACGCGATCGCGCATGAATATGAATTTGGCGAAGGCGATCATATGGCCTCGTCGCGAAAGCCGCTGGATTGGCTCCGATACCAGGTGGGCATGCATTCGTTTCGCGCGTTCGCGCAAGGGAAGGCGACGTGGATTCTGAATTACTCGTGGGACGGAGATAAGAAAGTGGATGCGCGGCAAGCGATGATGAACCTGGCCATGTCGCAGGTGATGGTAGGCGCGAACTTCTGGGATGCGCCCGGCCACTCGATGGCGGGATCGAATGATCTGCCGACGAGGAAGAAGATTTTCGAGTGGATTGCCGCGCATGAGAAGACTTTCTACCAGCCGCGCACGCCGATCGATCCCATCGGAGTTTACTTTTCTCCCGAGACGCGGAACTTTTTTGCCCGGAAGTTTATTGATTCGTATCGCGGGATTCTGATTTTTCTGATGCAGAAGCATCTTGAGTTTCAGATTGTGACGCCGAGGACGCTGGCGGAGTTTCACGGGCGAACGCTGGTGTTGCCGGATGTCCGCGTGCTGAACGATAGCGAGCGGGATTGGCTGAAGAAGTTTGCGGCGGATGGAAGAACGGTGGTAGTGACCGGGACTGACTCAACCGAACTTGGCGATGCGCAACATGTGGTGCGGTTTCCGAGTTGCCCCGGCAAGGCGTACAGCGCGGCTTTAGAAAAAGATTTCGAGCATGCTTCGCCGGATTCGCAGCAGGAATTTCTCGCCAGCCTGCAAGGCGGGAAGACAGTGCAGATCCAGGCATCTACAGAAATTGCGACTTCGGTCTCGCGAGGGCCAGATGGACGCATCCAGTGCTTCCTGGCGAACTTCGCCGGGCTGCGCGGCGGATCGAATCCGATCCAGACTCCGCAAAATGGAGTCACCGTGAGCGTCGCGTCGAAGTCGGGGGGGAAAGGATTCTATTTGCCGTTCCTCGGGGAGATGCAGCCGGTTCAGGGAGTGCGCCACGGAGATTCCGTCGACTTCACTCTGCCAACGATCACCAAGGGCGCGGTTTTCTGGTACGAACCATAAAACTGTGGCGCTGGCCTGTGGCGGCGAGACGCCGCCACGACAGCCGCCGAGGACGGCGGCGCTACGGGCGTTCAGGACGCGCCGCTACTTGGCGGGCGCCACCGGTTCCCAATTTCTGGAGCGGGAGACGGCTTCGTTCCAGCGGTCACGGAGCTCGCGACCGCGCATCCAGCATCACCTGTATTTGTCGTTCGGGACGAGATGAACCTTGCGCGGGTTGAATACTACTTTTCGGACGTGCTCTCGGCGATCGAAACCGGCGAAGCCATGCACCTGCACTCGAACAGCGTTCCGCTAGAAGGGAGCACCGGCACGAGCATCTGGGCTGAGTTACCGCTGCCCCAGAATCTCTACATTACCGGAGCCGTCAATGTCGACGAGACGACAAATCCCGTCAGCAACAAGGTGCTCGCGGTGGATATTCTGACGCCTGAACAGCGACGACTCAATATGAGCCGCATCCGCCCGCGATACAAAACCGGAGGTGCTGCTGCGCCGTGGACATCCCCTTGCTTCGATGGCTATTGCGCTCAGTCTCGGTGATGCCTGAGAGTAGGCTGAGCTCGTCGATCTCCAGCGCTTTTTGCCGACACTGGTGTTTAAACTCGCACTCTGGACAGTGCCGGTTGAGGATCAGTTCCGGCGGCGAATCGCTGCTGAGGAGAGTGTCGATCTTCTCTGTCACTGCGTTCACTTCACTCGCCAATGCGCCGGGGTTGACTGTAAGCCTAGCGTGGTTGTTGCCGCAGATGATGTTGCCTACGGCGATCTCGCGACCCAGCATTTGGGATGATGCAAGCGCATCGAACGCTAATGAGAGTTTGTCGCGCTTGTGCACTTTATTTGCGTTGATGAATCTAATCGGGATGAGCGACTCCGATGTATCCCTGCGCTCTGACGTCAAGCGCTCCACTGCGTGAATAACCGATTCCAGATTGTGTGTGCGCGCCAGTGCGCGCCAAGGTCTGTATAGATAGACGCCATCTGGGCGACTGCGTCTCCTCCGAGTCGATTGTTCCAGTGATGACCTCGTCCTCTGCGAAGTCCTTCACAAGTTGTTTGATTCCCTCAGAGGAGTAGGAAAGGTATTGTGTCCTAACCCAATTCGCGTAGCTATTGTTGGTTCCAGTTTCACCGAGTGATCGCAGGAAGCATTTGGTTGGACACTTGACATAAGCTTCAAACAGATCGGAAGTAATGGGCATGATGTCCTCGGTCGTTTCTTCTTAATCAGTGCAGTGGGAGAAAACCTTGCTTTGGCGCGGAAAAGGCGACGTTGGACCAGATGCCGGAAGCTCGGAGTGGGCTCTGTTTTTCCGACAGAAGGAACCTCCGACGCCGCGTCCCGGCCGCAAATCCAAAGAAACACCGTATTTTCAGCGCCGACTGAAATAATTAAAATGAAGGCAAAATTCCTGCACAAGTTAAGGATAAATTCCCCCTGGAAATGCCGCCACTGCATTTATTAAGGCAAGACTACAGTGTGGGATAGGGGGACGGCGACCGTCCCCCTATCCCCATTGCTCCCAAACACTGTATTGACATGTGTATGTACATCGTGGTATCTTGTGTTTGGGTCACTGGATGCGATTCGAATACGAGGAGCAAAAGAACGAATAGAACCTCGCGAGACACGGCGTTGATTTCCCAACCGCCGGCCTGATCTTCGATGACCCATACGCTATGACGATTCGAGACGTTCTTCACGATGAGGATGAGGAACGGTACAACACCGTTGGCGAATTTAGCCCAGGCTCGATTCTCTTTGTTGTTCACACATTGTTCGCGGATGAAAAGGGCGAAGAAGTGATTCGGTTGATCTCGGCCCGAGCCGCAACCAGTAAGGAGAGGAAACCCTATGAAGAAGCTCACAAAAGGGCAGAAGCGGCAAGCCGCCGTCATCGCCGCCAAAACCGACGCCGACATTGATTTGACAGACGCTCGGGAAGTGGTGGACTGGAGCGGCGCGGAAATCGGAAAATTCTACCGGCCTCCGAAAAAGCCGGTAACGATGCGCCTGGACATCGACATCATCAAATGGCTAAAGAGCCACGGGCGCGGGTATCAGACAAGGGTGAATGCTCTGCTGCGGCACGCCATG
>Ga0182018_10002188_pt1 | contig 20197 bp, 16 predicted proteins | sample 812P2MmetaG_FD_120490 | JGI IMG/M metagenome (GOLD analysis project Ga0182018, IMG submission 120490) | Permafrost microbial communities from Stordalen Mire, Sweden - 812P2M metaG | ecosystem: Environmental > Terrestrial > Soil > Wetlands > Permafrost | place: Sweden: Stordalen | collected...
CGGATCGCGATCAGTAAGACCGTACTGCGCGATTGCAAATCTTTCCAACCCCTTCGATTTCCACTTCCACCCGATCGCCGTCCTTTAAGAATCGAGGCGGTTTACGTGCAAAGCCAACTCCCGAGGGAGTGCCGGTCGCGATCAAATCTCCCGCCTCCAGCGTAAAGCTATGCGACAGGTAAGAAATCAATCGTGGAATGCCAAAGATGAGTTGGTTGGTGTTGGAATCCTGAAGAACTTCGCCGTTGACCCGAGTTTCGATGCGAAGCGCTCCTGGATCGGGAACTTCATCGGTAGTCACGAGGCAGGGACCGTTTGGTGCGAAGCTGTCGCACGATTTTCCTCGAGTCCATTGGCCATCGTCGAATTGCCACTTTCTCGCAGTGACATCGTTGAAGGTCACATAACCGGCGACAAAGTTCATGGCTTCCGACTCAGCAACTCGCCGTGCGGTGCGACCGATGACGACTCCAAGTTCGGCCTCAAAATCGACCTGCGCGTCTTCCGCCGGTAGTTGAATCGGATCGAACGGCCCAGAAACACTGGAAGTAAATTTCGCGAAACACAGTGGAGCGGCGGGAATCTTTAGACCCGCTTCGATGGCGTGGTCCTTATAGTTCAGCCCGATAGCCACGATTTTCCTGGGTGCGATTGGAGCGTCCAGGTCGGCCGAAGCCAGAGGAATTGCCCCGCTGTTCACCGGCAGTTTGCGCACAAACTCGAGCGCTTCCTGGCCTGCAGCAAGCAGAGTCACCATGGACCGAAATGCGTCCGCGTCCCGGCCCGCGATTACAGCTGCCCTTTGAACATCCACGATGCGGTCGCCGGCCACGACGACTCCGAGACGATTTCCGTCTTTCGTCCGGTATTGAACAAGTCGCATTCCCGTTCTCCTCTAGGCCACTTCAGACCTTGACTTGAAATTCGAATCACTATATATGTTCGAATGTCAGACAAATAAGTATAAGTGGTAAATTCCCGCCCGAGTTCGGAAAATGCGGCCTCAGATTCCGCTGGAACGCTTTGAAGTTTTTGCCGAAGGACTCGATCATCCTGAGGGTCTCGCTTTCGACAGCGAAGGCTTCCTCTGGGCCGGCGGAGAGCAAGGACAGATCTATCGCATTTCCCCAAAAGGCAAGGTCCGGATTGTGACCACCTTAGGCGGCTTCAACCTTGGGCTGACGTTTTCCGCGCGGCAGGAGCTTTTCGTCTGCAACTTCAAACTTGGCGCTCTCATTCAAGTTGACCGGTCGGGGAAAGTGCTTCACACGTGGGACCGAGTTGGCCAGTACCGGCTTCGTAGTCCGAACTTCTCGGTATTCGACAGCGAAGGCAATCTTTATTTCAGCGATTCCGGTGACTTCAAAAAGAATGACGGTTTCCTCTTTGTCCTTCGTCCCAATGGCGCGGTCGAGCAATTGCTCTCCTCACTGGCGTTTCCGAACGGACTTTCGCTGAGCGCCGACGAACGCACTCTTTACGTTATCCAAAGTACGAAGGACAACGTACTTGCCGTTCCCATTCATCAGCCGGGGAAGTGTGGCAGGCCCCAAGTTTTTGCGGCCGGCTTACATAATGTGCCAGACGGCGCCGCCTTGGACACAGAGGGCAATCTGTACGTGACCTGCTACGCCTCGCACAAAGTTTATCGCGTGAGTCCCTCCGGCAGAGTAGTGCTTTTCGCTGTCGACCGCGAAGGAACAATGATTGCCAGCCCCACAAATGCCGCTTTTGGTGGCGCCAGTTTTAACGAGATATATTTCGCCAACCTCAGCCGATGGCACATTTGTCGCGTGCGCGTGGGCACTAAGGGACAACCTCTCGCCAACCAACATTAGTTGGGCGAAGATTCCATGAAGATCACTCTATGAAAATCACTGATATCCGCTGGACTCCGGCATTCATCCCTATCGAAGCGTCACTTCGATATGCGTTCGGATCACACCCGGGGTTTTCACGCTTCATCATCGAGGTCGATACCGACGAGGGCATCACAGGCCTGGGAGAGTGCTACAGCGGCGCGAGTCGCGCCGGGCAACTGGCCGAGATGAAACCACTGTTGATCGGCGCAGATCCGATGAACCTCGAACGGATTCGCTGGAAGGTGGCCGCGCCGAGTTCGGTGAAGCTTTTCGGCAACGCTCTTGGGTTCGCCGGCATCGAGTTCGCCATTCTCGACATTCAAGGCAAGGCTTTGAAAATGCCAGTTTGCGATTTGTTGGGCGGCAGAATTCGCGATGAAGTTCCCTTTTCCGCCTATCTCTTTTATCGTTATGCAAATGACGCAGGTAAAGGCGAAGTCTCTAATACCGTGCAGATGGTCGGTTTCGCGAAGGATCTCGTCAAGCTATACGGCTTCAAAACCCTGAAGTACAAAAATGGTGTGTTCCCGCCCGACGAAGAAATCGAAACTTTCATCGCCCTCCGCGAAGCGTTCCCGAAGCACCGGATACGGCTCGACCCGAACGCCGCATGGACGGTAACAACCGCCCTCCATGTTGCCCGTCGCCTGCATGACTACGACATGGAGTATTTGGAAGATCCGGTTTGGGGGCTGCGCGCGATGCAGCGGGTCAATGCAAAAGCACCGTGGGTTACTCTGGCTTCCAACATGTCAGTCTTTGCTTTTGAGGATCTCGCTCCCACGGTCATGGCGGACGTGCTGGATGTCGTTCTCCTCGACCCTCACTGGTATGGCGGCATCCATCGCGCCAAGCTCGCAGGACAGATTTGCGAGGCCATGGGCGTGGACGCCGGCATGCACAGCGGCGCAGAATTCGGAATTTCCCAAGCCGCCATGCTGCATCTCGCAGCGGGCCTGTCGAACATGACACTCGCTCCAGACTCCCATTATCACCACCTCACCGACGACATCATCGAGGGAGGCAAACTGCAATACAAGAATGGCGCGATGGCAGTTCCCACCGGCCCGGGGCTTGGCGTTTCTCTCGATTACGACAAGCTGGCCCGTTATCACGAACTTTCCAAACGACAGGAGATGGGCTCTTGGACCGATGACCCGAGGCGCCCCGGGACAATTACGATCCAGCCAAAATGGTGAGTATGGCGAACCCTGCGAAGAGACTTCTCTGGAGAATGCGGGCCGGGCTGCTCCTGCTTACGATTGCGCTTTCGACAGTCAACGGCCTCGCACTCGCGGCAGATCATTCTGTTTGGAAGATCGGTAGCTTTGATTACTCCTCCGGCGAATTCCGCAGCGACGGCATCGATTATGCCGATCCCGACAGCGATCCGGTTTTTGTCGTCGGCCAAAGCAACGACAAAGATTGGTACCGCTTTCAACCAGGACCAGCCAATGGCATGACGGGTGGGCGTCTGCATCCATTCACCATAAAGTTCTCCCTGAAAGACGCACCCCTCGGTGTTTACTATCTCAGGATCGCCATGTTGTACGAGACGCCGCGCCTTTCGTTTCTGCAACTCGACGTCAACGGCCATTCCGGATATTTTTACTTCCATCCCAAGCTCGACTTCCACGCGGGCGATTGGGAAGGAACATTCGTGCCGCAGACCTCGGCGGACGAAAAGACGATTGCGATCCCTGCGGCATGGCTTCACCAAGGTGAAAATAAATTCGTCCTGACTGCCATGAATGATCCTTCGGCTGCGCAGATTTCACTCGGAGCGATCGCGCCAGGTCACGCCGGTTTGGTCTACGACGCTCTTGAACTCGTCCAGCACGAAGCGGAGCCGTATGATTCACGGGTGTTCACGGCTCGCATCGAGCCGACAATTTTCTACCGCCAGACGCCGAAGGGTTTATCGGAAGCAGTGGAAGTATTCATCGCTGCCGCGGCGCTGCCCGCGACATTAGCCACGACACTAGCAAAGACCGCCAATGTTGAACTCGTCGTGGGCGGCCATTCCTACGAGCAGCCATTCACTTCTTCCAACGAATTCGGAGAGCAACGGTTGGAGTTCGATTTGCCCGAATGGAGTGGAAATGTCGAAGCGATTGTGCGACTCGGCGACCTTTCCTCGACTCCGGTGACGATCGCTCCAGCAAAGAAGTGGACCGTAGCCATCATTCCTCACGAGCATCTCGACATTGGATTCACGGACTACGCCGCCAAGGTCGCCGAGCTTCATTCGCAGTCCATCGATGCAGCAATGGACCTAATCAAGAAGACCCCGGAGTTTCGCTGGACACTGGATGGCAGCTGGGTCGCCGATCAATATCTCAACACAAGATCCCCTCAAGCCCAGACAGAGTTCCTCGATCACGTCCGAACCGGAAACATCGTGATTCCGCCGGAAATTTCCAACCAGCATACCGGCAATGCATCCTGGGAAGGCCTCGCTCGATCTCTTTACAATGAACGCCGCCTCGAACGTGAGTTCAACTTGGCGCGCGCCGACGCCGCCCAAATCGTGGACGTACCCTCCTATACGTGGGCCTATGCCTCGGTGCTACATGACGCGGGCATTAAATATTTCATCGCCGCAAGCAACAGTTGGCGCGCGCCCGTGATGCTGCTGGGACGCTGGAATGAGAAGTCGCCATTTTATTGGGAAGGCCCCGATGGCAGCCGCGTTTTAATGTGGTACTCGCGCGCCTACCTCCAAGCCCATACACTTTTCGGAAGCCCGTGGCGTATGGAATCTGTGCGCGATGCCCTGCCCGTTTTCCTCCAGGCATATACCCGCTCCGATTACGCTGCCAGCACTGCCATCGTCTTTGGTACGCAACTGGAGAACACTCCGCTGGCGAAGGAGCAGAGCGAGATTGTTACAACCTTCAATCGAGAATTCGCATGGCCGCGGCTGGAATTCTCCACCGTCCACTCGGCGATGCACAAGATCGAGCGCGAATGGAAGGGTAAAATCCCCGTGTTTTGTGGCGACTTTGGGCCCTATTGGGAAGACGGGTACGGATCTGACGCCGCGTACACGGCCATCCATCGCGAAAATCAGCATCGCATCGCGACCGCCGAGGTGCTTGGCTCTTCAATATCCTCGCTTGATCCGCGGATCCATCCCGATAAGCTTCTGTCGGAAGACGCATGGCGCAACGAACTGATATACGACGAGCATACTTGGACGTATGTGGGAGCAACTACGCAACCGGAGCACCACCAGAGCGTGGATCAGATTGCGCTCAAGGAAGCACGCGTGGTCCGCGCCCGCGATGATATTAATGAATCGATTCAGCGCGGCTGGGCGCAACTCGAAGCGCTCGTGAAACCCAAGGAAAACTCAATCGCAATTTTCAATTCGCTGAACTGGCCGCGCAGCGGCCTGATCGAAACCGATCTCCCGGCAGACACTAAAATCATCGACCCGGCAACCGGCGACGATGTTCCCTTCGAAGTCCTGTGGAAGGGCAAAGGGATACCGCTTCCTGGCTTTGGTCCCGGAAACGTCCGAGTCCGCTTCGTTGCCGCGAGTCTACCGGCAGTTGGCTACAAGCTCTACACTGTGAAGTCCGCGGCAAAGCCCGCGGCGCCGGTGAACGCGACGACGTCCTCTCCCATCAGCGGCAACGTCGTCGAGAACCAGTTCTACCGCGTTGTCCTCGACCCGTTATCCGGTGCAATAGGGAGCATTTTCGACAAGCAGCTCGGTCGAGAGCTGGTTGATCGGGATAGTCCTTACAGGTTTGGCTCTTATCTCTACGTCACCGGGGGCGACGACTATCCCAACAACAGTCTTTACCGTTTCGGCGCAGGCCTCAAGCCGCCGGCACTGACGATCCACTCGGCGCACTCGGAGAACATCATTACAACCAGGAAGAGTCCGATCGGAGTGGTCGCGCAGCTTGCGTCCTCTGCGCCAAACACGCCGTCGATTCAAACCGAGATCCTGCTGCTGGATACTGAAAAGAAAATTCTCATTACTTATCGGCTACACAAAGATCGCGTACTCACGCGCGAGTCGGCATACATCGCCTTTCCTTTCGACGTTTCGAATCCGCAGTTCACATATGGCTCCCAATCCGGATGGATAAATCCCGCGAAGGACGAGCTCGCAGGGGGCAGCCGCGAATGGTATCTGCCCGCTTCCTGGGCCTCGGTGTTTAATCCGCAGGTGGTCGCGACCGTGGTGCCGCTCGATGCGCCCCTGACGACTTTCGGCGACATCGTCCGTGCCAATTGGCCTGGGGAGTTCAAGCCGAAAAGCAGTACGATTTTTTCGTGGCTGATGAACAATTATTGGGGAACAAACTTTCCTGCATGGCAAGGCGGCGATTTCACCTTCCGCTATGCGATCACCAGCAGCGCACGGTTTGACCCTGCTGCCGCAACTCGTTTTGGATGGAATGCGCTCACCCCGCTCGAGCGCGATGATGTTTCCGCTTCGCAGGATGTGTCCGCACTTCCGGAACAGCAGGCAAGCCTGCTTGAGATTAGCGATCCGGGCGTAACGCTATTGACGTGGAAGCGTGCGGAAGACGGGAACGGTTCGATCCTGCGTATCCAGGAATCGGCGGGCAAATCGGCCGACGTCAATATACGCAGCAAATTCCTGTCATTTGAAAAGTCATGGCTGTGCAATGTTCTCGAAGACAACCAATCGGAACTCACAATGGCCGGTGATACTCTCAGCATTCCGATCAAACCTTTTCAAGTGCTCACCATTAGGGTGCGAACGAAACCGCATATAGAACGAGGTGGCGGAAGATGAATTTCGACCTCAAAGACAAGGTCGCCATCGTTACGGGTGGCGCTATGGGAATCGGAGAGGCCGCCGCGCGCAAGCTGGCAGCGGAGGGAGCCGCTGTTGCCATCCTCGACCTCGATCGCGACGCGGCGGCGAAGACCGCCGCTGAGATCGCGAAGGGTGGGGCAATATGCGATTTCTTTGTCTGCGACGTCAGCAATGCCTCGGAGGTCGCGCGCGCCGTTGAGGCGGTTGTCGCGAAACACAACCATCTCGACATCCTTGTCAGCAATGCCGGGATCCAGGATTACGGCGACGTCATCACCACAACGGAGCAAGCCTGGGATCGACTGATGGGCGTCAACCTCAAGGGCTGTTTTCTGGTCTCGAAATTTGCCGTTCCTCACATGCTCAACCGCAGCAACACCGCCATTGTCGTCGTAGGCTCCGTGCAAAGTATGACGGCCATCGGCAATTCGGTGGCGTACGTCACGGCTAAACACGGGCTCCTTGGATTGACCCGAGCCATGGCGCTGGACTATGCGCGAAAAGGCATTCGCGTGAATTGCGTTTGCCCGGGCGCGATTGACACTCCCATGCTCCGCAGGTCTGCGAGCTTGGATCCCGATCCCGAAAAAGTCATTCGCAGCTGCGACCGCGCACACGCCATGGGACGTATCGGCAGGTCCGAAGAGGTTGCCGACGCAATTGTCTATCTCGCCTCACCTCTGTCCTCGTTCATTACGGGCGCCACCCTGGTGGTGGACGGCGGCATGCTTGTACCAGCTGGCGGCATGGGCTTTCACGAGAGCGGCACGGGGGCAGCGGCAAAGAAATGAAATTAACGGGCAAGATCGCAATCATTACCGGCGCGGCCGCCGGAATCGGTGCGGCTTCTGCGACGCTATTCGCAAAGGAAGGTGCGACGATTGTGGCCGTCGATCTCGATCGCAGCACGCTCGACCGGGTGTCCGCTGAGATTATGAAAACTGGTGGCGATTGCTTCCCTATCGTTGCCGACGTTAGTAAGCGAGACGATGTCGTTTCAGTCGTTCACTCAACCATCGAGAGGTACGGCCGCATAGACATACTCTTCAACAATGCCGGGATCGTTCCTCCGGGGAAGATCGACGAGATCGCCGAGGAGCAATGGGATCGCGCCATGGCAATCAACGTGAAGAGCATGTACCTCTTCTGCCATGCGGTCGTGCCCGAGTTCAAGAAACACGGCGGAGGCGTGATCCTGAATACGGCTTCGGCCACGGCGCTCCGTGCAGTTGTCGATCGTGCGTGTTACACGGCCACGAAAAGCGCTGTCGTCGGGCTCACTCGTTCAATGGCGCTCGACTATGTTCGCGATAACATTCGCGTGAATTGCCTCTGTCCGGGCACGATTGACACGCCTTCATTGGCGCAACGCCTCGCAGCTTTTCCCGACCCTGCGGAAGCCCGGAAGAACTTCATCGCGCGGCAGCCCATGGGTCGATTCGGGACCTCCGAAGAGATCGCAGAAGCAGCGCTCTATCTCGTGTCGCCACAATCTGGATTTATAACTGGTTTAGCATTCGCAATCGACGGAGGCTTATCTCTCTGAATGCCGAATTGCGAATGCCATCCTGCGCCGTGGAAAAATCGCCGGGCGTATCGACTCTCGAATGGGTCGATCGAGCTCACGGTTCTACTCGGCGGGGGCCACATTGCTGATTTCCGCCTTATTGGCTCGCCATTAAATACTCTTTGGGAAGCGCCATGGGGCACGATCGATCCGCATACTTTCTCCTCGGCTGAGCATGCAGCGCTCTACGGGGATGGAGCCGCAGGCAAATTTCTCTCCGGCTACACCGGGCACGCCCTTGCCGTCGGGTACTTCGGCAAGCCTTCTCCCGAGGAGGCCGCTCAGGGGCTGCCGCTACACGGCGAAGCTGCCAGTGCTGAATGGGCTGCCGTTCCCGCAAAAGAGGGCGAAGACTCTGTTTCGCTGGCGCTGGAGGTTGAACTGCCCGTCTACCATTTGAACTTTCGGCGGAAAATCACTTTGCGAGCGAATGCGTTAACGGCTGCAATCGATGAAACCATTCTCAACCGCAGTAACGCTGAGATTATGTTGCAGTGGGTTCAGCACACGGCCTTTGGCGAGCCGTTTTACACCAAGGCCGACGCATCCCTGTTCCTTCCCGTGTCGCGCTCCCTCACTTGGCCGCTTGGGTATGAGGACCACGAACTTCTCCCCAAAGCTGCGAAATTCACATGGCCGATCGCACCAACTGCGAAGGGGGGCCTGGTCGACCTTACAATTCCGTTCCAGCAAGATGGGACGGGATTTATCGCGTCCTTGCTCATCCCCGCCGAACGCAGCGACGGCTACATCGCAATACACAATCGGCGCCATGGACTGGTTGCTGGATACTCGTTCGATCACCTTCGCTTCCCGTGGATCGCGCTGTGGGAAGAAAATTGCGCCCGATCATACACTCCGTGGAATGGCTCTACGCGGGTTCGCGGAGTAGAGTTCGGAACGAGCCCAATGCCGCTTGGTTTGGATCAAGCACGCGAAATGCGCACCCTCTACGACACGCCCGTACTAGCAACTATTCCGCCGAGCTCGCAACTGAGCACCTCGTACGAGATTTTTGCCAGTCAAGTTCCGCCATCCTGGAAACGCGTTTCCGATGTTGTGCCGTCAGATGATAGCCTGGTAATTCGTGATGAAGCCAGGGAAATCCGGCTCAAATCGAGTCGCAAACGCCTATGAAGGATAAGGAGAGACGATGCCTAAAACGACAGCGGCCCTCACTTTCATCAGAACTTTTATCAGACAATCCGCCAAGTTACAACTCGCAACTTGCCTGTTCCTAAGTTTCGTCCTGCTCATCACGGTGCAGTCTGCTTTTGCGCAACCGCACACTTCTGCTAGGAAGGCTGTTTCACCACGCATTCAAGAGAGAATCTTTCGCAGCAAAGCGTTGGATCGCGATATGCATTACATGGTCGTTCTGCCTGTGGACTATGACAACTCGCAGCAGAGGTATCCCGTTCTCTACCTCCTGCATGGCTGGGCCGGCGACTATACGAACTGGGTGAAGCTTACCAATCTGGTCGAATATTCCAGGCGCTATCCAATGATCATAGTCACGCCTGATGCCCAGAACTCGTGGTATGTAAACTCCGCTGCGGTGCCCGGGGATCGCTTCGAGGACTACATCACCAGCGATCTCATTCACGAGATCGATTCCCGCTGGCGCACCATCGCTTCGCCTCATCGCAGATCGATTGCCGGGCTTTCAATGGGCGGCTATGGTTCGATTCTATTTGGACTGAAGCACCCCGGATTATTTGCCGTGGTTGGCAGCGTCGGCGGAGCTTTCGATGGTCCCGCGGGGATCGAGCACGTTATGCCCGACCTCCGTGAAAGCACTGACCGCGCATTCGGAGCTGCCGGCAGCCCTACGCGCGTCGACAACGATATTTATTCGCTCTTGGCAAAAGCGGACCTGACCAGCATTCCCTACCTGTTCCTTGAATGTGACTCTCAAGATCCACTGCTCCCTTCGAATCGCAAATTCGTAGAGGATCTTTCGTCAAAGAATGTTCCGTACGAGTATCACGAGTATCCCGGCGCCCACACTTGGGAGTTTTGGGACAAGTCCCTGCCAATGATGCTCGAGGTGATCGCGACACACATCGCTCCTGACAAGACTCCTATCCAGCAGCATCGCTGAAATGCGCATTGTTTCCGCGAAGATGATGTGGGGATGGTGCGGTGCAGCACCGTTTCGATCAAGCACCCGGCTTTCTAAGCTTTCGCTCGCACAAATGCCTTGATGGTTGCGCAGCGCTTCCCCTCCGACGGGCCATGCGGACGTATCGTGTAGTCTCCAACGGCGGCAGGCACAATGAAGGTCTCGGCGTAGTGCACAACAAAAGGCGCAAATTGTTTGCCTGGACTCTCCACCACCGCCTCTTCGCCTTCACACAGATTCAACACGTTCACGCCGCCATCTGTAGAATGAGGAACTTGCTTGGTGAACCAATGACGACGGGTCTCGATAAATTCGCGCTCGTGAAGTCCGGTGTGCTCTTCGCGCCAGCCATCGCCTTCGCCGACAAGGTCCATCGCATTGATGAGGTTGTTTGCAACCCACCTCGTCGTTCGATCCCATTGAATATTACGCAAGGCATGTTCCAGGTGGATCGGTCTGGGTGAGCCATCCATTCCCATCCGGCCCCAGTCCCACATCTTGAAGGTAAAGATGTAGGGAGTCGCGCTGATTTCGAGCACCATGCTGTTCTTACCCGAACAATGGGGGGTTCCGGCAGGAATCAGAAAGTGATCGTGCCTCTTAGCGGGGAATCGGTTGACATATTTATCGGCATCGAACTCAATTTCACCATCTTGCGCCGCACGCAAATCCGATGTCATCTGCTGCCGGTCGATGTTTTCTTTCAGTCCTAAATACACGCATCCGTATTGCCCCGCGTCCAGAAGGTAATAGCTTTCGTCTTGCGTGTAAGCTATCCCAAATTGTTCCTGGATATATTCGGTCAATGGATGCACCTGAAATGAGAGGTTTCCGCCATCCATAGTGTCGAGAAAATCAAAGCGGATGGGAAATTCTACGCCGAAGCGTCCGTGAACCGCATCGCCCAGCAATTGTCGCGGATGCTGGAACACCAGGTTGATCGAGGGGATTTCAACCCGTATGTCTCCGAAGCCAAGCAGGAGACTGTTCTCCTCCGGAACACAGTCGAAACACCATGCGTAGTTCTCGGCGTCGCGGGGGAGATCGCAAACCTCTTTCATCCACTGCCCCCCCCACGGACCCGGATCGAAGAAGGGCACTACACGGAATGGCTGATGGGCCGCGTTCTGTAATCCTCGCAGCAAATCCTCGCCACTAATCATCTTGGGGGTGTCTCGCTGATTCGTATCGAGAAGAAAATCGATTCGCTGTAGCAGCCGCTTCTTGAGCCGGTCAGCGGCGCGCCAATCCACAAAGTAAGCGCGTTTGTATTTCAATGAGGCGCGTTCCACGCAGTTGTCGAGGCCCAGATTCGGGATTTCCCCTGCCCGCTGGCGTTGCTGAATCTCCCACCGCGCCATGTCGCAATACACCAGGAGGTCCCAGGTTTCGGCAACCAGGGTCGCGCCCGTCCCAATTACTAGCACCAAGTTCGTGGCCTCACTTATGCTCGGCCGCCGTTTTGCAATTTCATGTTCATCCATGAACTCGGAGAGCTCATACTTACCCATGAAGGCAAATACAGGGTCATCGCCGAGATCACGCTCACAAAGCGACCGGATCGCACTCCCCGGCAGGTAGCATTCGCCTGCACGCACCACCAGGGCCGGATTCAGCGCGCTGATGAGTTCTCGCTCGATCTGTTTTTCAAAACAGCCTGGATAGCACTCCACACACAGTACGAAGCGGTGAGTATGAATGCTTGCTCTTAGACGCTGCGCTACGGACTGCCATCCAACCTCGCACCTGTCCGCGTCAGCGGAAACGTTAACGACGGGGTGCTTATCATAGGTGGATCCACTTATGGTAGTCATTTACCCTCGGACCTGTCCGTTGCGTCTGTATTCTAAAGTCCTATTAATGATGGATCGAAGGGTTAGCATCCGCTGCATCGCATTGAGCAACGGTGAACTGCGCGAGCGTAAAATTGCCGTTGTCGGCTCCCGGAAGTTTTGCGTTTCTTGCAGGGTCGCGTACCGCAAGCTCTGATCTCAAGATTCGGATAGCGGACCCGAATGTCGTGCATCAAATCGTGAGTCAGACCGCGGCGAAAACCCTTGATAGTTGCCGCCGCAGACGCCCCCTCAATGCTTCAGAAGATAATCTTTAATGACAACTGCTCCTGGCGCGCGGTGCCGTTGCCGATCTGACTTCCAATGCTGTCGGCAACCGTTTGACCCGTGATGCCGAAGTTGGGATTGAGAAACTGCGCGGTTGGGCCAGCTGTCGGGTTCGGAGCACATCCCGGTCCCGACGTCGTCACCGGTGAGGCCACCGCTGTGCAAATTCCACCGTCAGGGTTGGCGAAATTGGGATGATTCAGGATATTGAAAATATCCGCCCGGAATTGCAGCTTCACATTTTCCGTGATCGGAAAATTCTTCATTGCCGAAAGGTCCAACTGGAAGAATCCAGGTCCACGAAGCGCGTTGCGCCCAACGTCTCCGAGATTGGTTCCCCAAGTCCCGTCGTAGCCCGGTGGGACCGTGAACGCATTGATATTAAAGCTCCTATCCGGCCAACTTGGATTCGAGACGAGCAGCGGCTGGCCCGGAACATAGTTGGGCCGCATTGGGATTCCAAAAAAGCCACTGATAAGTTGGATGTTCGTTGGGAGGCCCGAGCGAGTCTGGAGAATGCCCGATGTTTGCCATCCACCGAGGAACGCGCGAACGAATGAGTTCGTCCCTTTTAAATCCGGCAGGCTGTAAACCGCGCTGGCGGTAAAATTGTTCCGTACATCCCAGTCTCCGCTGCTCCGGTCGAGGCTGGGATTAAAGGGATCCGAAAAACCGCCGAAGACGTTCACCATGTCGTCGATTTCATGCGACCAGGTGTAGTTCGCCTCAAGGTTGAGCCTTCCGGTATTCCGGCGAAGCTGCACTTGCAGCGCATTGTAAGTGGAAGACAAGTTGTCGGCATCCAAGTTCTCACTGGCGAAGCCCGACAGTGGGCGCGCATCTGTAATTGTGTTAGCCGGATTGAGATTGACTGCTGCGAAGTTCACGCCAGCCTGCATATGCTGCACCTTGTTGGCCGTATAGTTCGCGCTCAGAACCGTATTCGGTGCAATCTCCTGCTGAATGCCGAATAACCAGTTCGTGGAATAGCCATCTTTGGGGTTCTGAGGGAATATGTTCACGTTCTGTGTTCCGGCGGGGAGCGGCGGATTGGGCTCGGGATACATGAGCGGTGCCTGAAACAAATTCACGCTGTAACTTGAAAGTGCGGGAATATTGGTAACCAGCCCAACGCCGAACTGCAGCGGCAAGTAGAACAGGCCGCCGTATCCATGGAAAACCGTTTTTCCCTTTCCCATCGGGTCCCACGCGAATCCGACCCGTGGCGCAAAGTCATTTTTCGGTGTAGTGTATGCGGGCTGGCCGACGGGAAGCAGCGCTTGCGTGGCGAAGTCGAAATTCTGCTCCTGATTGTGGCGCTCGTGCCATGTAGTGTTGTAGTCGTAGCGAAGCCCTAGGTTCAGCGTGAGCCTGCGCGTAACTCTCCAGTCATCCTGCAGGTAGAAATCCCAGTTGGAATCCTGGATGCCGACAAAATTCGGAAATCCGATTTTTTGCAACACGAAAGGTTGATCAGCCTCCAGATTGGGAAAGCTGGCGAAATCGAAGGTCTGCTGCGGCCGCAGAAACGTATTCAGTTGGTTGGCACGAATCTGGGTGCCGAACTTTAACGTGTGGCTTCTCACCGTCTTCGTCACATTATCAAACACTTCAAATATGTTGTTCGCATTGATCTGATTGAACGTGTTCGGTCCGGGGAGCGCACCCAAGTTAATGAAAAAACCGGAAAATCCGACGAGAGGCTGCGGAGTATCTGAGTTGGTGTTGGAATAAAACCGGTTGAGAGACACACCGAATTGATTGAGCAGCGTCGAACTGAAGGTGTGGGTCTCGTCAATCTTTGCCAACTGAGTTCTCAGTTTCTGAGGCGTTACTTGCCCTTCATTCAGACCATAAGTTTCTGTGGTTAACGAGTCGTTGATGTTGTACCGGAACATCACCTGATCTTTGGCCGAAATGTTGTAATCAAGCCTGACAGACCCAGTATCTTCCCGAAGAATGTCCGGAAAAACGCCAGAATCATAAACCAGATCCGCCCCGGCGCCTGGAACTGGATCAATCGTGTCGCGAACCGCACACGAAGCGGGGGCTGGAATCGCCGTGCAGCCTGCCGGCAAAGGCGCAAGTTGCGCCAACACCGGCTGCATCGCCGGCACAAATTGGGATCGAACATACGCGCTCGGAGTCTCGTAAGCGGAATTGAAGGTTGTGATGTGGGTGCGGTCACCCTCATAGTTGACAAAGAAGAAGAGCTTATCCTTAATAAGCGGACCGGCGAGGTTGCCACCGAATTGATTGAGCCTCAAGGGCGCAGGGGAAGAACCCACGGGCTGGAAGTAATCTCTCGCGTCCAGAGCATCGTTGCGGAGAAACTCAAACGCTGTCCCATGATATTGATTAGTTCCGGACTTGGTGATGATGTTCATCTGCGGGCCCAGCGAATGGCCGGTTTCGGCACTGTAGCCGCTATTCGTATAGTCGATTTCCTGAATGCTATCGATGCTCGATCGCGTGACCCGCGCCAGTTCTTGCCCTTCCGTATCCAAAAAGCCGTTGATATCGCCACGCGACGCATTTTGCCCGTCCACCGTGATATTCAGCCCGGTGAAAATGTTTTCCAGGCCATCGACGCTGCCCTGGAAGAAGCTGGTCGAGCCCACCGATCCGGGAGCGATTTCAAGGAAATCGCTGACGTCCCTGCCGTTGATGGGCAGATTGGCGATCTGGGTCGCGTTCAGCGTCGTTCCCGTTGCAGTCGATTCCGTATCAACCGTCGTAGCCGTACCGGTAACCTCGACGTTCTGTTGGGTACCCGCGACTGACAGCGCCACATTCACGTGGACCATGGCATCCACGTTCAGCACGATTTGCGGGCTCTTGGTTTCCACGAAACCGCTCGCGTTGGCGCTAACCACATAGGTTCCAAAGGGCAACGCGGAGGCAACGAAACTTCCTCCGCTATCGGTCTGCAAGATCTTGTGAACCGAAGTTCCGATATTTGTGACGGTCACCGTAGCATGAGGAACCACTGCGTCGGACGGATCGGTTACGGAGCCAGCGATCGTGCCGGTATCAAATTGTGCAAATGCTGAGAATGCAAACAAGCAGAAAAATGTCCATACCGCAAGAAGACGCAACGTTCCACCGGTGCGTGTTGAGCTTTGCACATGCGCATTTCGTCCCATAACGACCGCCCCTCCAAGTGCTTCGGTTGCAAAATGGTGGTATTTGAGCCTCGCGGATGTTAATACGAGCACTTGGCATTAGTCAAATCTTTTTTTCTTTCCAAGATTAAACGATCTTCTTTTTGTGCTTTTATAGTCGAAACCGCTCACTCACCAGCACTCAGACGAGATTGTCAGTCGAACATAAAAGAAACGCGATGTATTCTATGCTGGAAGATTCGGAAGAAAAGTTCGGAACTTGGACGAATGACAAAGCGCCCGGCATCGGTACCAATAAATCAGGTAAATCGATGAAAGCTCTCGCAATAGATTTCGGAGGCACACACGCCACCTGCGGATTGGTGGAGGATCGAACTCTCCTAGCCTCTGAAACCGTCGATACGAATCGCGCGCACAGCCTGGCTTCCATACTGCCCGCCATCGCGGAGACTTTTCGAAAGCTGGTCCAACGCGAATCTTTCGCACTGCAAGACTTCGCCGGGATCGGAGTGGGCTTTGCCGGCCTTGTCGATTCGCGCACCGGACGAATCATGGCCACGAATGGGAAGTATGAAGATGCAAGAGAAATCGACCTCGATGCATGGAGCCGAAAGACTCTTGGCATTCCGATGCATGTCGAAAACGATGCTCGGATGGCGCTCTTGGGAGAATCTTTTGCCGGCGCAGCAAGCGGATTCACGGAAGTTGTAATGATGACGCTGGGAACCGGAATCGGCGGAGTCGCCATGATTGAAGGCAAACTCCTTCGCGGAAAGCATGCGCAGGCGGGATGCCTCGGCGGGCACATTCCCGTCCTCTTTACGGGCCGCACTTGTACTTGTGGGGCGATAGGATGCGCGGAGGCAGAGGCCTCAGGATGGTCGCTCCCTTTGGTAGTAAAGGACTGGCCCGGCGCCGCCCAAAGTACGCTCTCAAAGCATTCCAATATCGGTTTCAAGGAATTGTTTGAAGAATCTGCCCGGGGAGACAGCATTGCGGTTGCGATCCGCGACCGCTGTCTCAATATCTGGGCCGCGGATGCCGTGGGCTTGGTTCACGCCTACGACCCCGAAATCGTCGTGATTGGAGGAGGTGTAATGAAAAGCGCCGATGTGATCATTCCGTACGTCGAACAGTACGTCCAAAAACATGCATGGACGCCATGGGGGAAGGTCCAAGTACGGGCCGCGGCGCTGGGCAACAACGCTGCGTTGCTCGGAGCGGTTCCATTACTTTCCGAAAGTTAGTCCAACCCAATCGCCGCTCAATTTCCGGTGAGTCCCGGACTTGATCGACCTACTATGGAAGATACGCAAATTTGGGTAGTACTTCGATTCTATGAATACAATTAGTTCAAATACTCCGGCCGCGAGAAACGCACCTTCCGCCAGCTACAAAAGTGCTCTAGTCGTCGTCACGACGCTATTCTTCATGTGGGGGTTTCTCACCTGTCTCAACGATATTCTGGTTTCCCCATCTGAAGCCAATCTTCGACTTAAGCACGCGAAGATTATGTTTATGCAGTTCGCGTTTTTCCGGGCATACTTTTTGTTCTCGGTTCCCATGGGAAAGATCGTTGAGTTGGTTGGCTATAAGTAGACCATGGTGGGCGGCTCTTTACCATGGGGATCGGAGCCCTGTTGTTCATCCCAGCCGCAGCCGTACCATCGTATCCACTCTCTTTGTTCGCATTGATGGTCCTTGCTGGTGGAATTACAGGGTTGCAGGTTGCAGCAAACCCCTATTTCGCGGTGTTAGGCCCCGCAAAAACCACGAGCCGCTTGAACCTGGCACAAGCTTTCAATTCATTAGGAACCGCGATTGCTCCTTATGTAGGTGGTTTGTTTATATTGAGCGCGGCGCCGAAAAGCATGGACGATATTCGTCAGATGTCGTCCGACCTGCTGCACGCCTATCGATTACAGCAAGCGTCTTCCATCAAGCTTCCCTACTTGGCGCTGGGATTAATTGCCATCGCCCTGGGAATTGCGATCGTGGGTGGCGCGATCGTGCCGGTTTTGGTTGGAGTTCTGGCGGATCGGATCGGGATCCACCACCCTTTTGCCCTGTCGCTGATTTGCTATCTTTAACATCGTCCACTACGGATTCAAAGGATCGCAAGCCCATCCGCATAGCTTGAGGCCCCTGTTGACTTTCCGACGTATCGGTAAAAACTATGGGGAGAGACGACCTGAGGTTTGACAAAACTACTCGGCGCAGATTTCTGAACCAAGCCGCCGGAACGGCAATGGAAAGTAAAGTGGCGTCCAGTGGGGTCCGATATTCCAGAGCACGGACTGGCGTCAATACCAGTCGCAGCAGGCAATCGCGATTTTTTCAAACTCGGCCGGGCGGTGTTTGTTTCGGAGCGCAGTTTCCCAGGGCGGTCGCTGCGATTTCTACAGCTCGGTTGCGAGGCGAGGTTCTGCTGAGAGATCGCATGGTCGTGGAACAACGCATGAAGAATAAATCTCGTTGCCGGCCTCGCAATCGCCCGCCCCCCGCCGCACCAAGTGTACCGTGTTCTTGCCTATTGCGTTTGCGGCAACCGGGCCTTGGTCAGCCAGAAATCATTGATGCTCTTTACCAGGTTTTCGAACGCGTCCAACTGCACCGGCTTGGTGAGGTAACAGTTCGCGTGGAGCTGATAGCTTTTCACAATATCTACCTCCGAGTCGGAAGTGGTCAGGATGACGGTGGGGATCAGTTTCAGACTGTCATCTTCCTTGATATGAGCCAAAACCTCGCGGCCATCCATTTTGGGGGAGGTTCAGATCCAGCAGGATAAGATCCGGGCGCGGAACATCGACGTAGGTCCCCTGACGCCGCAGAAAGGCCATAGCCTCCACGCCGTCGCAAGCCACGTGCAAACGGATGGTCGTATTGGCGTCGCGGAACGCTTCCTGCGTCAGCCGCACATCTCCAGGACTGTCTTCGACCAGGAGAACATTGATGGGCATCTTTATTCTTCGATAACTTTCATGAGTTTTCTCTCATTTCCTGCCAAGGCAAAGCTGAAAGTCGAACTCTGCCCAGGCTGGGACTCGACCGAAATGGTGCCGCCGTGCTGCTCCACAATCTTCTTGCAGATGGCCAATCCGATGCCGGTGCCGGCGAACTCTTCCCGTTTGTGTAACCGCTGAAACATGCCAAAGATCCTTCCAAAGTACTGCGAGTCTATTCCCAGTCCGTTGTCTTTCACCGAGAATTTCCACTTCTGTCCGCCATTCCTGGCGGCGGAGATGTGGACCCGGGGAACTCCGGGTTTTTGGTACTTGATGCCGTTGCCGATGAGGTTCTGAAATAACTGGGTCAGTTGCATCTCGTCCGCCAGGATACTGGGTAGCGGATCGTGAGTCACCAGCGCGCCGCTTTCTGCGATGGCGCCGCGTAGATTGATGAGCGCCCGTTGCAGGGCGTCTTCACTCGAGGTATCGAGCAGTTCATGGCCTTTGGTCTCCACCCGCGAATAGGCCAGCAGATCCTGGATCAAGCGCTGCATGCGGCCGGCCCCGTCCACGGCGAAAGCAATAAACTCGTCGGCCTCGGCGTCCAGCTTTCCCTTGTATCGCGGGACAGAAGCTGGGTGTAACTGGCTACCATCCGCAGCGGCTCCTGCAAATCATGCGAGGCAATGTAGGCAAACTGGCCCAATTCCTCATTCGAGCGGTTCAATTCCTCGATCTTATGCAGCAGATGCGCCTGGGCCGTTTTGCGCGTGGTGATGTCGCGGATCGCCGTCGTCACTAGGATGCCTTCGGCGCTTTTCGAGCGGGCTCAGCATGATCTCGATGGGAAACTCGCTGCCATCCTTCCGCCGTACCACGAATTCAATCCCGGTTCCGATCTGCTGCGCCAGCGCTTCCGCCGCCGTCCGTGTTCCGTCGGCGATCAGCCGTTCCGCGAAGCCTGCGGGAATAATGTTCGTCACTTTCTGCCCGACCAGCTCGTTGCGTCTGTACCCGAACTGTTTCTCCGCCCGAACGTTCAGCAGCACGATCTCACCCGCCGTGTTTACCACCACTATCGCATCCGGAGCCGCTTCCAGCAGACCGCGGTACTTCGCCCCCGAATCCCGGCTCTCCCTGAGATCGCGGCTGAGCAGTGCCTGATATTTTTCTTCGCTGTTCTGGACTACCTGTTGTGTCATTGGATTAAGAACCCTCGGTACTGCTATGAAGGCGATATCGGCAGTCCAGGAAGGTACCTTAATGGTTGAACCGTGACGAAGGTTCAGGCTGTAGGAGAGCAAGATTCCCATTTCGGGGTTTCAGGCGGTCGTGGCCATGGCCCGATTCACGGACGAGGAAACAGTCACGGTCGCGGTGCCGCCAATCGCTCCATCTTCCTGAAAGCTCTTGAGCCTGAGGATGAGTGCTTCCGTGACTTCCTGACCTTTGGCCACCAGCAACAGTCCAGCCTTCGTCCGCACTTCTTGCTCGACAACCATACCAACGGGAACCAACTCGTCAACCGTGCAGATGTGTACCACAGTCTGGATCTCCTCGGGATCCAATTCCAATTCCCGCAGAGCCCGAAAGATTCGCGGATCGAAATCCTTGTGCTCTTGCGACAGACGGTCCGCAGCTTC
>Ga0182018_10002189_pt1 | contig 20194 bp, 17 predicted proteins | sample 812P2MmetaG_FD_120490 | JGI IMG/M metagenome (GOLD analysis project Ga0182018, IMG submission 120490) | Permafrost microbial communities from Stordalen Mire, Sweden - 812P2M metaG | ecosystem: Environmental > Terrestrial > Soil > Wetlands > Permafrost | place: Sweden: Stordalen | collected...
CGAGCTCGGCGAGCGCGGGGATGTTGGTGAAGCTCGGCGTGAAGTTGCAGTAGGGAATGCCCAGGTCGGCGGCCGCGTAGAAGTAACGCATGGCGGGCGAGATGGCGGGATCGCTGCGGTCGAGACCCGCCTCGAAGGCGGCGCGGCTGGCGTGCACGGGCGCAGCCTCGAGGTACGCCTCCGTGGAGGCGAGGTTCGCCATCACGACGCGCTCGAGGCCGTGGGTCCGCTTGAAGTCCTCGATGTGCCCGCGAAGAAGGGCGAGCTCCTCCCGGTAGGAGGAGACGTTCACCGTGTGGCTGCCCTCGACGTTCTGCGCGTAGGCACGCGTGAAGACGGCGGGCCACGGGGTCAACGCTTCGAGCTTGTCGCGCACCTTCTCCAAGAGGGTGACCGGCAAGACCTTGTGGTTAAGCGCCCCCTCGTAGACGTTGGGAAAGCGCACGTCCCATCCGCCGAACACGAGACGATCGAGCGGCGCGAAGTCGAGCAGCCCCGTAATCGACTCGGCGATCTTCGCCTCCCCCGGCTCAGTCACCATGCCGATGCGCGGAACGAGGCCGCGCACCATGAGCTCGACGCCCGCGATGAGGGTCGAGGCCACGGCCCCGTTGATGCCAACGATGACGACCCCGACCCTGTTTCTCTTCATATCTGGCGGCTCGACTCCTGCAAGCGCGCGGCCTAGCGAACGCTCCCGCGAATCTTCGATGTCGAAAGTGTTTCGGCCGTAGCTACATATTCATTACGCAGGGCCGCTTTGGAGCTGGATGTCCTCTCATAGATTCACGCGCGGCGGTTCAGAAAGAACGGCCCCAAATGTCGGTGCTCCCCTGTGCGCCGTAGGCACAGTGTGCCGAGTGCGCACTCCGGGGCCGGCGCGAGCATGAACAACCTCTCCGACGAGTCCCTGCCGCTCCTCGATGGGAAGGACCGGCTGTCGGACGGCGGCGAGGTCCCCGCCGAGCGCAGCTACCGGTCGCTAGCCACGGCATGGGTGGCCGTCGCGACGCTCGTTCGCCTCGTGGCGGTGGGCCCTCTGCCTCTCGGAAACGGGGAGGCGTATTACTTCACGTGGTCCCGGTTCTTGGGCTGGAGCTACTACGACCACCCGCCGCTCGTCGCCTGGATGGTGCGCCTCACGACGTCGCTCGGAATCTCGTCGGCAACGGTTCGCCTCGGCCCGATCCTCGCGGCCGGCCTCTTCGGACTGCTCCTCTACCGCCTGGCGGAGCGCCTCGTCCGCCCTCGCGCCGCGTTCTTCGCGCTCGTCCTCGTAACGGCGCTGCCGAACTTCCTCGCGTCGAGCTTCATCCTGAACCCCGAGGCGCCCCTGGCGCCCCTATGGGTTGGCTTCCTGCTCGCGGTCGAGGGGATGCGGGAAGAGGACGACGCGTACCGCCCTCTCCTGGCGGGTGCCCTGCTCGGCTTCGCATTCCTCGCGAAGTACACCGGGGTGCTCCTCGTCCCGGCCGCGCTGCTCTACGTCGTGGCCTCCCCGCGGATGCGCCGCTGGCTCGGGCGGCCGTCGTTTTACGCGGGCGCAGCCGTGGCCCTGGCCATTGCGCTTCCGGTGGTGGCCTGGAACGCGGCTCGGGGGTGGCCCTCTTTGCACCTGCACTTCGTGGAGCGCGCGGGCGCGGCGGCGCCTGCCGTGGGCGAGAACACGATCAATCACCTCGTCGAGATATCGTCCTCGGACGGAGCAGGATGGATCCACGGCATCGCGCGGGTCCTCGTGGGTCAGCTCATGGCGTACTCGCCGCTCCTCTTCCCCCTCCTCGTCGTGGGGCTCGTCCAGTCACTGCGCCGCGTCCAGAGGGACGACAGGGACCTCTTTCTCACGGCGTTCAGCTGGCCGGTGCTCCTTCCGCTCCTCGTCGCCATGACAGCGCTCAAGGACGCCGAGCAGCACTGGACGATGATGGCCTTCGTCCCCGCGACCATCTGCGCGGGGCGCTTCGCGGACGAGATGTGGTCGCGCTCGAGGGTGCTGCGCATCATGACCATCACGGGCGTCGCGCTCAGCGGGGCCGTATTTCTTCTCGCCAACGTGCACGCCAGGACGACGGCTCTCTTGCGCCTCATTCCTAGCCACCAGTACGACGCACGCGCCGACATGATAAACGAGCTCGTCGGCTGGGATCAGGTACGCGCCAGCGTGGCGCGGGCCGCGAGCTCGTCACGCGGCGAGGTCGTCCTCGCGAGCAACCACTACTCGCTCTGCGGTCGCCTCTTCTTCGAGACCGACGACACGCCGCCGGTCTATTGCCCGACGGCGCGGCGGTCGGCCTTCGACTTCTTCGGGCGGCGGGACGTGCCTGCGAACGCCACGGTCATCGCCCTCACGAGCGACATTCACGAGGACCTCCCCGAGGGCCTGAGCGCCAGGTCGTGCGTCCTGGCCGAGCAAGTCGACATCGACCGCGGCGGTCGCACCGTCGCCCGCTACTACGTCCGCTCATGTCCCCCCGCCGAGTCACCGAAAGACGCGCCACGCGAAGCCCTCATTGGGCGGCGTCCGTCTCTGCAGGCGAGCGCGGACTAGGAGCCCGTAGGGCATCGCCCTTCGGGCAAGCTTCAGTCCGGGCTCCGTGCCGTTACTGGATGCGCTCGAACGCGGGCGAGCCCTGGGCACGGTCGTGGATCGAGTTGACGACGTCCATCGCCGAGTCCCTGAGCTGCTCGTCGATGAGAGACTCGGGCGCAGGCACCCCGGGGCGAAGAAGGACGTCGAACTTCAGCACCGTCCAGCCGGCCCCCGCGGCGCTCAGCGTCCAGACGGCCGCCGAGTCGTCGATGTTCCCCTTGCCCGGAACCATTTGGCCTTCGAGGATCTCGTCACCCTGCGACGCCCGTCGAAGCGGTGCGAAGCGCGTGACGTTCCAGAATGTCAGCGTGTTGTTGAGGACGCCCATCCGCAGGTACACGTCGGTCGAACCGTCGGGCCCGTGACCGACGACGCGCGACGTCGTGATGCTGGGCGCGAGCGCCTTGTAGTTCGCGAAGTCGATCACCAGCTGCCGGACGGCATCGAGAGGCGCATGAACCAGCGTCTCGGCGTGACCAAAGCGCGCCGCGCGACCCGGCGGCGTCCAGTTCCACTTGAGCGAATGCCCCGCCGCCGCAAGGCGCGCCACGTCCGCGTTCGCCGCGTCGGCGTGGGCCGGAGACTCCGTCGCCAGGGTCGCCAGCGCCGCCAGGGCCAGGGAAGAAGCCGTCCAGCGCATCCACAGGGTCATCGCCCGCTACGAAGCATGCGACGTGCCCTTCGCTCGCCCACGAGATCCGGGACGCTTGCATCTCTGCATTACGCCGCCACGACTGTGCGTCCTGTTCACACGTGCCCTCAGCGCACACGGTTCGACGCTCCCGGAGCATCCTTCCGGAAGGTCCCGTCCTTGGCTAAACAGGGCGGCAGGTCGGGATGAAGAAGCTCATCGAGCGTCTCAGCGACCTGCAGATCCGCCGTCCTTGGCTCCCCCTTCTCCTGGTGGCCGCCGTGACGGCCGTCTTCGCCGTCTTCGCCTCGCGGCTCGAGCTGAAGACCCGCTACGACTCGCTCCTGCCGGAAGAGCAGCCGAGCGTCCTCGAGCTGCACAGGGTCGAAGCGCGAACGGCGAGCGCGCAGACGGTGCTCATCCTTCTCGAGGGTCCGGCCCGGGCCGCCCTCCGCGCGATGGGTGATGCCCTCGTCCCCGAGCTCCTCGCACTGGGTTCGGACGTCGTGTCGAGCGCCGACGACGGGACCCAGGCCGCACGCGCGTTCATCTCCCCGCGGGCCGGACTTTTCCTCGATCGGAAGGAGCTGGAGAAGCTCCACGACGACGTCTTCGCGCGGTGGGATTACGAGGTGTCCAAGCAGGCAGGCGAGCTGCTCGACGACACCGGGCCGCCGGTCACCGCCCAGGAGATCGAGAAGCGCTTCCGCCAGAAAGAGGACGCGACCGGCGGGGGCGGCGACGATCACCCCGACGGCTACTACGAGCGAAAGGACGGGACGGGCCTCGTCGTGGTCGCGCGGTCTCCCATCGCGGGCGGCGACCTAGAGAAGACCGGACCGGCGCTCGCGCGCATCCGGGCCGCCGTGACGAGCGTGCAGGCGTCGCGCCCGGACTTCGCTGCCGTTCGCGTCGGTTACGCGGGGGACATGACGACCGGGTTCATCGAGTACGACAGAATCCGCAACGATCTCCTGGGTGTGGGCGCCCTCGGCATCGGTATGGTCCTCGCGGCGGTGCTCCTTTACTTCATGCGCCTCCGCGCGCTCTTCGTGATGGGAATCACCATCGGCGTCAGCCTCGTCTGGACGCTCGGCCTCACGCAGATCGTCATCGGCCACCTGAACGTGGCGACCGGGTTTCTCGTCAGCATCATCGCCGGCAACGGGATCAACGTCGGCATCCTCTACCAGTCGCGCTACTTCGAGGAGCGCCGCCTGGGCACGCCCGTCACCGAGGCTCTTCGCACGGCGGTCCGCGAGACGTGGCAACCCACGGTGATCGCAGCGGTTGCGTCGGCGGCGTCGTACCTGTCTCTGCTCGTGACCGAGTTTCGCTCGTTCCGGCACTTCGGGTTCATCGCGGCCAGCGGGATGCTGATCTGCTGGATCGTGAAGACGCTCATGGTGCCGCCGCTGCTACTCCTCCTCGAGCGGCGCCGCCCCCTCGACGACTCCAAGGACTCGGGGCTACTCGCGACGTTGCGGCGATTCGGCATGGGCTACGGCAGGGTCTTCGCGTGGCTCGTGCCGAAGGCCCCGCGCGCGCTGCTCGGCGCGGGCGTGCTCCTGATGCTGGGGGGGGTCGTGGCCAGCGTCCGTTACGTCCAGCGCGATCCGATGGAATACAATCTTCAGGCCACGGAGAACGACCCGGACCGAAACCTTGAACTGCACCGCGTCTGGGACAAAGTCATCGAAATTCTCGGCGCCGGGCACGAGGGCATGGTGGTACTCACCGACACACCCGAGGAGGCCCACGAGCTGGAAAAGAAGCTCCTTGCGGACTGGGAGGCCGCCCTCGACGTGAGGCCCTTCACCGCCGTGCACTCGCTCTGGGACGCCGTGCCCGACGACCAGGAGGCCAAGATCCCCATCCTCCTCGAGACGGGCGAACGGCTCGAGCGGGCCCGGGCCAAGGGATTTCTCAGCGACGACGAGTGGCGCAAGATCGCGGACGTCATCCCCCCCCATGATCTGCGCCCGTACGGACTCGCCGACCTCCCGGAGTCGATCGCCAGGCCCTTCGCCGAGAAGGACGGGACGCGTGGCCGGCTGGTCGTCATCGAGCCGGATCCCCGAGGCTCGAACGACCTGCGGTACCTCCTACGGTACTCGGAGTCGTTCCGCGAGACGCGCCTTGCATCGGGCAAGATCGTCCACGGTTCGGGGCGCGCGGTCATCTTCGCCGACGTCCTCAAGGCGGTCGTTCACGACATCCGCAGGGCGATGGCGCTCTCGTTCACGCTGACCATACTGGCCGTCCTCCTCACGTTCCGGCACGGCGGGCGGCATGCGGCCAGCGTGCTCTTCGCGCTCCTCGTGGGCGTGGCGGGCGAGGTCGTCTTTCTCTACGCGGCGGACGTGAAGCTCAACTTCATGAACTTCGTCGCGCTCCCCGTGACCTTTGGCATCGGCGTCGACTACGCGATCAACGTGGTCCAGCGGTACCGTGCGGACGGGAGCCGGGACATCCTCGCGGCCCTTCGCACGACGGGCGGGGCGGTGGTCCTCTGCAGCCTCACGACGACCCTCGGGTATCTCGCGCTCATCGGATCGCAGAACCGGGCCATCCGCAGCCTCGGCGTCATCGCGGTCGTGGGCGAGGTGAGCTGCCTCCTGGCGGCGATGACGGTCCTCCCCGCGCTATGGCTGCTCATCGAGCGTCGCCAGCAAAATGCAGGTACCGCGCCCGGAAGGACATCAGGAACACCACCATGAGCGCGGCGGTCGTCACGACCGCCCACACGGGCAGGAGGAGCGAAGTCCGCGGCAGGACGTGGACGAAGTCCATGCTGACCGACACGGCGACGACGGCGATCCACCAGCGGCGCCAGACATCCGTGCAGCATTGGCCGAAGAAGGGGAGCGCCGCCAGCAGGTACCAGGCTTGGAAGCGGTGACTGGCGAGCGTGAGGACCGCGACGACGAGCACGCCCGTACCGAGGGCGATCGTGTCGCCGTCACTCGACTTTCTGAGCATGACGCGGAGCACGCGCACGCCCACGACGAGGGCGACGGCGCGCATGACCAGCGAGACGACGAGCCACGTGCTCGCATGGGTCGAGCGCTCGAGTTCCATGACCTCCCGCACCGGCGCGTCGGGACGTGGGATCCCCCCGCCCCGGAGGACGTGAACGATTTGACTCACCACCTCGGTGAGCGTGCCGCCGGGGTTCATGGCGGCGAGAGCGCGAACAGGCTCGATCAGCGTCGCCGGCCCGCGCCAGAAGGGGGCATAGAAGAGGGCCCCCATCCCGACGAGCATCATGGCCATCGCGGGGATCCGGAGGAGCCGCTGGCGGGGGGTCGGGGCTCCGAACAGCCAGAACCAGAAGGCCGTGAACACGAAGGAGTACTTGCCGAGGACGGCAAACGATAGACAGGCCCACCCGGCCTTCGCGCCGCCCCGTCGCTGCACCAACACCCCTGCCGTGATCGCGACAAGGCCGAGGAGGTCGGCGTGAAGCTGGCCTGGTCCTTCCAGGAGCCAGAGTGGGTTCAGCCAGACCATCGCGTGGAAAAATGGGCGATCGCCGAGCCTCCGAAGTGAAAGCTCCATCACGAGCACGAGCGGCACGAGCCACGTCGCGCGCAGAAGAACCATGGCGATCCAGGGATTGCCGGTGAGCGCCGCCGGCATGGCAAAGACGAGGTTCGTAGGGCCGTAGACGCACACCTCCTGGCTCCAGCGTGCGCCGACCCAGGGGGAGAAGACGCTCTGCGAGAGCCCCGTCGCCGTCGAGTAGACGTCGTTCCCGCCCGCTGCGCGGGAGCCGTACGCAAGGAGACTGAAGACGTCGTTGCTGAGCATCGGCAACATGCAGGCGGCCACCCCCAGCCCGGCGTATGCGAGCCTTCGAGGCCTCTGCGGCGGGTGCTCGAGAAGGCCTTTCCAGCCGGTGACCAGAAGGCCATAACCTGACAAAAGGACGACGAAAAGTAGCGCTCCCGCGAGCGGAGATGGATAGTTCTCGTCGACCTTGAGCGAGCCCGTGGCCAGCCAGCGACCCCAGGAGCACGCGACGACCAGCGTCAGGCCGATCAGCCAGCGCCGCTCGTCGCGACGGGGAGTGCCCTCGAGCAACACTTTCATCGGGGCAGCCGGAGCCCGATCTTTGCAAAGGGAGAACCGCCCCGACGCTTCGGGGGGCCGAGTGGGTACACCTGTTCGCCCCTGGTCAATTGTTACACCCCGCCGAGGAATCGACTAGCTTACCGCGCGCCTGCCGAACGGACTGCCCTCATGCCGACGACTTGCAACTATTACGTGACTCTGCGCTGCAACCAGCGGTGCACGTTCTGCAACATCCCGCACACGAACGACGGGTCGCCCTCGCGCGAGCCGACGATGGACCAGGTGCGCGCGAACCTCCGCGACCTGAAGCGCCTCGGGGTGATGGTCCTCGACGTCACCGGCGGCGAGCCGCTGCTCTACCGCCATCTCGTCGAGATGCTCACGCTCGCCAAGAAGCTGCGCCTGATGACGACGGTGACGACCAACGGGATGCTCTATCCCAAGTTCGCCGACAGGCTCGTGGGCAAGGTCGACGCGCTCCTCTTCTCGATCGACTCGACCGACCGCCACGAGCACGACCGCATCCGCGCCACCAAATCATTCCACTTGTCGCTCGAGGCCCTCGCGGTCGCGCGCAAGCTCCGCCAGCCCCTCTATATCTCGCACGTCGTGACCAACGACTCGTTCGACAACGTCGACGAGATGATCCGCTTCTCGAAGGACCAGGGCGCGATCCTCTATTTGAACCCGTGCTTCTCGTTCTTCGGAAACGAGGGGCTCGACCCCGAGAAGGCCAAGGGGCTCTCCAAGTACTTCGGCCAGCCGAGCGTCATCGTCGATCGCGCGCAGCTCGAGCTCATCGCCGGCGGCGGCAACGACACGAAGGACCCCGTCTGCCGCGCAGTCTCGTCCACCGTGGTGATCTCGCCGGAGAACAAGCTTCTCCTGCCCTGCTACCACTTCAAGGACGACGCGCTCCCCATCGAGGACAGGCTCTACGACCTCTACAAGCACTCCGACATCGTGAAGAACGCGCGCGAGAACGAGGGGCGCTACTCGTTCTGCCAGGGCTGCACGGTGTACTGCTACATGCGAAGCTCGCTCTACTGGAAGTACCCCGCCCAGAGCGTCCTCCTCGCCGGTCACTACGTTCGCGAGCGCGTGCGCCAGCGCATCCGCAACATCGTCTCGCCGCCGCAGCCCACGCTCATTCCGGTGAAGTCGGAACGCAAGCGCCCCGCGACGCCGCCCGTCATGATCCCCGAGACAGTCGATCGGCGAAGGCTGCCGATCGTCGGCATGTAGATTCGGCGGCGCCTTCGGATGGCGCCGCGTCTCGCGCGCGTGCTGGTGGGAGACCGGCCGGCCACCCTTCTCTGCTTCGTCTTTCCGACGCTCCTCGCCGTCGCGTTCGACTTCGTGCTCCGGCCGCGGTCGATGCTCGCGTTCGAGCCGTTCCAGTGGCTCAACTACAGCGGGTCGACCCTCGCCAGCGCCGGTTTCTGGGGCGGCCCCTTGTGGCTCTCGTCCTACCTGGTCGGTCGGAGCGGGCGGCCGGCGAGAGCGGGGCTCATCGCCTTCTTCGCGCTCTTCGTCTTTCCGCTCGCGACGTGCTGCTTCGGCGGGCAGTGGCTCTACTTCCATGTCTTTCACGCGTACATGGCGCGCGACACGGTGCGGCTCGGCATCGCGCTCAGGGGGACGATCGATGCGTGGCTCGCCGCGTGGGGCGGGTCGGTCGTGCTCATGGGCGTCGTCGGTCTGGCCGTGACGCTGGTCGCCGCAAGGCTCACGCGGCTCGCCGCGCTCCCTGTCAGGCGCGCGCTGCCGATCGTGCCCGCCCTCGGATTCGGCGTGGCGGCATACTGCTTCTGGATCGACTTCGTCGAGTCGAGATCCCTGCAAGCCGCTCCGCCCGACACGTGCTTCATCCACGGCGCCGTGCACGCGCTGCGGCAAGCCGTGACGCACAAGGGCTGGGTCCGCCGCGGCGTCTCGCTGCGCGACCCCGCGCCTCTTCCCGCGCTCCTCCCCCCGCAGCATCGCCCGAACATCCTGCTCATCCTCACCGAGAGCGTGCGAGCGGACTCTTTCTGCTCTTCGCCCCCTCCCGACTGCAAGGCCCGGTTCCTCGACGCCGTTGCCGGCGACAGGGTCCCGCTCGGTCGCCTGACGACGCAATCGCCCGGGACGATCTCCTCGAGCGTCATGCTCTGGACGGGACTCGGTCCCGACGCCGACCTCGACACGATGCTCCGCGCACCGGTGCTATGGGAGGTCGCGCGAGCAGTCGGTTACCGCACGGCGTACATCGCGTCACAGAACCTGCGCTACGAAGACTTCGCCGCGTTCTTCCAGCGCGCAGGGATCGACGTCATCGAGAGCGCGGCCGACCTGGGCGGCGCCGGCGACCCGCACCTCGGCGCACCCGACGAGAACGCGACGGCCCACTTTCTCGACTTCGTTCGAGGAGAGGACAAGAACGGCCCGCACGTGCCGTACTTCGCGACGTTGCACCTGTCGAACACCCACTGGCCATACCGCGTCGATCCGTCGCTCCAGCCTTTCGAGCCGCACGACTCGTCGGCGCTCGGCCCTCGCGACAAGCTCTACAACCATTACCGCAATAGCGTCCTCCTCCAGGAGCGCACCGTCTCGACGTTCCTCGGAGCCCTTCGTGCGCTTCCCGGGTGGGACGACACGGTCGTCCTCTTTCTGTCCGACCACGGCGAGGAGTTCCGCGAGCACGGCGGTAGCTATCACCTGACGACGCTCTTCGACGAGCAGGTCCGCGTGCCGGGCTGGCTCGTCGCGGGCCCGAGAGCCCTCGACGACGCGCAGCGCGCCGCCCTCGCGGCATGGGCGGACCGACGCACGTTCACGCGGGACGTGCACGCGACGATGCTCGACCTGCTCGGTGTTCTCGGCACACGCAGTCACTTCCCCTTCGCCGGTCGCCTCTTCGGTCGCTCGCTCCTCCGGACGCCCGCTCCGGAAGAGCCGCTCGTGCCCATGTCGACCGGCAGCGGGGTGTGGGAGCCGGACATCACGAGGTACGGCGTCATGAGCGGCGATCTCCTCGTCGTACGCACTCCGGGGGCACGCTGGGAGTGTTACGACGCGAAGAAAGACCCCGGCGAGCACGTCCAGACCAGCGACATGCGCTGCGTGACCCTGGCGGCGGCGGGCGCGCAGGCATTCGAGGGCGCGCCCTAGGGGGGGGCGAGGGCGAGCGCGACCTTCGCGGGATGTTTATCTTCGGAAGACGGAGGAACCAATGCTCACGATCCGCCGCTCCGACGAGCGAGGCCATGCCGACCACGGATGGCTCGACAGCCGCCACACGTTCTCATTTGCCGACTACCACGATCCCCGCCAGATGGGCTTCCGCAACCTGCGGGTCATCAACGAAGACCGCGTGCAGGCAGGCAAGGGCTTCGGCACGCACGCCCACCGGGACATGGAGATTCTCTCGTACGTCCTCGAGGGTGCGCTCAAGCACAACGACTCGATGGGGACGGGGTCCGTCATTCGCCCGGGCGACGTCCAGCGAATGACTGCCGGGACAGGCGTGCGTCACAGCGAGTTCAACGGATCGGAGCGCGAGGGGGTGCACTTTCTCCAGATCTGGCTCTTGCCCTCGCAGCAAGGTCTCGCGCCCGGCTACGAGCAGAAAGCGTTCGGCGACGCCGAGAAGCGCGGCCGGCTCCGTCTCGTGGCCTCGCCCGACGCGGCCGATGGCAGCATCACTTTGCACGCGGACGCGAAGCTCTACGCGTCGATCCTCGCCGCCGGCGAGAAGGTCGAGCACACGGTGGTCCGCGGGCGTCACGCGTGGATCCAGGTGGTGCGAGGCACGGTAAAGGTGGGCACAGCCGAACTCCATGCCGGCGACGGCGCCTCCACGAGCGACGCGGGCTCGCTCGCCATCGAAGGCGTCGATGCGTCCGAGGTGCTGGTGTTCGACCTGGGATGACGGTCTTGCGTCACGCCCCGTCGGGCAAGGGGATGAACTCCTGCTCGTCGCCGCGGACCTTCGCGAAGCGGCCCTCTCGCCACTCGGCCTTCGCGCGCTCGATGCGATCGGGGGAGCTCGACACGAGGTTCCACCAGATGTGACGTGGACCGTCGATCGGCGCGCCTCCGACGAGCATCAAGTCCGAGCGCTGCGTCGCGCGAACGGTCACGTGCTCGCGCGGGTGGAGGACGATCATCGTGCCCGGCCCGAAGGCGCTCCCGTCGCAATCGATCGCGCCGTCGGCGACGTACACCGCGCGCTCCTCATGCTCGCCGTCGACCTCGAGCGTTGCGTCGGCGTCGAGACGCGCGTGCACGTAGAGCGTCGGCGAGAGGACACCCGTGGGCGCCTTCACGCCGTAGGCCGTCCCCGCGATGACGCGAAGCTCGGAGTGGTGCCGCCTCACCGACGGGATCGTGCTCCGGGCGTGATGCTCGAAGCTCGGCGCCACCTCTTCGTCGCGCAGCGGCAGGGCGACCCACGTCTGGATCCCGTGCATCCTGCCCCCGCGCGTCCGCACGTCGGCGCCCGTTCGCTCCGAGTGCGCGATCCCGCGCCCCGCGATCATCCAGTTGACGTCGCCGGGCACAATCGTCTGCTCTGACCCGACGCTGTCTCTGTGCACGAACTCGCCCTCGAAGAGGTACGTGATGGTCGCGAGGCCGATGTGCGGATGCGGGCGGACGTCGATACCCTGACCCGGCGGGAAGTCGACGGGGCCCATATGGTCGAAGAAGATGAACGGCCCCACGAGGCGATGCGTCGGTGAAGGAAGGGTGCGCCGCACGGTGAAGCCACCGAGGTCGCGCGGGCGGCTCTCGATCACCCGATCGATGGCGGCGGTCATCGACCCGCCCTGGCCATCCGGGCCTCGCGCACCTTCCACCGGGCGCGGCCCTTCTCCTTTTCGCCCTCGCGGGTGCGGACGACCACGTCGGCCGTCAGCGACCCCAGGAGGCGCTCGGTGATCGCGGCGACGTCGTCGACGGACCTCTCGAAGACCTCGCTGTCGGCCGAGGACGGGCGGGCCACGCCGCTGACCTTGCGGACGTACTGCAACGCGGCGGCGCGGATCTCGTCCTTCGTCGTCGGCGGACGGAAGTTGTAGAGGACGCGAATGTTGCGGCACATGCCCCGAAGCATGGCGCATGGTCTGGCCTGAAGGCAAACGGGCCTTTACGGATCTTTACCCGATATCGAGGGATAATTCGCTCTGGTCGGACGTAGATCCCTAGGAAAGGGAAACCAACATGAACCGCCATATCGCCCGAATCGTCACGCTCGCTTTGCTCTCGGGCGCCGCTGCGCTCGTCCCCACCGGTGTCGCCTTCGCGCAGCAGGGTGCGGATGCGGCACCGCCGGGAAGGCACCATGGCCACCGAGAGGGTCTCCTCGGCGCCGCACTGAAGCTCGACTCGCTGACGCCCGCGCAGCGTACGGCCATCGAACAACTCGAGGACGTGCGGCGCACGGCCGAGACTCCCGTCCGCCAGGCCGACGCGCAGCTTCTGACGGTGCTCGCTCAGCAGGTCGAGCAGGCGGCGATCAATCGCAGCGCCCTCGCGCCGACTCTCACGGCGCGCGAGAGCGCCGCCGTCGCCGCGCGCACGACCGACCTCGATACCGTGCAGAAGCTTCACGAGCTGCTGACGCCGGCCCAGCGCGGCCAGCTCGTCGACGCCGCCGAGGTACGCTTCAAGACGCACGAGGCATCGTGGACGAGCGATGGGAAGGCGGGGCGCGGCGGCTTCGGACACCTCGAGGAGATGGCCGAGAGGCTTGGCCTGACCGACCAGCAGAAGGCGCAGATCCTCGCCAACCTCCGCGCCGAGCATCCGGCGTCGCCCGACGGCGGAGCACACCCGAACGTCCACGGAGCGGGCAATGCGTGGCTCGAGTCGTTCCGGGGCGACACGTTCAACGCCACCGCCGCCATTGCGAACCTGCCGCAGCGGATCGAGCGTCGCGCCAACCACATGGAGAACCTGCTCGCGGCAGCCGTTCCGGTCCTCTCCCCCGCTCAGCGCGCGCAGCTTGCCACCCACCTGCGTACGCGCGCCGCCCACGAGTCGCGCGGCTGATCGGCGTCGCGTGATGTGATCGCCCCTTGCCGAACCCGGCCGGCGTGCCATATGAAGTGCTCGAGGGTGCGCGAGGGGCGCCCTTCCCGCCGAGAAGAAGCTTTCACCCTCGCAGTCGCGTCGTAAGTGTCGTTTCGGTTTTTTCCTCGGGCCGAGGGAGCGGGTAGCGGCCACTTCCAGAGGGAGAACCCGATGATCGACCCCATTCGCGAGCTGAAAGTCCGCGCAGAGATACTCCACCACGCCGTCGCCACCGGCGACGCACCTTCCACGTTGCGCCTCCGCGCACTCCCCGAGCTACGCCGCGCGGACGCCGGAGCACTCGGCGCCTTCGCGGCGCGCATCCAGAGGAAGCACTGCCTCGCCGCCGTCGCGCGCGAGGCCGGCTTCGAGACATGGGAGCACGCGTTGCGCGTGCTCCGCGGCGAGTCGGGTGAAACCGACCACGGTGAGCTCCTCTACCCCAAAGGGGCGAGCGCGTTCCTCAATCACTGGTTCGCGACGTACGACGAGGCGCACGCGGTGCACGTGGAGCGAGGCGGCTATTTGCTCGCCTACAAGCGCCACTACTTCCTAGTCGAGCGGGACTACGTCGCGACCACTCTCGCGCTCGACCCTGACGACGCCGACTGGGCTGCCATCGGCTTCGACTGGCCGAGACCGCGCGATCCGTCGGCGCGGCGCCACCTCTACGGCAAGCTGCTCGCGGCAAGGCGCGAGGCGGCATGAGGCGGCAGCATCAACGGCGGCGGCGTCGTGCAACCTTGATCATCGCGCCGCACCCGTCTTCTGGTTCTTCGCGGCGTACATCGCCGCGTCGGCAAGCTTGAGCAGCGCCTGCGCCGAGCGCCCGTCCTCGGGGTAAAACGCAAAGCCGATGCTGGCTCTCACCAAGACCCTCACACCGTCCACGTCGCACGGCTCGGCGAGACTGTTGGCGATCCTGGCGACGAAGGCCGCGACGTTAGCCCTGTCCTTCGCTTCGAGCATCAGCAAGAGAAACTCGTCGCCGCTGCGACGGCTCACGGTGTCGCCCGCTCGGACGACGGCTTGCAGCCGCTGAGCCACCACCTGCAACACCCGGTCGCCCGCGTCGTGCCCGAGCGTGTCGTTGACGACCTTGAAGTCGTCGAGGTCGATGAACAGCACGGCCAGCCGCCAGTCGTGGCGATCTGCCTGCGCCAGGGCGGTGGACAACCGGTCCTGGAAGAGCGTGAGGTTCGGCAGGCCGGTGACCGCGTCGTGCAGTGCGCTGTGGCGGGATCTCCTCTCGTCCGCCCGGCTCTGCGAGAGCGCGGCGTCGCTCTCGGAGAGCTGGTCCTCGAGGTGGCGGCGCTCGTCGATCTCGGCCGCCAACGCGTCGTTGACGGCCACGAGGTCGGCGGCAGCTTCCTGGATGTGGACCTCGATCTTCTCACTCTGGTCGAGCGCGGTCTCGACCTTCGCGAGCGGGACGCCCTGGGCGATCTCGTCCTTGAGCACCGCGTTGACCGAGGACAAGTCGACCGCCGCTTGCTCGACCTTGTTGTGCACCTGCTCGCTCTGATCCAGCGCGCGGCTCAACAGCGCAGGTGTGGGCTGAGTCTCCGTCGACGGTTTGCCGGAGTCTGACTCCATGGTCTCTCGATGCGAAGTAGCAAGTTCCGTGCGCGACCGTCGCTGCGCGCAAGGATCAATCGGTAGCTCGCGGTACGCGCCTTCGCTCACGAGATGGATCGCAACGTTTTTCGTATCGGACGAGGCGCTTCACCGTACGATGCACCGATCGTGCGACTGCTAGCTCGCCACGGCGTCCTTCTTCTCGCAGTCATGGGGGCAGGCGCGCAGTTCGTCCGGTCCGTCCCGAGAGCGGCGTCCAGCCAGTCCATGACGAGGATCGGTGCATCGAGCGGCAGCGCGGAAGCCGACGCAGACCTGATCGATTCGCACCCCGCCGCGCCGAACGACTCCCTCACGGGCCCTTTGGCCCTGACTTCGCCCACGTGGAGCCTCACACCCCCCGAACGCAGCTCGGCAAGCGCCCCGTCCGATATAGACCGCGGCAGCCCCTGTTTTCTCGCTGGTGGCGTCCGCGGAGCATGCATGGACACGTCGGCATGCGAAACGCTGGGCGGCCACGTGTCGACCCCTGGCCATTGCCGAGGTTCGGCAAACATCGAATGCTGCACGAGCGAGCCTCATATCGAGTCCCACCCCCCGACGGGCTGGAGCGCCGTACCCCAAGCCCGGGTCACGACGGAAATGACGGCATGGGCCGCGATGATCGTCGAGTCGCCGGAGGCCTATCCCATGGGGTCCAAGACAACGCACCTTTTCGGAGCGATCGAGGTCATGGCCCGGGTCGAGTGGCATCCGGCCCACCTCGGGCACGACGTCGTCCACCGGGGCGTGACGCTGTACCTGGCGGGATAAACGCTGCGGGGGGAAGGCCCGCGGGCAAGCGCGAGATGCTGCTCCTCGATCGCCGAGGGGCTCCGCACGCCACCGTGACGTTCACGAAGACGTCGCGCCGACCACGTAGCAAGTCATCGAGAGCGAGCCCATCGCGTAGCCGTCGATCGCCACGTCGGCCGGCCGGCCGCACGCGTCGGCGAGCCCGGCGATGTAGAGCAATGGAATGAAGTGGTCGGGTGTCGGCGCCGCCAGTGGGAAATCGACGTGGCGCTCGAGGGTGAGGACGTCACGGGGCGCTTTCGTCATGATCGCCCGAGCGTCGTCATCGAAGCGGCGAGCCCAGTCGAACGCGCCCTCGGGATGGCCCCAGTCGAGACGTCGCAGATTGTGCACGACGTTGCCGCTGCCGAGGACGAGCACCCCCCGTTCGCGCAGCGGAGCAAGTCGCGCGCCGAGGTCGAAATGGAAGCCGAACGGCTTGAGGGCGTTGATCGAGAGCTGGAGGACGGGCACGTCCGCGTCCGGGAACATGTGGCGGAGGACCGACCACGTGCCGTGATCGAGACCCCAGCTGTCGCGATCGAGGTCGACCGAGTCGGGCTTCGCCACGTCCGCGATCTCTTCGGCCACGTCGGGCGCGCCCGGGGCCGGGTACTTCACCGCGAACAGCGCATCGGGGAAGCCGGAGAAGTCGTGGATCGTGCGCGGTCGCTCCATCGCGGTGACCGCCGTGACGTTCGTGAACCAGTGGGCCGAGACCACGAGGACGGCGCGCGGTCGGAGCATCGAGGCGGCGAGGGCGCGCCAAGCCTCCGTATAGCGGTTGTGTTCGAGCGCGTTCATCGGACTGCCGTGGCCGATGAACGCGGCGGGCAGGCGGGAGGAGGCCATCGAGCATCGAGGGTAGCGCCGGGGACGCGGGGTGGGCGAGCGCGGGAAGCTGAGAGACGTCGTCGGGCTCGCGCCGAGCCTGTTTCGGCGGCGGCGACGATGGCGAGGTCGGCACTGCCGACTTCGTTGCCAACGCCACCGACGCTCCGGGTGTGGTAACTTTTCGCCTCGTCTCTCTCGCGCGACCAGGCCGGAGAAGGAGTAGTGCAGTAAGAATAAGTACCTGGAGGAGTGGCCGAGCGGTCGAAGGCAGCGGTTTTGAAAACCGCCGAACTCGCAAGGGTTCCGTGAGTTCGAATCTCACCTCCTCCGCTGAAATCGTTGAGGAAACGGATGCGCCACCTGAAAGAGGGATGGGGCGCGTGACCAAAACGGGGACCAAATCCGAGAGCGCTGCGGGGGTTCGGATTTCCGTCGAAGCAACGGGCGCGGCGGAGGTGTCGTCGAGGCGCGTGGTGGCGGGTTGGTCGAGCAGATCGGGAAGCCTCGCGATCTCCTTCGCGAGCAGAGGAAGATCTTCGTCCTCGTAGTGCAGCGCTTTCGTGTCCTTCGGGCGGTGACCGAGAAGCCGATCGCGCGCGTCGCTTGCTACTCCGTGGCGCCGTAGAGCGGTCGCGAACGAATGGCGTAGCGAATAGATGTCGAGCTCCACGCCTTTCGCCGTTGTCTCGCAACCTGCAAGGCGCAGGTGCTCGATGAACTCGGAGCAGTCGAGCTCGCGGAACGGTGCGCCCGAGGCGTTCGGGAACAAGAAGTCGTCGCCCTTTGGCGCTCGGCCAACATGACGCTTCCACCCGTTTTGGAGCCACGCATCGAGCGCCCGCTCGAGCGACGCGTGAAGCGGGATCTTGCGCCTGCACCACACGGTCTTGAGCGGCCCGAGCGCAGCCGGGAGGTCCTTCCGCGGCAAGGCGTACTGCTCGCGAACGTCAAGGAATCGAACGCCGTGCTCTTCGCGGTAGTCGCCGATGCGCAGCGCGTGTAGCTCGCCAGGCCGGAGGCCAGTGAAGAAGTACGTGCGCGTGATAATGTGTCGGAGTTCGGGCACGTGCCGGTCTTGGACGAGAGCTCGCGCGGTCTCCACGGGACACGCGGTCCTGGTCTCCTTGCCGAGCTTCGCCTTCTCGCGAAGCGCACCGGTTATCTCCGCCTTGAACTCGACTGACTCCGTCGGCAAGCGCCGGTCCCGGGCGTAGTAGCCTTTGGCCTGCGCGAAGACATAGATCGCATGGAGCACTTTGGCGAGGTTGCGCACGGTAAGCGCGTCGCGGGGTTCGTCCTCGCGCCCCTTCCGGCCAAGCGGCTCTCGGAGGATCTGTCGCACCCAACGGACCGCGAGGTCCTCGTCATGATCGCCGATCGGGCGGCCGCAAAGGATCTGCGACGGTCGAAGAAAAGCGGCCCGCTTGAGAGCCTCGTGGCGGGTCGAGCCAGCACCGCGAACGCGCGCCTGGACGTCCTTGCAGAACGCGTCGATCACCGCCGGCCAGTCTACTGTCGGGTCTGGCTTCCCCTGCATAAGGGAACGGCGGTGCTCCATTTCAGCGAGGTACCAGTGCCGCGCACATTTCAAAGCCTTCGCTTCTGAGTCGATCGCGGGCGGAAATGCCCCGCCGGGGATCTTCTTCCAGCGCTTCCTCGCATCCGGCTCTTCATTGTCGCGGTACTTGGCGAAGAACCGGTCGGCGCGTCCATGCCAGCGACACACGTTGACCGGGATCTGGACGTCGGGTCTGTTGCTCATATCGCCTTCCCTGCTTGCCGTAGCGCAACACGCGCGCGTCGTCGCGTCACTTCATCGATCGCGAGCCGGTCTATATCCTCCCCGCTCGACGGCAGGACGCGAGCCGCGCGCCAGACGTCGGCCTCGGTAACGTGAATGATGACTCGCCGGCCGTGCCGTCCGTCGCGATGAAAGTGAACGTGCTCGGCCATTTCCTTGATCAGATAGCGCACCGTGCGTTCGCTGACCCGCGCGTGGCGCGCGTACTCCATCACCGACAGGAACCGCGGGGGCATGGCCAGGGGCTCGGCTGTCGCGTCCCCGCTGACGACCGTGCGGAGCCGCTTGACGAGATCGGGGCGCCGCACGAGCGCCTCGATGACGCGGACCACCATTCCATCGAGCAGGGCATCAACCGCCTGGGGGCTAAGCCCCGGCAAGGGCGGCGAGCTGTCTTGGGATACAAACGACGGCCGAACGACAACCGGGGGACGCGGTTTGCGCGCGCGCGGCACGGTCATGCGTCCCTCCGCCTTGCTTGGCGCGGGCTTCCAGCCGCGCCTTGTACGACGTCGATGGGCGTCGCCTTGCCCTTCGCGGCGTCGGCTTTTCGAGGCGAGTCGCACCTGCGCGTCCGCGCTCGCTTTGGCTTGGGGCGGTACGCCGACAGAAGCGAGGGCAGGATCGTGTAACCCGGCAGCCGGCCTCCAAGCATGGCGCCAACGCGTGCGTAGAAGGCGTCGGGCAGCGCCGATGGATCCCGGCCCGTGCGAGTGAGGTACGCGAACAGGCTTCGTACGAGCCGGATGCGGCCGGCCGTGCGCAGCTCGAGAAGGAGTTGAACGCGTGGGCGGACGCCGGGCACGGCGACCGCGAAGGCGTCGTCGACGTCGAGCGTACGGAAGACAAAGAGGCGCCGGCGCCGCCGGCTCCGGATCTGGTAGGCGACGACCTGGCCGGACTCGAAGCGCGCGACCGGACCGAGCCTCCCCTGGCCGAGGTCGCACGGGGTGCCGAGGAGAAGCTCGGCTCGCGGCCGCTCGTCGCCTGCCAACGTGCGGAGCTGCACGGCCGTCTTCATCGCTCTCTCCCCCCAGACGGGCCGCGAGCCCCGCGAAGGATCACGTCGAGATCCGTCGGCGCCGGGGTCCAGTCGTAGCGTCGACGCCCGAGCTCCGATTTGCCCGGGCCGACGACGGAGGCGCTGCGGTCGGTGGGCGGGCGGTCCGGAATCGCTCGACCAGGATCCTTGGGAAGCGGAGCGGGCTGCGGAGCCGGTGGGGCCGGGGGCTGGACTTCGCGCGCAGCGCGCTCCTTCCGGTCGATTGCCGCTTGGGCCTCACGCCACTCCCGGAGCCGCCGCTCCACTTCCGTCTCGCGTGGGCCGTTCTCGACGGGTGGACTCCAGTCGTAGCGACGGCGATGGAGTTCTGCTTTGGGTCCGACCGAGCCGCCCGAGGGCACTGGATCGCCGCCCCGTTCGATCGCCAGCTCGCGACCTCGCGGGTACGGCGGTGGAGAGAGGGCACCCTCGAAGTCGAGGGGCAGACCGGTGGCTCGGAAGGTACGCAGGCGCTCCCGTACCTGGTCGAGCGGCACGCCCCCTCGGCGCCCCAATGGATCGCGCTGCTGCACGAACTCGACGATGGTCCCCTTGTCCTGCGAGCGATCGATCGCGCTCCGGAGGCGTGCAAGCGCGTGCTCCGCGGGCTCGCTCGGCGCCCGGAGCGTGTAGTCGGGCACCGACGCGTAGACCCACAAGCCGTTCGGGTGTTGGCCGACGACGATGCGGTCGCGGTTGGGGTGGTCGAGCACCGTGAGGCCCGGCGCGCCGTCCTGCGGGCGGAGC
>Ga0182018_10002191_pt1 | contig 20187 bp, 11 predicted proteins | sample 812P2MmetaG_FD_120490 | JGI IMG/M metagenome (GOLD analysis project Ga0182018, IMG submission 120490) | Permafrost microbial communities from Stordalen Mire, Sweden - 812P2M metaG | ecosystem: Environmental > Terrestrial > Soil > Wetlands > Permafrost | place: Sweden: Stordalen | collected...
CGCCCGGGCCCGGGTGGCCGCCCGGTCCGCCCGCGACCTGACCCGCCGCAAGTCGGCACTGGACGGCGCCGGCCTGCCCGGAAAACTGGTCGACTGCTCGTCGCGGGACCCACGCGAGAGCGAACTGTTCATCGTCGAGGGCAACTCGGCCGGTGGCTCGGCCAAGGACGCCCGCAATCCCCAGACACAGGCCATCCTGCCCATCCGCGGCAAGATCCTCAACGTCGAGCGCGCCCGGATCGACAAGATGCTGAAGAACACCGAGATCCAGGCGCTCATCTCCGCGATCGGCGCCGGCTTGGCCGAGGACTTCGACGTGGCGAAGATCCGCTACCACAAGATCATCATCCTGGCCGATGCCGACGTCGACGGGTCCCACATCCGGACCCTGCTGCTCACCTTCTTCTTCCGCCAGATGAAGCCCCTGGTCGAAGGCGGGTTCGTCTACGTGGCCCAACCGCCGCTGTTCTCGACCGAGGTGGGCAAGGAGAAGTCGTACCTCAAAGACGAAGCGGCCAAGGCGGCCTTTTTGGCGGAGAACCCCAATCACACCAAGGAGTTCCAGCGCCTGAAGGGGCTTGGTGAGATGGACTACGCCGAGCTGCGCGAGACCACCATGGACCCGGGCAAGCGCTCACTCCTCCAGATCGCCGTGGAGCAGGCCGCCATCGCTGACGAGGTGTGCTCGGTACTGATGGGCGAGGACGTGGATCTCCGTCGCCAGTTCATTCAGACCAACGCCAAGGATGTGCGCTTCCTCGACATCTGACCGGACGACCGGGTCGGTTCCCGACGGAGGCGTCGCTCGATCGGCACCGGTGGTCACCAGACAACTCCAGTGATGCAGATTCCAGTGATGCAGATAGGGACAGAGAATGCCACGACGTGACAGCGACGGTGTGGGCGGGTCGGGCACCGACGAGGAGACCTCGGGATTCATCGAGCCCATCGAGATCCAAGAGGAGATGGAGCGCTCCTTCCTCGAGTACTCGATGTCGGTCATCGTCTCGCGCGCTCTCCCTGACGTACGCGACGGCCTGAAACCGGTCCACCGCCGCATCCTCTACTCGATGTACGACCAGCGGCTGCTGCCCGACCGTCCTCGGAACAAGTGCGCCAAGGTGGTCGGCGACGTGATGGGCTCGTACCACCCGCACGGGGACTCTGCCATCTACGAAGCGCTCGCCCGCATGGTCCAGGAGTTCTCCATGCGCCACCCCCTGATCGACGGTCATGGGAACTTCGGGGGCACCGGACCCGACGAGGGGCCGGCGGCTATGCGGTACACCGAGTGCCGGCTGGGATCGCTAGCCCTCGAGTTGATGCACGGGATCGACCAGGAGACGGTCGACTTCGCTCCCAACTACGACGCCACGTCCGAAGAGCCCACGGTGCTACCGGCGCGGTTCCCCAACATGTTGGTCAACGGATCCCAGGGCATCGCGGTGGGGATGGCCACCAACATCCCTCCCCACAACCTGGGCGAGGCCATCGACGCCACCACCTACCTCCTCGAGCACCCCGATGCCACCCCGGACGACCTCATGGAGTTCGTCAAGGGTCCGGACTTCCCCACCGGTGCGCTGATCCTCGGCCGACAGGGGATCCTCGATGCGCTCCGGACCGGTCGGGGCTCGATCAAGATGCGCGCCGTGGCCGAAGTCGAAGAGGGGCGGGCCGGCGAGACCCGGATCGTGGTCACCGAGATGCCGTACCAAGCGTCGATCGCCTCGGTGGCGAAGAAGATCGAGGACCTGGTGCGCGCCGGCGACCTCGATGGCATCGCCGAAGCCCAGGATGACTCGTCCGGGGGCAAGACACGATTGGTCATCCGTCTCAAGCGCGACGCCAACGCCAATGTCGTCCTCAACAACCTGTTCAAGCAGACACCGATGCAGACCACCTTCAGCGTCAATGCGGTGGCGCTGGTTGACGGGGTCCCCCGGACGCTGAATCTGGCCCAGATGCTCTCCCACTACGTGGACCATCAGATCGAGGTGGTCACCCGTCGGAGCCAGTTCCTCCTCGAGAAGGCGCGGGCGCGGGCCCACGTGGTGGAGGGCCTGCTCAAGGCCATCGACATGCTCGACGCGGTGATCGCCGCCATCCGGGGATCGGATGACCGTCCGGCGGCGCTCGAGGCCCTGCGGACCGAGCCGTTCGAGTTCTCCGAGGAGCAGGCCAACCACATCTTGGACATGACCCTGGCCCGGCTCACCCGTTTGGGCCGCACCAACCTGGAAGAGGAGCAGGCCAAGCTGCTGGCGGAGATCGCCGAACTGGAGTCGATCCTCAACGATCCGGCCAAGCTGCGGGGGGTGATCGCCACCGAGATGGGGGAGATCAAGGACAAGTTCGCCAATGAGCGGCGTACGGTGATCACCCACGACCCCGGTGACATGAACGTCGAGGACCTGGTGGACGACGAGGAGATGGTCGTCACCATGAGCAGGGCCGGGTACATCAAGGCGGTCTCGGCCGATGCCTTCCGGACCCAGGGCCGGGGCGGTCGGGGTGTGCAGGGTGCGAAGCTCAAAGAGGAGGACCTCATCGACGGGGTCGTCCACACCTCGGCGCACGCCCACTTGTTGCTGTTCTCCAACCGGGGTCGTGTGTTCCGACTCCGGGCCCTCGAGATCCCGATGAAGGAGCGGACGGCGCGAGGCACCGCCATCGTCAACCTCCTCCCCCTGGCACCCAACGAGGTGATCCAGGCGATCATCGGCACCCGCGACTTCGCGGCGGAGAACTACCTGGTGTTCAGCACCAGGCTGGGACAGGTCAAGAAGACGTCCTTCAGTGAGTACGACAAGTCCCGGCGGGAAGGGTTCATCGCCATCAACCTGCGGGAGGGTGATGAGCTGGTCAGGGTGGTGGAGACCCACGGCGACGACGATGTGTTTCTGGTCACCCAGTCGGGGATGACCATCCGGTTCTCCGAGCAGGATGTGCGTGCCATGGGCCGCGACGCCGCCGGCGTGCGGGGGGTGCGTCTGAAGGCTGGCGACCGGGTGGTGTCGTGCGACGTCGCCCGCGATGAGGCCGACATCCTGTTGGTCACCGATGCCGGCTATGGCAAGCGGACCAAGTTGGACAAGTTCAACCGGCAGGCCCGGGGTGGCCAAGGGGTGCGTGGGATCCGACTTACCGCCAAGCGGGGCCGGGTGGTGGCGGCGTTCATGGCCGGGCTGGAGGATGAGATCCTGTTGATCTCCACCTCGGGCGTGGTGATCCGCACTGCGGTGCGCGAGATCGCCTCACAGGGGCGCGACGCCACCGGCGTGCGGGTCATGAACCTCGACGGCGGCGACGCGGTGGCCGCGGTGGCCGCGGTGGCCGGCGAAGTGGAGGGTGACGGATAGCCCGATCGACGGGCAACGGACAACTCGATACCCGTGGGTGCCACTGGGATGGTCGATGGCCGTGGTGTAGCGTCGTGCACCGGTTTGCGGGGCTATAGCTCAGTCGGTTAGAGCGCAGCACTGATAATGCTGAGGTCGCAAGTTCGATTCTTGCTAGCCCCACAGCAACGTCCCAGTTCAAAAAGCGATATCGGCTTTACTGGACTCCCGCGATACGCTGTGGGCCAACACCCGGGCCAACAAATGTTGGCCCCGGACGAATCGGCCGGAGGTTTCAGCGTGGCAGGGAGCATTCGGAGACGTCTCGACAGAGGTCCTGACACTTGGCAGCTGCGCGTCTACGTGGGTCGGGACTCCAACGGTCGGGTCCGGCATCGGAGCCACACGTTCCAGGGCTCGAAGCGGGCAGCCGAGAAGGAGTTGGCTCGCTTGGTCCTCGAACAGGATGCCGCTCCCCAGGTCGTCCCCGACGAGTCCAGCCGGCCCTGGGGACCGGCCACCACCATCAATGATGCGATCAGCGGATGGAAGGCCAACGGCTGGGATGATCTCAGCCCGGTCACCTCCCGTCGGTACGAGAGCATCTGGAAGCTCCACATCGAGAATGCCATCGGCAAGAAGCGAATCGCGTCCCTTAGTCCTTACGACGTGGAGAAATTCTTCCGAAAGCTCAAGAATGATGGCGCCGGCCGCGAGACCGTCCGCTACGTCCGGTCCGTGCTCCACCGTGCCTGCCGGCTGGCCCGGAAGTGGAGTGGGAATCAGCTCCGCAATCCGGTCACCGACACCGAGCTTCCGTCGTGGGGACTGGACGACTTGCCCAAGCCGGTCCGTGCACCGAGTGCCGAGGAGGTATTGGCGATCATCGAGGCTGCGGCCGGGCAGGATCGCCGGTACTCGGTGGCGCTGCGCGTAGTTGCGGCGACCGGGATGCGACGCGGCGAAGCATGCGCACTCCGCTGGTCGGACATTGACTGGGGCGAAGCGATCGTGACCATCGACGAGTCGGTGATTCCGGCTGATGGGGGCGCGGTCATCAAGTCGCCCAAGACCCGAGCCAGCATCCGCCAGGTGGCGATCGACCCTGGCACCATCGACGCTCTCCGAATCTTGCAGGTCGAACAGAAAGCTCTGGCCGCACTTGCGGAGGTTGCGCTGCTTGAAGACGGCTTCGCCTTTTCGGCTGAGCCGGACGGCGAGGTCCCGCCGTACCCCGACACTCTCAGTCGGGCCTTCAACAAGGCACGGATCGCAGCAAAGCTCCCTTCCGACCTCCATCTGCACTCGCTCCGACACTTTCAGGCGACGTCGCTCGACACGGTTATCCCGGAGCGTCAGAAGCAGTCCCGGCTGGGCTGGTCGACAGTCCATATGGCGCGCCACTACACCGACCCCCTATCGGCGGAAGATCGGCGGGCGGCCCAGCACATTGGGAATCTTTTGGACGGAACGACGGTCGAGACGCCGGCCACGGACTGACGACTCCGGTACCCGATAGGAGCGCCAACCGGATCGGATCGAGCCATCAGTCCTTTGAGGGGCGCAGGTCTCGGTACGAGAGCGGGGAACCCTCGCCGGCGATGAGCCGATCGATAGCTATGCGGGGGATCCGAATGCGCGCGCCGATCCGGACGACCGGCAGCGGGAATGTGCCGGCCTTCACTGCGCGGTAAACCGTCGATCGGGCCTCACCAAGAAGCAGTGCCGCTTCTTCTACGCTGACGAACGGGCGTGGTGTGGTTCTCGTGGTGCGGTTGTGCATCAGTAGCTCCTCGACTCTGCCCGGAGACGATGTCCAGGGAGTTCCATGATCCGAATGGACGTCACCCCGAACGTAACCCTCGCGAGGACTCGTCTTGCGAGTACCGTCGTACGAACGTCACCCTGACCTGAACAACGTCACCTCGAACGTCACCCTGACCCGAACAACGTCACCTCGAACGTCACCCTCAGTCACGAACCTCGCGGCTAAGCAGTCCGCACCGACACACGGGCGATTGCCCAAGGCGACCTCATTCATGGCAAGTCAAGGAACAACTCCCGTACTTATCGCTTCCCAGGGTCGCCGGCTGAGAGTCTCCATCAGACCCAGGCCGGTTCAGTACCTGTGACGCCGGTAGCTATTCGAGCGCCTGCGGTAGTTCGAGTTGTACGAGCGGCCTCGTGACGACCGGGACCGAACCGGCCGCGGTTCCAGTCTGATTCTGAGTTCCGCACTTCGGCCCATGGGAGTGAGGAAGTACTCGCCATCTTCGATGCAGATAATGTCCTTTCGGACCAGCTGCTGAGCCGCACCCACCAGCCCCTCTCGGATCTTTGAGCCAAGCTTCTGCTTGCCGATGTGGACAAGGGCCCCTCGCAGAACGTCCTCCTCACCATGGCTGTACCCGCCTCGCAGCGATTGAACGATGGCAGCTTCGTAGGCGCTGACGGCCTCAGCCGGACCCCCACTCACCGAGCTTGGGGGCCGCTGTGAAGTTGATGACTCATCGTCTTCCTCGCCATCGTCCTCCCGTTCGGCAAGGTCACGCAGCCCCGCGAGGATCCGGCCGATTTCGATGTCGGGCTGAGACCGCCAGTTGCGATATGCGATCCGCAGCACCCGCCATCCGGCTCGCTCGAGGATCGCTTGGCGTTCAAGGTCCTCAACCTTGAGGTTCCCGTGCTCGTCATGGTGATAGATCTCACCATCGCACTCGACGGCTAGACGCTCACCGTCAAGCTCGCAGACGATGTCGATCGAGAAACCACACGACGGGTACTGGTGTCGGACGTCCGCGCCATGCGCACGGAGAGCGTTGGCCACATTGGACTCGAATTCCGAGTCCACCTTGCCGGCCCGGCCCGAGACCCGTTGGCCGCCTGCGTGCTGTACCGAAGCGCAGTGGTATAGCCAGTCCTGGAGTGCACCCGGCCGATCACCGGCCATGCCGAAAGTCTCGATGGGGGCCGAGTGGAAGACGTGGATCTCGTCGCGTCCTCGGGTGAAGGCCACGTTGAGCATGCCTTGGATCTGAGGTGTGTCCATCTGCCTGGCGGACAACGCCGCCTGAGGCATGACTTCGTCGTCCCATGACAAGGAGTAGAGGATGACATCACGTTCGTCGCCCTGGAACCCATCAGGATTGACGACCACGATGGAATGGTCCTCCCATTCTGCCGGGTCGATGGCCTGGGCCACCATCTCGTTAATCAGTCCGACCTGCTCCTCGTAGAGGCAGAGCACACCGATGGAGGCGCCGGCGTAGTCGGGGTCTTCGACCATCCGGGCCAGGTGCTCGACGAGGACCTTGGCCTCGATTTCGTTCTCCTGACCTTTCTGTCCACCCGAGATCCGTCCCTCCTCGACGTGGTGCAGTTCGATGACCGGCTGATCCGGCGAGCCGAATCGCTTGTGGTGGACGTCGGTCATGATCCGTAGTTGCTCTCCGTACCAACGCCGATTGGAGAAGTCGATGATCGGGGGCAAGCTGCGAAAGTGTTCGTCGAGGAGGCAAGACTCCTCGGCCCGGATGCCGACCAAGTTGAGCAGTGAGGTGCGCACTGGGTGGAGGCGCTCATCAGGGTCGTAGGTCTCCATGCCGAACTGCTGCCAGGCCTCGAGGGCGAGGTTGCCGCTCATGAAGGCGAACCGTTGGGACTGCATCTGCTTAGAGTCACCGAAGACAACCAGCTTCTTGGCCCGGTAGGCCATGGGCACCAGCGAAGGCAGATCGACCTGTGAAGCTTCGTCGACGATCACCACATCGAAGAGCTCCGGTGCACATGGAAACAGCCGGGCAACGTCGTCGGGGGAGAGGATCCACACCGGGAGGATGCGGAGCAGCTTCTGGGCCTGGTCGAGATCCTTCTTCATGCGGTCAAACAGGGAGAAGTTCTTGTAGGTGCTTTGGTTGCGCTTGAGCACGGACTGGAGTTCCTTTACCACCACCCGCTCCGAGCGCTTGGCCCCCGAAACCCCGCGTTCGAGCCCAACTTGGAGGACGCCGAGTGCGTGTTCGAGAAGGGCTTCCCGGCGCTCACCGGCCCGCTCGGCCACGACGTCAGTCGTCTCCGACGATGCCTTATGAGCCTGACGCAACACAGCGTTGGCCCTCCACCGGGCCGTCATCCGGCCGATACCCCTGGCCATTCTGGCGGCCCGGTCGGCAATCTCGATCTCGGACTCCCACTCAATGGAGGAGGCATATGCGTGTGCGTCGCTCAGCTGGTCATCGGACTGTATGGCCAAGGTGTTTGCCAGGGAGGCATAGTGGGCCTCGACCTCATCGGTCGTTCGGCGTTTTCCGACTCGATCGAGGCGGCCAAGCAGCTCACCTTTGGACTCCTTGTCACGGCGCAGCAGGGTCATGGGCAGCTCAGCCAGCCCGAGTTCACGCAGCTTTTCGTCGACGACCTCAAGGGCCTTGTCCTTTTGCGAGGTGATGAGCACCCGTTTGCCGGTGGCGGCCAGATGACAGGCGAGGTTGGCGATGGTCAGGCTCTTTCCTGTTCCCGGCGGGCCTTCGACGCAGACAACGTGGGTGGTCTCGTCCTCGACGGTAAGGGCAACACGGCGCTGGGCCCGGTTGGAAGGGAATGGGAAGACGATGCGGGCCGAGTCGATCTGCTCGTTGGTGATGTCCACCTGCGCCTCGTCGCCGGGCCCGGCCACCAGCGGAACCAAGGCGCCGCAATTATCACCCGCTGCTGTCGCGATCTCGTCGAGGTCACTGCGCAGGAAATAGTTGGTTTTGGGGGCCACGAAGATGGCCGCTTGGTCGATGATGCAAAGCGGCTCAGCACTCCGGGGTTCGGACGGGGGAGCGGTCAAGGACCCGTCGAGCGAGGCGTCGATCCTGAGCTCGGGCAGCTCCCGACACAACACGCCGACAAAGGTCCGCAAGGACTCGGCAGTCATCGGGAACGATGGGGTCTGTTCGAGAACCCGGCCGAGGGCAGCGTTGCGGGCGTCGGTCTCACCTTCGGTCCGGAACGGCAGCGAGTTGAAGCGCAACGTCTCGTCGGCGGGTCTCACCTCGAGGTGGTCAGCGACCGCCTCGATTTCAACGGCCAAGGTCAGGAGCGGTCCTCTGATGGTCGTGGTACCGATCCGGCCCAGCACGAAAGGAAACCCGTAGAGGATTTCCCGCTCGTAGGGGTTGAGGGTGGCTGTCCCGTACATCTTGTGCAGGGATTCGTAGAGGGCGTCCGACGGTGCCACCGACAGGACCTTGGTACCCGACATGAGTTGCTCTTTACGGACAGCTCCGCCCAACCACACGAACTCATGCTCCCGCCTGGTGGCGCGCGTCCACTTGGCAAAGGGGGTGGCGGCGGTGCGCTGGCGCCGGAGCAGGTCAGCGTACGTCCGACACAAAGCTGCCCGCATTTCAGGGTCCAGCCGCTGAGTCCCCGAATTGCTCACGACCGCCTTGATCTCCTCCGGCCACTTCGAGGGCCACTGCTCGGGTCTTGCCCATCGTACGACTTCCAGTATCGCCATTACTCGGGCGAACTGGGAGCATTCGTCGATTGCAGTCCGGCATGGAGCCGTTTCGCTGCCCGACTCAGCGTCACCCTCGAACGTCACCCTCCCAGCTCAAGCCGCCAATCGCCTGTCCAGTGATGGAAGACTGGGCGGCGATAACGGAAGGGGTCACAACCCTGGCTGAGCATCAGGTCGAGAGTTCATTGGGGTACCGAGTCGGCTCAAGTGTGGACCTACCATGTCGAACGACTGAGCCTCTTGGATCAGGAGGCACTTTCCTTGCCTGAAGCCTGACCACCCAGGCCCTGTTCGGTCCATTGAGTCGACCCTGCCGGCCATCTCTGGTGCTCTCCGAGTCCGACCGGTAATTCGACGACAATCCAGCGTCACACCCCCTGAATACCTTGAACACGATTGCAAGGGATGTCCCTTGCCGGTGAGAGGGAGTCGGCGTGGCCTGGATGCGGATGATGGGAGCGGACTCGGTCGCCTACCACCGCGAAACCATCATCGAGCGCGGTGACGACTTCCCCGGTGCCGCCCTCGAGTACTACGCATCGAGAGGCGAGACCCCGCTGCTCTGGGGTGGATCAGGAGCCGAATCGCTCGGGCTGATCGGCCCGGTCGACAACCCCTCCTACGACGCCATCTACGGCCCGGGTGGTGCCCGTGATCCGAAGACCGGACAACGGCTGGTCAATGCCAAGCGCCCCGGCATGGAGCTGGTCATTGCCGCCCACAAGTCGGTGGCCGAGCTGGGGGTGCTCGGTGCGCCTGAGGACACGCACGCCATCATGGACGCCGAGCGTGACGCCACGCTCAGTTACCTGGACGACCTGACCAAAGAGCGTGGCGGTAGGCGGGGTGTGGCCGCAGTCCCGACCGCCACCACCGGGCTGGTCTACGCCCACGCCCGCCACGCCACCACCAGGGCCGGTGACCCCGGTCCCCACGACCACGTGCTCGTCGCCAACGTGGTCGAGATGCTGGACAGTAAGGGCGGCACCAAGGCGCCCGACACCACCCTCTGGCGGGAGCACCTCCACGCCGCCACCATGGTGGGAAGGGTGGCCTCCGCCGCCAAGGCGGTCGAACTGGGTTACGGCATCGAGGCCGATCCCGGACCCTCGGGCAAGCTCGGGCACTGGAAGATCGCCGGCATCCCCGACGCCGCCCTTGCCGTTCACTCCAAGCGGGCCGCCGAGATCAGCGAGGCGGTGGCCGAGCGGGGCTTTTCCACCTACCAGGCCCGCCAGGTGGGCGCCCGGGAAACTCGGAAGACCAAACGCCACACCTCGGTCGAGGAGTTGCTGCCGAGGTGGCGAACCGAGCTGACCGACGCAGGCTTCCCACCCGAGCATCTGGTCGCCGACGTCAAGCGCGCTGGCCTCGCCTACCAGCGCCGGCACTCGGGCTCCGAAGTCCTCTGGGACCGGGAGCTGACTGCGTTGGCACGCAACGCCCTCGGACCGGGCGGGACCCTTTCGGACCGCAAGGTGTTCTCCAAGCGCGACGTCATCGTGGCCGTCGCGCCGTCGGTCTTCGGCCTCCTTCCTCGAGAGCTGGAGAATGCCACCGAGCGGGTCCTGCGCGATCCCGACGCCATTCCATTGATCGGCGTGCCGAGGGCATCGGAACAGGCCTTTGCCACCGCCCACGTCATCGCCACCGAACTGGCCATCGAGCAGGCCGTGGAACGAGGGGCGGAGAACCTGGGGGCGGCCAGGGTGTCCCCCGAGGTGGCAGCTGATTCGGTCGCCCGCCAAGGCGCTGTCCTGGGGTCTCCTTTGACCCCCGGCCAGCAGGCGGCGGTGATGGGAATCGCCACCTCGGGCCGGGGGGTGGAGCTGGTCGAGGGTGTTGCCGGATCGGGCAAGACGACAGTCATGGCCGCCGTCCGTGACGCCTTCGAATCGGCTGGATTCACGGTGGTCGGCACCTCGACCTCGGGTCAGGCGGCCCGGACGCTCGGTCGGGAGGCCGGACTGGCGGATTCCCGGACCCTGGCCTCCCTCCGGTGGAAGCTCGAACACGAAAGGATGCGGCTCACCGAAGGCCATGTCCTGGTGCTTGACGAGGCAGGGATGGCCTCTGACCGGGACATCGCCTTCCTGCTCGACCAGGCCCGCTACGCCGGATCGAAGGTGGTCATGGTGGGTGACGACCGCCAGCTGGGTGCCGTGTCGGTCGGTGGGGCCATGGGGGCCCTGGTCGAACGTCACGGCGGGGTCGTCCACACGCTCGACCAGAACGTCCGCCAGCACAACGAGGCCGAACGGGTGGCGCTCTCAGAACTCCGGGCCGGCAACGTCACCCGGGCCGTCGAGTTCTACCTGACCCACGACCGCGTGGTCGCCGAGCGCACCCGGGACGAGGCACTCAACACGCTGGTCGACCAGTGGTCCCTGGACGTCCTGGCCGGGAAGGACGCCACCATGTTCGCCTGGAGGCGGGCCAACGTGGCCGAGCTCAACCGCCTGGCCCGGGATCAGATGGCTGCCGAAGGACGATTGTCCGGTCCCGAGCTGGTGGCACCAGGAGGGGCCAACTACGCCGCCGGTGACCGGATCGTCACCCTGTCCCCCGCCGCCAACGGTCAGGTGGTCACCTCCGAGTGGGGAGTAGTGACGGAAGTCGACCTGGAGGCACAGCGTCTTTCCATCGAGATGGAGGACGGCAAGAGGTACTGGTTCGACCAGGAGGCAATCGGGCAGTCCAAACTGGCCCACGGCTACGCCACCACGGTCCACCGGGGCCAGGGGGCAACCCACGACATCGCCCACGTCTACGAGGACGGGGGAGGGAGGGAGCTGGCCTATGTGGCCATGAGCAGGGCCAGGGAGGAGTCTCACGTCTATCTGGCGGCTGACGACCTCGACCAGGCCCGAGAGGACCTCTGTCGCAGCTGGGAGACCGAACGGCGATGGAAGTGGGCCATCGACACCGGAACGGTCCAATCCGGCCCGCCTGCAATGCCAACCGCAGAGATCGCATCACTGACGCGACAGGCGCTGAAGGCGGAACGGGACGCCCTGGCTGCCGCCATCCCCAAGGACATCAACTACCTGCTCCACCAGGCGGAATACGAACTGAAGGGCGCCGAACGGGAGCTGGCCTCGTTGAAGAAGGAGAGGGGTTGGCGATCAGGCGGCGAGCTGAGCCGAGCCGCCGGTGAGCTGGTCGCTGCAAGGCAACACGCCTTCCAGAACAAGCTCACTGCCGAGAACAAGGACTACTCGAGGGGCATCCGTCGTGACGCCCGTGGCCGGGCCCAGGCCGACTTCGAACGGGTGGAGGCTGCCGAAGGCAGCTTGGACAAACTGCTCCGTGCTGAGGAGCGGAAGCTGACCGGGGCCCTCGATCGTGCCCACCAGAAGGTTGGGGACATCACCCACGAGGTCTCCGAACGGGAGCGGTGGATGGACGAGCACCCCAAGGCGCCCGCCCAACTGACCGGACTGGAGCAGAAGATCTGGGAGGTCGAGCACGAGAACGACCGTGAACGCTCGACGGTCGAACGGGAGATCAACCCCCGGCCGGAGCCCGTCCACTCCGTCGAGCGCAGTCGGTCACACGATGACAGCTACAGCATCGACCACGATCGAGACTACGGGTTCGGGATGTGAGCGCATGGTTGTCGTTCTGCGCTGACGGGGCTGGCGGCGGCCGTCGTTCTGGAGCGATTTCCTTACTCGAGCTAATCGGTCTCGCCCTCTTAAATCAGCGCTGCCCGGCTTCGGTTGAGCGGCTTGGCCTCGCGCATGGCAGATGTGGCATCAACCCGGGTAAGTCGGACCTACCGATTGCAGAGGCATGGCCGATGGGTCACCGCGAAGCCCTCAAGAGTCGCTCTAGAGTCACTTCGGGCATTGAATCGAGCGGAGGATCAATCCGTGCCACCTACGAATGAGAAATGGCAACCGGCGAGGCTGTTTCCGATCACCGGAATCGGTGGTGCCGATGAACAGGAGCGCAGGGGCTGTTCGGCCCTGCTGGCGGTCGTCCAATCAGTGCATGAGTTTGGTCGCGCTCTCACAATGCGATGCGGCGCTCCGGCGGGCAGTATTGAAACATTCATCGAGGTGCCATTCACTCTGAACGGCGCGGACTTCCGACCCGACGGCCTGATCCGGGTAACCAGGGGTCAGAAGTCTTGGATCGCACTCCTCGAAGTAAAGACCGGGCGTAACGACCTTAAGCCGGATCAGATCACCAACTACCTCGATATCGCCCGAGAGCAAGGCTTCGATGCAGTTATAACGATCAGCCACGAAGTCGCGACGACACCTGGAGTTCATCCTGTCCCAGTGGACAAACGGAAGCTCAAGAAAGTCGGTCTCTACCACTTGTCGTGGAGCAGGATCCAGACAGAGGCTCTGATCGAACAGTCCAACCATCTCGTTTCCGATCCGGATCAGGCCTGGATTCTATCGGAGTTCGTGCGTTACGTCACCAATCCAAAGTCCGGCGCGTGGGACTTTGACGATATGGGGCCAGATTGGGTGGCCATACGCAACGCATCAGCGCTCCAAACCGTGCGGACTGGAGACAGGGAGACGCTGAACGTTGTTGCGAAATTCGATCAGCTGTTGGCGTACTGCGGCATGGAGCTTTCCCGTTCACTTGGCGTCAACGTACAACAACGCTTGACGCGCAAGGAAAGGAACGACCATGCGGCAAGGCTGCAGGCCCAGGCGGCCCGCCTAGCAAAGTCCGGAGAACTGACCGGATCCCTAGTCGTTCCTAATGCAATCGCTCCGATCGATGTTGTGGTGGACCTCAGGGCATCGCGAGTCGACTGCTCGGCTACGTTCGACGCGCCTTCCGAGGGACGTCCCAATACAAGAATCAACTGGCTCCTTCGACAACTCAAGGATGCCCCGGCGAACACAATGGTGGTCGCAACGTCGGTCCGGGCCAAAGACAGCGGGCCGTGCCACCCCTTGGGCGTCCTCAAGGAATCCCCGGCGATGCTGGTTGAGAGTCCTCAAGCTGAGATCAAATCATTCACGGTGACATTGAGCCATGCGACCGGCGCAAAACAAGGAAGGAAGGCCGGATCATTCGTGAAGTCAGTGACTGATCTTGTGGATAGCTTCTATGGAGAGATTCTCCAATCTCTGAGACCATGGTCGGCACCAGCTCCCAAGCCGAAACAACCGCCATACGGAAATGCTCAGGAAGTGGAGCCGCCGCCGGAATTCGATGGTTCGTTTCCAGCTGGACTTACTGAATTTCGATCAATCGAGAACGAAGGATGGAGCGCCAGCCCAAGCAGTGGAGAATTGCCAGAAGATAGCAGTAGTCCGCCACCATCCGTCGCATGACAAGGCTGACTCGGGATCGCACTACCCGTAGTTCAATCAAATGAGCCGTTGCGCTCGACGTGCGCTACTGATCATTGAATCTGGTCAGTTCGAAATATTCATCTATCTCGGGTCCTGAGTGCCGCGAATGACTGGTCGGGCGGGTCGCTGCTGGTATCCGAACGGCGGCTTCGATGTTGCTGCCGACTCGCTCTCGCGAACCCCGGCGTGCTGTTCTGCGCTGCTGCCACGATGCCGCTGGCCGTTGTTCTGGAACGTTGTTCCGACGCCCCGTTGGAGATGCGTGATCAGGAGGTCTGGCTGCGGCATGGGTCAAGCACGGCGAGGTTCCGACCGCTGTTTCTGCGTCCATCGGAGCCAGAGCTGGGCTCTCCTTCAGGGAGGCTCAGTAGGTGGGGACTGTCAGGAGGACCTCGCGCAGAAGGAGTTCGCTCCAGCGGCCAGTTGGATGCGGGATCTCTATACCTGCAGGAGCGTCGCCACGGGGAATCGATTGACCGGGCGGACATTCCCTCGTTGTGGCACCGGTGAGTAAGAAGTCATTGGGACATCCAGATCCGGTCGCCATCTCTAGCAATGCCAGGGTGTCGCCTGCCGGATCGATCAGCACGCCGTCGACCACGTAGGCGCAAACGTCGCCAGCACCGCGGACCTGACCAGCTACATCGAATGAGCCATGGCGCACCCCCGGTCCGGCACCGCGGTGCTCCCAGATCAGGCCGGCACCCAGGAGAAGGCCGGTGTTTTGACCGCTCTTGCCGTAGAGCCATCCCTCCTCGAAGAGTGGCTTGGCGCTGGCACGCCCGAAGGCCTGCTCGAGGCGGTCGCAGAAGCGGCGCAACACACCGTGGCGCACAGGGGCGCGCAGGAGCTCCCAAGGAAGTACCTCCTCGATGACGCTGACCGTCTCTACGTTCACCCCGGCGGGCTGGACGACATCGGTGGAGGCCGTGCCGAAGGCATTTCTCGGCATCGTCGCCTGGGTCAGACCCGTGAGCGCTATCTCTAGTTCGACCGGCCTGTGGAGTCTGAACTCGTCCCAGAACCAGGCGAGGTAGAGCAGGTGTGCGTTGAGCACCCGCGCAGTCGCCTCCATACGGAGTTCGGGATAGAGATGGAGGGCGATCCCAGCGGCGCCATCTCTGTGGAGGCGGATTAGGCAGCGCGGCTCTTCCCCGTTGATGCCGTCGTCTCCAGCTATGCCGTCAGCCCAGTGGTGCATAGACCGGGCGGCAAAGTCGACGGATGAGTGGTCTGGGTAGTTCGCTAGCAGCGGGGGGAGAATGAACTTCTGGAAGTCAACCTGGCGGGCATCGAAGATCTCGGAGAGCGGCTCTTCGGGAAGAGCCGAGACGACGAGCCAAGGCTCCTGGGGATCGATCCTGATCGGCAACAGGTGCCGCTTCCAGGTGTCGTCACGATGATCTCGGGCCCGCAGAGCGATGGCGTAGGCGTCGCGAACCTCTTGTTCAGACATCGGGTGAACGCTGGTGCCGGTGCGCTTGTAATAGCGCTGCTCTTTGTAGGACTCCACCATATAGGGGCCCAACGTCGAGGGCTCGATGTCGGCGATGACAACCCAGCCACCCCCCATCTCGAAGGCATTGTGCGACCAGACCAAAGGTGGGTGGACTGCGCTTCGGACGATGTCCTCGATCTGGCTGACGATCGAAGAGTTCCCGAGCGGCGACAATTCCTTGGCGACGTTCGTACCGGCCTCCTCCTGCATGCCGAAGATGATCGAACCGCCTCCGCCATTGCCCATCCCGGTTAGGTCCTTCAACAGCTCCCTGCGGTCCTCCGTGCTGTCCAAGTGCAATTCCGACTTGTACTCGAGCGATGTGGACTCGGGGATGCGGGTGTCGATCAGCCTCTTGACGGCGTCCAGCTTGTCGAAATGCACGGATCCATTGTTGCCGATGCGTGTGACGATCCACGTCGTTAATCTGGGCAGGGCATCCATCGCCCTAGTCCAAATCGACTCATCCGGCTGAAATCGTCCCGGGGTTCCCCGAATGGCAATCCCTGGAGCGCTTGGTGCGCCTCGCCCCCAATCGAGGTATTGTAGCGGCCGAAAGTGGTCACAGGACGGCAAGCTCCACAAGATCGTTGTTGAAGATCAGCGGTCGGGCCTGCAGAGCGAATTATTCGTCAGCGAGAGCGTCATCCATGCGCACCTCCTCGCACCATGCCTGTTCATCCCGGAGGATGGAGGTACCGAGCATGATGCTGACGAGCGCATTGTCGACCGTGAGGTGCCTCACGGTGGGTTGGTGGACGGTGGCGTGCCGGGAAAGCGTGTCGGGGATGGCTTCACCCGGCTTGGCGTAAAAGGGGGTGAAGAATTTAGGAATCGGCGCGATTAGGGCGTGGCGTAGGACGTCAAACCGCCTGAGTTTCTGCCCAGGGCCGACGGCAGCGAGCTCCATCGTGGCGAGACGGTACTTCTCTTTTTTCCGGGTCTTCTCCCATGCTTCTTTCGCTGCCTCCGAGTCGAACATCGTTACCCTCGGCACAGAGGCCCAGAGAGCAAGCGGCTCTCCTACCGCGACTGCCAGAGCCATCGCGGCTTCGTGATGCCCCGCCTCGTAAGCCTTTAGCGCACGTCCGAGGAGAGTCTGTTCGTCGCTGATCCACTCGTCATCGCATTCCCTGAGCAGTTCACGACAATGAGCGAGGATATCCGTCTCGTATCGACGTAAGACCGCCGGGCGATCCGCCGGCATGGCAGTGACAAGGGCCTTGAGTACCTTGGGCGGCGGAACCCAAGCTACCGGAATCCCACTCTCTTTTGCCACAGCGAGGATGGTCTCTGGCTCGATCCCTGTCCCGTGCCAGTTCTCCGGCCGGCTGATTTCCAGCGCATGCCGTAGCGCAGGATTCGTCTTTGCTAGCTCAAGGACGTTGGGGTCGTCAACGTGCTCAAACTGGTCGATGATGTCTTGGAACCGAACGATGCTCACCGACCCATTCTGACCGCTAGAGTCGTGAGCCCGTCGAGGCCCGAGCAATAGTCAATCGTGTGTATCTGATCAGCGTGGTCGGGCTTTCCATGCCGGCTGCTGGTGCTCTTCGTTGTGCGTCGCTCGACTTCGATGGTGGAGCCGTACAGCCCCTGGTCTCCCACTCCGAAGACGATCAAGCTTCGGGCTCTTGGCCGATCGCCCTCTTGATGGCCTCCCTCGCCTCGACATCTGCCAACCGTGCCCTAGCGTCCAGCCGTTGGGCCTCTTCGAGCTTGCTGATAGCTCTCCGATACTCTCTCTCCCTATTAACCCACGAAGCCTTTTCGGCGCGAAGTGTGGTCACATCGGCAACGAGCTCATCAAGCATTGTCTGAACCGACAATGTTGCACCTGGTTCTGAGGAATCTCCCTCTGACGGTCCGGACCGGACCTCGACGCGGAGCCGCTCAATCTTGGATTCCGGGTACACAAACCGCGGTCTACTTCCCTCGCCACGGTCGACGGCGAGCAAAAGCCCTTCAGTGTCCCGGTGGTCTCGGAAGGTATCGACGGTCAGACCCGTCCGATTCGCCGCGGCCTCCGTAGTGAGGTAGCGGCGCTCTCCCGCCGATGGCCGGGGGTCGAACCAGATCCCAGACTCGCCGGGGAGGCTGATGAGATCGAGGTCTGGCATCTCCTCCGCCATGGCGTATTCTCCCCACAATTCCCAACTAACGGCGCCAATGTTCCCATAGTTGGGGAATCCACCACCTACCGCGGGCACCCTGCGAAGCTGGCACACGTGGAGTGCAACATCAGATCTCGTCGGGGGCGGGCCAAGGAGTGAGGTCAGCGCGGTCATCCGTCTGTGTGCCCGCTGACCAGGGCCGGAGGCCGAGGATGCACGGTCGGCCGCCGCGTGTAAAGGTGTGGCCGACCTCGGCAGATCCGGGTGCGGCCACGGTCTGGAGTTGTCGGAGCTCCGCCCCACTCGGGCGCCTCGATTGGAGCCCCAATTCACCAGGTAGAATGCAGTGCTGTCAGTTGAGAGGGGCGCTATCGGAGATGGTCCGGCGTGGACATAGTTGGCGCGCCGCGAGCGGCCATCTGCCCCGCGGGTCCACCTCCTTCGGAAGGGGTCCGCTCGCGGTCCGGAATACCGGGTCGACTTCCGAGGTGCTGATGACGCTAGGTGACATTGAGTTTACGGAGAGTGAGATTCTGGCGAAACTGCGGGAGGTGTCCGCGGACGGCGAACACTCGGTCCCCACACGCTTCGACGACCCTCGTGAGGAACGTCTGTATTGGGAACTCGCCGAAATGGGCCTGATCCGCTGGTGCCCTTACCCCGAAGAGTTCTACCTGTTGACCCCTAAAGGAACCGATCTACTGAAGAAGGAGGCTGGTCAATGACGCTGCCCCATGTGGACTTCAAAAAAATCCAGAACTCTACCGCTCCCCGGATTGGATCCGTTCAAATCATGTATGAGTTCGAGGATCGGGGGAAGACTTACTTGCTGGCCGAGGCTCCAGACAAGGGCTCCGTCTTTGATGTTGGGACCATCTTCGAAGTCCCCGGCAGCGGCCGGGCACGCAATACTCTTCGTCATCGAATTTATACGCGGTTGATGGATGCACGGTCCTGGGAAAAGCTCGACGACGCGGCGTTTGAATCTTGCTTCAGTGACCGCACGGAAATCGAACGCCTACAGTCTTCGTCTACCTTTTCTTCATTGGTCAATAAGGGGGCGCGCACGCACCACATTGGTCTCGTTGACCGCAGTAGCGGAAATGTCGTGCAAGGTGATACTGAAGTCTCCTCCGACCTCGTTGTCATGGAAAAGTATCCAGTTATCTTTCCCAAAAGAGAAGTGGTCGCAGGCCTGCCGGTCTATGACTACTCGGAGTACCGCGAAGCTACAGTCAAGCTCGTTGCCTTAGAGCATATTGTCCGCCGCGGCAACCCGGGCGGGTCGTCTTTGCAAAGTCGGTACGAGAAGCTGGCTCGAATCTCGCAAAGTGAAGCTGATGCATTTCTTGCAACCTTCGGTACACAAGGACCTCTTGAGCCCTGGAGCTTGCTCCCAAATCTCGCTGTCGAATGGTCAACAAAGTTTGAGGGCTACGACCGCTACCTCAGTACTCAGGAGGCACTCCTCATCGCTGGCGTAAATGCGGCGACCCTAAACCGTGTCGTTGACCTTCTCATGCTGGCCACGGTGCAGGTAAACGATTTTGTGTCCTCAACCAGCCTCGAACTGTGGGATCTCAAATGGGAACTCGCAGTTCAGACTGATGGGAGCAGTGAAGATCGTGACATCGTTATCGTCGACACAATCGACCACGATTCGATGCGCCTTGCTCTGAGGTTGACTCATGAGTTAATTGGTCCTTCCATTGTTCACTTTAATAAGCAGGCCGTCCGTGATTATTACAAGATCTTTCATCGGGATTGGTGGGCATCCCTTGACGAGATCAAGGAGTTATCCAATTTGCCTGGTGCCGACTCATTCAAAGACATCCTCTGGAACGGCATCAAAGAGGGCCGGTATCCGCAACCGCCGGGGCTTGAGGATGATTTCGCTGACTTGCAGGGTCGCAAGTATGAGCTCGTGACGGCTGGCCCCGCCGCCGATCCCTCAATGGGGCAGGCCTTGGCATTGGAAGAGATCAGCTACTACAGCAAGCGCGGGCGCTTGGAAGAATTTCGACGGTTCAACGCTCTCAGCTAGTGATGGCTTCGAACGTCGCTAACGCCAAGATCTCGAGCGACATCAGGTACCTTGCGGTCTGACGCCACGAGTTCGAGCACGCGCTGCCTGAACTCTGCCGGGTAACCCCTTCTTTCCGTAAGCGTCTCTCACATCGGAGCCTGGTCGCCCGGTAGGGCCTGTAGGGGTTTGACACAACCGCTGGCTACGCCCGGAACATTCCGCGGGAGGGGATAGCAAGAGCGAAAGCGGCACTTCGGATTTCAGCGGGGTGTGATCGTGGCGAGCAGGTCCCAGTTCGGCTTGCCGGCATAGAGCAGAGCCCTGATTCGGTAGTTGCGGAATGAGGTGAAGCCGAAGGCGGCCCGCTTC
>Ga0182018_10002192_pt1 | contig 20182 bp, 12 predicted proteins | sample 812P2MmetaG_FD_120490 | JGI IMG/M metagenome (GOLD analysis project Ga0182018, IMG submission 120490) | Permafrost microbial communities from Stordalen Mire, Sweden - 812P2M metaG | ecosystem: Environmental > Terrestrial > Soil > Wetlands > Permafrost | place: Sweden: Stordalen | collected...
GCTACGTACGAAACCGCAGCCGCAGTATGGGAAGCCTCCTACGGGAATCGTCGCTTGGCGAGAGCCAGCGCGATGGCAGCGCTTGCGCTTTCCCAGGGCCGGGATGTGGAGTACGGCGCCGCCCTGGCCCTGGCCCTCTCGGGGGATTTTTCCCGGACGCTGCTGCTCGCGAACGATCTCGAAAGGCGCTTTCCGGAAGATACATCGGTAAGACGCAGCTATCTGCCGGCGCTTCGCGGACTCTTGGCACTGAACCGTCGAGAACCCGCAAAAGCCATCGAGCAGCTCGAAAACGCCCCTTCGCAGGAGATGGCGGTAACCGGCATCACCTTTTTCGCCTTCTTCGGGAGCCTCTATCCCGCCTATGTGCGTGGCGAGGCCTATCTGGCCACCCATCAAGGCCCGGAAGCCGCCCTGGAATTCCAGAAGATTCTCGACCACCGTGGAATCGCAGTCGGGGACCCGATGGGGGCACTGGCGCATTTGCAACTCGGCAGGGCCTACGCACTGGCGGGAGACCGGATCAAGGCAAAGACCGCCTACCAGGATTTCCTCACTCTCTGGAAAGGCGCCGATCCCGATATTCCCGTCCTGGAACAAGCGAAAACGGAGTACGCGAAACTGTAGTAAGTCCGCTGCTCAGGCTTTCGAGAACGACGAGCCGCGTGCCGATTGGTGCGGGCCGTATGGCACCGTCGACTTCGCAACCGGGCATGGGTTAACCGCGCAATGAACCGCGCTCCTCCTCCTTCCGTCAGCCGGGAAGAATCTCCATGTACCGCTCCCTCGGGTCGTATGTCGTCCGGCTCGAAGCTTGACTCAGAGAACATTGTAGATGTATATACATATAGTATGAAAGCAGAACCCCTTAGGAGCCCGCCCGCGGGCGCACTTTTTGCGCTCCCCTGTGCGTGTCAGAACCTGCGCCGCCTCACTCGGGTGGTTACCCGGATTTATGACCAGGAACTGAGACGGGCAGGACTCGAGATCACGCAATTTAGCCTACTCACCGCATTGGCGAAGACGGGAGAGGCTAATCAAAAACGGTTGAGTGCGGGCTTTGCCATGGACAGCACGACCCTGACACGGACGCTAAAACCGCTGCGGAACCAGGGCTGGGTTCAGGTCAAGCGCGGAAAAGACAGGCGGGAGCGTTTGTTCAGCCTGACGCGGGCAGGGAAGAGGCAAATTGCTGAAGCTCAGCCGCACTGGCTTCGGGCGGAACAAAGACTGCGGCAAGAGATTGGGGATGCGGGCTGGAAACAGATGAAAGAGACGGTATCCGGAATCACAGAGGCGGCGCTGGCCGCGTGATTTATTTTGCGTCCCTATAGATGTATATACATCTATTGTCGTAGGGAACGAACCTTCAGAAAGGAACTTTATGAAAATCGCTATCTCTCTATCGGCTGCGCTCGTCCTGCTGGGACTCTTGGTTGCCGGCCTGCGGGCGGCCTCCGCTGGCTCGGCTCCCGGGAAGTCCTCCCCGTCCGGCTCCCGCCGTCCGGAACTCGAGTATTTCAAAGCTATCAACCGGGTGGCTCCCCCGCAAGATCCGCAGTTGCTGTTTCTCCTGATGGCCGAGTATTCGAACGCCAACCTGCAAAATGAGGGGGTGGAGTTTTTTGCTGCGCGGCTGAAGGAATTCGGCCCCCGTCTTACCAGCCCGCAACAGGCCCTGTATCTGAGCGCCATCGGTTTGTTGCGAGCGCAGCATGCGTCTTCGGTCGCGCTGCTCTATCGAGTGGGTTACGTGAAAGAAACCATTGCGATACTCGAACAAGCCGAGCAGCTTTCCGGAGGGCAGATCTTCGTTGTGAACTGGATTGCCGGCATCGTCTACGCGGAGCTGCCCGGTTTCTTCCATCAGGGGAAGGCCGCGCAAGATGAGCTCGTCTGGTGCCTGGAGAACGTCGACCAGGCGCCTCACGCGGGCTGGTTGCGGGAAGTTTACTACCACCTTGGAAAGCTCGCGCTCGCTCGGGGAGCACGGGCCACGGCGGAAGACTACTTGAGGCGAAGCGGTTATAAGGAGTTTGGTAGCCCGATTACCCTGATCACTCCTTTTTCGGAGGATGTTATGTCCGGGCATGCTTTCGCGCCGCGGCGCATCACCGAGATTGTGCCGGGGCGCGTGTACGCGCTCACAGGGTTCGAGTTCACGGAATACTACTTCGTGGTTTCCGACGATCGGCGGCAGCTGATTGGCATTGACGCCGGGACTCGGCCGGACTCCGCCAAGGCAGCCTACGAAGCGCTGCGGGCGTATGCGCCTGCTCTTCCCGAACTGACGACCATCTTCATAACCCACTCCCACTGGGACCACGTTGGCGGCCACACCTATTTCCGAGCCCTCAATCCTCGTCTGCGTTTCTATGCCCGGAGCAACTATCAGGAAGAGGTTGCCCGCGACCTCGAAGCGCCTGAGATTGTCACCAAACCCTTCTTCGGCGAGCACTTCAGCCTAGACGATGTACGCAGCTTCAAGCCGAATGTCACAATCGACCGTCGGACCGAGTTGAGGATCGGGGGAACACGGATCGAGTTGATCCCTGTCCAGGGCGGAGAAACTCACGATGCAATGTTCATTAATCTGCCGGATCAGGGGGTCATGTTCGTGGGCGATTTCATCATGCCTTATCTCGGAGCGCCGTTTGTGGAGGAAGGCGACCTGCAAGGACTGCTGGATGCGATCGACATCGTGGTCCAGAAGAACCCGCAGCATCTGCTGCACGGCCACGAACCGCTGACGCGGAATTTCGCATCCCCGGCCATGCTGGCACAACTCAAATTGGATCTCGGCTGGCTGCGCGAACAAGTATTGACCGCGATCCGCCGCGGGGATGAACGAGCCGTGATTCAACAGGCCAACTTGATTCCGCCGGATCTGCCGAGCGGGAATCCTGAGGTGCATCTTCCATATTTCATTATGCGCGAACATGTCATCGATCGTCTTTATGACCAGAACGTCGGCTACTGGCAAGCCGACCTCCAGGGTCTCGACCATCTCAGCCGTGCTGACCGCGCTGAACTCTTGGTCGACTACTTAGGTTTGTCGGAGAGACAGCTTACCCACGCGGTAGGACGCCTAGCCGCCGACGGCAAATACGAACTCGCGGCCTCGCTGCTTGAATCATCGGAAACCAGGTTCGACCATAGTCAGTCAGTGGCCGGCCTCAAGCGGCTCATCTACCTCAAGCTCATGGAGAAGTACCAAAACACAGACCCGTTCAAGTACATCCTGTACTCGGCGAAGATCGGGGAACAGACTCGGCAAATGGCCAGCGGCCAGTGAGCATCGAGGAGCGGCCCGCTGACTGGCCTCATTCTGGCTTCGGTCTCGCCCGATTGATCAAAAACGTCGCCAGGATGAGAGCACATGCAATCACGACGGCCTGGAAAACGGATCGAAACGACATTCGACGCCCCTCTCTAACAAGAAAACGCAGTTGATCCTGCGCCCGGCAGAGGACGAACGCGATTAGTCGGAGCGGAGGCAGAACTGAGTCGCCCAGTGGCGTCCAGATTTTGCCGAAAAAAGACTGTGATGTGGTCAATTCTGACCAGACTCCTCTTTCAGACGCTTGTTAAGTTGGTCAGACCCGTCGCCAGCTGGCTCCTTGCTCCCCCGTTGCGGGCCCTGCGTGGCAGGCGGGTGTGGAAAAGCGGCCCAAAATCTCGCGCGGCGCGGGATGATAAAAGTCGAAGAGAGAAGAGGGGTTCTATGGCCATCGAAACCATGAAATCGACTCGGTCTTGCCTCCGATGCGGTGCAACGCTCGTTGTAAGAACATCGCTCCCCACGATCTATCTGGTGTGCCCAAACTATCCCTATTGCAAGAGCCCTCCGCCAGTGTATGAGTCCCGCCAGGCGGCATAGTCCCGAAGAAGTATGTCATCGGCCACTCTCTGGGCGCCGATTGCGCGTCCAGGACTCGATATCTGTAGGCGTCCATCCTCTACCGCGGTTCACATAGGACGATGCCTGTTCCCAGTTGCGCGGCGGAGGCAGACCACATCGACCTAGCGTTCCAGACGGGGTGCCGCGGTCGAAATCAGCTGCAACGCCAGCTTACTTGTCAGGCAGCTGCGGCAAAGACAGCCTTCTGTTTTATTCTCAGGAACGGGCAAAATGTTCGGCAGCTCGCCACACCAGCAGCCCGCTTCCTGCTCGCAAGACATGGGCGCTTTACATTGAGAGCAGAGCGTCTGCATGCCAGCGTTATGATGACTTGGCGGTCTCGCTGGCAAGCTGCAGGCGCGATCTGTCATTGATGTCTGGTCGCGGCTTCATTGTCGAGTGACCGGCGATAGAGGAGTAATCCTCTAGATCTCAACCTTTCCGGATTGCCACCAATACATTTAGGAGCCGTTTGCCTTCGAGGAAGGATTGGAACGGGCGATCGCCCTTGCTCGCCCAGATCTTTCTTGCGAACTGCGCTCCCGCCTCAGCGCCGTATCGCTGGAATAGGGTTTCCGCCGGGAGCCATGGTCGTTAGCGCTTCTCGAAATGCCGCGTCTCGCAAAGAAAACGGTTGTTCTTGAGCCTATCCTGGCGGATCAGTGGGAGAACTCGTCAACGCAGGCCCCGCGCATGGCGACTTCCGCATATCATTTCAGTGCGCGAAGCAGATTGCCCCATCGGTCGCAAAAGGCCGGGCTCCTATGCTAAAAGTTCTTCGCAGAGAGATTGCGAGGGAGAGATTCAATTGTCCACCTCAAGGCGCGTTTTCCTGAAGAGTAGTGCAATTGCGAGTGCCGGCGTTGCCTGGGAAGGATTATCAGGTTTGGCGGCTCCGCTCGATGGAGGTAGCGGCGATTCTCCCGCTACGCGAGCCCTGGCGAACGGAGATTCGCTGTCCGCCTCGACCGCGAGAGCAATCGACGAATTCACGCGTGGGCCAGGGGTTTATCCCGGCCACCCCAGCCAAGACTTCAGCCCGGAACTAGTGATCGACAGATCCAGCTACCGGAACCTGGCTCTGCTCCGGCCCGCGTACCACTCGAGCAGCTACGACTACAATCTGACGGCCCAGCTGGCGACCGATGGCATCAAAGACACGCACCTGCCTGATTGGGTCGCAACCTCGGTAAGCTTCCGGGGCGTGCTGCCGAAGGTCGAGCGCGAAGTCCTGCTCGATCACTCTGCCACTACTTCCCTGGAGCTACGAGGTCTGCGACCTACGGTCGAGGTTCAGCTGGGAGGCGGCAAGAGCGTTCCCGAAGTCGATCGCATCGATTTAGTAGTGATTCCACCCGGCAACGCGATTTCCTCAGATTTGAGTTTCACCGTATCGGTCTCTGACGACGGTCGTGAATGGAACAGAGTTGGCACTGTAGCTGCCCCAGAGCCGGTGTCGGTCGAGGGCTATCCCAAGGATTTTGCGCGGCCGGGCCGGTTGTTCCTCCCCTCGATTGCTCTCCAGCAGGCTTGCCGCAGCCGTTTCTATCAGGTTGAATACGCCGTTTCGAATGCTCCTCCCCAGGCTTCCTCCATGCAGTGGCAGGTCGGCGAGATCGCATTTTTCAACCGCGAGGAAAGAGTCGAAATCGGCGGTCCCTATCGCTTCACCAGCGCGTGGATGAGCGCCGGGCTCGGCGAAGAGTGGATTTACGTCGATCTGGGCGCCGGCTGCGAGTTCGATCGCGTCAAGCTGTACTGGATTGCGCGCGCCGCCCAGGGCTCGATCCAGGTTTCGGACGACGCCAAGAGCTGGCGCGATCTCCATGCCTTCGCTGCGGGAGCTGGACTGATCGACGATGTAAAGCTCGCGCCACTGTCTCGCGGTCGCTACGTTCGGGTGCTGATGACGCTGCCGACATCGGCCGATGGCTACATCCTGAGTGAAATTGAGGTATACGGCCGGGGCGGTCCCCGGTCTCGTCCCAAGCCGGTTTCGGCAGTTCGCGCCGAAAGCCAATCCGACGGCCGGCTCGATCTTGCCGGAGGCGCCTGGCGCTTGCAGCGTCTCTCTCTGGTCGAAGGCGACGGGTCGACCTTGTCAAAACCGGGCTTCCAAGACGCCGAATGGGTGGTCGCGACCGTGCCCGGTACGGTGCTCTCCTCTTATCTGAATGTGGAGGCAATCCCGGATCCGAATTTTGGCAGGAACCAGTTGTATGTTTCGGACTCATTCTTCTACTCGGACTTCTGGTACCGCACCGAGTTCAGCGCACCCGCCCTGGCTCCGGGAAAGATGGCGTGGCTCAACTTCGAGGGCATTAACTGGAAAGCCGAGGTCTTCCTGAATGGAGAGAGCATCGGCCGCGTGGAAGGCGGATTCATGCGGGGCCGCTTCGACATAACCCGCAAACTGCGTCCGGGTAAGGACAATGCCCTCGCCGTGCGAATCGAAAAGCACCGAACTCCAGGGAGCTGTAAACAGAAGACCTACGAGGACGGCGGCCCCAACGGCGGTGCTCTGGGGGCCGACAACCCCACCTATCATGCCTCGATCGGCTGGGACTGGATTCCAACCATTCGCGGTAGGAATACTGGCATCGTAGGGAATGTTTCGCTCACCACGAGTGGCCGAGCGACACTCGAAGATCCTTTGGTCAGCACTTCGCTGGCGCTGCCGGATGGTTCGCGCGCCGACGTGACAATCGCGGTCGATGTGCTCAGCCACCAGGCCGGGCCGGTGACCGGGACGCTGCGCGGTCGCTTTGGAGAGGTCCCATTCGAGCAGCGGGTCAGTTGGGACGGCTCGAGAGAAGGCTCGACCAGGAAACACATCAAGCTTGATCCCTCGACCCATCCCGCCCTGCGCTTGCAGGACCCAAAGCTGTGGTGGCCGGTTGGTTACGGCGATCCGCATTTGTACGACGTGGAACTGACATTGGAGCTCGAGAGCGGAGAGCGATCCGACGCCAAGATGCTGAAGGTAGGGATCCGCCAGATGACCTACAGCGAAGACGGCGGCGTGCTGAAGATCTGGGTCAACGGCAGGCGTTTTGTGGCTCGCGGAGGCAATTGGGGCTTCAGCGAGTCCATGCTGCGCTATCGCGCGCGCGAATATGATGCCGCCCTGCGCTATCACCGCGAGATGAACTTCAACATGATTCGCAATTGGGTCGGGCAGATCGGCGACACCGAATTCTATGAAGCGTGCGATCGATACGGAGTCCTGGTGTGGCAAGATTTCTGGCTCGCCAACCCCTGGGATGGCCCGAACCCGGACGACAATAGCTTGTTCCTAAGGAACGTGAAGGACACGGTGCTCCGCATTCGCAATCATGCCTCGCTCGGTCTCTATTGCGGGCGCAACGAAGGCTTCCCGCCGAAGGCGCTCGACGACGGCATACGCGCTGTGCTGGCGGAGTCGCATCCGGACATTCACTACATTCCGAGCTCAGCCGACAACGTTGTCGGCGGCGGCGGACCCTACATGGCCATGCCGCTCACTTTCTACCCCACCATGGCCGCCTATCCCAAGCTCCATAGCGAGATCGGCATGCCGAATATCCCGTCGATTGAGAGTTTGCGGGCAATGCTACCCCAGAGTGCTCTGTGGCCCCCAGGCCTCGAATGGGGACTGCACGATTTCTGTGAAGGAGGTTCCCAGGGCGGCCCCAGCTTTCCGCAGACCGTCGAGCAGGGCTACGGCGGCACCGATAGCCTCGAAGAGTGGGTTTCGCTCGCGCACTTCGTGGATTACGAAGGTTTTCGCGCCGAGTTCGAAGCGCAAAGCAAGTACCGCATGGGCTTGCTGCTGTGGATGAGTCATCCTTGTTGGCCCTCATTGCTGTGGCAGACCTATGATTACTACCTGGAACCTACGGCTGCCTACTTCGCATGTAAGAACGCCTGTGAGGCGTTGCACATTCAGTGGAATCGGGCGACCGACTTGATCGAGGTGGTGAACTACAGCGCCGGCGAGGTTCACGGCCTGACTGCCGGGGTGGAAGTGCTGAACCTGGATGGGTCGTTGCAGTGGAAGAGGACCGCCTCGCTCGACAGCGCTGAAGACAGCACCGTAACCTGCATCCCCATGGAATACCCCACGGGATTGACGCCCGTTCATTTTGTCCGACTTCTGCTGACGCGCGGCGGCCGTGTGCTCTCAACCAATCTTTACTTGCGGGGGGTGCAGGAGGGCAACTATCGCGCAATTCGCCAACTGCCCAAGGCTCACATAAGAACCTCGACCGACACCGGGCGGAAGGGAGATCAATGGCAGTTGACTACTCAATTGCACAATCTCTCGGCGTACCCGGCGCTCATGGTGCGGTTAAAGGTGGTGCGCGAGAAGAGCGGAGACCGGATTCTACCGGCGATCTACAGTGACAACTACGTAACCCTCATGCCCGGAGAGCAGCGCACAATCCGGACGGAGCTGAATCATGCCGACACGCGCGGGGAGAGCCCACGCATGCTGATCGGCGGTTTCAACGTGGAACCTGGGGTCTGAGTCCTATCGGTGGGACTTGCGGGCTGGCGAAAGGCGTTACTCCGGGGCCCGCTTGGCGCTCCAGCACCGGGGCGAAGGTTGGCCCTCACTCTTACCTGTTCAGTCCCGGACAGTGATTTTCGCGAGGGGACACCGGCGGCAGTTCTTGTCCAGAAGTTAAGCCGCTCGACCTTTTCTTTTCAATCATTTATCTCTCAGCGTAAATGGAGACGAAATTGCCAAAGAACTCCCGAGCGCAACTCATGCGATCGCTCTGGTTGTAGTCTGTTATGCAAGTAGTTTCGCCGAGGCGGTCGATTTCTTTGTAATCAGATACCAGGCCGCTTTCGTCGGAGTGAGGAATATGGAAACCGTCTTCCAGGATATCCGCTATGGCTTGCACATGTTGCGGAAATCGCCGGGCTTTACTGCGGTTGCGGTCATCACCCTGGCCTTGGGCATTGGCGCGAACACGGCAATGTTCAGCGTGATCAACTCGGTGCTATTCCACTCCCAGCCCTTCCGCGACGCCCAGCGGGTCATGGTGGTGTGGAAGACGATGTCAAACGGCAATCCGAATGCTTTTTCCACGCCGGCTTTTCTCGAGACGCGGCAGCAGGGAGAGCTGGTGGCGCATATGGGCGCATTTTCGGCGGTGGGAAAAAACCTCGGGGGAAAAGAGCTTCCGGAGCGGATTGCAGGAGGGCAAGTGAACTACGACCTGCTGCCGGTGCTCGGCGTCGAACCGGTCCTCGGCCGAATGTTTTCTCCAGAAGAAGATCATCCCGGATCCGGGGCGGTCGTGATCTTGAGTCATGCGCTGTGGTCCACGCGCTTTGAGCGACGACGCGACGTTCTGGGCGAGACGATCAGCCTCGACGGCGTTCCTTATACGGTTGTCGGGGTAATGCCGGCGGGATTCCACGTGCTGTCTGACCAAGAGTTGTTCTGGATTCCGCTGCGATTGGCGTCGGTGAATGCGCAGGCTGCGGCGCGAAACGTTCATTGGCTTTTTGGCTTTACACGGCTTCCCGAGGGCACCAGCCGGCCACCGGTTCAGGCAGGACTCGACGCCATCGCCAAGCGACTGAAGGCCGAGGACCCCACGGGCGAAGGCGGCTTCGGAACCACATTACAGCCGATCGGCGACGTTGTGAATGGCGCGGTGAAGCCGGTGTTGCTGCTATTAATGGGCGCGGTCGGCTTTGTCTTGCTGATTGCCTGCTCGAATGTGGCCAACCTCTTGCTCGCCCGCAGGACTACCCGGCAGCGCGAAATCTCCATTCGGACGGCGCTCGGCGCAAGCCGTTTGCGGATGATCCGGCAGTTGCTGACTGAGAGCGTGCTCCTGGCGCTGCTCGGCGGCGGATTGGGATTGGCGCTGGCCTGGTTTGCCATCCAGGTTCTGCGGGCAGCTCATCCTTCGAGCATTCCTTCAGCGCAGACCATTGCCATCGATCCCACGGTGCTGGCTTTCACCGCGTTGCTTTGTGGCGTGGTCAGTATTCTGTTTGGGGTTGCCCCGGCATGGGAAGGCTCGAAGGCAAACATCAATGAAACCCTCAAAGAAGGAGCGCGCGGCAGCAGCGGAGGCTTTGGCAAGCATCGCGCAGTGTTGGTGGTTACCGAGACGGCGCTTGCCTCGATGTTATTTATCGGCGCCGGATTGTCGCTACGAAGTCTGTGGCGCGCCGAGACCGTGAGTCCGGGATTTGATCCGCAAGGCGTGTTGACCTTTCGCCTGGCGGCACCCACCGAATTCTCCGCCCAGCGCATTCCGCTCTTCTATCAGCAGGTCCTCGAGCGCGTGCGGGCGCTGCCCGGCGTCGAGTCGGCAGTGCTGGCGAGAAATCTTCCCATGAGCGGGACGGATCCTTCGATGCCCATCGACATCGAAGGGACGCCACCGCCGCCGTCGGAAATCCCCGTGGTCACCCGCCTGCGCGCTGTCGGTCCCGGCTACTTCAGCGGTCTCCGGACATCCTTATTGGGAGGCCGGGAGTTTAGTGAGGACGATACCGCGGCCTCGCCCCACATCGCCGTGGTGAGCCAGAGCCTGGCCAAACTGTATTGGCCCAATCAGAGTGCGCTCGGCAAGCGCTTGAAGCCTGCCATGCCGGGCGCAGATTGGTGCGTCGTCGTGGGAGTCGCGGCGGATGTTCATCACTGGGCGGCAGACGTGGACATCGAGCCGACCGTCTACTACCCATACATGCAGTTGCCGGCAGCATTTGTACCGCTATTAGAAGCCAGCATGAGTATTGCGGTACGCAGCACCGATCCTTCCGGTCTGCTCGCCTCGATCCGAGCCGCAGTGGGCGATGTGGACAAGACCGTCCCCATCTACAACGTCCAACGCATGGAAGAAATGGTCGCCGACGCAGGCTCGCTGCGGCGCTTTGATATGTGGTTGATCGGGGCGTTCGCAGGGTTGGCGCTGGCCCTGGCAGCCGTCGGCATCTACGGAGTCATGGCGTACTCGGTGGCGCAGCGCACGCGCGAGATCGGGATCCGCATCGCCATGGGGGCACCGCAGCGGGATGTGGTGCTGCTGATCTTGGGACAAGGCGCGAAGCTGGCTCTGGCTGGAGTCATGGTTGGACTTGTCGGCGCTTTCGCGCTGGCGAATGTGATGGCCGGCCTGGTTTTTGGGGTGAGGCCGAGAGACCTAACCACCTTTTCGATCGTGCCCTGGCTGGTTTTGCTGTGCATTCTCATTGGCTGTTACATCCCAGCTCGGCGGGCAGCGAAGGTCGATCCCGTGGTGGCGTTGCGCTACGAGTAGCCCACGGTTCTTGCAGAACCACAACGAAGGATGAATACCCATGACTGGATTGCTGCAAGATCTCAGATACGGGCTTCGCCAATTGCGGAAGAGTCCCGGCTTCACTGCAGTTGTGGTCATCACTCTCGCTCTCGGTATTGGCGCCAATACCGCCATTTTCAGTGTGGTGAACGCCGTTTTGCTCCGGCCCCTCGACTACCCGCATCCTGACCGGATCGTGACGCTGTCCTCCTGGTGGAAGAAGACGGGCGATCGGGGGCTGGTGTCTGCGCCGGACTTTCGTGACTGGCATGACCAGAGCCATGCTTTTCGCTCGATGGCCTACTATGCGGCGGACGATGTCGCAGTGAATGCAGGTTCGGCCGCGGAGTATGCCCATGTTGCTGCGGTGACTCCGGAGTTCTTTCGCGTCTTTCTGGTCAATCCCGTGGCCGGACGCGTGTTCAGCGCTGAGGAAGAGGCGCCGGGCAGCGGCGGGTCGGCGGTCATCAGCCGCTCCTATTGGCAAAGCCATTTTGCGGGCGATCCGAATGTCCTGGGGCGGTCGGTGAAAATGCTCGGCAAGACGCTAAATATTGTTGGCGTTCTGCCGCCGGGCTTCCACTTTCCCGACCGGACGGATCTCTGGTTCCCTGCCAATACGATTTTTCCCGAGGGAAACGAACGCTCTGCGCATAACTATCAGGTTGTCGGCCGGGTGAAAGACGGAATCAGCCTGGAGCAGGCGCAGGCAGAGATGGCTTCGATCGCTGCGCGCCTCGAAAAGCAATATCCTTCGAGCAATGACGGCAAGAGTGTGGCGGTGACGCGCATGCGCGATGCCCTGGTCGGGGATGTCCAGCTCACTTTGTATTTACTCCTCGGGGCAGTGGGCGTGGTTCTGTTGATCGCCTGCGCCAACGTCGCGAACTTGCTGCTGGCCCGAGCGACGGCGCGCAGCCGGGAAATCGCGATTCGCGCTGCCGTGGGTGCCACCCGGGGCCGATTGGCGCGGCAACTGGTCAGCGAGGCGTTGGTTCTGGCCACCTTGGCCGGTGTTGCCGGCTTAGTTCTGGCCCTGTGGGGGTCGCATGCCCTCGTAGCCCTCGCTCCCGGAGACGTTCCTCGACTGGCGGAGGCGACGATTGACCCGGCGGTGCTGCTATTTACGCTGGGCGTCACAATGTTGGTCAGCCTGCTGTGCGGCCTGGTGCCAGCGTTCCATGTTTCCAGAGTCAATCTCAACGAGTCTCTGAAGCAAGGCACGCCACGGGCCGGCGCGTCGGCCAGCGCCGGCTGGATACGCGGAGTTCTGGTGACGACCGAGATCGCACTGTCGGTGGTGTTGCTTGCCGGAGCCGGCTTGCTGATCAAGAGCTTTTCCGCCTTGCATCAAGTGACGCTCGGTTTCCATCCCGAGAACGTTCTGGTCATGGAGAGCGATTTCCCCGCCTCGAGTCTCGAGGACGACCGACGCGCCACGCGATTTTACAAGTCTCTGTTAGCCGAGGTCTCGGCTTTGCCAGGGGTCTCTGCTGCGGGTGCGGTGCGGACCTTGCCGGGGCGAGTGAACTCCAACGGGAGTTACTGGATCGACCATTTGCCCAACCAGTTGGGTATCCAGGCGCCGCAAGCGGTCTTTTCTGTGATGGCTCCGGACACATTTCGCAGCCTGGGCATTCCTCTCGATCGCGGCCGCGACTTCCGCGATGGCGACGCCTATGAAGCGCCCTTTGTCGCGGTCATCAACCAGTCCCTGGCACGGCAGGCGTTTCCCGGCCAGGATCCCATTGGACGTCAGATCTATTGCGGTTTCGACTCGCTCAAAGCGATGACCATCGTGGGCATTGCGGGAGATACCAGGCAATATGGGCCGGCCAGTGCTCCCCAGCCAGAGCTTTTCATGCCCTACGAACAACACCCCGAGACCTCGACCAACCTGAGTCTCGTGGTGCGCGGCATGACACCCCCCGGGGCCCTTTCCGAGAGCCTACGGCGCAAGGTACACGCTCTGTCTTCCGACGTGCCAGTCGAGTTCACTACGCTCGAGGCAACCGTCTCAGAGGATGTTGCGGTTCCGCGTTTTCGCGCCCTTCTGCTCAGCCTTTTCGCGGGACTGGCTGTGGGTCTGGCGACCGCGGGAGCCTACAGTGTCATGGCGTATGTCCTTGGGCAGCGCACCAACGAGATGGGCCTACGGCTGGCCTTGGGGGCGAGTCGGGGCGATATCTTGGGAATCATGCTGCGTCAAGGGATGACGCTGACAGTAGTGGGGACGGCATTGGGGTTGGGCGTAGCGGTGGCGGCCACGCGCTTGCTCAAAAGCATGCTGTTCGAAGTCAGGGCGAGCGATCCGGCGACTTATGCCGCAGTCGTCGCGCTGGTGGGATGCGCCGCGCTGGCCGCAGCCTACATCCCGGCCCGACGCGCCGCCAAGGTCGATCCCATGGTGGCGCTGCGCTACGAGTGAAACCCGGGGGAAGAGGCTTTCAACCTCGGGCTAGGCTTCAGCATTCTCTGGAACACCTAGCCGGCCGGGGAGACGGCGATCTTCGCCACCCACTGCCCATAAGCGCTCATGAATGTTCGAATGAAGTCTTGCGTCGCTTCGCTTTTCACCGAACCGTCTTCGCCAAACAGGTCGGCGGCGTTGCTGATATAGGCTTCGGGCTGCTGCATGACCGGCATGTTGAGATAGACCAGGGACTGCCTCACTGCAAGGTTCGCACCGAACCCACCCAAGTTGTGCGGCGCGGCGCTCACCACACCTGCCGCTTTCCCCTTCCACGCGCTCTTATCGGAAGAGCGAGATCCGACATCAATTGCATTTTTGAGACAGCCGGGAAGGGAGCGATTGTATTCGGGCGTGACAAACAGCACCGCATCCGAACCGGTGATCTCACCGCGGAACCGTGACCAGGTAGGGACCCGTCCTTCGAGGTCTTCGTTGTACAGCGGAAGGTCGCCGATCTCTGTCAGCTTGCAGCGTAGCGAGGATGGAGCATTTGCGATCAGGGCACGAGCCACTCTGCGGGTGATCGAGGCACTTCGTAAGCTCCCCACCAGGACGGCAACCTCGAAATGAACACTCATCACTGATTCTCCCAAACTTGATTCTCCCAAACTTGATTCTCCGAAACTTGATTCTCCAAGATGAATTCTCCCACGCAGGGATGTGCCGGAAGGCTGGCTGGCAGCCGAATCCCGGCGCACCCGTATTCGATTCCGAAAATCAGTAAAGGGATTGTTCCGCCCATCCAAGAACAACCCGATACGTCCGGGAAGTCTCGCGAGTTAGCCCCACGACCGGGATTGAGGAGAACCCGGGCACTCCGAGAGCGAGGTTGAGGGCGTCACGCGATTGGTTCCGGGCGAGTCTTCCCGGCGAATCAGGCAGTCCCCGCGAGCTTTGCCGCAACCGCCTTGAAACCGGCAGCGAAGACGTTGTTCCCGATCTGCGCAATCATGGCGTTGCGCTCGGCTCCGACCACCTCGAAATCCGCCCACCATTCCGCAAAGGTCCGATTGCCCTCGGTGATACGGTGCAGCCGCACTCCTGCCACGTAACCGCGTACCGGAAGAGTGCCTTCGATAATCTCATAGGTAAACACGTAGTTTAGGTCATCCATGCAGAGCAGGCGCTCGCGCACGAAACCCTCGCCCAGGGTCAATCGCCGCACGCAGCCGACCTGGTCCGAGGGCAGTCCGTCTTCGATCAAGCTTGCTTGAATGCCCGGATGATAGGACGGCATATCATTGAAGCCGCGCATAATACTCCACACCTTGTCGATCGGCCGATCGATCACGTCGCTGATGTACACCGTATTTTGCATGGCCTTCCTCCGGCGCTAGAATCTGATCTGCTTGAACTCTCGGGTCTGGTTGGTGATCGCTTTCTCGGCCGGCAGTCGCTCCATCGAACTCGCGCCATAAAAACCGTGGCAGCGCAGGGCTTTGCGCATCACATAAGCGGCATCGGCGGGCTCGGCGATGGGGCCGCCGTGGCACAGGACAATGATGTCGGAACGTACCCGAAATGCCGCCTGCGCAATCGCGTCGACTCGTTCAACGCAGGCTTCGAGCGTCCGAGCCGTTGCCGCGCCAATCGCGCCGCCGGTGGTCAGGCCCATGTGGGCGACCAGGATGTCGGCCCCAGCACGAGCCATCGCTTCGGCCTGCTCAGGGTCGAACACGTAGGGCGTGGTCAGCAGATCTTTTTGGTGGGCTAGCTCGATCATCTCGACTTCCAGGCTATAACCCATGCCCGTCTCTTCCAGGTTTTGGCGAAAGGTCCCGTCGATCAGTCCTACGGTCGGAAAATTCTGCACCCCTGAGAAACCCAGCGCCGCGACCTCGTCGAGGAAGACATCGAAGACGCAGAAAGGATCGGTGCCATTCACCCCCGCGAGCACCGGCGTTTTGCGGACCACCGGCAACACCTCGTGCGCCATTTCCATGACGACCTGGTTGGCGTTACCGTAGGCCATGAGACCTGCGAGCGAGCCCCGTCCTGCCATCCGATAGCGCCCCGAATTGTAGATCACGATCAGGTCGATGCCGCCCGCCTCTTCGCACTTCGCGGATAGGCCCGTCCCCGCCCCCCCTCCGACAATCGGCTGCCGCTGCCGGACCATCTCGGCATATTTCGAGAGCAAGTCTTTCCGCGCAAAACGTGGCATGGAGCTTTTCCTTCAATCGGGGTTCGGCATCAACCGACAATCGCCAGGAACTCATCCGCGGCGATCGCAGCAAACCGCGGATCATTGATGTGATACGGAACCTGGACGAGTCGGCGACGATCGGTCGCCTGGAACTCGGCCACCAGTGTATCGAACAAGGCCCGATCCGCGGCGGGATCGAAAAATGCCTGGCCCGGGGCATCGAGCGCCGAGACCCCGCCCTGGGGGACCAGGAATCTTACTTGCCCCTCGCAGCGGTTGAGCCGTTCCGCAATCCAGCGTGCCTGGCAAATGTTTTCCTCGACGCTGGTCCGCATTAACGTAATCTGCGGATTATGCGGATAAAACTTGCGTTGGCGATAGCGTTCCGGCACCGTCTCCGGGGCGCCGAAATTCACCATGTCGAGCGCCCCGCAAGACCCCAGGTAAGGCGCACCCGTCCGCGCCACCGCGCCGAAGCGGTCTTCGGTGCACGCCAGCACGCCCCCGAAGAGATAGTCCGAGACTTCGGTCGTCGTGATGTCGAGTACCCCGCCGATATGGCCATCCTCGAGCAGCTTTTCCATCGAGCGGCCACCGGTCCCGGTGGCGTGAAACACCAGGCAGTCGAAGCGGGGATGCAGGCGTTTGGAAATCTGCTGCACGCAGGCCGTGGTTACCCCGAACATGGTCAGTCCGAGCGCAGGGCGCTCCTCGGTTTGCGGCCGGATCGGGTGCAGCATCATGCCCGCAAGTGCGTGCGCCGCGTTCCCGAGCACGAGCCGCGAAATCCGGTTCAGGCCCGCCAGATCCGTCACCGAATAGACCATCGTGACATCACTGGCGCCCACATAACCCGCGACGTTGCCCGAAGCCATCGTCGACACCATCACCTTGGGCACACCGATCGGCAGCGCGCGCATCGCCGGCGCGATCAGTGCCGTACCTCCCGAGCCGCCGACCCCGAGCAGGCCGCCGATGTCGTCGCGCTTGCGGACGAAATGCTCAAAGGCATCGGTCATCGCGGCAATCGCCGCGCCGCGATCGCCCGAGAGGATTGAGCTTGGGGCCTGGGGATGATGGGCTGCGATGTCCGTCGGGGATATCAGGACTCGGTCGAAAGCCGAAACCACAGCCGGGCTCGGCGAGTTCCCGGAGGTTGATAGGTCGGCCACTGCTACCCGCAGTCCGGCCGCCTCGAGCAGCCCGCAGAGGTATTCGGCCTCGGCGCCTTTGGTATCGAGCGTCGCCGCAACCCAGGCCCGGTTTTCAGCCGCCATCATGAATTCTCAGTCCCCGTATTGGCCATGCGGAGAAGCATTACGCCAACCATTACCCAGCGAAGCCGCGTAACGACTTGGTCCTCGGTGAACTCAATCGTGAGGTGTCTCCTGTTTGGGCGTTAACTGGCTCGAATTGTACCGCTCTTCATCTTTACTTCGAGACCAGGGCCGCTTCTGCGGTTGAAAGGCGGAGCGTTTCGGGCCCTCCTGGGCTCGGGCGCGGGACCGAGAGCGTTCCTCATCGATTTCTCCGACACCATTCCCTCCCAATGGACTCTCGGCGAGTCGCTCGATCGGCCTTAGGACGCGACGCTAGCTGCCCCTACGGGGTTAACCAAGAAACTGCACTGGAGGCCGGGAATCGGGTGCCAGGAGTGGCATGGTCACGATGAGCAGGGGAAGGGAAGCGAAGCACCTCGGGAGGGGAAAATCCGGGCCGGGATGGAATCCGACACGGAGCCAAGAAGATCGGACGGATGCCACTTTTAGCCGCAGGAACTTCCATCCAGGCCGCGCGCCAACCTGGGCCGACTTAGGACAGTCTCCCTCCGAGTCGCAGTGCAGACGCTCCTGGCGGCGGTCGTGGTGCTGGCTCGCACACTTGCTAGTTGCTTTCAGACTCTATGTCGCAAGCTCTCGGCCAAAGAGAGGAGCTCTCCGTTTTGCGTCTCCCGAGCCATTTGCTTCTCGTGCTGCGCGAGTAAGTGGTTGAGTTGTTTTATGATTTCAATCAGCTTCGCAGTGTCTTCCTGCTGCTGCGCTTTCTGTTGGAGTTCTCGCCATCCAGTGGGCTCTCGGTCAAGCATCTTCTAAAGCTCCTTCCCAATGAAGTGGATAAGCTGCACGAATTCGGGGCGATAAAAGCAAGCCAGAACGTTTTCAAGCCGGGCCTCCTGCGGACCCGGCTGGCGGCTGTCACACATCCGGTCGACCGGCAGGTTGCGCGGGTTGCTTCTTCCCATTCGGTCTAGTAGGAAGATGGTGAAGCGATAAGCGAGGGGGAAGTTGCCAGACCGACCTGCTGCGACTCCAGCGCATCGAACAGTATTAAGGGAAAGTCCGAAAGTCGTCAGTGACGGATGTCACAGTTCACAGAGGTTATCTGTGGAAACTAGGAAGCAGCCGCCTTTTCATCGCCGTTGACCCTATGAACTCAGCCGTGACTGGTCGTCGATCTCGGTGCGGATAGGTTCGCGGTTGACCGGTGGAGAGCTCGCACTTCTCGCCAGGCTTGGCACCGCAGGTGGGGCAGCGAACCGCTAACAGTTTCTTCGGGGTCAGGTCCGTGGCGTTCATACCCGGCTAGCATGCAACTCAGCAGGGCATCGCGACTGTTCAATTTTGAACAGAAGGGAATTAGTTCTTCCCTAAAAGCTCGTCCATACGCCTCTGCATCTCGCCGGGCGATACGTCTTCCTTGTGGGTTGAAACGATCCAAAGGTGACCGAATGGATCGGCCAACCTGCCGCTCCGGTCCCCGTAAAACTGATCCGCCACCGGAATCAGGAGCTTCGCGCCGGCGGCGACAGCCCGCGTAACCACCTCGTCCACGTCGTCAACATAAAGCGCGATTCGCACGGGTGAGTCAGCGGCCGATTTCGGGCCGAGATTGTCCCATTCAGGGAACTCGTCGGTAACCATGAGGACCGCGTTGCCTATGGTCAGCTCGGCGTGCACGATCTTGCCACCGGGCCCGGTCATTCGCATTCGCTCCTTGGCGCCAAACACCGTCCTATAAAACTCCATGGCGCGTGCAGCGCCGCTCACGACCAACACTGGTGTCACAGCACCGTAACCGTCCGGAATGGGTTTCACTCTGGTTGCCATAGGTCCGCCTTTTTTGCTTTCGAAGTCAGCTCAATTCAGCTATGTTGCCCCTTCATTCTGACCCGAGACCGAACGATTCGTATTGTAAAAAAGTGACCCTAGTCAGCCAGTCGAACGTGGTTGAGGTGACCGAACAACGTAGGTGCGGAAGATCATTCCAGGGCAGCAGATCAAAACAGCACCGGGATGTCAAGTCGGTTGACGGACCAAAGACCCCTGTCCATCCTCTCTGGCAACCCCCGCGAAATACGGTTTGCGCAGGGGAGGATCGATGGGGACGAGAAGTAACGTGGCGGACCACGACCACCTACTTCTTGTGACGAACCCGCAAAACACCTATAACGGGGAAGTCCGCTACAAGGCCGGGAAGTGGCCGGGTATGCGCCGCGTCATCATCAAAGCCGAGGTCGTCCGCGCCGCCGACAAAGACCCCAAAGATAACCCCCGGTTTGTCATCACCAACATGAAACAAAGTCCATATTGGATTTACGAACATGTCTACTGCCAGCGCGGTGACATCGAGAATCGCCTCAAGGAACTGCACGACCTCGAGATCGACCGCACCAGTTGCACCAGCTTCTGGGCCAATCAGTTCCGTGTTCTGCTCACGGCCGCTGCGTATGTTCTGATGCAGGAGTTACGATTGCGGGCTGCGGGGACCGCTTGTGCCCGCGCCCAAGTTGGCACGCTGCGCGAACGATTGCTGAAGCTGGGAGCCAGGGTGTTGGTTTCTGTACGACGCGTCGTCGTCCATCTGCCGGCTTCCTTCCCGTTTCTACCAGCCTTCCGTTCTGTAGCCCTGGCGCTCGGCGCTGCAACCGGCTAGCCTCTCGTCGGAACCACGAACTCAACAATAGTATCCGCCGCCAGCAGACGGCTATGGCACAACTATCTCTGCAATCCTGCAATCGGACTCCCGGGCGTCGGAACTTCGCAATAACTTCGCCAGACCAAGCCCAACTGCCGGATCACTCCCCACTTTCCGCCCCAACTCCGGAGTCAGGCTGAGCTTCATGCATAATGCGGACTAGCGCCGTAACTCACACTCGTTCTAACGGAGGAAGAGCCTGAGTTCATGCGACGATCAGGTTCTTTGCACCCGCTGGCTACCTTCCGTTACCGTCCCTACAGCCGGGACCAATTCATTTCGGCGCTTCCAAAAATAGAAAGCCATCAGGATTGAGATAACCACAAGCCCAACGCCAAATTCACCTGCTATATATCTTGTCTTGCTCTTGTCTATCGTCAGCGGGTCAAAAA
>Ga0182018_10002193_pt1 | contig 20181 bp, 13 predicted proteins | sample 812P2MmetaG_FD_120490 | JGI IMG/M metagenome (GOLD analysis project Ga0182018, IMG submission 120490) | Permafrost microbial communities from Stordalen Mire, Sweden - 812P2M metaG | ecosystem: Environmental > Terrestrial > Soil > Wetlands > Permafrost | place: Sweden: Stordalen | collected...
GTGTGGTCGCGCATGTCCGTCACCATGAAGTCAATCAGGCCGTCGTTGTTCAGGTCGCCCGAGTCCCCGCCCATCGAGAAATACGTGACATGCGGCAGGCGCTCGTCGACGACGTCCGTGAACGTTCCGTCGCCGTTGTTCATGTAGAAGCGGTCGGGCGTCTCGAAGTCGTTGGCGATGTAGAGGTCGGGCCAGCCGTCCTGGTTGGCGTCGAACCAGAGGGCGGTGTGGCCCTGCGTCAGGCCCCAGATGCCGGCCTTCTTCGACACGTCCGTGAACGTCCCGTTGCCGTTGTTGTGAAAGAGGTAGTTCCTGCGCCCGAGCGGGCTCTTCGAGAAATCCAGGACGTTCGTCAGGAGGAAGCAGTCCAGGTATCCGTCCCCGTCATAGTCGGCGAAGGTCGCCTCGACGCTCGCGTCCTTGATGTCCAGGCCGTACTCGTGCGCCCGCTCCGTGAAGGTGCCGTCGCCGTTGTTGACGAAGAGGAGGTTCGGGGCGTCGAACCGGCAGACATAAAGGTCGGGCCAGCCATCCTGGTTGATGTCGACCACGGTCGCGCTCGTCACGCTGCCCGGACCGTTCTGGGTGCAGTCGACGCCCGCTGCCGCTGCGACGTTGACGAACCTGAACGGGGCGGTCTGCCGATAGAGCGCGCACGGCCCGTTTCGCGAGACGACGAAGATGTCCAGGAACCCGTCGCGGTTGAAATCGGCGACGGCGATCCCAGTCTCCACCGCGCCCAGCGTCAGCTCGCGGAAGCGGTCGCCCCACATCCTGGGGTCGTTGTAGACATTGCTCACGTTGACGCCCGTGAAGTCGGGCGAGAGGATCTCGAACGGCTTCGAGCCGGCGGGCCCGGGCAGGCGGGGCTGCAGCGGCGTCGCCACATAGGCCGGGTCGGCCGCCGCCGTCAGGGCGGTGGCGCCCAGGGCGGCGCAGGCCAGGATCGCCTTAAGCAGCTTGTCCGTGGACGGGGAGATCATTTTGATTCCGGCAGCAGGGCGTTGGCGTAGACGTAGTCCGCGATCTTCACGCCCATCTTCTGCGCCTCGAGGTTGTCCGACATCGTGTGGATCCCGCCCCAGACCCGGCTCATCCCGGCCTCGACCTGCGCGTCAGACAGCTTATTGAACTTGTGCACGACGCCCGGCAGCCCGTCCGACCCCACGCTGAAGGCGAAGTCGTCGGTGCCGATGAACAGCGCGATTATACGCGCGCCCGCGGCGGAAAACGTGCTGTGTCCCGACGTGTAGGACGGAAACGGCGGCGAGGCGAGGTTGGGGATGAAGTCGGGCTTGTTGACGACGTCCGGGTTGAGCTTCGGGTCGAGCTCGCGCAGGGCCGTCTCCGGACGCCAGAAATTGTAGTAGTACTTCGTCTCCCAGCAGGCGATCGCGGAATCGGCCTCGGCGAGGTTGAGCAGCGCGAAAAGCCGCGCGCAGTCCGGGACGGAGAGGTTCTTCCTACGGGCGACGTCCTGCGCGATAACGTTCCAGTGCCCCGGCGGCGTCGCCGTGCCGAGGTCGTCGGACCAGAAGGGCGTGCACAGGGTCTGGTATTCGGTGCGTTCGGCATCGTCGCGCGCGCCGTGCTTGGCGACGAACGCCAACTCCTCCGCGTATTCCTTCGAGCCCAGCGTCTCGGGTGCCGGCGCGCGGAACTGCGACTGCGAGGTCATCACGAAGGGCGTGACCTTGCCCCAGAACGGCAGCAGGGGCGGCCGGAACGCGGCAGGCGTCTCGCGCCATTTGCCGGGGTCGGTGCTCGAGTACGTCCCGGGAATCGGCTTGTTGTAGCCGCTGTCCGCGCGCTTGGCCAGGATGGCCTCGGCTACCTTCTTTCCCCAGGCGATTCCGTCAGCCTTGGCCTGCCCGTCCGGGATCGCGGCAAGGGCGTTGTCGTAGGCGATTCGCAGGGTGCGGGGATTCGTCGCGATGAAAAGCTGGTCGAGCACCGTGAACGCCGCGCTCGCGATCGCCGCGTTCATGTCGGCGCCCGCGGGAGCCGGATCGTTGACAAGCCAGCCGTGATGCGTGCGCGTGATGCCGTTCACGGTATCGAATATCGCGACGTGGTACGTGGCGAACAGCAGGGCGGCAAGGGGGGGCGGGTTGCGGGCGAGGCGAATGGCGTCCACGGCCTCCTCATTCCAGTCCAGGACGGCGTTGCCGGCGCAGAGGCGGGACAGGGACACCATGCAAAGCGCGGCGAGGACGATCGGGAGGCGGGAGAATTTCATTAGAGGGCGCGTCCGAGGCGTGGCCGCGGAGCCGGTCTGTGGAATGGGGTAAGGTAAAACGGGGCGCTGACGCCTGCGAGATGGGCAATCCAAGCCCCTCATTTAAAGGCGTTAGTGGCCGAAAACGGCCAATCTGGGGCGAAGTGCGGGTTCCCCGGGGCGGCCTTCGCCAGGCGGCGGCCCGCCCTATTGCGGCTCGGTGATGACCAGGCGGCGGTTGACCCCGGGTGGACGCACTTCCTGGCGAACGCCGCTCGGCCAGCGGACGAGGACCTCGCGCACCCGGTCGTCGTCGCCGAGGCCGAAGGTGAGCGTCTTCTCCGACTGGGCCATGAAGCCCATGGCAGGCTCCATCGTCTGCACAAGCACGCCGCGGGGCGTGTGCACCTCGACGCGCGCGCCCCCCGCGTCGCGCTGGCAGTGGGTGCCGACGAGGTCGATCCTGAGCCACGCGTGATGAGCCCTCTGTTCGTTGCGAAACAGCCGGGGCGGACCGCCGTTCTGGGCGATGACGACGTCGAGGTTCCCGTTCCCGTAGACGTCGGCCACCGCCACTCCCCGGGCGACCATCGGGCCGCCCATGGCGCCGGCGCCCGAGGGGGCGGGGGCCCGCACCCATCCGTGGCCGTTGTTCCAGAGGAGCGAGGGCGCCGCAGCGAAGCTGCGCCCGTGCTCAAAGCGCTCGAGGCCCGGCTCGGCCAGGCCGTTGCCGGAGACGATGTCGATCCGGCCGTCGAGGTCGTAGTCGAGCAGGGCGATCCCCAGCTTGTTGCGCAGATGAGAGTAGGATTCGCCCTGGTCGGGCACGGGGACCATCGCCAGGCCGGCCGCGCGTAGCACGTCGAACCTGCCGGACGGCTGGCCCGGCAGCGAGAACGACGGAGCGCTCGCCCCGACCAGCCCGGCCGACGCCCCCTCGCGCCGCTCCTGCGCGGGCGGGGTCCATTCGCGGAAGGTGCCGTCTCCCTGGTTCAGGAAAAGGACATCCTCGCCCGACTGGTACGTGAAAAGCAGGCCAAGCCTCCCGTCGCCGCTTGCGTCGACGGCGGCGACCGCGAGGGGCTGGGCCCGCGGGAACCCCGTCTGCCGGTCGAGCCGGTTGAGGCCGGTCTTCGCCGAGACCTCGGCAAACCTGCCGTTCCCGAGGTTCCGGTAGACCGAGGGGAAGACGCCGACGAATCCCGCCGGCGCCGTGTACGATGGGCCCGCATTCTCGGCGGCGAACGCGCCCTCGAGGTCGGTCTCGCGCGACCAGCGCGCGTAGTTGCACACCACGAGGTCCAGCCTTCCCTCCCCGAAGATGTCGATCCAGACGGCGCCGGTGCTCCAGACATGGTCGTCGCCGCGGACCCCGGCGGCGTCGGTCACGTCGACAAACCTGCCGTTGCCCTGGTTGTGGAACAGCCGGTTCCCGCCGATGCCCGTCACGAACAGGTCCGGCCAGCCGTCGCCGTCGTAGTCGCCCACGGCGACGCCCATGCCCAGCATGGTGACGTCGAGCCCCGCCTCCCGGGTCACGTCGGTGAAGTGGCCGGCGCCATCATTGTGGTAGAGCGCGCAGGTCGGCGGCCCGCCCATCGCCGACGGTCTCCAGGGCCACGCGGTCCCGCTGACAAAGAACAGGTCCGGGTGCCCGTCGTTGTCATAGTCCAGGAACGCGACGGCGCCCGGCAGGGTTGTCGGCGTCTCGTCGCCCTCCCTCGATCCATTGTCGTGCATGAAGTTCAGGCCCGAGTCGCCGGTCACGTCCGTGAACCTCGCGGACGGCGGATTTCCCGGCCCGGCCGAGAATGGAAACAGCCAGGAGAAGACAACCCCGATCAGGATCGCCGCGACGGCCAGGGGCGCGAGCACCGGCAGGAGCGGCGAGATGGCGCCCCGTGGCAAGGCCCCGTCCGTATCAGGGCGTCCGGGAGCGGGCATGGGGGGATGGCGTCACCGAATCCCGTCCGGGATCCGCCGCGGAATCTGGCATGAACTGCTATTGAACTCGCCGCCCTTCGATGTAAAATTCTTTCCCATAAATGAGCGCCCGCTCCATGGCCCCCACCCTCGTTCGCGGCCTCGGCATGCTGGCGCTGTGGTCCCTGGTGGGCCTCGCCTTCGCGAGCCAGCTCTACCTTTCGAACAGCCTTCTCGGCCGCCCCATCTCCTGGGGCGAGGCGATCAGCGCCCCGCTGGAGGACTGGTATGTCTACGGCGTGCTGTCGCTGCCCGTCATCTGGCTGGCCCGGCGGTATCCCCCCGAGCGCGGCTCCCGCTGGCTCTCCGCCGGCATCCACCTCGGGGCGGCCCTCGTCTTCTCCCTGCTCTATGTGGTGCTCCGGGCCCTTGTAGGCGAGGTTGACAGCTGGATCGTCGGCGAATCCGCCACATTCGCGGAGATCTTCAGCCCGCTCCTGGTGCGCACGTTTCCCTTCAACCTCCTGATCTACGGCGTCATCGTCGCCGCGAGCCACGCTCTTGACTACTACCGCAAGTACCACGAGCGGACGGTGCAGACCCTGGAGCTGGAAAAGCACCTGACCGAGGCCCGCCTGCAGGCGCTCCTCCACCAGCTCAAGCCCCACTTCCTCTTCAACACCCTGAACGGGATCGCCTCGCTGATGCACACGGATGTCGAGGCCGCCGACCGGATGCTCGTGCGCCTGAGCGAGCTGCTCCGGATCACGATGTCCCACACGGGGGCGCAGCAGACGACGCTGCGCGAGGAGGTCGCGTTCCTCGAGAGGTACCTGGAGATAGAGCGGATACGCTTCCGCAACCGCCTTGAGGTGGTGATCGCGATCGACGAAGGCGCGATCGACGCCCAGGTGCCGAGCCTGATCCTGCAGCCCATCGTCGAGAACGCCGTCCGCCACGGCATCGAGCCCCAGTCCCGCACGGGGCGGATCGAGCTGCGCGGCACGAGGGAAGCCGGGAACGTCGTCCTCACGGTGAGCGACAACGGAAGCGGAATCCCCGCCGGGGGCCCGACCCGCGAGGGCATCGGCCTTGCCAACACCCGCGCCAGGCTGGCCGAGCTCTACGGGGCGCAGCAGCATTTCGAACTGGTCAACCGTCCGGAGGGCGGCCTGTGTGTGCGGATGGTCTTCCCCTTCAGCGCCTCCGCACCGTGACAAAGCTCCGGATACTCATCGCCGACGACGAGCCCCTTGCCCGGGCGCGGCTGCTCGCGCTCCTGCCGAACGATGTCTCCATCGAAATCGTCGGCGAATGCGCCAGCGGGACCGAGGCCGTCGAGGCCATTCGCCGGGACAAGCCCGACATCGTGTTCCTCGACATGCAGATGCCCGGGTGCGACGGGCTGCAGGTGGTCGCGAGCCTCGCCCCCGAAGAGCGGCCGGCCGTCGTTTTCGTGACGGCGCACGACAAGTTCGCCGTGGACGCCTTCGGCATCCGCGCCGTCGACTACGTGCTCAAGCCCTTCGACAGGGAGCGCCTCGAGATCGCGCTCGAGAGGGCCGCCGAATACGTTGCCTCGCGCCGCGCGGGGTCCCTTGGCGCAAGGATAGAGGGCCTCCTTGCCAGCGCCGGCGCCGCCCACCCGCCCAGGCCGGAGCGCCTGGCGGTGAAGGCCGACGGCCGGTACGTCTTCCTCAAGTTCGACGAGATCATCTGGGTCGAGGCCGCAGACAACTACGTGGTGATCCACACCTCGACGGGCGAGCGGCTGATGCCCCGCGACACGCTGACCTCGATCGAGGAGCGTCTCGGGCCCCAGCAGTTCACCCGCGCCAACCGCTCGGCGGTCGTCCGGATCGACCAGGTGAAGGAGCTGCAACCCTCGCCCCAGGGCGACTACACCATCCTCCTGCGGGACGGCACGCGGGTTTCACTGAGCCGGAACCTGCGCGGGCGCTTCGAGAAATTCCTGCTGGAAGGCTGAGGCGGCCACCTGCCCATGGAGCGAGCCAAGCTCGAGTCGCCGGGCACGAGCCTCCCTTCCCCCCGCGCCGCCCCGTCCGCATGGCTGCTCAGCATCGCCGTCTCCCTTCTCCTCCTCGCGTGGATGGCGGCAGCCGGGACGCGGCTGACGCGCACGCTCTCGACGACCACGGACGAGCCGACCCATCTCAGCGCGGGGCTGAGCGGCTGGACTAACGGCGACTACCGGCAATCGACCGGCAATCTCTTTTTCACGCAGAAATGGGCCGCGTGGCCGCTCCACCGCCGGGGGCTCAACCCGCCCGATCAAGCATTGCAGCGTGAGCTGCAATGGAACCCGATCCCGATCGGCGAGGTGCTCCTCTTCTCAGGCCAGGCGGACCCGAGGGAAATCCTGGCGCCCGCGCGTCGGATGACGCTCGCATTGTGCGTGCTTGGGGGAGCCTTGGTTTGGGGCTGGGCCGCCTGGCTTGCGGGGCCGTCGGCTGGGGCGTTGGCGGCGCTCCTCTATGCCACGAGCCCCGTCATACTGGCCAACGGCGTGCTGGTCACAACCGACATGGGCGCGGCCCTCTGGTATCTCGCCGCGCTTGTCAGCTATGGATGGATGCTTCGGCGCCCGTCCTCCCTGGCGGCCGCCCTGGCCGGGTTCTGCGCCGCGATGATGCTGCTTTCCAAGTTCTCGATTGTCGCTTGGGCGTCGGGGGCGGCGCTGCTGCTCGGGTGGCACCTCTGGCGCGGGCGCGGGGAGCACCGCGCGCTCCCCCTGGTCGGATGGCACGTCGGCGCGCTGGCCATCGCCTGGATCACGATATGGGCCTTCTTCGGCTGGGAGTTCCGCCCTGGGGGCTTCGCGTATATTTCCACGGCGCCCTCGACCAGGCTGGGGCACGTCGTCGGCGTCCTGGACCGGTGGCATGCGCTGCCCGAGCCCTACCTCCGCGAGGTGCTCACGTTCCGGGAAATGATCAGGCCGCGGCCCGCCTACCTCTTCGGCGAATTCCGGATGGGCGGATTCTGGGATTATTTCCCCGTTGCCTTCCTGGCAAAGAGCACGGTCGCCATGCTGCTTGCGCTTGGCGCCTGGCTGTTTGTGCGCCGCCCGGCGCAAAAGGCCCCTGCAAGGTTTTCCCCGTCGGTCTCCCCGCTCGTGGCAGGGGCGGTCGGCTACGCGGCCGTCGCCATGCTGACGCCGCTCAACATCGGCGTGCGGCACATCCTGCCCCTGTTCCTCCTCGCCGCCGTCGCCGGCGGCGTGGCGCTCGCCCGGATTGCCGGCCTCGGCCGGATCCGGCGCGTGCTCGTCGGCGCAATCGCCCTTCTGGCGCTCGCGGAGGGTTTCTCCGCGCGGCGCCAGCCGCTTGCCTGGTTCAACGCCCTCGCCGGCGGCCCCATGTCCGGGTACCGGATCATGGTGGATTCCTCGCTCGAATGGGGCGGCGACCTTCCCGCACTCATCGCCTGGGAGAGGGACCTCCGGTCGACCGACCGCACCTCGCCGCTGTTCGTCTCCCTGCTGGGGCCGCCGGGCCACGAGCATTTCGGATTGCCGGCGATGAACATGGAATGGGCCTTTGCGAACGGGCGCATACGCCCGGGCTATTTCGTCTTCGGCGCGACCCGGCTCGTCGGCGGCCCGCTGGGACTCTACGGGGAATGGACCGGGAGGCTCGCCGATGAATGGAAGGCCGAGGGGGCGGCCGCATGGCACGGGCCTCTCCCCGAGACCGCCGCGCCGCTGGCGGTGGCAAGGCTAGCCGCCACCTGCCGAAAACTGGAGCCATCCGAGCGGATTGGCCCGGTCTACTTCGTCTATCGCCTGGACAAGAGGGCGCTCGAGCAGGCCCTCGGCGGGGACAACTGAAGCCGGGTCCGCTGGCCGCATCGGGACGCCCGAGCCGGCGGCGCCTGTCCACCCTTTGCCCAAATACATGTGCTTAGGGCCCAAAAAAGGGTTCTCCTCCCGCGGTTTGCGGTCTAAATGCCAACCCACCATGAATGACGCATCAGCCCCACGGCGCGAATTGAACAGGCAAGCGGGATCGGTCCTCGGGATCCTCGGGGTCTGCCTTCTCCTCGCGATCGTCGTCATTGTCCTCGCGGCGAAGGTCCATCACCTGAACGCCCAGGCGGCCAAGAATGCGGATGCCCAGAAGCAGCCGGCCACGGCAACGCCAGGCGTCCCACAGGCGCAGGCCCCGGGGCAAGGCCAGCCGTCGGTGCCGCCTGACAAGTCCAGGGCCGAATTTCTCCAGCTTCAGGCGCAGCTGGACAAGGCCAAGAGCCAGCAGGCGGACCTGCAATCCCAGCTGGACAAGGCGAAGGCCCAGTCCGCCGGCCTGCAGTCGCAGCTGGACGCCGCGAAATCGCAGTCGGCCGACCTGCAGACCCAGCTCGACACCTCAAAGGCCCAGTCCACCGACCTGCAGGCCCAGATCGGGCAGGCCGCAACCGCCTCGGCCCAGCTGCGCGCGCAGCTCGACCAGGCAAAGGCCCAGGCGGCCGACGAGGAATCGCGCCTGCAGAAAACCGAGGGCGAGCTCGCGCGGATCCAGCCCGCGCTCCTTCGGGCGCGCCGTTTGCCGATCACGGCCGTGTTCGAGAAGATCCATGGAGGCCCGTTTGAAGTCGTCAGCGCGCCCCGCGGCTTCACGCTGCACATCGTCAACCTTTACCTCGAGCCTCTGGTCGTGGACATCACCATCGCCGGCCCGGATGGCGCCCACACGCAGACCGGCACGATAGATGGCGGCGCAACGCTCAATGTCGTGAAGCTCGCCGCCGGCGAGAAGGTCATCGTCGCCAGCGAGGGATATGACTCGGTGACGCTCACGGTGCAGTGAGCGCCAGCGCGGCTCGGCGCGAAGGCACTGGAGTCGGCGCGGGGGGAGCGGTCCGGGATCAGAATTGAATGGAACCATCCGGGGCCGGAGGCTTTCCCACCGACCACCCCATGACCGCCCCGTCGACCCCGCGGAGTTCAATCGTCTTCGCGCTGCGCCGCCTGGGATTCCGATTCGTCGCGGCGTATCTGATCGTCTACAACGCCACCGCCTTCATGGCGCTGGTGCCCCAGCTCAATCGGTTCTCGTATTATCCGAATCTTGGCTGGCGTTACGTGGTACAATGGACCGAGCGCGTACTGCTGGGATTTCACACTCCCTCCTCGATAAGAATGACGGGGAGCGGCGACACGACGTTCCTGTGGATCCAGAACGGCTGCGAGCTGGGGGCGGCGCTTGCCGCGGCGCTCGTCTGGTCCTGCTTCGACCGGAGGAGGCGCCGGGATCCGATGGTATCCGAGGTGCTGCGTGTATGCGTGCGGTACGCGCTCGCCGCTACCCTGATCTCATACGGCCTCACCAAGATCCTCCCGCCGACGCAGTTCCCGCCGCCGCATCCCAACCGGCTCCTCGAGCCGGTCGGCCAGCTTTCCCCCATGGGCATGCTCTGGATTTTCATGGGCGCCTCGCGCGCCTACACCGCCTTCTCCGGTATCATGGAGACGATCGCCGCCCTGCTGCTCCTCTGGCGCCGGACCACGCCGCTCGGCGCGATTGTGTCGACCGCTGTCACCTTGAACATCGTCGTCCTGAATTTCTGCTACGACGTCCCGGTCAAGCTGTACTCCACAAACCTGCTCCTGATGTCGCTCTTCCTCCTCTGGCCGGACGCGCGCAGGCTCGCGTGCGTCCTCGTCCTCAACCGGCCCGCCGAAGCCCCCGCCCTGGCGCCCCCGTGGACGAGCCGTTGGGCCAGGATCGCGGCGGCCGGCATGAAGATCCTGGTGCTGGGCACAATTCTGACAGGACAGTTCCAATACTACCTGTACAAGCAGTCCGCGTACCCCCAGGAGACAATGCCCGCCTCCCTGGCGCCGCTGTCGGGCCTATGGGAGGTCGACACTTTCATGCGCGACGGCGCGGAGGTGCCCCCGCTCCTCACCGACGGCACAAGATGGCGGCGCATCTATCTCGGCGAATCATACGGGGTACCAAGAGTGTTCCTCTTTGCCGTCGATCATCCGATCGGGTCATGGGGCGTCAGCGCCGGCAGCGGCCGCGGAAGGCTGCTCCTTAGGCCAAACATCAAGGAAAAGGGCCCCGTGACCATGACCTATCGGGACCTGGGGTGGGACCGCCTCCAGCTGAAGGGCGAGGTCGAGGGGCACCCGCTTGTCGTGGATATCCACCGGGCCGACGAGCAGGAGACGCGCCTCTTCACCCGCGGCTTCCACTGGATCAACGAGACGCCGTTCAACCGGTAGCGTGGGGAAGGGCCGACTCAGGCAGGCGGACTCGACAATGCGGGCACGCCGCGAACATATGATTGACTTTAGTCATATAAATCGCCCCAGATCTTCCCGTGCGCGTACCCCGACACCTGGTCGACCTTCGTCAGGAGGAGCTTCGTCGCCTCATCCAGAACGAGGGCTTCCTGCCCGTGACCGAGATCTGCCGGCGCCTGAGCATCTCGGAACCCACCGCCAGGCGCGATTTGATCGCGATCGAGAAAGGCGGCCATATCACGCGCACCTTCGGGGGAGCCTTGGCCGACTACAACAGCGCGTTCGCCTCCCTGGACGAACGCTCGGGCCGGGCCCGGGTCGCCAAGGGCCGCATCGCGGAGAAGACCTCGGCGAAGATTCCCAGGTCAGGCACGATATTTCTCGACGCGGGAACCACGATCCAGTCATTGGCCAGGGTTCTCGCCGGCCGGCGTGACCTGACCCACCTGGTGGTCGCCACAAACAGCCTCGCCGCGGCCTCGGTTCTCGCGAGTTCGCCGGGAATCGAGCTGCATGTCGTGGGAGGCATGTTTCTAAACCGCCAATCGGCCCTGATGGGGGACCGGGCGGTTCGGGCGGTCGGAACCTGGACCTTTGACGCCGCATTCCTGGGTGCGATGGGGATGGACGCCTCAGGGCTCGGCAACTCGCACGAAAGCATTGCCGAATTTCAAAAATCAGTGCTGCGGCAGTCGGGTGAGGCCTATTTCTGCCTGGACGCATCCAAGCTGGGCCGCGCGACCCCCTACCGGGTCGCGCACTGGAGACAGGTCACCGCGCTCATAACGGATGCAAGCGGCAGCCGCCTCGCTTCCCGCGGCGTCGTCCTGCCGCCGGAAAAGCTGCTTCGCGCCTAGGAAACCGGCATCGAGCCATGAATAAAATATCAAGTAAGACCGTCCTGCTCGTCGCGAATGGCGACCTGCGCCAATCGGCCAACGTCAAATGCTGGCCGGCGCAAGCCGCCATGGAAAAGAGGCTTGCCGATGCGATATCGTCGAATGGCTTCAGGCTCAGGAGGGCCCATGCCTTTGACCGCAAGAAAAGGCACGGATTCATCAGTTCGCAAAAGGAGGGCATGGCGGTTTTTGGCCGGATCGACCCAGAGGCGCCGCTCATAGTTGCCGAGGCTGTCTGGCAGTATTCGCACCACCTGCTGCCGGGCCTGATCAACCACCGCGGACCCATTCTCACGGTGGCCAACTGGTCCGGCACGTGGCCGGGGCTCGTCGGCATGCTGAACCTGAACGGCTCCCTGACGAAGGCCGGCGTGAACTATTCCACCCTCTGGAGCGAGAACTTCGACGACCCCTTCTTCGTCAAGGGCCTCGCGTCGTGGCTGAAGACGGGGACCGTCCGCCACAGGACGGACCATGCAAGGCCCCTTGCCAAGGCAACGGTGCCGCGGAGAGCCCGTCTTGTGGCGGCCAGGATCGCGGCGGACCTCCGGGAGGGAAAATCCATCATGGGCGTCTTCGACGAGGGCTGCATGGGCATGCACAACGCGATCATCCCCGACGAGCTCTTGTTCCCGCTCGGAATTTTCAAGGAGCGCCTGTCGCAATCGGCCCTTTATTACGGCGCGACGCAGGTGAGCGACACGGAGGCCAATGCCGTGTTCAAATGGTACAGGAAAAAGGGCCTGAAATTCCACTTCGGCTCCGATGAGGCGACGGAGCTCACCAGGCGCCAGGTGCTCTGGCAGTGCAAGACATACGTCGCCGCCTGCCGCATCGTCGACGACTTTGGCTGCGAGACGATCGGCATCCAGTACCAGCAGGGCCTCAAGGACCTGCTCCCCGCCTCCGACCTCGTGGAGGGGACCCTCAATTCAACCGTGCGGCCCCCCGTGAGGAACGCCGCGGGAAGGATCATCCGCCCCGGCCGCGCCATCACCCATTTCAACGAGGTGGACGAATGCGCCGGCGTCGACGGCCTGCTGACGAACCGGGTTCACAGCGCGCTTGGCCAGCCGGTGGCCAACACGCTGCATGACCTGCGCTGGGGCGACTGGGACAGGTCCGGGACGACGAGCGACTATGTGTGGGTCTTCCTGATCTCCGGAAGCGCGCCCGCCGACCACCACGTCGGGGGCTGGGCCGGCTCGGACTCGCACCGCCAGCCCGCCATGTATTTCAGGCTCGGCGGGGGCACCCTCCGCGGGATCGCCAAGCCGGGTGAGATCGTCTGGAGCCGGATCTTTGTGGAGGGAGGAAGGCTCAAGATGGACCTCGGGCGCGCCAAGGCCATCGCCCTTCCTAAGAAGGAGACCGACCGGCGCTGGCAGGAAACCACGTGGCAATGGCCCATCATGAATGCCGTGACCTACGGGGTGAGCCGCGACCAGATGATGGCCCGCCACAAGGCCAATCATATCCAGGTGGCCTACGCCCATTCGGCCGCCGAAGCCGATCTCGCGCTTTACACCAAGGCATCCCTGGCCGCCAAACTCGGCCTGGAGGTCAACGTCTGCGGGACAAGGGCGGATGGTTCGCCCCTGTGAGCATGCCCTCCAGTCGATCCATAGCTTTAGCCGGGAGAAAGGCCATGCTGGCGTTGTCGCATGAGCTTGGCCGCGAGGATCGCAGGCTGGCCATCCTGGGAGAGGGCAACGTCTCCGCCCGCGTCTCGGACCGCACCTTTGTCGTGAAGGCAAGCGGCTCCAATCTTGCGACCCTGGGCAATGCGGGGGTCTCGGAGTGCCGCCACGACCCGTTGCTAAGGCTGCTCGATGCGGGGACCTCGGATGACCTGGCGATCCATAACGCGCTTCTCGAGGCGCGCGTGAGCTCCGCGGCAAGGAAACCGTCGGTCGAGGCGATTTTCCACGCCTATCTGCTGACGCTTCCCGGCGTGAATTTTGTCGGGCACACGCACCCGATAACGGTAAATCAGGTGCTTTGCTCAAAATACGCGCGGCAGTTCGCGCGGCGCCGCGTATTTCCCGATGAAATCGTCTGCTGCGGACTGGAAAGCGTCTTCGTGCCCTACATAGACCCGGGGTTGAAGCTGGCACGGGCCATCCGGACGGCGGTCGTCGCCTACATCAGGCGGCTCAGCCGCCCTCCCCGCGTCATCCTGCTGGCAAACCACGGCGTCATCGCCATCGGCCCCACATCGGAGTCGGTGCTGGCCGCCACCCTCATGTGCGCGAAGGCCGCGGAGATATTCGTGGGCGCCGCCGCAATCGGGGGCATTCCGCGCTTCCTTACGTCGGCACAGGCCGAGCGCATCGCCGACCGGCCCGACGAGCATCACCGCCAAAGGGTCCTTGGACTTTAGACCGATGCTCCAGAGGCGAAGTTGAAGTATTTCATTCATGCCCACCTATAAATATGTCAGCGATCTTTGGGATGACTCAAAGGCATCGCTCCTCGATCCTGTAGGCCGCCTCGTCTACCGGTCCAACTTGCTGGGCAGCGATCAGCGGATCACGAACACCGGGGGCGGCAACACGTCGTCGAAGCTCATCGAGACCGACCCCTTGAGCGAGCGCCGGGCCGAGGTGCTCTGGGTCAAGGGGTCTGGCGGTGACCTCCGCACCAGCACGAGGGGGAACTTCTCATCCCTGTATCAGGATAAGCTGATGGCGCTCAAACGGACCTACCTCTCGCGAGCTGACCGCGGCCTGAAGTCTGCTGCCGAGGACGAGATCGTCGCGATGTACGCCCATGCGACCTTCAATCTCAATCCGCGGGCCCCATCGATCGACACGCCACTGCACTCATTCATACCGGGTCGGCATGTCGACCACATGCATCCGAACGCGGTGATAGCGATCGCCGCCTCTGCCGATTGTGAACGCCTCGTCCAGGAGATTTTCGGGGGCGACATGGCGTACGTGCCCTGGATGCGGCCCGGCGTCGAGCTTGGCCTCGCAATGCAGGATATCGTGAGGAAGAGCCCGAAGGTGCGCGCCATCATGATGGGCCAGCACGGCTTCATCTCATGGGCCGACGACGACAGGGCGTGCTATGACCTGACGCTCGGTTTCATTGAGAAGGCCGCCGCCTACATTGAGGAACACTATGCCGCCAACGGCGGCGACAAGGCGGCCTTTGGCGGATTGAAATATGCGCCGCTGGAACAAGGCAGGCGATGCGAGGCCATTGCGGCGATTCTGCCTTGGCTGCGCGGGAGAATTTCCGGTGACAGGCGCGTGGTCGGAACCGTCCAAGACGATCCGAACATCCTGAGGTTTGTTAACTCAAAGGACGCCCGGCGCCTCGCCGAGCTTGGCACCTCCTGCCCGGATCATTTCCTGAGGACCAAGATCAAGCCGCTTTATGTGGATTGGGATCCGCAGTCGGCCGACATTGCATCGCTGAAGGCCAAGCTCCTGGCGGAACTCGGCCGGTACCGGCAGGACTATGAGGCGTACTACGAAAAGTGCCGGCGTCTGGATTCTCCGGCCATGCGCGACACCAATCCGACGGTCGTGCTGGTCCCCGGACTTGGCATGCTGGCCTGGGGAAAGGACAAGTCGGAGAGCCGGGTCACGGCCGAGTTCTACAACTGCGCCGTGGAGGTGATGCGCGGGGCCGAGGCCATCGACAAGTACATCTCGCTCCCGCAAAGGGAGGCCTTCGACATCGAGTACTGGCCCCTGGAGGAGGTCAAGCTCAGGCGGATGCCCGCGGAAAAGGAGCTCGCCCGGCAGGTGATCGTGGTGATCGGCGCCGGCTCAGGCATCGGCAGGGAGGTCGCGCACCGTTTGGCGAGGGAGGGCGCGCACGTCGCCTGCGTTGACCTCAACGAGGGCGCCGCGCAGGCGACGGCGAATGAAATCACGGTCAAGTTCGGCGCCGGAATCGGCGTCGCCGGCACCGGTATCTCAGGCTGCGGCCCATCGATCGGCCTTTCTGCCGACATCACCGATCGGAAGAGCATACGCCGAATGCTCGACGACGTCATACTCGCTTACGGCGGAATCGATTCAATCTGCGTCACCGCCGGAACATTCGTGCCCAGCGACACGACGGGGCACATTCCCGACGACAAATGGGCGCTCACATTCAACATCAATGTCACCGGCAGCTACCTCGTGGCGGACGAGGCGTCCAAGACCTGGAGGGAGCAGGGGCTTCACGGCAGCCTGGTCCTGACAAGCTCCGCCAACGCGGTGGTCGCAAAGAAGGCTACCCTGGCCTATGACGCTTCCAAGGCCGCCGTGAGTCACCTGGTGCGCGAGCTCGCCGTCGAGCTGGCACCCCTGGTTCGAGTCAACGGGGTTGCCCCCGCCACCGTTGTCCAGGGGAGCGCGATGTTCCCGCGCGAACGGGTGATCGGATCGCTCGCAAAATACAAGATTCCATACCGGGACGACGAAGCCACGGAGTCCTTGGTCGCCAAGCTCTCGCAATTCTACGCGGACCGCACCCTGACGAAGTCGTCGATCACACCGGCGGATCAAGCCGAAGCCTATTTTCTCCTCGTTTCCCAGCGCCTCAGCAAGACAACCGGTCAGATAATCACCGTCGACGGCGGCCTTCATGAGGCCTTTCTGAGGTGACACCGTATTAAGTATGCCTTCCGCCAAGACTTTTTACTGTGCGGCTGTCGACCTCGGCGCGACGAGCGGGAGAGTCGTTGTCGGAACGTGGAACGGAAAAGGCCTGCGGCTGACGGAGGTCCACCGGTTTCCCAACGAGTTTCAGCCCATCGGCGGCCATTATTACATCGACGTTCCGGGCCTGTGGGCGGAAATCACCAACGGCCTGAGGAAGGCGAGGTTGCGGTTCCCGAAGCTCGCCTCTGTCGGGGTGGACACCTGGGGGGTGGACTACGTGCTCGTCGATGATTCCGGCCGCATGGTTTTCCCCTCCCATGCTTATCGCGACAACCGCACAAAGCCCGGCTTGGAGCGCCTGGCCAGGACCCGCGCGGCGCTCGACCGCATCTATTCGGCAACAGGCGTCCCAAATGTCTTCTATAACAGCAGCCTTCAGCTGGAGGAGACGCTCACGCGCTGCCCCGGCGTGGAGGATGTGGCCACGCGCTGCCTTTTCCTCCCCGACTACTTCAACTACCTGCTCTCGGGCCGGATGGAGAATGAGATCTCGTTCGCCAGCACGACGCAGCTGCTCGAGGTTCACGGCACGGACTGGTCGCGCCCCACGCTGGATTACTTCCGCGTCCCGTACACCTGGCTCAGGAAGCCAATCCTGGCGAACACCGTTCTTGGGCCGGTCCGCGGGCTGCCCGAACTCAGGGGAGTGGTGACCGTGGCCGTACCCGGCCATGACACGGCATGCGCCTATGCGGCGATGCCCGCAAGGCCCGGGGGTGGCGACCTTTACATCAGCTCGGGTACATGGTCACTCGTCGGATTCGAGAGCGACAAGCCGGTGCTCGGACCCGACGCGCTCAAGGCGCGCATTTCAAACGAGCGTACCGGCGACGGCCGCTATCGCCCCCTGACAAACGTCATCGGCCTCTGGCTGCTGGAACAGACGCTGAGGGATTTGTCAGCGCGCCCAAAGAACAAGCGTGAGTGGGGGAAGCTGATCAGTGATTCCGAACGGCTGCCTGCGGCCGCGCACCTGCTCGACGTTGACGATCCGGCATTCACCAACCCCCAGTCGATGCGCCTGGCGATCGACGCACAGCTGAAGAGACGGCGCCTGCCGCCGCCAAGGAACATCGCCGGCTACACCCGGCTCATCTGCGACTCGCTCGGTCAAGCGCACGCGGAGGCGATACGGGTATTCGAGCGGCTTGTCGGCCGCAAATTCGATCGTATCCTCATCGTTGGCGGGGGCTCCAAGAACCGACTGGTCTGCCAGGCGACGGCTGACGCCAGCGGCCTCCCGGTCCATGCATTCACCCTTGAGGGGTCGGCCGTCGGCAATATCGCAAGCCAGCTTGTCGCCCTTCGAGGCGTCCGCGATCTCGCCAGCTTCCGCGAGCTGTTCGCCCGGCAGCTTTCCCCCGTTGTCTATACTCCCCGACCGAGATGAGCGCCGGATTCGTCAACGGAAAATTCCCTCGCCGCTGTCGCGGCCACCGCTGGTGATTGGCCAGACGAGGGGGGGCTGGCGAAAAATTTCGGCCTCCTTGCGGAGAGCTGCCAGGTCATTCTGGACATAGGTGACAAAGCCGTAGCGAAGCTGAATCCGTCCCGGCTGGACGCGTGGCGTGTTGGTGTCCCAATAGTTGTTCACGGGCCATGCCAACAGCATCGGGTCGGCATGCCTTGGCAGGCTGTCAAGAGGACGGCCGAAATGAAAATCACCAAACTGAACAGTGGGAGCATCCGGGGCAAATAGCCCGATCCCACCCTGGCCATCCCACATAGTGGCAAGAGTCTCGCTCATTACCCAGTTGCGACAGGCGCCAGGCAGCTGGTCGTCATCGGCGCGCACCAGGGTTCCCGCGGTGTCGTAGGCCGCGCGCCAGCCCTTGCTCAACCTGAGCGGAAAGGCAAAATATACGGCCTGCGGTGACGGATCAGGCGATAGCTCCATTTCGACCTCCAGGCCGATCACAGGGTCGTTGCCGGAAAGTGTGATCCGCTGCACGAGGTGGATCATGCCGGGAGCCTGCATTTCCCTCGTCAGGACGACACGGCTGGGAGTCTCCATCACCGTGCAACGCGTGACACGCGTGGCGTACTCGCGCACCGGGGACCAATCCTGCCAGCAGGAATGATCCATCTTCTCCTTTTCGAGATCGCGCTGGTAAAAGGCATAACGGCGGTCCTCGACCAGCGGGTTGGTCCTCTCCCTGACGAATGCAAAGAAATCGGCTCCATCCGCCCTGGGCGCCAACACCTCACGCTTCCCCTCCCTGTCGAAAAGGGAAAGAACGCGTCCCGAGTCGGGATCATATCGCAGCTCGTGATACGGACTCTTGATTACGCCGAAGCGGCGCTGAAAATTGGCGACAGGCGCGAAATTGGCTTCTCGCCTTTCTATCCTATGCACCAGGATTTCGTGATTTACAGTCGGAGCGGACTCTGCGGGCGGAAGATCCGCAAAAAGCATCGTCTTCCATGAATGCGGAGTCAGTTCCACCGCGCCGAAGACGCGCGCCGCACCACCCGGAAAATTTTTCCCCCATGGGCGGCCATCATAGAACATGCGACTCGCCCGGTAGGTGCGTTCGGCCATTGCCGCGGAGGAGAACCATGATGCGGGGAGTTCAGGCCTGACGGTGATCGGATGAGGTCCAGGATTGCACAGGAGCACCCCTTTCAAGCCGCGATCAGCGGACGGATTTCGGGCGAGCCGCTCAAGTCCATCCATCACGGCGAAAGCCGCCAGTTCGTGGCCCTCATGGGCGAGTGATTGCTTGAGGATTTCCGTGGTCTGCGCCTGTGGGTTGGAATAGTCCGAGTCGTAGTAGCCGAACGTGTGCTCGTCGTAGAGATCCACTTTGTCCTTCGCCCTTTCCAGCAGCGAGGCCTGCTTTGCATCGCCAACGTTGAACATCTCCTGAGCGGCCTCGATCAATGACTTCGCCTGCTGGTTTCGCGACGTGGACATCGGGCTGCTTCCAGCGCCAAACGCCCAATAGTCTGTCCAGTCGCCGCGCAACACCTGGAGCTTGCTGTCAGGGACCGCGGCAGCGCGGGCCCTCAGGTCCTCAAATGTCGCGTACCTTATCCTGGGACCGAATCCAGATTCGTTCCACCGCCGGATCAGGTCGGGCAGGTATGGATTGTTCGGCGCGTTATCCCACATGACGGGGGAGCACGTCGAGGTGAGATAAAAGAAATCGAGGGGAAACCCCACGCCGTCCAGATGCCTGGCGTACGCCTCCCAGCTCTCCGCCATTCGCTCGACCGAATCGTCCCACGCGTTAAGGAGCTGGTCGAACATCGTGTAGTGGTTTCCATTCCAGACCCTAAGGGTCCGCCCCGAGGGCGCTTCCCAAAGGAACATGCCGGGCCGGGGCCGCACGGCCCGGCCCAAATGGCTGTTGATTCCCATCACGAAGAAATTAACGCCCTTGTCCAACAGGACGTCGGCCAACGTCCACGGAATCCCGTTCACGTCGTGCTGGCAGGCCGTCGTTATTTTCGATCCGACCAATTTCTCAAGCTCGCCTTTGCCGTCAAGCAGCCGCTCCAGACCAGCGCGGTTCGCAAGTGTCGTGGTGTGCCACCGTAAAGCGGAGAGCCCAATGCGCCCACTGCGGCAATGCCTCACAAAGCGGTCCACGTCCGGTGAAAGGGAACGCTCCAGCCAACGCCGGACCGGCTCGGTTGCCTCACAAGTCCATTTGGGGCGGGCGCCATCTGGCAGGCCTTCTGTCTCTTCGAGCCAGTCCAGCACCTGGTCGATATACTCATGCTGCAGCTCCCAGAGTATCGGCTGCGAGTGTGTATAGCCCACATCCAGATGGCTGTGATGAAGAAGGAGGATTTCCTTGATGCTTGAGCTGCTCATCAAAATTGTTGGTGTTTCAACGTCACTTCTACAGCTGCATCAACACTGCGATTGCCGGACTTGAAGCGTAGGAATACGACAATATAGCGGGATCGATGGCCGCTCCAGATGCCGAATTGCAGCGCAATGCGGCGATTTAATCGTTCGGAAGGGTTTTGTACCACGTGAAGTAAAGGATGACCGAACAAATGCAGAAGATTGCTGAGCATATAACGCTGTCGATCGGCCAATGGCCGAAGAAATAAATTGGCGCACTAGTGTCCGGAATTAAGACGCATTAGAACAAGGAGTTAGGAATATTGAATGACTCCGAGCTTGTATCATCACTATATGAATATGGCGCAAATAGCTCGGGGACAGGCACTTTCTCAAAC
>Ga0182018_10002194_pt1 | contig 20179 bp, 16 predicted proteins | sample 812P2MmetaG_FD_120490 | JGI IMG/M metagenome (GOLD analysis project Ga0182018, IMG submission 120490) | Permafrost microbial communities from Stordalen Mire, Sweden - 812P2M metaG | ecosystem: Environmental > Terrestrial > Soil > Wetlands > Permafrost | place: Sweden: Stordalen | collected...
AAGAGATCCGTGCGGCACTGGATCAGCATTGGGCGGCGTCCGATGCCAACGATTTTGAAACGGAGCACCTCATCTATCACGAGGACGCGGTGCTGGAATACCCGCAGTCAGGCGAGCGAACCCGCGGTCGGCGCAATATACAGGGCCAACGCGCGAGTCAGCCGAATAAAAAGCGGTTTTCTATCCGACGAAGTATTGGCGGCGGTGATCTTTGGGTCACCGAATTCATCCTGACATATGACGGCAAGCCGTCCTACACCGTGAGCATCATGGAGTTCAGTGGCGACAAGGTTGCGCGGGAAACACAGTACTTTGCGGATCCATTCGTGGCTCCCGCATCGCGGGCTCAATGGGTCGAACGGATGGACACATAATCTCAAGGCGCGAGGATTCGCTAACGACACCGCCATTTGCGGTTTGCAGCATGATTGTCGAGAACATAGATTAACGCCAGAGATGCGCTAAGTCCGTATTAACGCGGTTACCACAGAAGTCGAACTGTATGATTTGGGGGATCGTTACAGCACATCCTCCGATGGAGGGACAAGAGATGGATTGGAAACGGTTAGTCCAGTTTGCGCTGTTGGGCAGCAGCGATTTGGAACAATATGCCATCCTGCTGGTACGCGTTTCGATCGGGCTGTTCTTCGCCATCTCCGGGGCGAACAAATTGTTTGTCGCCGGCGGCACGAAACCTGTTTACGATACGCTCGTTAAGGCCAAAGCCCCGTTTCCCCGCCTGTTGGCTTATTTCGTATCGGGTGTCGAATTCGTTTGCGGATCCTTGGTGACCGTGGGGTTTCTTTCGAGCCCGGCCTGCGTGGCTTTAATGATCGATATGATTGTCGCCACCCTGACCAGCTCGCTTTCCACCCTGCCTAAGGGACTTTCGCCTCTTAACTGGCTCGACGATTTGCTCTACCTTCCGGAAGTTCTGTACGTGCTCTTCTTTATCTGGCTGATCTGCTCCGGTCCGGGAAAGTTCAGTGTCGATTACTGGCTCGCTGGCAAGTTACTGAGGTGATCGGTACTCCCGAGAAGGGCGTCCGCCAAGATCAACTTCGCGCCAGTGTTGCGTCGACCCATTGGGACCACCGCGTTAACCAGGCACGGCAACGTTGAGTTCAGCTCCAGCGCAGGGTGGTGATTGAATCCGCGGTCAGCGATATTGTCGCGGTCTGGCCAGCGCACGCTACCGTCACGTCCTTGGCGTCGCCCGGATTTGTCAGCACGAGCACCAGTGAGCCGTCGGAATTTTTCGCGGCAGTGTGATACACGCGCGAGATCGCACCGGTATTGGGGGTCGCTGTCACCGTGGATGATGACGCTGGCGGGCCGATTGCCGCGGCGTTCACCGCCGGAAGATCGCCGTTTGCGTCGTGCGACGCGACAATCACCGCGCCGCGGCGAAACGCGCGGGCATGATGCACCAAGGCCCAATACAATCCCGTTAGCGTAATTTCTTTCGTCTGCGAATGAATCTGCACCAAGCCGCCGCAATCGAAGGGACCGATGTTGGGCCGCCCTCGCTCATCGAGAGCCACATTCCACGTAGTGATGCTCTGCGGCCCGTTGGCCAGAATGCCGGCGAACGTCGCGCCCCACTTGCTCCAGTTCGTCAAATAATCAGCGAGTTTGTAGTCGTCTCCACCTTCAGTCCAATGCATTTCCACGTCCGGAAATTTCTGCTTCACATTACCCATCATCTCCGGGCTTCCCACATACCCGTGCCAAGCCACGGTGTTCACGTATTTCTTGAACTGGGGCCTCGAGAGTTGATCCAACGCGCGGCCAAACAAATTGTAATTGTGGTCGAGCGTCCAGATTTTCGTGCCGCTCGCCTCGAGCAGTGGGCCGAGCGCTGCCACAAGGCGCTCCTCGTCCTCTTCCGGCCATGGACACGCAGGCATTCGGCCGCCCTGGTCCGCATCGATCTCGTTTTGAGTGGTCACGGCGCGCACAGTCACGCCCGCCGCCGCATACGCCTCCACGAATTTCTGAAAGTAGCGCGCGTAGGCGGGAATATTTTCTGGACGAATGTTTCCGCCTAACATCGAGTTGCTGTACTTCATCCATCCCGGAGGGCTCCACGGTGAGGCGAACAAAAACAGATCGGGATTGGCGGTGAGCGATGCGCGTAACGTCGGCACAATGTAATCGCGGTCGTGGTCGATACTGAAGCGCTTGAGGTCCGGATCGGCCGCACCGTCGTCGTAGCTGTATGCCGCGGTGCTGTAGTCGCTCGCGCCAATCGGAATGCGCCCCATGCTAAGCGCATGTTGATCCTGCCCGAACATGGTATGCAGGAGGTTCGCGCGATCGCTGTCGCTCAGGCGCGAGAGGGTGAAGCAGGAAGCATCGGTAAACGCCGCGCCAAATCCCAGGATGGTCTGCGCCGGTTTCGTAGGGTCCACGGTTACGTCCGCCGGTGCGGCCTTTTTGGCTGTCTTTGCCCAGATAGTCTCGGCTCCCGCTGCGAGCCGCTTCCCGCTCTTGTCGGTGACTTCTGTCTGCGCGGGCTTGCTCGGAGGTTGCGCCTGGTTCACTGCGACTTTGGCGTTTACCGGCAGCCCCAATGCTGAAGCCGTCGCCGCACCCACTCCCAGACCCGCATACTTCAAAATTTCTCGCCGTGATGTCACGCTCGGCCTCCGGTTATCCCTGAATTATTCACGCGGCCTCCAACCAACGCGATTCGCTGCGCGGGACAGCATACTGCAAAACTCATTGTTCTAGGCACCCCGCCAAGCCCTGATTAGTCGGACAAGTGCTTTTTGGAGCCGGGAATCCACACATTATAAAAGGGCGCCCCTTTTGGAGTAGGTTTTGAGTGCTTAGCTCATTCCCTACAGAAAGGAACACCCCCTATGACTAGCACTAAATATATCGGTATGGACGTGCACAAGGAAAGCATTTCGATCGCAGTTCTGAATTTCGCCGGCAAGGTGGTGATGGAATGTGTCATCGAGACCAAAGCGAGCACCATTCTGCAGTTTATCCACGGGCTGCGTGGCGATTTACAAGTCACGTTTGAAGAAGGCACCTGGGCTGCCTGGTTGTACGATCTGCTGAAGCCGCTTGTCACGCCCAACGGCTGGTGCGCCAACAAGCCCGGAAAGAGCTGTTGGTCGAGGCTAGGAAGCAGCGTGCAACGAAGTTGCTACGCCAGATTCCTGGTATTGGTCCGCTTCGAGCGGCTCACTTGGTTGCCGTGATGCAAACGCCTCATCGGTTCCGCACCAAGCGGCAACTGTGGACCCACAGCGGGCTGGGGTTGGAGACCCACGACAGCGCGCAGTACCGCGTCGTGGAGCGACAGCTACAACGCTCGAACAAACCCGTCACATTGCGCGTTCTCAATACGAATCACAACCACGACCTCAAAGATATTTTCAAGGGAGCTGCTATGAGAGCCCGCACCGCTTCTGGACCGCTACACGATTTCTACGAGGCTTTGCTGGCTAAGGGAAGGAAACCCACGATGGCGCGCTTGACCTTGGCGAGGAAGATTGCCGCGATCACGTCGATCGTTTGGAAGAAGGAGGTTCGTTTCGACGCCAACTATTTGAAACAACAAGCAGCTTGAGCGTCTCTGGCAAAGAGTCCGTTCCACTGGGGAACTATTCCTGGCGGTAGCTGTCGAGTTCTTGGGACGCTCGGATTCGAGGGGAAGTATCCACCGGACAAGTCAGGCCCGTGCTGCAAACACGCGAGTCTCCGAGTCCACCCTATACCCTCTCGGACAATCCAAGAAAGCCATAGGCCACGAGTCTCCGATAGGACCATGCGTTGCCACTCATAAAGTGGATAACTGTTAGGCTTGATGTTTCAGAAACGAATGGCGCCGTCACAACAGTGAAATGAGACCACAAGGAGACAGAAGGATCTCACCGTTTCGTGTGATTTCTTCATCAGTACGAGATTGCCGCGGTGTCGATAGAGAAGTTCGTAGCGTGAAGTTATTTCCCGGCGCGAGCAGTTGTCCCGAATTTAGGCAATCCCCCCTCCCCCATGCGTCCTTTTTCAAGCAAACAGGCTGGGGGACTCCCTCGATTGTCAGCCTGAACCATGCCGATGATCTCGACGCTTCACCGCCAGCTTCTCTAAGTCAGGAAGTGATAACGCTTCAACGGTGCTGCGTTCGGGCGGCTGGACTTGTGTTTGGAGCGCGCGAACCAACATTTTTAGAGCAAGTTCCATGGTCACGGACGTGATTACAGCGGCGGTCAAGATGCGCCCGTCAACTAAGGGTTTCACGTGGTCTGCGATACCAATGCCGATGAATGGTACTTCCAGCCATCTTCTCTTCTGCTCTTCGTTGTCAATATTTTGAGATGCCTTTCTGGCCCCTAACGCCAGTTCATGAGTTTGGCCGGCAACCAAGTCAAATTTCTCTGCGCGAGAAGTCGCAAGGTGAAGCCATGCCCCTGTGCTGTGACAGGCGCCATCCTCGCTCCATTTGCTTCGAACGGTGGTTATCTGTACGTTCCGCGGCTTTGCATCTTCAACGCCCTCATGTCGTTGGATCGCAACGGAACTAGTGCTGGGCCCTTCGATACATAAGACAGAACCTCCCTGAGGTAAGAGTGCGGCGAGCTGTTTGCCTTGAATACGGCCGATTTCGTACTGGCCTTGGGTCACAGTAAATACTGGTACCTTGGAGTTTTTGCGGAGACTCTTGATATAGTCTACATCGCTGTTACTGATAACCCATGCAATTCCCTTTGCGACCGCGGCTTCAGCGACCCGGGGAAGCCCCGTTCTGGTAACAGGTTCAACTAAAAATGCATCTGGAACAGCTAAAGGTGATTGGATGATTTCCAGTAACTGCTGGCTCTGCGTAATAGAGTCATCCTGTGCGTTCATTACTTCCAGGTCGAGCCCCAAGCTTTTCGCGGTTGATTTCGCCACCGCCCCCTGCTCGTGCTGGTAGGCATTGTCGTTGGGGAGTGAAACGACCATCCGCAGTCTGGTCATTCACCGCTCCTCTGACGCGGTAAACTTGCGTTCAAACCAGATTGGCAACTGACTCATGGATTGCTCCCTTTGGGCGCTTCGGCGGAGTGCTAAGTCGCATGTTTGAATTCGTGGGACGAGAGCAGAGTAGCGAGACGACCTTTGGATTTATCTTCATTAGGCTAAAGGTCCACATCGAGCGAGCTGCGAGCGTGGCAGCGTTACCTCGACCTTACTTAGTCTCCGATTTCTGATCTCTTTCAGAAAGTGGCTTCACATCAAGATTGCGCGCGAGCCATGGCAACAGAACTCGTCTGAAAATGACGGGGTCCGGCCACACTTTCACTTGGCGGCCCAGGTGTCCGCCGGAGGGATTGATCCACGCTTCCTTGGGAATATCCCCGGCGTTCATGAGTTCGTAGATATCGGAGATGGGGACCTGGGTATCCTTCACGCCCGCAATGATCAGCATGGGCGTCGTGGGCTTCCCGAGGATTCCCTGTGTCACCAGAGACATTTTCTCGAAGATTGCCGCAATGTCGTCCACTGTGTTCACATTGTCGAAAATAGCCATCAATGCCGGGACCTGGTCGAATAGATATTCGCGATTGCCGAGCAGCGATTCAGTTAGAAACTTTCTGGTAAAAAAAAGATCGGTCGGTGGCGATTGTACGCTCACCGCCTTCAGCCGGTCATGCTCCACAACCGACATCTTGGTGCCCCAGTACGCTCCCCAGCTCACGCCGTGAAATGCGATCCGCGATTTGTCTACCTCCGGTCGCGTCTGCAAATAGTCGATTACTTTGGAAAGCAGCCTGTCCGCGGTTGGGCTGGCCTTGATTGGGCATTGCCCGGTTCCCGGCCCATCCACCGCAAGAAAGCCAATCCCATACGGAAGGATGGCCCCAAAACTTTCGGTCAAATCTTCTTTTCGGCTGTCGAGCCCATTGACCGCAATGACCATCGGCACGGGAACACTGGCGTTCTTGGGCAGGCGCAGATAACCTTTAATTTCGGACCCTTCGAAGGGAATGCGCACTACCTCCAGCGGCGGATCGAAAAATTTTGCATGCGCCAGAAATGCTTCGATCGCTTTGGCGTAGGATTCCTTCTTTTTCGGCGAAGAAGGGATGGGCCATCTGCCGAACGAATACACGCGCCAGGCGCGAATGAAGTCGGCGTTGGCTTTTGTGGGGTCCGATTTCTCAAGTGATCTGCCCTCCACCATGTAGTGGTCCCCAACATGCATGAATGCCGTAGCCCATTCGTCCTTGTCGCGCGTCTTGATGGAAGCGAAGGCCTCGTCGACATCCGTGGGATCGATACCGATCATAGGATACATCCCGGTTTGCGCTCGTTTTACTGCTTCGACTTTGATTTCTTCGATCGTGCGTTCCGTTCTTTCCTGGGCCGGCGATGGCTTAGGAATGAAAACTGTAGATACGAGCAGAGCTATAGCTGCCAACAAACGTCGAACTTCCGTCTGTGTGTTCGGCATATCCCCTTGTCCCTTTTTCGTTAGAGATGATGGTCGATTGCGAGCACCGTCTTACGAATGTCCAAAATCTACGCGACGATTTTGCCCGCAGTTCACAATTCCGGATGAGCAGGTCTCTTAAAAAATGAACTTCAATCCGAGCTGCACGGCCCGACTTCCCCCTGACCCGATGACTGGGTTCGAAGCCGCCACGTCCGGAGTTGCGCACGAGCACCCGAAGCCCCCTGCTCCCGGAACGGATGGATCGTTGTGTCCCCAACCATTTTGACCGCCAAACGGATTGGCAAAGTTCGGATGATTGAAGACATTGAAGAATTCCGCGCGGAATTGCATGTTGACACGTTCACCAAAACGGAAAATCTTCACCGCAGAGAAGTCCACGTTCCGGAACCCAAAATCGCGAAACGTGTTGCGGCCCATGGTGCCGAAGGTTCCGGGGGCAGGCGGAGTCATCACCGACTTGCCTTCCGCATAACAACCCCAGTTCGCAAGCTCATTTACTGCCGCTTGGCTGCCAGCGTCGGCAATGCACGTCGCGGCCGCCGCGGGTGAACCCGGTGCTACTCCGGTCACGTTTCCGCCGGCGTCGGTCACGAAATCCGTGTTGGCAATCCACGGTATCCCAGTGGACCTGGTAGCCTTAAAGTCCGATGGACTCCCCGTGAAGTCCCATCGATCCACGCCCTCACCCGTCTGGCTAAGATCCGTCCCGGTGTCGATGACGCCCCAGGGTTGCGCGCCGAATAGGCTCACGATGGTGTTGAGCTGCCATCCTTCCAACAACTGCCCGTAACCGTGCAGGCCGGGTATGGCGTACGTAGCGGAAAGGGTGAACCTATGACGCATGTCGTAGTCGCTGCTGGCATACTCGCGTTGTGGATGATAGCTGTCCATAGGCAAGCCAGAACCTGCGCCAAAATCCCAATTGGCGCCCACGTCGTCGAGGGCGTGTGAGTACGTGTATCCCGCGAGAAAGGTAAAGCCGTGATAGTCCCTGCCGGTGAGTGTTACCTGCAATCCGTCGTAATTTGATTTGTAAATATTCCCCATCTGATAGATGAAGCTGAGAAATGGGAATTCGGCGTTGAACGGCCTGCCTGATTGTTCATTGCCGAGAGTATCGAGCGCGGGCACGTTTTGATTGATATCGCGGATGCCCGCGAGCTTCGAACCATGATTGCCCACATACGCTGTCTCTAACGTGATCTTCGAATTGAATGCATGCTGTACGTCCAGGTCCCAGTTATAGACGTACGGCGTCTTGAAATTCTGCGTGATTCCCATAATTGTGCACGGACTGCCGGTCGTTGGGCTGCAATCGATTGTGCCTGTCGGGAAGACGGTTCCGCCGCCGACATTGTCCCAATTCAGTGCGGAGCCGGGATAAGTGATAAGCCCGGTAGCGATGTTGCCCGTACCGGGCGTTACACCAATGCCGCCGGTAGGAATAGTCGCGAGCCCAAGAGTGTTGTTCAGAGCCAGGAACGATTCCCAATTGATCGTTTCATAGATGATCCCAGCGCCGCCGCGAATCACGGTCTTATTGTTTTCCGCGACATCCCAAGCGAAACCCACCCGCGGGGCGAGGTTGTATGGATCGAGATTGTATGGGCCGCTGATGCCCTTGCCTACTTGCACGAGCCCGACAGTTGGATCGAAATTCGCCAGCTGATTGTTGGAGTCCTTGATGACCGTGTTGAGCTCATAACGTAAGCCCAGATTAAGGGTTAAGTGGTTCGTGACACGCCAATCGTCCTGTACGAACAAAGCCGTTCCCCAGTTGTGAATGTGACGTGTTGGGTCGCCGGTAAGAAGGCTGCCATTGAGGGGAGCACCCGCAAAGAAATCCTCGATTGGAGAAGAAGAGATGCCGTCGGGGGCGGTGAAGGCGTTGCCGCCTAGAAATTTGAACCGACCACGTGATCCGCCATAAGCGCCACCAGAGAAACTGTCCCGATGCTCTTCGATACCGAATTTGATGGCGTGCTTTCCCACGGTGCGGGAGATGTGATCCACAAACTGATAGCGGTCATCGGGTCCTTGAACTTTAGGCCAATTGAATCCGCCAATGCCTGACACCGGAAATCCAAAGAATCCAAGAACGTTGATGCGCGGCAGGCCACCATACAGAGGGTTGGTTACCCCGGTGTCTAGACCATAACTCGTTGCCAGAACATTGTGGTCATTCGGAAACGTAGGCTGATAGAGGCGGTTGTAGCCAACCCGAGCTTCGTTGATCCAGAGAGGTGCCGGGGTCCAAACCCAATTCAAGCCGGTAACTTGGGCGCGCGTGTGAATTTGCGTGAGCCATTTCGTCTGTAGTTGCGATGCGTCCTGCACCGTGCCGTTGTTGTTCCCGAAGAAATACAAGCCGCTCAAGGTATTATTGGCGTTTATCTGATAATCGATCTTGCCGAGCGTGTTGTCGACGCTCACGCTGTTGGGCAGCCCGTAATTGATGATCGTGTTGCCCACTGGGTTCGTGCCGTTGTTTAGCGGTATGCCGGAACCGTTGCACGAAATGGGAGGGCCGAGAGTGCAGCCTGCAATTTGCAGACTGGCAGTGCTCACGTCATTGGGGATTGCGCCGGCCAGAAATGCGGCATGCACGTCGGCAATGGCATTGATCGCGCTGTTGGCGCAATCTCCTCCCGCGATGCCTGTAAAGGCGCAGTTTGGTCCGCTGGAAGGCGCCGCGAGACCAACCGTAGCCGGGGTTGCGATTTGGCCGACATTTCCCACGGTGTAGCGCTGCCCTTCGTAGGCTCCGAAGTAGAACAACTTGTCTTTGACGATCGCGCCACCACCGGTTGCACCGAATTGCTTCAAATTCGCCGGAGACTTTTCCGTTCCAACAGGGTCGTAATAATTGCGCGCATCGAGCGACGTCGTGCGGCCAAATCCATAAGCGGTGCCATGCAGAGTATTGGTGCCGGATTTGACGCCGACGTTGACCATGGTGCCGGGCTTCCAGCCGTACTCCGCAGGCGGATTCTGAATTACGTTGAATTCTTGGATTGCGTCGATCGGAAGAATGGTCGCGGAATCGCCCGCGATTCCGGCTCCGTTGATGATGCTTTGGCCGGAGAAGGGTTCGCTATTGAAAAGGCCGTCGATCAGGTAGGCGTTGTCCTCCGCTCGCAAGCCGTTGGTGCTGGTGGTGGAAAAACCGCCCCCCGGATACCGCACCACGCCGGGACGCAGCTGCAGGAGATTTTCGTAGTTCCGGCCGTTCAATGGGAGGTCGTTAATTTCCTTGTTGCTGAGGGTTCCGCCAAGAGAGGAGGTCGTGCTGTCGAGCAAAGGGATATCTTCCGTGATGGTGACCACGATGTTGGAGTCGCCGGTTTTCAATGTGGCATCCACCCGCACGTCTTTGCCAACCTCGAGCGGGATCCCCGGAGCCTGAAATCCGTTAAATCCTTGAGCTTCGATGAAGACTTTGTAGGTGCTGGGTGGTAGGTCGGCGATGACGTAGTCGCCGGCTTCATCCGTGACCGTGGCGTGGCTAATGTTACGTAAAGTGTCGGTGACGGTTACTCTTGCGCCCGAGATAGCGGAGTCTTGCTGGTCGTGAACGCTGCCGAGAATACGCCCGTTGACCGATTGCGCGTGGAGAGTGCCGACGGCCACAAATGCTAGAGCGACGATTCCGGCCATCGCCTGCAGGCAAGGACGAGGCTTTTTGAGCAAAGAAAACATGCGGACCCCCCTCAGACTGCGGAATTCAGGAACCTTGATGGTGTGATGGTGTTACCACCATACATTTAAGGGTGTCAACCAATAATCGTGAAGTCTCTGGCAATTGTGCGATAGTTTTAAAGGTACCTATACCCAGTATGTGAGCGAACGGAGAAGACCTTGCGGAAAAATGGTGCCTTGTTGTACGGTGGTCCGACCAATTGACCGCTAGGCGCGGGCAACAGGCCTCCAAGAAGTTGCCTCGGGAACTGTTATGTATAAAGTTGTCCAAACCTCACGACTGTACGAACAGATCGTTCAACAGATAGAAAACTCCATAACCAAAGGCGAGTTGAAGGCGGGCGAGCAGTTGCCCGCCGAGAGGGAACTCGCACAGCAATTCGGCGTAAGCCGCACGGCGGTTCGTGAAGCTGTGAAAACGCTGCGCGAAAAGGGGTTGGTGGAGGCCTACGCGGGGCGCGGAACCTTTGTCACCAAGGGAACCGCTCGTTCGATGCGCCACACCTTGGATCGTATGATGCGCGGTGGTTCCCGCGAAGGCACCGTGCATCTCGTTGAAGTCCGAGAGATCCTCGAGCCCGAAATCGCGGCACTGGCCGCGCAGCGCGCGGACGAGGATGCGCGCTGCGCGATGCGCGAATCGATCGCTGTAATGGATGCTGCTCGCCATGATCCGGAAGGGTTCATCGAGGGCGACCTGGACTTCCATCTAGCCCTCGCCGAAGCCGCCAGCAATCCACTCGTTCTCTCCTTAATCGATTCGATTGTGGGCCTACTCCGCGAACAACGTTTACGCACTTACTACATTGATGGCGGTCCGGAGCGCGGCCAATATCACCACAAACGGATTTTGGAGGCCATTGAGCGCCGCGATCCGCAGGGCGCACGCGACGCCATGTGCGCTCACCTTCGCCAGGTACGAGAGGACTCGAACAAGACATAGAGATTCAGACGATGTGAAGTTTTTGCATTCATGGCTGCCTGCTGGATGGAGAAAAAGCGTAGATGACTAATCTTGGTTTTGTCGGACTCGGTGTAATGGGTAGCGAAATGGTTTTGCGCCTGCTTGAAAAAGGACAGTCGGTCACTGGCTACAATCGCACGCGGACAAAGGCAGCACGCCTGATGGAAAAGGGCATGAAGTGGGCGGGAAGTCCGAGAGAGGTCGCAGCGGCCTCGGATTTCACGTTTTCTATGGTTACGAATTCGGCTGCGCTTGAAATGATCGTCGAGGGGCCGGACGGCATCCTTGCCGGGTTGGCGCCAGGTAAGGTACTCATCGATATGAGTACGGTTAGCCCTGCGTTTAGCCGATCTGTCGCTGCGAAGGTTCGCGCACGGGGTGCCGACATGGTTGACGCTCCAGTCTCGGGTAGCGTCGTTACGCTACAAGAAGGAAAGCTTTCCGTGATGGTCGGGGGCCGCAAAGACACGTTCGACCGCATTAAGCCGCTGCTGCACGATATCGGTCCGAAAGTTACGTACGTAGGAGACAGTGGTCTGGCGCTGGTGATGAAGATCGCAGCAAACCTGAGCCTGGCCGTACAGATGCTGGCTTTCTCCGAGGGTATTTTGCTTGCGGAAAAGAGCGGCATCTCCCGCGATGTTGCCGTGGACGTTCTCACGAACAGCGCCATCGCGTCGCCTATGGTGAAATATCGTGGACCATTCGTCCTGAAACTGCCGGCGGAAGCATGGTTCAACGTCAACATGATGCAGAAGGACATGCTGCTGGCGCTGGAACTAGGTCGCGCTCTCGACGTGCCGATGCCGACTACAGCCATCACCAATGAATTCCTGACATCAGCGCGCGGAATGGGCCTGGTGCAGGAAGACTTCGCAGTGCTGTTTGACGTGCTGGCGAATATGAGCGGAGTGAAACGATGACGGCCGTAACTGAGCAATCGAGATCTAAACCCCTGAAAGCGCCGGCATCAAGACGGTCGTTGAAGCCGTTCGAGCGCTTCGCGGAAAACCGCAAAGTAAGTGGAGGACGGAGGCACGGATGGCACTGAAAACCTATGGACCGATGGCGGTGGACTGGGAAAATCGCATTGACTTCGACCGCCTTCGCCGCGAGCGCCTTGACCGTGCCAAAGCCCTGCTTGCGAAGTCCGAAATGGGGGCGCTCCTGTGCTTTGATATGAACAACGTCCGCTATCTGACGGCGACACATATCGGCAGCTGGGCCCAGGACAAAATCAGTCGCTTCGCGCTGTTGGCACAAAATGACGAGCCTATTTTGTGGGATTTCGGCTCTGCGGCGCGCCACCATCAATTGAATTGCCCCTGGCTTGGTGAACGCTCCCGCCCTGGTATTCCTCTCCTACGCGGCGCCATGTCTCCGGAAATGGGACGTGCCGAAAACGTGGCCAAGAAAATCAAAGTGGAACTGCAAAAGCGCGGCCTGCTCAACGAACCGCTCGGAATTGACGTTGTCGAACCCCCGATTCTCTTCGCGCTGCAGAAGGAAGGAATCAAAATCGTCGACGGACAGCAACTAATGTCCGATGCCCGCGTGATCAAAACGCAGGACGAAATCTCCCTTCTCAATCACTCCGCCATGATGGTGGACGCCGCCTACGATGAACTCTACCGCGCGATGAAGCCCGGAATGAGCGAGAACCAGGCTGTCGGACTAGCCAGCAAAGTCCTCTACGATATGGGGTCCGAATATGTGGAAGCCGTGAATGCCATTTCCGGCGAGCGGTGCAGCCCTCACCCGCACGTGTTTTCCGACCGTGTCCTGCGCCCGGGCGATCCCGTTTATTACGACATTCTCCATTCCTACATGGGCTACCGCACCTGTTACTACCGCTGCTTCACGATTGGCTACGCGTCCCACGCTATGATTGATGCCTACAAGCGTTGCCGTGACTATCTCGATGCCGCGATATCGCTAGTGCGGCCGGGCCGAACAACCGCAGAAATCGCGTCTGTTTGGCCGAAGGCCCAGGAATTCGGGTTCCCAGATGAAGAAGCCGCATTTGCACTCCAATTCGGGCACGGCATCGGTCTGGCTATTTGGGAAAAACCCGTCATCAGTCGCATGGTTTCGCTCGAGCACTCGCACGAAATCAAACCAGGGATGGTCTTCGCCCTCGAAACCTTCTGGCCTTCTAAAGATGGCTGGAGCGCGGCGCGCATCGAGGAGGAAATCGTCGTGACGCAGACGGGCCACGAAGTCATCACCCGGTTCCCTGCAGAAAAGTTGATGGTCGCCGGGGCGCACTATGTCACTGTCGAAGGCCCACTGCCGACGACTCGCGAACACGAAGCGCCTCCAAGCCAGCGAGTTGTCGACATGGTCGAGGCGAGCGCAAAGATCGAAGGAGTGGCGGCGACGGACTAGCAGGATTCCCGACGGCCCCGATGGACTTTGAGCCTCTCTAATGCCCACCACCGAACTTGTGCGTAAAAACCCGTTCTACGCAAATCTCTGGGTGCAAGTACTCATCGCCATTGTTCTCGCGATAGCGTTCGGCTATCTGAGTCCCGCCAACGCCATTGCCATGAAGCCGCTTGGAGATGGCTTCATTCGCCTCATCACCATGATCATTTCGTTGATCATTTTTTGCACGGTGGTCACCGGCATTGCCAGCATGCAGGACATGAAAAAGGTTGGCCGCGTCGGTGGCAAGGCGCTGCTCTACTTCGAAGTGGTCTCCACGCTCGCATTGTTCATCGGCCTCGTCGTAGGCGACCTCGTTCACCCGGGCTCAGGTTTCAACATCACCGCGGCTGATCTTGACGCGAAGGCAGTCGCGGACTATGCCGGCCAGGCCAAGGCGCAAAGTGTCACGGATTTTCTGCTGCATATAATTCCCACTACCGTCGTCGACGCATTTGCGAAGGGCGACATCCTGCAAGTTGTGTTTGTAGCGATTCTTTTTGGCCTGGCGTTGTCCACTCTCGGCGATCGTGGCAAACCCTTGGTCACGCTGCTCGATTCGCTCACACAAGCGGTCTTTGGCATTGTGAACATGCTCATGCGCCTGGCTCCCATCGGAGCTTTCGGCGCCATGGCGTTCACCGTCGGCAAGTACGGGATCGCGTCGCTCGGCCCGCTCGCCAAGCTCATCGCCACGTTTTATCTCACCTCAATTCTTTTCGTTTTGCTGATTCTCGGTACCGTCGGTTGGCTTACCGGGTTCAGCATCCTTAAGTTTCTCGCCTATATCAAAGAAGAGATTCTTTTGGTGTTAGCGATTAGCTCTTCAGAACCAGCCATTCCCACCTTAATGGAAAAACTCGAAAAGCTCGGATGCTCAAAAGCGCTCGTCGGCTTGGTCGTCCCCACGGGCTACACCTTTAATACCGACGGGACCAGCATTTACATGACTCTCGCCTCACTTTTCGTCGCCCAAGCCACCAACACGCATCTTTCACTTGGCCAACAACTCACAATTTTTGCCGTCGCCGCTTTAACCTCAAAAGGCGCAAGCGGTGTGCAGGGGGCAGCCTTCATTGCTCTAGTTGCGACGCTCACTGTAATTCCCACCATTCCCGTGGCTGGCATGGCGCTAATCGTCGGCATTGACCGCTTCATGAGCATGTTCCGCGCGCTCGTGAATATGATCGGGAACGGTGTCGCCACTCTCGTCGTTGCCCGCTGGGAGGGCGAGCTCACCCGCGAGAACCTGCAGAAAAAGCTAGCTGATAATTCAACTGGAGCTGTTCTTTAGCCTCGCTTATACCTACACGCATGTAGTGCCCGTCACGCTAGCGAGCGGTAATAGACAAGTTTGAGCGGGTTATTTGGCCGCAATTGCACCCGAACGGACCCAACCTGGCAGCACTCCGGTTTGAGTCATTCGGTTCCGCTTTTCTTTGAGCATTTGATATTCCTCTCCACTGCCCGTGTCGAACGCCGCTTCGCACTGCACATCCAGTCCGCGCGATGCGGTGCCCTTCATAAATGACTCTTGTCCCTCGAGCCGTAGGGGGATGTCTTCTGCAGCACCCGGGCGGAGGTGGAGGTGTCAGAGTTTCGATAGACGAGCTATGCTCATTTTAGCCTTCTGATCACGTGCAGTTCGTAGTGGTTTCTCCGCGCCCCCTTCGTAACGCAGAACTGCATCGAACAATGATCACTTAGCGCCACCAGTTCGTCATGTCGCGCGCCGCGTAGGCCAGTAGTGTTCGGGAGCTATTCGGACAAATATGCCGCAAGAATTCAAGCGCAACCCAAATTCTCAGTTAGGAAAACGTCGAGTCTTTCTTTACATGCTGCTTGCCAGCGTGGTGTTTCTCGGCGCATATCCTGCGCACCGGGCGGTTTGGGGCGGCAATGCCGAGCTGCATACCTTGTTAGAGACTATTTCCTCGCTCCTAGCGCTCACCGCAGGCGCAATGGCTCTGGTGCGCTACTACGCAAAGAAGAGTAGCTCGTTCTTGCTGCTGGGGAGCTGCTTCCTGGGGGCCGGTGTCCTCGATGCATACCATGGGTCTATCACTTCTTCTTTTCTTGCCGGGCTCACGCCATCAGCTCTTTCAGCACTCACGCCGTGGAGCGGCGTTGTTTCACGAGTGTTCATGTCACTTTTGATGTGCGCGAATTTGGTAGTCTCAAACAAAGAGGCCAGGCGCCCACCAGCCAGCAGAATCAAGGAGAGTCTAGTCTATGTTTTGGTAGGAGTTTGGGCGCTCATCAGTTTCCTGTTTTTCGCCTTCGTAAAACTACCACCTGCATACTACCCGAACTTGATGATCCATCGACCGGCAGAGCTCGTACCGACTTTGTTTTTTGGGCTCGCAGTGGCCGGGTACTTAAAGAGAGGAGCGTGGAAGACAAATGATTTCGAGCACTGGCTAGTGCTCTCCCTGATCGCAGCCGTAGGGGGCGAGTTCGCGTACATGACATTTTACGACAGACTTTACGACGCGCAGTTCCTGGTGGGCCACGCGCTGAAAATTCTGGTGTACCTATTCGTGGTCATCGGATTGTTCAGCAACACATTTTCAATCTTCGAACGAGAAGCAGAGAATTCGACACAACTCGAGGTGCGGGTGCGAGAACGCACTCAGGAACTTTCCGGTGCCAACGCGAAGCTGGCGGAAGAAATTGTAGAACGCACGAATATACAGGCAAAGCTCCAACAGGCCACCGCCGCGGCGGAAGCCGCCAATGAGTCTAAGAGTGAATTCCTGGCTAATATGAGCCATGAAATCCGGACGCCCCTGAATGGTGTCATAGGTATGACCGATCTGGCGTTGGGTACGGACCTAAATAAAGAACAGAGGGAGTATTTAGAGACCGTAAAAATGTCCGCTGATTCACTGCTCGCGGTAATCAATGACATTCTCGACTTTTCCAAGATGGAAGCAGGAAAAATTGATTTGGATGTGATGGATTTCAATTTGCGCGACTGCCTAGAGGCAACGCTTAAAACGCTTGCGCTACGAGCACACGAAAAGGGTTTGGAGCTTTTGTGTGAAGTGGCTCCCGAGGTGCCCGAGGATGTCCGTGGAGACTCGAACCGCTTGCGCCAGGTTGTGGTCAACCTGGTTGGAAACGCCATCAAATTTACCGCCGAAGGCGAAGTTGCCCTTAGTGTGAGTGCTCTGGAGACTGAAGGTGCACAGCGCCTGCTGCAGTTCACTGTGTCGGATACCGGAATCGGCATCCCGCCGGAGAAACAAGAGTCGATTTTTAAGGCCTTCACCCAGGCCGATGCTTCCACCACTCGAAAGTACGGTGGAACAGGTCTAGGACTAACGATTTCAACTCGATTGGTGGAGATGATGGGGGGAAAGATCTGGGTCGAGAGCGAGCTATGTCGGGGGACGCGTTTTCACTTCACGTGCAGGATGGGAGTTGCCGACGCGCAAGTGATTAGAGTCGGAACGGCTGCGCCGGCCGAGATGCTGCGCGGCGTAAAGGTTCTGTTGGTGGACGATAACCCGACAAATCGGCGGATATTGGAAGCAATGTTGGGGCGTTGGGAGATGAAGACAACTTCGGTCGAAGACGGGCAAGAGGCCTTAGACGAACTGTCTTCGGCGCGAAGCACAGGACTGCCATACGGGCTGATCTTGACCGATATGCACATGCCAAGAATGGATGGGTTCACACTGATCGAGCAAATCCGGAACAGGCCGGAACTAGCCACGGCCACGATCATGATGCTTACTTCGGCGGGCCACCGGGGCGATGCTGCGCGCTGTCAAGAATTGGGCGTTGCCGCATACTTGCTGAAGCCCATCCGGCAATCGGAGCTGCGTGAGGCGCTTGCTCGCGTAATGGGTGCGCGCGAGCAAGCGGGCGCCATCCCGCTGATCACGCGATTTTCGCTACACGACGACCGCGACCCGTCGGTGTGTCTGAGGGTGCTGCTGGCGGAAGACAACGCCGTGAACCAGCGTCTCGGAGTGAGATTATTGGAGAAGAGAGGCCATAGCGTGGTGGTGACGGCCAACGGCCGGGAGGCGTTGAGTGCACTGGAGAAAGAAAAGTTTGATTTGGTCCTGATGGACGTGCAAATGCCGGAGATGGATGGCCTAGAAGCCACAATGGAGATTCGTAACAAAGAACAGCTCAGCGGCAACCATCAGGCCGTGATCGCGCTGACGGCACACTCGATGAAAGGCGATCAGGAGCGCTGCTTAGCGGCAGGCATGGATGGCTACCTTAGCAAACCGATACGGACTGACGAGCTCGATGCGGTCCTGGAGAGCTGTATTACTCGCCGTAAAGAACACGCGCGTGCCCAAGCCACTCCGATTGCCAGCGATTGAAGTCGAGAATTCCCGTCTGGGCCACTTCGTTTATTGAGCATTGCATAATATAGTGACATCCCCGGCTTCTTTTGGTATGGTTCCACATGGGAAATGCTGCGGGAGAAGGATCAGCGGCAGCTATCCATCATGCCGCGCTGATATCCTACGATTGATCCGCAGCAAGAGCGTCCATGCTTACGACACGACCGAACACGCAGGGGATTTCACCTTTCTTCATCGTCAGCAACGTCGATCAAACCATCGCCTTCTACTGCGATAAGCTTGGTTTTGAGACGAGATTCCAGGAACCGGATCGGAATCCTTTTTTCGCCATCATCGGCCGCGACGGAGCGCAACTCTTCGTCAAATCCGACAAAGACGTGTTGCCGCTGCCGAACCCCAAGCGTCATCCCTCCATGAGGTGGGACGCCTATGTCTATGCACCAGACCCCGATGCGCTTGCCGCCGAATTTGCCGATCATGGCGCAGCATTCAGCGCACCGCTTAAGGATACACACGACGGTCTGCGCGGCTTCGAGATTTGCGATCCTGATGGCTACGTCTTGTTCTTCGGGCGACCAAGGTAGCCGAGGCCCTCGACTTCGAGTGTTACCTCCCTGTCGGCGTGTGCCACGGTTCGGAGATGAAAGGAGAGGATGTCGTGGGTCATATCTAACGTTGCGGCAGGAGGAACGCTTGATCTAGTTCACAGCGCCGAAGAATTGCATAATTTAGTTACAGCGGAAACAATTCGGCCTGTTGCCAGAAGGCGATCACCAAAGTTGGCCGTCGGTGCATCCGGCGCAACGCTTGGCGCGCATGGTGGCTCAACTGTCCAAACGTGGTGGGGCAGAAGTTGGGCAACTCATGCTGTTTCCAATGTGACCACAGATACTCGACTGGGTTCAGTTCTGGAGCATAGGCCGGGAGAAACTCCAGCCACAGGCGTCCTCTCTGTTGTTGCACAAACTCCCATACGGCGCGGCTGCGATGGCCCGGCAGACCATCCCAGACGATCAGCAGTTTGCCGGGAATGTGGCGCAGCAGATGCGAGAGAAACTCGATGATCTGCGGGCTGCGAATCGCTCCCGGAAACAGCCGGAAGTAGAAGTTCCACCACGTCACCCCCGCGATTGCCGACAGCATCTTCCAGTTGAAGTGATATTGCAGCACCGGCGTCTGTCCTCGTGGCGCCCAAGTACGGCAGCGGTGAGGGCGCTGGCTCAATCCGCTTTCATCGATGAAGACGATCGTTCGGCCTTCGTTTTTGGCCTTTTTTTTAACTCCGGCCAACTTTTCTGCTTCCACATCCGGATCTTCTCCTCATCCCGCTCCAGCGCCCGCCCGGTGGGACGCTGACAGCTCCACCCCAACTGCCGCAGAATGCGCCAAGCCTGCGAGGCATGATAGCGAACTCGGCATTCCTCCTCGATCAGGTGCGCCACTCGCCACGCGGTCCACAGACCGGTTTCGTACCCCAGAGCTTCCGGCCCGCGCTTCAACCCGCGTTCGATCTTCTGCAGGTCTTCGGCACGCAGCCGAGGTTTGCGTCCGGCCCGCCCCGCTTTGCGCAAACCGGGGACCCCGGCGGCCTCCAATTGCTGAGCCCAGCGGCTCACCGACTGTCGATGGGCTCCGACTTGCCGCGCTACTTTGGACTGATGGACTCCCTTCTTCAGCAACCGCGCCGCTCGCAAGCGCCGCTGCTCCAACGCCTGAAAATCTCGCCGTACTCCCGCAGCATTTCCCATCTGCGGACCATACTACAAGGAGTCGGGAATGTCACTATATTATGCAATACTCAATAGTTGCGTGCCAAGCTCGATAAGATACTAGCGAACGACCAATCGAAACGTCCGTAAGTTTCCATGAGGCAATCGCCATTTCGACCGTAGGAGCGGAAACGGGGAAGGCGGGATAGCACGCCAATCGACAAAGTTTCCCGCCACAGGGCCTAGGGCCACATCGAAGGACAACAGGCTGGCTTGCGGCGCCTGGTCGATTCCGTGCGCGGTTGTTGCGTTCGGTTCGAAACTGCGGTGCACTTCCTACTCGGTTGATCGTGGGTGTCTCACTCTTTTTCATAGATGTCTACCTGTGATGTTGTGATTTGCCGGTACGTGACCTCAGATTTGTCAGTGAGAAATCGGCCGGCAAGGCAAACGAAAAAATGCAGCCTCGACCCCGCTGGCTTGCAACACGCAGCGAGCCACCGTGTGCCCTTACGATCATTTTGGCAATGGACAATCCCATTCCGGTTCCATGGACGACATTCCGGTAGCGTTTACCGCGATAGAATTTTGC
>Ga0182018_10002195_pt1 | contig 20177 bp, 18 predicted proteins | sample 812P2MmetaG_FD_120490 | JGI IMG/M metagenome (GOLD analysis project Ga0182018, IMG submission 120490) | Permafrost microbial communities from Stordalen Mire, Sweden - 812P2M metaG | ecosystem: Environmental > Terrestrial > Soil > Wetlands > Permafrost | place: Sweden: Stordalen | collected...
CCCCTGATCCTGGCCGGAAGCGCCGACTGGATGCCCCGGAATTTCTTCCGGAGGATCGAGGTCCTCTTTCCCATCCGCGACCCAGCGCTTCGGAAATGGATCGTCGACGAACTGTTTCCGGTCGAGCTCCGGGACAACGACAATGCGCATGTCCTGCACTCGAGCGGGGCCTACCTTCCCGCGCCCCGGGGCGCCGAGGAGCGCCCCTTCTCGGCCCAGGCCTATTTCATGGCCGGGGCCTTGAAGCGCGCGGAGGTCAAAGAATAATCGGCGCGCGCGCGATCGCCGCGCGCAGGCCCTCGCGGCCGTCGGCGAGGAGTACGGTCTCCCGAACCCCGGGGCCCAGCGCGCCGCGCAGCTGCGATTCCACCAGGGCGCCCCGGATTCGGCGCTCGACGACATTGCGCATGGGCCGCGCGCCCAGCCGGCGATGCCAGCCTTCGATCACGAGGCGCCGGGAAACGTCGGCGTCCCAACGGATCCGATGGGCATGGCCGAACCTGCGGGAGAGCACGCCCGATTGGAAGTCGATCTCCTGTTCGAGCATCTGGCCGCAGATGCGAAGCTGGATCTCGCGGCCCAGGTGCCCGAAAACGAGCACCGACGTGAACCGGGCGAGCACCTCGGGCCTGAAGTGCGCGGCGGCCTCCTGCTCGACATAACGGCGCACCGAAGAGCGCGCGACACCCTCCATCTCGACGGCGCCGGCCGAGCCGATGTTGGAGGTCGCGATGATATGGAGATCGGAAAGGTCCAGGGTTTCGCCGTCTGCAAGCGTGAGGGCCGCCTCCTCGACTCCCAGAAGGTAGTCGGAAACCCGCGGGTCCGCCTTTTCGATCTCGTCGATGAGAAGGATGCGGCCGCCCGCCGACCTGAGCCGCGCGATGCGTTCGCCAAACAGCCCCTTTTCGCCCGTTGATTTTCCGAGAAGTAGGGGGACCCTTTCCGCGGAGGAGAATTCGGCGGCGTTGATGCGCGCGATCGCCTCCGTCCCATAGAGGAAATGGCTCGCCGCCGTCACCGCCTTCGTCTTGCCCGTTCCCGTCGGACCGAGGATCAGGATGAGGCTTCTCGGTCTGCCCAGCGCGGTGTGGCCCATCTCACCGGCAAGGAGCGCGTCAGAAAGGCCCGCGACCGCCTCGTCCTGGCCAAGAATCGTCGCCTGCAGGTGGCCGCGCAGCCCGCGGAGCTTGCCCAAGCGCGAACCTTCATTGAAACCTTCGTCCATGCCCGCTTGTTGGACGACGCGGGGCCGCGCGTCAAGCAGCGGGCGATTTGTTCTTCTCGCGGTCCGCGTAGGCAGCCCGGATGTTCGGCGCAACTGACACGATGAATTCGCCGGTATTGCCAGGGCTGACGACCACCGCGTTGCGCTGGCGCCGCCCGGCAAGCCCGTTTTCACGGATGAATTCACGCAGCGAGCGATGGAGCGCCGTGGCCATCTCGCGGCCCTGCAGCGGCAGCGAACCGCGCTGGAGCACCAGGAGACTGAGCGCCCGGTAGCGTCCGCGGTCCGAGGCGGTGGGGTCCGCGGCATCGATGTCCGCCGCGTTCCTACCGCCCGCCTCGCGGATGCGGACAAGCCAGCTCGCGCCTTCCCCCGGCGCGCCGGCACACGCGCGGCTCGTCAGCTTCACATCCAAGCGCGACGCGGCCTTGAACAGGCCTCCCCGGTCGCTCTCGCGGTGAACCCGGACCACCACTCCCTTTTTCTTCATCCCGTGGACGATCCTCTGCCACCGGACGCAGTGCACCTGGACGCCCAGCAAGGGATAGACTGGCAGAGGCAGGAAATCGACGACATCGGGCTCGGACATGCCCCGCGACGCCGCGACCGCGGCGGAAAGCCCCCTCGATGGAATCTCGCGAATTTTGGTCTTGTCACTCATGATGTTCTAATGAGATCAATTAAGAGATAAGGTGGTTGAAAACGAGTGAAAACTTAGATAGCTTGATTGGACAGGTATAGCAACCGCTTTTTCTTCAGGGTTTCCCGCAAAAGATGACTCACGCGCAACGCCAGGCCACCTTCGATCGATATTTCACGAAGCTCGCGAGGAAGTGCTCCCGGCGACTTGGCCTCGGGTTCGCGGGGACGATCCGCAAGCTCCCCCCTCCCCCGCTGCCCGGCGAGCGCCTCGGCACAACCCGTTATTTTCTCAATGCCGTGGCCGCAGACGGCGGCGGATCCGGATTGGTGGAACTCGGCGGCAGCGCCGACGCGTCCCTGCGGAAGGCCGAGCAATGGGTGGAGACAGGCGAAGGATCAAAACCGGCTATTTAAAACGATAAGTTTGACTTGTCTAAATTGTCGGGGCGTGCTCCTTTGCACCCCCGATGAGTTCAGGCATTCCCGACGAACCGGACCTCAGGTCCACACCCAGCTTTGCCGGGCCGCGCGGCGCCCAAGCCCCCCGGCCGTTTACGCCGGCCACTCGCTGGGTCGCCGAGCACCAGGTCAAGGTCCTGTGTATGATCGTCGCCACGGTATCGCCGGTGGCGTCCCTTTGGATGCTGGCCCGCGGTACCGCCAACCTGCGCCAGGGAGTCTGGGCGTACTCCGTCGATGGCGCCGGCACCATCCACTACGGACCCGTGCAGCCGGCGGACGCACAGAGCGCGCTTTTTCGCGAGATCCTGCTCCAGGCGACGCAGGCCTGCCTCACCCGCAACCCCTCGGGCCTGTCCTACCCCGAGGTCGCCCGGAGGATCTTTGTCGGCGAAAGCTGGAAAACGCTCGAGGCCGACGTTCGCTCCGAGTTGCCCGAGCGAAAAAGGCGAAACCTCTACGATCATCCGGAAGTGGAGGGAATCGATGTCCTCGACGAGGGTCCCACGCCGCGCTACCGGGTGCGCGGCTTCGTGGTCCGCTCGGGCGCGGTCGAAGGTCTTGCCTACCAGCCTCCTCCGGGCGAGTTCCACCTGATAATCGAGCTGGCCGAGCAGCAGGACGCCATGCAGCAGGGCCGTTACCCGTTCGTGGTCGTGCGCCACCGCGCCGTGGTTCGCTGGGCGACCGAGGAGGCCTCGCCATGACTCCAAGGCTCCGCCTTTTGCTCCTTCCCGCGGCCGCCTGGCTCCGATGCGCGCACGCGGACCCCGAGCCCGCCGCGACGATTGTCCGAATCGTGCTGCCCGCCGAGACGGACCTCCGACAGCCCGTCGCCCTGCCGAGCGAGCCCGAAAACACCATCGAGGTCGATTTTCCCTGGCCGGTGGTGGACTGGGCCGGCCGCGGGTTCACGCCCGACGCCGAGAAATTTGCCGGCGACTTCGAGATCGAGGCGACGCGGGGAACGCCGCGTATATTTGTGACGCCGATCGCCGAGGAGGCCCACCGGGTTCTTTATGTCGTCCTCGGCGAACCCGACGGCCTTACGTTCGGGTTGCCGATCGAGTTTATTCCCGCCCCTCCTCCGCTGGCCTGGCGGAAGGTCGTCTTCGCAACCCCCCGGAAGGCGAACCCGCCGCACGCCGCGGTGATCCTCGCAGAGCAGCCGCCGCGTACGCGCCTGCGCGAACCCAGCGCGGAATCGGAGCTGGGTCTGATGAGGACCCTGCGGCTGATGCTGAGCACCACCGAGGATGGGGCCCGCGCCATCGCCGCGGCCAATCCCGCGCTGGAATTCGCGATCCTGCCAGGAACACCGCAAATCCTAGGGGATTTTTCCATCATTACCCGGTTCGCGGTGAGGGATTCCACGACCGACTGCCTCGGCCTGTGCGCCAGCGTCACCAACCTGACCCGACGGCAGATCTATTTTAATCCCGAGAGTTGGATCGTCCGCGTGGGCGACCACGTATACCCGATACGGACCGCCGATTTCGCCAACGAACTCGAACCCGGCGCGACGGGAGCGGCGTTCCTCGTGCTGGCCCGTGGACCCGACGGCGATCCGACCGGATTGTTGCCCGGAAATGATTTCAGGCTCACCGTCGCTTTGGATGGACCGGCCGCCGCGGGCGACAAGCACCCACCTTCCGAGGCGAACGCCCCACGATGAACGACGCGCCCGTCCAACCGTTCCGCTGGGGATCGCTCTCGCTGAGGGCCCGCATTTTGATGGTGGGAGGAATCGCGCTGGCTGCGGCCGCCTGGGCTTGGAAGGGACCCAGCCGGGCCGCGCCGGAAACGCCGGATCGCCCCGGGCCCGCTCTTCCCACGCGGTTGGCGCCAGAAATGATGAGCCCGGAGGAAGCCGATCGCGAGGCACCCGCGGTTTCCGGAGGCTACCGCCGCGAGGTCGTGCGGCCGAAGCCCGTTCAGAATGTCATCGGCCTTTCGGCCCCGAAGGAGGACCCGGCGCCGGCCCCTTTGCCCGGAGCCCCCTCGAGCCTTCGAAGGGACGAGAAAAAGACCCTCCCGGAGATTTTCAGGATGCCCTCGGACCCAAGGAGTGTGCTCTCCGAGACGGCGCCGGCTTCGGCGGCCCCGCGACCGGAGGAGGGTCCGGGCCGTTCCATCGGGGACGACTTTGCCCCCTTTGGGCGCCTCGTGAAGTGCCAGCTGGTCGACACGATCGACAGCATAACCGCGAGGTCCGAGCCGATTGTCGCCCTCGTGACGCAGGAGCTGGATTGGAACGGCCACGTCATCATTCCCGCCGGCTCCGAGGCCTTCAGCTATGCGAAGCCGGACCCCATCATCGATGCCGAAGGGGTGGGCAGGCTTGTGGACACCGGGGACTGGACCCTCGTCCTGCCCGGGGACGGCGATCGTGCGAACGGCAGGGAGCTGATCCTTAAGGCGCGGGCCGTCGACCGCCGGGAAGTCGTCCTGACCGACAAGGGGGCCGTCCGCAGTTGGGACATCGATGACGGAGCCGATGGACTCGTGGGCTACGCCTTGTCGACGCTCGACAACATGGAGATCAAATGGTTCGCCTCGGCCGCGGTGAGTGGAATTGTTCAGGGGGCTGGCGCGATCGCCGAACGCCAGCAGGCCGCGCCCGGTGTTCCGGGTGTCCTCGGCGCAACACAGCCAGCGCCCACCCTCGGAAACGCTGTGACCGGATCTCTGAGCGCCGGGGCCGCAGACTACCTCAATCAGATGGCGGCACGCATCCGGGAGGAGATATCGCGACGCGGAATCTACGTCCGCGTTCCCGCCGGGAAAACATTCTATCTTTTTGTCGAGCAGACCATCGATCCGCGAACGGCGCTGGTTGGACTCCGCCTGCCGCCGAGCAACGCCTCCCCGCGATGAAGGCGTCACGGACAGCATGGATCGGACTTCTGCTCCTGTGCGGCTGCAGCGCGCCGGATCTGCCGCAGAGCGAACGCGGAGGGACGCATGTGGGCGTGCCCAGGCCGCAGATCGACGCCGCCGTCCTCGACGAAACCCAGGCACGCGACCGCGGCACCGCGGCCGCCGGCACGATCCGTTTGCCCGATCGCCTCGTTCTGCCGGCCTCCTACCAGCTGGTGCTCGTCGAGGGGCGCCTGACACTCGTGCGGGAAACCGACCCGCAGTCGCTCGATGCGGGAGCCCCCTCCATTCGGATCCTGTCAGGGGCGGTCGCGTGCAATGATCCCGCGTATCGGGGCGATCCCCTTTCCCTGGAATGGGCCGCTGAAATCGCCGCCGACCACGAAAGCGTGCTCCGGATGGACCATGCCCTCGAGGCCGTTATGCAGCGCAGCCATGAGCTCGTTCGGCAGGCCGCGGAGCTCGAGTCGCAATCCAAGAAAATGGCCGAGCTTCTGGTCGCAGCACAAGCCCGTGGGCGAGTCTCTGGACCCGCCGCCCAGTCCGCGCCGCCCAACGCCGGTACGGGAACCCCGGAGGCCACGCCACCCTAGTGCCGGCCTGCACCGATCCGAATTGAAACCCGTCCCCAGGAAATCCAACCCGCCATGCCCTATCTCAATCGATGCTCATTCATCGGCAACCTCACCCGGGATCCCGAACTGCGCTTCCAGCCCACGGGAGAAAAACAGGCCCTTTGCATCCTCAACGTGGCCGTCAACCGCGACTCCCGGGACGAGAGCGGCGAAAAAAGCACGCATACCACCTTTATCAACGACATTGAAGTCTGGGGCCCGGCTGGCGAAGCGTGCGCCCACTTCCTCACTCTCGGATCGATGGTGCTCGTGGAGGGGCGGATGGAGGTTGACCGATGGCAGGACAAGGGCAACGGAGCGAAGCGGACCCGTATGAAGGTCGTGGCGGAGAGCGTGCAGTTCTTGAGGATCAAGCGCACCGGGGACTCCTCGGCCGACCCGATCGCCGAGACCCCCGTTGCGCCAAAACCCGCGCCGAGCCCGCGAAGGACGACCCGCGGGGGCACGATCGAAACGTGATCGGCACTCAGGTCCGTTCCGGTTTGCTGCGCGCAGCCCTCATCGCCGGGGGATTCACGTTGTGCGCGCTTGCCATCGGGGGCGCCCCGCTGCCCCGCTTGATCCGGTCCGCCGCCATGCTCGCCCTCCCCTGCGCGCTCGTCGCCGTCCTCAACCGGGAGCACCGGCGCCTCGCGCGCACCGCGGAGGGAGCGCGAGCCCGATCCGCTAGATCGCCGGCTCCGGCACGTCCTGCTCCGCCGAAGCGGTGAGCTGCACGAGGCTTTTCATCGACGAGAAATGCTGGCTGAGATCAAAATCCCCGCCCAGGCCGCCCACCAGGCGGTCGAACAGGTCCTTCTTGGAGGCTTTTAGGGCCTGAATGCGCTCCTCCACCGTGCCCGCCGTCACCATGCGGTAGACGAAAACCGTGTTCGTCTGGCCAATCCGGTGGACGCGGTCCACGGCCTGGGCCTCAACCGCGGGATTCCACCAAGGGTCGAGCAGGAACACGTAGTCGGCCGCATGCAGCGTGATGCCGGTGCCCGCGGCCTTGAGCGATACCAGCATGGCGGCCGCCCCGGGGGCGCCCTGGAATGCCTGCACCGGCTTCAGCCGGTCCAGCGTCATTCCCGTCAGCTCGAACCTCGGCAACTCGGGAAAGTTCTGGATGAGCGCCGCGCGCACGCGATCGAGCAGCATCACGAACTGCGAAAAGATGACGACCTTGTGGCCGCTGCCCACGATCTCGGCCAGCTTTTCGACCAGGAGATTGATCTTGCCGGAATCCGAAAGCGGCGCCTTGAGCCAGGGCAGCATGTCCGGATCGCAGCAGGTCTGGCGGAGCCTCGTGAGGAGGGCGAGGAAGCCGAACGATTTCTCACGCATCGCCGTGCCCACGTCGTCACCGAGGCGTTCCAGCCCCTCCGTGCAGATTCGCGCGTATTCCGCCCGCTGCACGTCCGTGAGCGGGCAGATGAGGTCCATTTCGACCTTCGGGGGAAGTTCCTGCGCGACCTCCTTCTTCGTCCGGCGCAGGATGAAGGGTGCAAGCTGGGCCCTGAGCCGCGCGAGCGTCTGCTCGCGATCGGCGCTGAGCGCCCCCTCAAACGAGGCGCGCGAACCGAGGAGACCCGGCAGAAGGAAACGGAAAATGCTCCACAGGTCGAGCTGGCGGTTCTCGAGCGGGGTGCCGGTCAGCACGATCCTATGGCGCGCCCGGACGGCGAAGCACGTCTGGGTCACCTTCGCGTCGGGATTCTTTATGAATTGGCCCTCGTCGAGGATGGCGTATCCGAAGTCAAAACTGTCGAGGAGCGAACGGTGCTTCCTCAGCTGCGTGTAGCTGCACAGCCAGATCACGGAATCCTTGCGGGACGAAAAGTCGTTTCCGGTCTTGAGAACGTCGACGGCCATCTGCGGGAAAAACTTGGCCATCTCCTCGCGCCATACCGGAACGACGCTCGCCGGACAGACGACAAGACTGGGACGATCGGCAATCGGCCTCGCAGCCAGCAGCGAAAGCACCTGAAGCGTCTTGCCGAGACCCATTTCGTCCGCCAGTAGACCGTGGCAGTCGACTTCGCAAAGGTGGTGCATCCATTCGACGCCCCGCCTCTGGTAGGGCCGCAGGATTGAGGGCAGTTCAGGGGGCGATTCCGGGCTCGCCAATACCCGCTGGCGCCACGTCTCCATATCGGGCGACAGCGTGAGCTTCAGCCGCGCATCATTGAACAGCGAGAACACCAGGTACTGGAGGAGGGCCGCCCCTCCCTCCTGCGTTTCCTCGAGGTTGCGGCGCCACGAGCTGTAGGACTCCCATTTTTCAGCGGAAAGCGCCACGATGCCCAGGTTGGGAAGGATGACCGGTTGGCCGCCGCGTTTCAGGAGCGCCGAGACTTCGCCGTCTGTCAGCATCCGCTCGCCCGCCCTGAAGATCCACCTCAGATTGAGTCCGGCGTCGCCGTCCGCCCGTTCCGCGATCGCTTCGATCTCAACGTTGCGGGTTCCCTTCAGCAGGTTGGCCGTCTTGTCGTCGAGTTCGATGGAAAACACCCGTTTCCACAACGGGAGGGTGACCTTGAGGAAATTCGGGATTTCGACCAACGACTCCATGAGGTAGACGCCGCTTTCCTGGTTGTAGTGGAAGTGCGCCTTGCGGGCATAGGCCGCCAGGCCGATCAATTTTGCGCGCTCCCCCGAGGAAACGTGGCCATTTCCGTTGAAACCCGCGTGCGCCTCGGGCCCTAGCGCGGAACGCCGCGTCTTTTTGTCCGCCTCGACCCAGTAGGCCTGAAAGGCGAGACCCGAGGTCTTGATTCTGAAGACGAGCAGCAGGGGACGGGAGGGACCGTTGAGACGCGCGACGGGCGCGCCCCTTGCGGCGGGGTTCGCGGTGGCCGCGCTGCCATTGCCGTTTCCATTTCCATTCGACGGTGAATCGCCATTGGAATGCGCCTCGGCGGGAAGCGGCGAGATCTCGTCGGCCACGAGCTCCTCAATTTCGTGAAGTCCTGCAACCGCAAGGGCATGGGCGATCTCCCGGTCCGTCGTCGAGGAACGCACGGCCAGACTCCCGGCGTTCCATTCGATGACCGCGTATTCGTCCTTCTTCTCGATGCGGCGGTGAATGATCGCATCGCGGTCCGTCAGCTCGAGCTCGCGGACCTCCCCATTCCGGTAAATGCGCCGTCCCTCGTCCAGCTGGCTGGCGGTGAAGGTCTCCGACCAATCGTCCGCAAGCATGTCGAACCAATACTCCAGAGAATGCGGCGTGTAGACCCTTTTCGGACCGTGGGTTTGCATTTACCTAAAAGGTTGAACGTAGAGAGGCGCTAACGCTCCGTGCAACAGTATTTTCGGTCGGTGAAATTTTGCTTACGACGACGTTTGCAGCTTGCGAAAAAGCTCCGAACACGGTTGGCGTTGCAACTCCCAGGACATGATCGAAACGCGCATACAACCGGCCCCCGGGGAACGTCCCCGTTTCTGGGTCGACCTACTCGTTCTCGGCGGCCTAGTTGCGGTTTTTTTCGGGCTTTCGCAGATCGCCTCCGAATGGCGCCACCCGATCAGGGACGCGGTCACGATCGACCTGTCGCTGTCCGCGCTGCCGAAATATGCCCTTTTTTCATTCGCGCGGGGCTGGATCGCCTACTTCTTCTCGTTTGTATTCACCGTCCTCGTGGCCTCGTGGGCGTTCTATGACGCGCGCGCCCACCGGTACATCCTGCCGGCCCTGGATATCCTGCAGAGCATCCCGGTCCTCGGATTCCTGCCGGGGCTCACCCTCATGCTCGTCGCGCTGTTCCCCCACAGCAATGCCGGCCTCGAGCTGGCCTGCGTCCTGGCCATCTTCACCGGCCAAGTCTGGAACATGGTCTTCAGCTATTTTGACTCGCTGCGAGGCACGCCGGGCGACTTCCGGATGCTGGGCAAGCTCTACAACTTGAACTGGTGGCAACGTTTCTGGCGCCTTGAGCTGCCGTTCGGCGCGCAGGGCCTGCTCTACAACAGCATGGTCTCCATGGCGGCGGGCTGGTTTTTCCTGAGCGTCTGCGAGGCCCCTCCCCCCATAAACGGTGTTTCCCTACGCGTCCCCGGCCTCGGCTCCTATATCCAGGCGGCGACGGACAACGGGGACACCCGGGCCAAGATCTTCGGAATGGTCGCGATGGGGATCGTAATCATCGTTGTGGACCGGCTCATCTGGTGGCCGCTGGTCGTCTGGTCGCGCAAATTCAAGCTGGATGATTTTGGCGGCAGCCGTGCGCCCAAGAACCCGATCCAGCTCTGGCTGGCGCGCTCGATCACGGTGCAGGCAATGGCGTCTGCTTGGCAGGCGCTTGCAAACAGGCTGCTGGGGCCGGCGATTCCGCCTTCGGACGCAACCTCGCTCGTCGAACCGGGCGCCCCCCTGCCGAAAAAGGGACACGTGGGCCGCGTCGTCTACATTCTTTTTGTTTGGAGCCTCATCAGCCTGCTGGTCTGGGGTGCGTTCACCCTGGTTGTCCTGCTCAAGCCCGTGAAGCTCGGCGATTGGGAGGAAATTATCGTCGACACGGGCTTCAGCTTCCTGCGGGTTCTCGCCGCGGTGCTCATTGGAACGCTCTGGACGGTCCCGCTAGGCGTCTGGATCGGGCTCAACCCCAAACTCTCGAGCCGGCTCCAGCCCTTTATCCAGTTCGCGGCGTCGTTCCCGTCGCCCATGCTCTACCCCTGGCTCGTCGGAATTATCCTGTTTGTACACGGGACGCTCCAGACCGGCGCCGTGCTGCTGATCCTGTTCGGGACCCAGTGGTACATCCTGTTCAATGTCGCTGCGTCCGCCGCGGCGATCCCCAACGACATCATCAGCTGTGCCGAGATCCTCCGCCTTTCCGGATGGATTCGCTGGAAAAAGTTCCTGCTGCCGGCCATCCTGCCCGGGCTGGTGACCGGCTGGATCACCGCCGCGGGCGGTGGCTGGAACGCGACCATCGTCTCGGAAATTGTGCCGATCGGGAAGACCACCTATACGGCCACGGGGCTTGGCGCCTACATCACCAACGCGAGCAATGCCAACAACTTTTCCAACCTCACCGCAGCGGTCATCGTTATGGCCGTCGTGGTGGTGAGCATCAACCGGCTCGTTTGGAAACGACTCCAGAACATGGCAAACGAACGGTGCCGTTTCATGACATGACTCTCGAAACCACAACGGAAGCCCCTAAACCCCAGGTGCTGATCGAGCTGCGGCACGTAAGCCACGAGTATTTCGTCAGCAAGAACGAGAAGGACCTGGTGCTGAGCGACATCAACTTGACGATCTCGGAGCACGAGACCGTCGTCCTCCTCGGTCCTTCAGGATGCGGCAAATCGACACTCGAGCGCATCATGGCCGGCCTCATCACGCCCACCCGCGGAGAGGTTTTCTACAAGGGCAAGCTGCTGGTCGGAGTTTCACCGGGCGTCTCGATGGTGTTCCAGAATTTTGCACTTTTCCCGTGGCTCACCGTCCGGGGCAACGTCCTCCTGCCCGTGGGCCACCTTTCACCGGAGGAGCAGCAGACGCGCCTCGAGAAGGTCCTCCAGACCGTCGGGCTCGGCGCCTACGAGTTTGCCTACCCCCGCGAACTGTCCGGCGGAATGAAGCAGCGGGTGGGCATCGCCCGCGCACTGATCGCGGAGCCTGAGGTGCTTGCGATGGATGAACCGTTCAGCGCCCTGGACGTCCTGACGGCAGAGACCCTCCGCAATGAGATCGGCCGACTGCTGGCCGATCCCAACCATCCCCTGCGCACGATGGTCATGGTGACCCACAACATCGTAGAGGCCGTCTACTTTGCGACCCGGATTGTCCTCATGGCTGCGGGACCCGGCAGGATCGACGTCGTCGTTCCGAATTCGCTGCCCTATCCGCGGGACACGGACCACCCCGAATTCAAAAAGATCGTCGAACAGCTCCACGGGATCCTGACCCACACCAACATGCCGGATACCGTGCAGGCCGATGCCAACAAGGTGGTGACGACGCAGATGCCGGATAATCGCAGGCGAATTGCCCCGGTGTCGCTTCCCTATGTCAATGCGGCGGAGGTGCTCGGGCTCATGTCGCTGATTGGCGATGAGGCCCAGGACTTGTTCGACCTGGCGGAGAAATTCGGGAGGGAGTTCGGTGCCGTGGTGCGCATCGTCAAGGCCGCCGAACTCCTGGGATTTGTCCAGACGCCTGGGCAGGACGTACATATCACGGCTCTGGGAAAGGAACTTGTGGCTTCCTCGACCGGCGACCAGAAACGGATCGTCCGCGAGCAGCTGATGAAGTTGAAGATCTTCGAACTCCTCGTACGGCTCATCAAGGTGCAGGAGGACCAGTGCCTTCCATCCGAGGAGCTCGTCCGCGAGCTCCAGGCGGCTCTTCCCCACGAGAAGCAGCGTCCCCTTTTCCGAACCCTCCTCAGCTGGGGCCGGTACGCGGAAATAATCACCCTGGACCAACGCCGGCACGTCATCCGGCTTTACGAATCGAAGAGCGCAAGCCGGTCCAAACCGACCCCGCCTCCAGGCCGGGCGCCCGAAACGCCTTCCAACCCGCCAGCCAACGATTTACCGAAGTCGTAACCGTTTCGTCACAGGATTGACACGTGCCGGGTGCACACTGTGGGGCGTAAACCACGCCTCATTTGAAACTCGCAATCGTCACCGAGACTTTTCCGCCTGAAATCAACGGGGTCGCGATGACGTTCGGTGTCATCGCGGGCGAGCTGGGACGCCGCGGACATTTGGTGGCGGTTTACCGGCCCTGGCGCCCCGACCTTCCGGATCCCCAAGTCGCGGCGCACTATCGGCAGGTGCCAATGGCCGGCGTTCCGATTCCCGGGTATTCGCTGTTGCGCCTTGGACTCCCCGCCCGCCGCAAGTTCACTCGCATCTGGAAGGCGGAACGCCCGGATCTCGTGCATGTTGCGACCGAGGGGCCGCTCGGCCTCTCCTCGATCAAGGCCGCCCGTTCGCTGGGTATCCCCGTAACGTCGAGTTTCCACACCAATTTCCACGCCTACGTCCGGCACTATAAACTCTCGCCGCTCAAGCAGGTTGCGCTCGGATGGCTGCGGTACGTTCACAATCTGACGCTCCGGACATTTGTCCCCACCGCAGACCTATGCGCCGAGCTGTCAAACCTCGGTTTTCTAAACCTCCACGTGCTGTCCCGAGGGGTCGACACGCGTCAGTTTCGGCCGGAACGGCGCTCGAACGCCCTTCGATCCGAATGGAAGGCGGGCCCCAAGGATCCGGTGGTGATCCACGTGGGACGGATGGCCGCCGAAAAGAACTATCCGCTCCTCTTCCGCGTCTATGCCGCCATGAAGGAGGCAAACCCCGCCTGCCGCTTCGTGCTCGCCGGGGAGGGCCCGCTCAAGCGCTCACTGATGAAAGCGCACCCCGACTGCCATTTTGCGGGATTCTTCTCCCGCGACGAGATCGGGCGGTACTATGCCTCCGGCGATATTTACATTCATGCGAGTTTGACCGAGACTTTTGGAAATGTCCTCACCGAGGCGATGGCGAGCGGCCTGGCCGCCGCGGGATTCGACTACGCCGCCGCGCGCATCTTCATGAAGGACGGCGAGAACGGGCTTACCGCCCCCTGCGATCAGCCGGAAGCGCTCATCGCCGCCGGAGTCCGGCTGGCCACCGATCCGGCGCTTCGAAGCCGGCTCCGTTTCGCCGGCCGCACGGCGGTGGAGCAGCAATCATGGGAGACCGTCATCGCCCGTTTTGAATCCGACCTCGAGGAGGCGGCGGGCATCGCCCCCCTCCCCGCCGGGCCTGCGCCCGCATTCGCGTGAACACGGGGCCACGCATCCTCATCCTGACCGCTGGATACGGCGAAGGCCACAACGCGGCGGCGAGGGCGCTGGAGACCGCCTTCAACGAGGATGGCCCCGATACGGCCATAGTCGTCGATGTCTTCGCCTTGTCGTGCCCAAGACTGAACGCGTTTGTCCGGAGGGCCTACCTGGCGGCGATCAATGGCACGCCCCGCCTCTGGAAGCACATCTATGCGTGGATGGACCGCCCGGGGTTCATGACCCGCGGAATCCGGATGCTCGGATCCCAGTCAAGGACGTTGGAGGCGATCATCGCCAGGGAGCGGCCGGTGGCCATCTGCAGCACATTTCCCGCCTATGCCGCGCTCCTGCAGAAACTGATCCGCGAAGGCCGCCTCTCGACGCCGCATTTTAACATCGTCACCGATTCAATCAGCATCAATTCGATCTGGTGGCGCCCGGGATGCGACGGCTGGTTTATCCCCAATGAGGACTCTGCCGAAGTCATGCGGGCGGTGGGAGTCGACCCGGGCCGGATCCATGTGACCGGATTTCCCGTCACCCCCTTTTTCCGGGACAACGAGGGCGTCGTCTCTCGCCCGCTCCTGTCCGGCGGAGCCGCCCCAAGGGTGCTCTACATCATCAATTCGGGCACCCGAAACGCCGAGGCGACGGCGAGCCGCCTGCTCGCCGAGGAGGACTGGGAGGTCACCTGCACGGTCGGACGGGACGACTCGCTGCGACGCATCCTGTCGGCGCTCGCAGCCAAGAGGAGCCGCCGGACGGACATCCTCGGCTGGACCGACCAGATCCCCCGGCTCCTCATGACCCACCACGTGGTGGTGAGCAAGGCGGGCGGAGCGACCACCCAGGAGGCGATCGCCGCGCGGTGCCCGATGATCGTCAACCAGGTCGTCCCCGGGCAGGAGGAGGGCAACTGCGAGCTGCTCCTGCGCCACGGCGCCGGCGCGCTTGCGACGACACCTGATTCCATCGTTGAAACCCTTCGGACAGCCTTCGCGGACCGTGGCCGCGTTTGGGGCGGGTGGCGGGAAGCCCTTGAGCCGTTGGCCCGACCCGATGCCGCGCGCTCCATCGTGGCGGAGGTTCTTGGCGATGTGAAACGGCGCGCGGGCGGGTCCAGCGCGGGCTACACCGCGGTCCTGCGATGAAGCTGCGCATTGTTTTCAACCCACGCTCCGGGCGCCAGCGCCGCAATGCATCGGTGCTCCCCATGCTCCGCGACTTCATCTCATCGAGGTCCCTCGATGCCGACCTGGTGTGCACGGAGGGTCCGGGTCACGCCACCGAAATTGCCAGGGAAGCCGTGGTCGCCGGCTGCCTCCGAATCGTCGCCGTGGGCGGCGACGGCACGGTCAACGAGGTGGCCCAGGCGCTGATCCACACCCCGGCGGCCCTGGGGCTCGTCCCCTTCGGTTCGGGCAACGGGCTCGCTCTCCACCTCGGGCTGCCGACGACGTTGTCGGACGCCCTTGAGCTGGCGACGGGCGCGGCGGGACGCGTCGCGGAGCTGGACACCGGCATCGCAAATGGCCTTCCCTTCGTGAACGCGATGGGCCTGGGACTGGACGCCGAGGTCAGCCGCCGCTTCAACCGCCTCGCGCGAAGGGGTCTGCCGGCCTACGCCTCGACCGCTTTCGCGGCCTTCCTGAGCCGCAAGACGGAGCGCTTCCATATCGCCGCGGGGGACCACATCGAGACCGTCGACGCCCTGCTAATCGCCGTGGCGAACTCCGACCAGTACGGAAACCACGCCAAGATCGCACCCCACGCGCGCGTGGACGACGGGGTGCTCGACCTTGTGTTGGTGCGCCCCGTGGGGCTTTTCGCGGCGGGCATGCTCGGCGCGCGCCTCTTTCTGGGCTCGATTGACCGCAGCTCCAGGGTACGCCGGATTCGTGCGGCCCGCTTCGTGGTGGATCGGCCCTCCGGCGGCCTCATCCACACGGACGGAGAAACCCACATGGCGGGCCCCCGCGTCGAGATCGGGGTGCGTCCGCGCAGCCTCCGCGTCGTTGTGGCCGCCGACTGCAGGGCCGTCGCCCCCGCAGAGGAACGCACACGATCGGGCTTCACCCTCCAACTGCCATGAAAAAATTCAGGGTCCGGACCGTCGTCCTGTCTGACATCCACCTCGGCACCATCGATTCCAAGGTCGCGGAGGTGAACCATTTTCTCCGGCATGTGCGCTGCGAGAAGCTGATCCTCAATGGGGACATCATCGACGGCTGGCAGCTGAAGAGGAACGGGCAATGGACGAAGGCCCATACGCACTTCATCCGCATCGTCCTCAAGATGCTCGAAAAACGGGACACCCGGATCGTCTACCTCCGGGGAAACCACGACGACATCCTGTCCAAATTCCTCCCGCTGGAATTCGAGAACCTGAGCATCGTCGACGAATACATCCACGAGGGGGCCAAGGGGCGCTATCTTGTGCTTCACGGCGACGTGTTCGACACGGTGACGAAGAACTTCGTCTTCCTCGCCCACCTCGGGGACTGGGGCTACCACGCGCTCCTGGCCATAAACCGAGCCTACAACGTGTGGCGCTCGTGGCGCGGCCTGGAATACTGGTCCCTCAGCCGGGCGATCAAGGCGCGGGTGAAATCCGCGGTCAGCCATGTGTCAAACTTCGAGGGGCATATCGCGGAGCTGGCGCGCGCGCGCGGCTGCCAGGGCGTCATGTGCGGCCACATCCACACCCCCGCGGACAAGATGCTGGGCAACACCCACTACCTCAACTCAGGCGACTGGATCGAGTCGCTGACGGCGGTCGTCGAACACTGGGACGGCAGCTACCAGCTCGTCGAGTATTCGAACTTCATAAAAAAATTCCCGATGCCCGAGGACGGAACCGTGGCCGAGACGAGCGGCACGGACATGCCTTTGCACCCGGGCGCCCTCGCCCCGGGCCCCGAGGAGCTGCAGCGCAAGGAGCCCGTGGCCTGACGGTGGGATTGACAGCGGTCCCCCGGCGGAACGTCGTTGGGATGCCGTGCCAGAACGCGAACGCATCCTTGTCGCCATGTCCGGGGGCGTCGACAGCTCGGTCGCCGCGCTTCTCCTGAAGCGGCAGGGATTTGACGTCACGGGAGCGTACATGAAGAACTGGATCAACGAGGAGGGTGTCGTCGGCCATTGTCCCTGGAGGGAGGACATTGACGACGCCCGCCGGGTGGCGGAGCAGGTGGGAATCGATTTCCACGTCGTGAACCTCATGGGCGACTACCGCGAGAAGGTCGTCCAATACCTCCTCGACGGGTACGAGCGCGGGCTGACCCCCAATCCCGACATCATGTGCAACCGCGAGATCAAGTTCGGCGTGTTTCGCTCCTGGGCGCGGGATCACGGCTTTTCGTCCGTGGCCACCGGGCACTACGCCCGTCGGCAAGACGAGGCCAGCGGGGAGGTCACCGTGCTCGAGGGCGCGGACGGGAACAAGGACCAGACGTATTTCCTCTCGCTCCTGCGGCAGGACCAGCTCCGCGACTCCCGTTTTCCGATCGGCGACCTCGCGAAGCCGGAGCTCAGGCGGATCGCCCGCGAGGCGGGCCTCTCCACTGCGGACAAAAAGGACAGCCAGGGGATCTGCTTCATCGGGGAGGTGCGGATGGGGGACTTCCTCAAGGCCTTTGTGCCGGAAAACCCCGGACCGATCGTCCGCGCTTCGGACGGCCGCGAACTCGGGATGCACCGCGGATTGCACTATTTCACGCTCGGCCAGCGTCGGGGCATAGGCGTCCCGTCAAACGCCGACCACGAACGCTACGTGGTCGTGGGAAAGCGGGCCGTCGACCGCGCGCTGCTCGTGGCCTTCGACCGACCCGACGCTCCGGGCCTCTTTCAATCCGAGGTGCGCGTGCATTCGCTCAGCTGGACGGGCGATCCGGTGGCCGGGAGCCGTGAGCTTGAGGGCCGGGTCCGCTACCGCGATCCGCGCGTTCGGCTACGTTTCCTCGACGACGGAGGTGCCTCGGCCCTGGTCCGGTTCGAGGCGCCCCAGCGCGCCCTCGCCGCGGGCCAAGTGCTCGCCTTCTATGAAGGCGCCCGGCTTCTCGGCGGCGGCATCTACGCCTAGCCGGCCGAGGCGAGCGCGAGCGCCGCGGCCAGGCCAATGAGCACGACGCCCATGGCCCGGTCGATCCAATGGCCCCTTTTCAGGAAGGCCCGGCGGATCTCCGCGCGGGTGAAGAAAAGGGAAACCAGGGTGAACCAGGCCATTGTGGCAATCGACATCCACACTCCATAGGCCCCCTGGATCACCTTCGGCGTCGCCGGGTCAACCAGGCTCGCAAAGATCGCGACAAAGAAAAGCGTCACTTTCGGATTGAAGAGGTTCGTCAGGAATCCCGTCGTCCACGCCGCGCGGGCGGTGGGCTCGGGGGCCCGCGAAAGGGCCGCCTCGGCACCGCCGGGGGCCGCGCTCAGTTCACGGCGCGGTGGGCTCATAAGGGCCTTGGCCCCGATCCATGCGAGGTAGCCGGCGCCCGCAAACTTGACCGCGGTGAATGCGATGGGATAGGTCCGCAGCAGGAGGCCGATCCCAAGGAGCGCATAGGTCACGTGCACGAGGATGGCGCTGCCGATCCCGATGCTGGTCCACACTGCGGCTCGCCGTCCGTGCGCCAGGCTCTGGCGCACCACCATGGCGAAGTCCGGCCCGGGGCTCGCGACAGCGAGCATGTGGGCGACGGCGAGCTTTGCGAACTGGGCCCAATCGCCGTTCACGGTGGGCTCAGGGCGTGATATCCTTCAATGCGGGGTCGGCGGTCAGCTTGTCCACGGTCGCGTTATCGATGAATTCAGACAGAAGCCGGTCCTCAGGAAACTTTTCGTGGGCCTTGTCGACCGACGACCTTGCCTCATCCGCGCGGCCGAGGAGCACCAGCACGTAGGCCCGGTGGAGCACCGACCGGGAATGGGTGGGATTGGCGTCCGAATCGTCCTTATAGGCGGAAGCGGCCGACTTGAAGGCCTGCCTCGCGCCGCCGTGGTCGCCCAGGCGCATGCGCGCGATGCCGAGGCTCACCCAAGTGTCCCCGACATCGGGGCAGAGCTCGACAGCCTGTGCGTAGAGGCCTTCCGCGCGGCTCCACTCGCGAATCGTCGCCGCGAAGTCGGCCTCGCTCACCATGTTGGCCGCCTCATCGCGCTGAAGGGGGGTGATTTCCCTGCGGCGGCATCCGGACAGCGCGACCGCGGCCGCAACAACAAACGCCAGGCGGGAAATAATCACAGGTCCGGCGGTACGGTGGAGACGGCTTCCTCGAGAGTCGAAAGGCCTTCCTTCACCTTCAAGAGGCTGTCCTGGTGGAGGGTCTTCATCCCCTGGCGGACGGCAATCTTTTTTAGCTCCGCGGTCTCCGCCTTCTTGTTGATGCCCTCGATCAGCTCCTCATTGGTCGTCATCAGCTCGTGAATGCCCACGCGCCCGCGATAGCCGCTGTTGTTGCATTTGGGGCAGCCCCGCGGGTTGTGCTTGAAGATCGTCCCGCTCCAGCCAACCGCCTTTTCCAGGAGCTCCTGCTCCCGGCCCTTGGGCTCGAACGCCACCTTGCACTGCTTGCAGACGCGACGCATGAGGCGCTGCGCGCACACGCACAGGATCGACGAGGAAATCATGAAGGGCTCGATGTCCATGTCCGTCAGCCGGGCGATCGTGGACGGAGCGTCGTTGGTGTGGAGCGTCGAAATCAGGAGGTGACCGGTTAGGGCGGCCTCGACGGCGATTTCCGCAGTTTCCACGTCGCGGATTTCTCCCACCAGGATGATGTCGGGGTCCTGGCGAAGGAAGGACCTGAGCGCCGCGGCGAACGTGAGCCCGATCTGCCGGTGCATTTGCATTTGGTTGATCCCGGGCAGGGTGTACTCAATCGGGTCCTCGGCCGTGCGGATGACGATGTCCGGCGTGTTGATTTCGTTCAGCGCCGAGTAGAGCGTCATCGACTTGCCGGATCCGGTCGGCCCGCAGTGCAGGATCATCCCGTACGGCTGGCGGATGCAATCGCGGTAGCGGGCGAGGTTCTCCTCGCTGAAGCCGAGCGACGTGAGCGGAAGCGTGCTCTTCTGCTTGTCCAGAATACGCATGACGACGCCCTCGCCATGATTGAGGGGCGCCGTCGATACGCGCAGGTCGAGGTCGAGGTTCTTCTTCGTATACTGCTTGAAGACGATGCGTCCGTCCTGGGGGAGCCGGCGCTCCGAGATGTCCAGGTTGCACATGATCTTCAGGCGCGCGACCAGCGCGGGACCCACCTTCACCGGCAGCCGGAGCTTTTCCTGGCACATGCCGTCGATGCGGTAACGCACGATCATTTCCTTCTCCTGGGGCTCGATGTGAATGTCGCTCGCCGCCGCAAAATAGGCGTCCTCAATGATGCGGTTGCCGAGCTGGATGATCGTGCCCGACTCCTCGGTGACGTCGGTGTCCGAAATGCCGTCGGCTTCGTCGGCGGGAGAGCCGTACTCGGCGCCGATCTGCTGGACGACGTCGTCGAATCCCGAGGACTGGTCGTTTCCCTTGTTGAACTTGTCCTTGATGTCCTTCTCCCGCGCAAG
>Ga0182018_10002196_pt1 | contig 20172 bp, 17 predicted proteins | sample 812P2MmetaG_FD_120490 | JGI IMG/M metagenome (GOLD analysis project Ga0182018, IMG submission 120490) | Permafrost microbial communities from Stordalen Mire, Sweden - 812P2M metaG | ecosystem: Environmental > Terrestrial > Soil > Wetlands > Permafrost | place: Sweden: Stordalen | collected...
CAGGTAGATGTTGGCCGCCGGCGTGCCGGGGAAAACCATCCCTTCCATCAGCCGCTGCAGTCCCGGTATGCCGAAAATCAGAGTGCCCTGGTGCGCGATCCCCGGAATCACTTTGGAGAAGGCAAGGCCGATGGAGAGCGCCGGCAGAAGGAATAGGAAGCCGGCGATGGGACCCGAGACGCCGATGTCGAAGAGCGCCCGCTTGGTGTAGATGGGCGAGCGCACCTTGATGAAAGCGCCGAATGTGCCCAGCATGGGCGACGGCAGGAAGTAGGGCAGGCTGGCGTCCACGCGGTGGTAGACCGCGGCCAGGTAGTGGCCGAATTCGTGCGCCAACAGGATGGCGAGCAGAGTCAGCGAGAATGGCAGGCCCTGCAGCATGGCTGCCGGATGGCGCCAGAGCCAGGGGTAGAGGGAAAAGGCGCGCTCCACGTCGAAGGGGAGGTTGCGGTCGAAATCAAGCTGCATGGCCGCGCCCACCGCCGTGGTCGATAGCAGGGTGATTACGAAGAGCAGACCATGCAGCCAATAGCGGTCGCGCGTGCGCGGCGCTGGGAAGGCATAATCGTCTCTCGTACCGGTGTCGGCGTAAAGCGGGTACGACGCAGGAGAAAAATCCTGGGAGGACACAATGAGCCGCCACCCGGCGGTATTAGTGCAGCGTCTGTAACTCTTTGCCGGGCTTGAAACGCACGGCTTTTCCGGGCGGAATGGAAACTTCCGCGCCGGTTCGCGGGTTTCGTCCGATGCCGGTCTTGCGCGGCTTCACGTTGAAGACTCCAAAGCCGCGTAGTTCGATGCGGTCGCCCTGTTCGAGCGCCCTCTTCATCGATTCGAATACCGTCTCGACCGCCATCTCGGCTTTGGTCTTGGTGATGCCGGTCCGGTTTACGACTTCGTTTATGATGTCCAGCTTGATCAAAACATCCTCCTTGTCGGGGCATCCGATGGTGCGGGCGGCGAAGACCTTGTTTTCGTACCGTTCAACCACATGATATGATTGAATTTATCCACATGTCAAGCGAGGGGTTTCCAGGGCGTCCGGCGCCGGTCTCGAGCGAGGAATTCCGGCGCGCCTGCGGGCGGTTCGTCACGGGTGTGACCATCGCCACGGTTTTGGACGCCGAGGGAGTGCCCCATGGATTGACCGTGAGTTCCTTCACGTCGGTCTCGCTCTCGCCTCCGCTGGTATCCATTTGCCTGGGCCACGCGGTCAGCTTGATCGAGACGTTTCGAGCGGCTAGCTGCTTCGGAATCAATATTTTAGCGGAGGGCCAGCGGCGCCTGTCGGAGCGTTTCGCGCACAAGGGGCAGGATCGCTTCGAAGGTATCGCCTGGACCGCCGGGGAGACCGGAGTGCCGCTCCTCGACGACGTGCTGGCGGCCATCGAATGCCGGGTGGAACAGCGGATTCCGGTGGGCGACCACGATATTCTTGTGGGCCGGATGGTGGCTACGCGCGTGGCGGAAGACGCGCCGCTGCTGCACTTCGCCGGGGGATATCGAAGGTTGCAAAATGTTTAACCGCCGATAAACGCCGATAAACGCCGATAAAATCAGACTCTTTTCTTATCGGCGTTCCTCTGCGGCGATTAGCATTTCTGCCAGGCTCTCAGGCATGCTCTACCGCCAAACCTTCACTTCCACATGAGCGATCCTCTCTCTTATCTCCACGCCGCTGCTGCATTTCGCCGCGGGATATCGAAAGTTGCAAAATGTTTAGCCGTCGATAAACGCCGATGAACGCCGATAAAACCAGACTCGTTTCTTATCGGCGTTTATCGGCGTTCATCCGCGGCCATTAGCCTTTTTGCCAGGCTTTCATGCATGCTCTACCGCCAAACCTTCACTTCCACATGAGCGATCCTCTCTCTTATCTCCACGCCGCTACAGCCGCAGATGAACGCCGATAAGAAACGACGCTTGTTTGATCTGCGTTCCTCCGCGGCCATTTGGCCTTTTCCAGCAGGCTTCAAAGCATGCCCCACCGCCGTTGAGGGTATGCTGAAAGTGACACCCCATGAGCGATCCTCTCTCTTATCTCCATGACCAACTCGACCAGTGGCGCCGGGAAGGCACCTACCAGCAGCTCCACATTCTGCAATCCGCCAGCGCCGCTGAGTCGCGCTTCGACGGAAAACAGGTCATCAACCTGGCTTCCAACAACTATTTAGGGCTGACCACGCATCCCAAACTGCGCGAAGCGGCCATTGAGGCCGTCCGGAAATTTGGCGTCGGCTCCGGCGCCGTGCGCACGATTTCCGGCACCATGAGCATCCACATCGAGCTCGAAGAACGCATCGCCGCTTTCAAGAATGTGGAGGCGTCGGTGGTCTTCCAATCCGGATTCGCCGCCAACGCCGGCACCGTCGCGGCGATTCTCACGCCCGAAGACCACATCGTCTCCGACGAGCTGAACCACGCCAGCATCATCGACGGATGCCGCCTCTCGCGCGCCAAAATTCACGTGTTTCCGCATAAGGACGTCGCGGCCGCCGAAAAGATTCTGACCGGGCTCGACTCGGTCCCCGGCCGCAAGCTGCTGATCACCGACGGCGTCTTCTCCATGGACGGCGACATCGGCGCGCTGCCGGGACTCACCGAGGCCGCCGAAAAGCATGGCGCCATCATGATGGTGGACGACGCGCATTCCTCCGGAGTGCTGGGGCGCAATGGCCGTGGCACCATCGATCATTTCCATTTGCACGGCCGCGTGCAGATTCAGGTAGGGACGCTCTCCAAGGCGATCGGCGTGCTTGGCGGGTATGTGTGCGGCAGTCGCGACCTGATCGACTTCCTATACCATCGCGCGCGCCCGTTCCTGTTTTCCACCTCCCATCCGCCGGCTGTGGCGGCTGCCTGTTTGGCGGCCTTCGACGTGTTGGAGCAGGAGCCCGAACGCATCGACGCGCTGTGGGACAATACCCGATATTTCAAGCTTGGGCTGACGGAGGCGGGGTTCCATACCGGCATCAGCGAGACTCCCATCACGCCGGTGATTGTGGGCGAAGCCGCGGCGGCGCACCAGTTGTCGCGCGAGCTGTTCGCCGAAGGCGTGCTGGCCACCGGCATCGGCTTCCCCACGGTGGCCAAGGGGAAAGCTCGCGTGCGCACCATCGTGACGGCGACGCATACCAAGGCGGAACTGGATCGGGCGCTCGAGGTGTTCCGCAAAGTCGGCAAGAAGCTGGGGATTCTGAGCCAGGGTTGAGCCGGGCCGGTCAACCGCGAGTTTGCCGGCACGAATGTGGCAAAATACCTCAAATTCGTCGTTTTTCGAACGGGTTTCTGTTGCAATTTTCGATAAACAGGTACTAAAATATCATTATGAGCCGCTCGCCCCGACCAGTGGCAAATACTCCGGCTCAGGAGAAAATATGTCGACCAAGTTCGTCCTCGCATTCTGCATTCTAGCGCTCGTCGTCGCAATCGCCGGCAACAATCCCGTCAAGAGTCCTATCGCCCATGTCACCTTGAGCCAACCCGCCGTAGTCAATGGGACGGCATTGAAGGCTGGCGATTACCGGGTGATCGTCAACGAAGGCAAAGTCACGTTTACCATCGATAAGGAGTCGCGTGAGATTCCCGCCAAAGTCGAAACGGGGCAAAAGAAATACGACGTAAACCGAGTCCAGTATGACGTTGTGGGCTCCCAGACCACCATCAGCGAGATTTGCCTGGGCGGCACCAAGACCCGGCTGCTCTTCAACTAGCGCGTTGCGTCATCGAGCCTTGCGCCGCAACCGGAGCAACTCTAGCGATGACGGGCGTGGAGATTGGAAGGATGGTACGGTTGTGCCACCGGGCCGTGATGCGCCGGCACGGCGGGGCGCGGCACAATCCACGCGCCAAATCCGCGCCACAAGCGAAGCAGCCAATTCAACATGGTTGACTCCTCTGCGGGAACGGTAACACAAATACGCTGTGAAGTCATCCCGGCTTGAACCCGCTGTTGCAGGCATGTGACTTGTTCCGCTTGCGGCGGATGGGATGCCGAAGGCGTGAGCCCCGGACCGACGGTCTCATCCGCGGCGCGAGCCGCGACGCTTATCCAGCCGCATTCCTCACGGCACTGGGAGCATCACGAGCGCGGCCTGCACGATCAGCGGGTAGATCGCCCGGTACAACGCCGACGCGAATGCCGGCGCGTTGTCCCCAAGCCGATCATGCGGTGCCGCGAAGATGTCCGCCGGCGCCGGCGCGATACAGAACAGCGCGCCAGGACGCCCAAAGCGACATTCCACCGGCCCACGGTCCCGAATACGGTCCTCGCTGCTATACTCTGATAGTCGCAATGAGCGAGGGGGATGCCAATGTTGCTTCGACCCGTTTTCTTCAGCCTGTTCGTAATTGCGCCGCTCGCGGCTTTTCAGGCCGACACCACCGTTCTTGGCAAACTCGGCCATTCCGCTCATGGAGAAGCCTTCGATGTCGGGCCGCGCGAAAAGCCGTGGGTCATCGACGGAATCGGCGTGGCGCATTTTCCCATCACCACCGGGAATCCCGAAGTCCAGAAGTGGTTCGACCAGGGTAACGCCCTGCTGCATTCCTTTTGGGACTACGAGGCCGAACGCGCTTTCCGCTGGTGTCTGAAGCTGGAGCCGGACAACGCCATGGCGTACTGGGGACTCGCCCGCGCCAGCGAAATTCGAGGGCTCGGCGGCAAGCAGCGGCCCGCCGACATGATCCGCGAAGCCCTCAAGCGCAGGGACAAAGTCACCCCCCGCGAACAACTCTACATCGACGCGATGGCCGCGCAGGTGCTGCCCGACCCGCTATCCGGCGCGGCCGCCGGCGGCGAGCGCGCCAAGAAAATTCTGGAAACGCTGTGCGTCAAATACCCCGACGACATGGAAGCCCGCGCGCTCCTGGCCCTCAACAATATGGGCAGCGACCGCTACGGCACGGAACTGATCATCCGCGAGATCCTGGCCAAACAACCGGACCACCCGGGAGCGCATCATTACCGTATCCATAACTGGGACTACCACGAGCCCGAGCAGGCCCTGGAAAGCGCCCGCCGTTATGGTGAGATTGCCCCGGCCATCGGCCACGCGCTGCATATGCCCGGCCACATCTTCAGTATCGTGGGCATGTGGAACGAAGCGGCCATCAGCATGGATGCCGCCACGCGCCGCGAGAAGCAGTACATGCAGCAGCGCCTCACGTTCCCCTTCAATAATTGGAACTACGGCCACAACCGCAACTATCTTTCTTACATCCAGGAGCAGATGGGCATGGTGGAAGCCGCCCTCTTCGGCGCCCGCCAGTTGATCGACGCGCCGCTCGACCCCGAAGCCAACGCCGACGCCTTCAACAGCAGCCATTCCTACGGCATCGCCTCGCTGGCGCGCGGTCTGCTGAAGTTCGAGCGCTGGGACGATCTGCTGAAGGAAAACAACATCCCCTGGCGGGATATCCTTTCCGACAAAGTGAACCGCGCCTACTTCGAAGCCCGTGCGTATCTGGGTAAGGGAGACTTGGAAAGAGTCGAAAAGAGCATGGCGGCGCACGCCGCGCTCAAGGACGACGTGGAGAAGAATAAGGCCGGCCTCGTGAATCAGATCTACGACATTCAGACGCCCGAGTTGAAAGGCCGGCTGGCGCTGGCCCGCGGGGAAACTCTCACCGGCCTGAAATTCCTCTCCGACGCCGCCGAAAAGGAATTCGAGTTCCAGAAAACCTACGCCGATCCGCCGTTTTATCCTGAGTCCCTTTACAATAGCCTTGGCGAGGCCTACTTGCAGACCAAGAGTCCGGTGCTGGCGGCGCAGGCTTTCGAGAAGGCGCTGACCCTCACGCGCAACGATCTGTTCGCGCTCAGCGGCCTGGTGCGCGCCTATGCCGCCTCCGGCGAGCAGGCCAAAGCGCAGGACGCGATGGCTCGCCTGCTGTATGTGACCGCCGACGCCGATAAAGGTCTCGCCATTCTGCGGCGCGCCTTGGCCACTGGCATCACCGCCTCGCCGCGCGATAGTTCGCCCGGCACGCAGCGCAATTACTTGCGGACATCGCTCGAAGAATTCGGCCCCGAAAAGTGGGAGCCCTACCGAGCGCCCGCGCTCGACGTGAAGGACTCCGCCGGCCACCGCGTGACGCTGGATGAGTATAAAGGCAAGAACGTAATCCTGGTGTTCTACCTGGGGGCCGAGTGCCCCCACTGCATGCGCCAGTTGCACACCCTCGGCGAAAAGAAGGACGAGTGGGAGCGCCTCAACACCGTGGTGTTGGCGGTGAGCGGCGCTTCCCCGGAAACCAATTCGGCGGGCGTGAAAGCTTTCGGCGACCTACCGTTCCGGTTGCTTTCGGACGACCACTTCGCCAACGCCCACCGCTTCCATTCCTACGACGATTTCGAGGAAATGGAGCTGCACTCCACCATCCTGATTGACAAGCAGGGCCGCGTCTACTGGGCCCGCACCGGCGGGGAACCATTCAGTGACGTTGCGTTCCTGATGAAACAGCTCGAACGCATGAATCGGTAGGGGCGGGTCGCCCGGCCTGTCCCGCGTAGACGCAGGGCTCTCCCCAGGTTCCACGACAGGTTCGGAATCTTGAGCCGGCAGACGTCAAAAAAACGGGCTAAGGGACACGGTTTTTCGTCCGGACGGGACGAAGCATCGAAGCCGGGGGCTGCGGAAGCGGGCGGCAGGGGTGATTGTCCAAGTACATCGCTGGAAACTATGAGGAATTTGGTCGGGCTGCCGAGATTTGAACTCGGGACCTCTTGCACCCCAAGCAAGCGCGCTAGCCAGGCTGCGCCACAGCCCGAAAGCACTATTGTACACGCTTTCGCTAGCCCATGAGGTCCAACGCCGCCTGAATCTCGTCCCGCGTGTGGAAATCGCCCTTGCGGGCCGTCGCGTCAATCCCTTGCAAGTACATTTCGCGCGCTTCCGCCGGTAGGCCGAGCCGCTCCAGCGTCTGGCCTCCGTGATAGTATGCCGCCGAGTAGTCCGGGTGCATCGCAATCAGGGAACGGAACTCGCCCACCGCCGCCGCCAGATCGCCCGTGTTGCGATACTCCATCGCCAGACCGTAGCGCGCGAAACTGTCGCCGGGGTTCCGCTCCACCATGCTCTTCAGGATCTCTAACCGGGTGCTTGCCATGTCTTGTGCTACTATACCTCCGAAATGGCCTGCCCCTACTTTCACGCCCTCCAGCCGCGCATCCGGACCGGCAACTCCCGCGCCGCCATGCTGCCCCTGGGCGATCTCTGGGAGGGCCTCTGCCGGGCCATTCCGGACGTTGCCTGGGAGCCGGACGAGACCACCCTCCTCTCCTTCTGCAACATGGGCTACGCCCGCGGAGGCTGCGATCGTTTCCCCGCCGGCGACGGCCCCGATGCGGCGCGCTTCACCATCGCAGGCAACGACGCCGCGGGCCTGCGCCTCTATTACGTTCTCGAACGGGATCATCATCCGTGGTCTCACGGTCCGCTGGAATTCTCGCCGGACGGGGCCGCGTTCCTGGGCCCGCCTGCCGGCGAGACTACCCTCCGCCTGGCGCGCGCCTACGTGGAAAGTTATCTGCGGCGGAATTCGGAAGCTCCCCGGCATTGAAGCGCATCACGAAAAGGACACGATGGAAGGCAAACCCGTACGCGAATCGCTCTCGGAGTACTCCGAACTGGCGCTCCCCAACGATGCCAACGGCTATGGCAACCTGCTGGGCGGCAGGGTCATGCATCTGGTCGACCTGGCGGCCGCCATGGCCGCCATGCGCCACGCCCGCAAGCCGGTGGTGACGGCTTCCGTCGATAGTCTGCATTTCCTGCATCCGGTGCATATTTCCGAGTTGGTGATTCTGCGCTCGTCGGTCAACCGCGTGTTCCGGACCTCGATGGAGGTGGGTGTCACGGTGGAGACGGAGAACCTGATGACCGGCCAGAGACTGCACACCTGCTCCGCGTACCTGACGTTTGTGGCTTTGGGTGAAGACCGGCGGGCAACGGCCATTCCGCCGGTAATTCCGGAAACCGAGGCGGAAAAGCGGCGCTACCGCGAGGCCGGCGAGCGAAGGGAGTACCGTCTGGCGCTGCGAAACCGTTTGAAAACGTGAGGGGCGCCTGCCCGGAGCGGACTCAAGCCTCTTTGTACATGTACTTGATACAGGGTTTGTAGAGCAGCAGGTTCGGCCCTTCGGCGCGATTCACCTTCAGGCAGCACTTGTCATACCACTCGATGGTGCCGTGGAGCGTTTCTCCGTCGCGGAGCACGAAAACCATCGGTGTCTTGGCCTGCATTTGCTTGACGTAGTAGAAGTTCTCAGCGTTGGTCTGGTCCGGCGGAACGGGCTTTTTCTGTAGTAAGGCCCTGCGCGGAGGCGCGATCTGCTCTTTAATTTCGTTCAGAGACGGACGTATGAGTTTGCGATTGACAGCTTCCACGGGATGCCATCCTTTTTGAAGAGAATTATGATTGACCGTCGCTACTCAAGCAGGGCGGCTTTAGTTGGATCAAAATGTCCGACTTGAACCCATAAATAACACAAAGGCTGCGCCACCGCAACGTTAGCGCACCGGCACTCGGGGGCGCTCACCAGGCTCAGCCGCATTTCCGGCAAGCGCAGACAGTCTTGCCGGGCTTGCCTGGGCGACGACAGCCACACGCTTCCAGCCCTGCGCCCGGTTGAAGAACCGGCGAAGAAACAGCGAAAATGACTCCCCGCCGCGACCGCGTCCGCGTCACCTTTGGTGGCCCGCGGGGCCTTGGGGCACTCCTTGTATGGGGTGCCCTGTGCCCTTTCGATGAGCGCCAGTGACCCAGTCCGACCGGCGAAGATGCCGGAAGCAATCGATCGGCTACAGCGACCGGGCCGCGACGATAGAAAGGCCTCGGACGGAAGTTTCCCAGTCCTGCTATTCTGGAAATCGGCGGAAACCGAGGGGTATTCGATGACCGTGAAGTTGGAATTGACACCCGATGTCCGGGCTGGGCTGCTGGCCCAGGCGCAAGATAACGGCGTGTCGCTGGAAGCCTACGCCGAGCTCGTACTGCGGGAACGCAGCGGCGCGGTTTCCCGGCCGCCGTTGACACGATCGCAGATTGCCGGACAGCGGATTCGCGAACTGCGCCAGGGCGTGACACTCGGCGGCATTTCGATCAGGGACCTGATTGAAGAAGGCCGTGAGTGAAGGACTTCGTCCTGGACGCGTCGTTAGCTCTGCGTTGGTGCTTTCAGGACGAGGCGACTGAGGCAACCGAATCCCTGCTGACACTGCTGCAGAACCAAGAGGCGCTGGCCTGGGTTCCAGGCATCTGGCAGCATGAAGTGCTGAACGGGCTTGGCAAGGGCATTACTCGTGGCCGTGTGGACCGGCAGAGGGCGTTCTTGTTGTGGCAGGAGATTCGGGAACTGCCCTTGCGCATCGTGGAGATTCCCATCGATCGAAAGCTTCTAGAGTTGGCATTGGAGCACAACCTCGCGGTCTACCACGCATGCTATCTGAGCCTGGGGATGACGCATCGCCTGGCGATTGCAACCCTCGACGGGAAGCTTCAACTGGCCACCAAAAAGGCCGGCCTTGATATCATCGCTCCGTAGCACGTCAACGCAGCAAGCTCTCCGCGAAACCCCGCTCCTCATCCACCCGCTGGCGCTTCAGCCGAAAGCCGGCGGCTCGCGCCAGTCCGTCGATCCGGGCGGCGCGGAACTTGTCGCGCACTTCGGTCAGGATAGTCTCCCCTACCGCGAAGTTCGACGGCATCCCCGCCTTGCCGATGCGCACCGTCTGCCGCGCGCGCGACCGCGGGTGCATCTCGATGCCCTACGCTTCCCGATGGTAGCGCGCTTCGTGATGGAAATGGCGTAGCTTGAACTCCGCATCCGGTTCGCGGGTGACACGCACCGGCGGATTGAGATTGAAGGCCGCCGTCACCCCCCGGCACCGTCATACGCTGCCGGCAGACGATCCGGAGGCTTCACGAGATCGCTGCCCGGCAACCGGCCGCCGCCAGACTTCATCCTGCCGCGCGGGGATCGAAGTTTCCTACGGTGCTGCTCGGAATGAGCACCAGCAGCTTCTCGTCTCCTGGATCTCTCCCGCCTTGTCCGCAGCCATATAGTCTCACACAACGCGGCCGCCATGGACCCCGCACTGCACGGCCGTATCCACCAAGTATGCGGCGCTCACGGCTCACGCAGCATCGCCACGGGATCGACCTTCGTCGCGCGCCGCGCCGGAAGATAACTCGCCAGCAGCGCGACTGCGCCGAGGAACAGCGCCGAGCCCCCAATCGCCACCGGATCGTCCGGACTCACGCCCACCAGCAGCCCCGCCGCCATGCGCATCGCCGCCGTCGCCAGCACCGCCCCAACCGCAATTCCCGCCACAGTCAGCGCCATGCCCCTGCGCAGCACCAGGAGAACCACATCGGACGGCTCGGCGCCCAGCGCCAGGCGGATGCCAAACTCGTGCCGGCGCTGGCTCACCGCGTACGCCAGCACGCTGTACATGCCCAGCGCCGCCAGCAGCAGCGACACCATACCGAGCACGCTCAGCAGCGCCGCCGCCACCTTCTGCGCATACAGCGAACCGGCCACCATCTCTTCGAACTCCACCACCTCCGCGATGCCGGCGTTCGGGTCGATCGCCACCGCCTCGCGGCGGACCGCGCCGAAGAACCCGCGCGCCGGCCCCACCGTCCGGATGAAGAAAGCAGTCCAGAACTCGCTGCCGTGCCGCTGGCGGTACGGCAGATAAATATAGGGGGTGGGCGGCTCCGTCAGCCGGTAATATTTGCTGTCCTTCACCAGACCGGCCACCCTCGACCACGCGCCGTCCACCATCACCCGGCGCCCCACCGGGCTGTGGCCTCCGAAGTAGCGCTGCGCGAAAGTCTGATTGACGATCGCCACCGGCGCGCGATCGCGGTCGTCCCGTTCTGTGAAGTCGCGTCCTTCCAGCAGCGGAATCCGCAGGGTGCCGAAAAAGCCCGGCGCCACCGTGGCGCTCGACACGCTCATTTCCTCGCTCGGGCCGGGAACGTATCCTTCCACCTGCATGCCCGACCGCTGTCCGCTCCCGATGGCCAGCGGCACCGAGTTCCCGAAGCTCACCGCGGCAATCCCGGGCAGCGCCCCGATCCGGTCGCGCAGACGGTAACAGAACTGCGCCCTCTGCTCCGGGTTCTGGCAGAACGTGTCGAGGTGGTATTGCGCGAACAGTACGTGGCTCGCGGCGAAGCCCGGATAAATGGTCCGCGCGTTTTGAAAGCTCCGCGCGAACAGCGCGGTGCCCACCAGCGCCACCAGCGCCAGCGCCACCTCCGAAACCACCAGCAGCCCGCGCGTCCGGTTCTGGCCGGCGCCGGGCGTCCCGCTCCTCCCGCCTTCCTTCAGAGCCTCCATCAAATCGCTTCTCACCGAGTGCACGGCGGGCGCCAGACCGGTCAGCAGAGAACCCGCGCAACACAGCAGCACGGTAAACCCGAGCATGTCCGCGTTCAGGCTGAAATCGAAGTCCACCGGAAACCCGAACGGCGGCAGCATCCAGAGGAGCGAGCGTCCCAGCCAAGCCGCCAGCGGAATGCCCGCCAGCGCCCCCATCGCCGCCAGCAACAGGCTCTCGGTAAGAAGCTGCCGCGCCAGACGCCAACGGCTCGCGCCCAGGGCCATCCGCACGCTCAGCTCTCTCCGCCGTGCGGTGGCGCGGGCAAACTGCAGGTTGGCTACGTTCGCGCCCACAATCAGGAACACGACGAAGCAGACGGCCATCAGAATCCGCAGCGGCGCCAGCAGCACCGACTGCATGCCGATGTGCGCCTTCCACACCGGCATCAGGCTCGCGCGGAAACCGCCGCTGGTGCGCGGCGATGCCTCCGCCAGACGCCGCGCACACGCTTCCACTTCCGCGTTCGCCTGCTCGAGCGCCACGCCGGGCTTCAGCCGCGCGGTCACCCACATCTGCCGCACGCTCCGGTCTTCCAGCAGCCACCCGCCCTGGCCGTTCAGCAGCGGCGCCATGCTCATGGGGATCCAGATCTCCATCCGCATGCCGGGCATCGTGCCGCGGAACTCCTCCGGCGCGATGCCGGCCACGGTCAGTTGGTAACGGTTCACGCGGATGGTCCTGCCCACCACGCCCGGGTCGCCCTGGAACAGGCTCCGCCAGAGCCGGTAGCCGATCACCGCCGCCGGAAACGCGCCCGGACTGTCGCCATATTCCGACGGCAGAAACGCGCGCCCGCCTATGGGCTTCACGCCCAGCACCGCAAAATAGTTGCCGGAGACGTATTCGCCGTAAATCCGGCGCGGGTTGTCGGACGGGCCCACGTTGAACGCGTTGAGCAGCGAGGCGGCCAGGCCGGAAAAGGACTTTACGCTGTCGCGATAATCGCGGTAATCGCGGTAGGAAGTGTTGGAGTATTCGCCGCTCGGCGACACGGTTTCGAGCGCCACCAGCCGTCCGCCCCCGGCCACGCCGGGGAAGGGGCGCACCAGCAGAGTGTCGATCCAGCCGAATACCGTGGCGTTCGCCGCTATGCCCAGAGCCAGCGTAAGCACGGCCACCGCCGTGAACCCTGGACTGCCCCGAAGAACGCGGATGGCATAGCACAGATCCTCGTAAAGGCTGCGCATGATGTTCTTATTTCATTGTGCATCCGGAATGCCATGCCTAAGTTGCGGATTCTCCGGCCGGCCAGGCCGCGCGGGCGTTCAATTTCGGTCCTCCGTGTCCGTTATTGGGACGCCGCGAAGCCCGTGCCACCGATCTATGGGCTGGTCTGGCCCATGCCCGGCAGAACGGCAAGCATTTGGGCCGGCCGGCAACGGCCACGCCGTATGCCGCTGAGAGGGGATGAGGGGGCGGGACTCTCAGGCAGAATGCGTTAAGCTCCCAATTGAGACGCGATCAAGGATGCAAAAAGGCGACCGGTTTGAAAAGCGGGCTGCAAGAACAGGCGGCGCACAGCGCGATCCGGAAGGAGAACCGGGAAATGTTCGCCTTTACATTGGGATCGATCTGGGCGGCAAGAACCGCGGCCTTTGCGTGCGTGCCGAACAGCGAGGGAGGGCTCAGCGAGGCGTTTCGCCTGAAGATGAAGGGGGGGGCTTTCCAGGAATATTTTCCGGGCATCCCCCGTTTAGCTGGCCCGTTTCCTTTACATCTCTTGAGGGAGCGGATGGAACCCGTGTCTACGCCCCTCGGGCTAGCGCCCGAACCAACCTTTGAGGCGCTTCTTGATACGCTGGGAAAAACTCTCCGGTGGCGCCTGGACGGCGGCCGGTGCGACCGTGGGCGGCGCGGCCGGGAGGTTGCCGAATTCCACCGGCGCGGGCGTCTCACAGGGCTGTTCCCCGGCAAAACGAACCACCGTATTCAGCACCGCATATTGCCGCCGGTAGCGCTGTCCGTCCTTCTTCTCCACGCATACCGAGAATCCCGCGTACTCCTCCCCGGCAGGCGCGTTTTTCCCCTTGCCGCCGGAGAAGCGAACCGGCTGAATCTCTACCGGAGAGTATCCAATCACGTTGCGCTCGATATACTCCGTTTCGTAGCGGTGGCGCCGTCCGCTCCAGACGAAGACGCGGAAGCTGTCGAAATCCCACGGGCGCGTGCCATCGCCCACCGTGGTCCAAAGCCAGGTCTCCTTTTGCTGGTCGCCATCCCGGACGCTCCCCAGCGAAAAATAGGACACGATGCGATGGCCTTCCGCATACTGCGCCACTTCATCGGGAATGGCCATCCTGAGCCGGCGGGTCAGCACCCAGCCGGACTGCCCATCGGTGCCCCGCACCAGGCTCCAATCGTCGGTTGCCGCGGGCGGCGCCGGATTCCGGGGCTCCGCCGGCTCTTCGTCGGGCGCGTCGCTCTTCGAAAGATCCAGCCAGTTGGCGGGCGGGGCGGGCGGCGCAGGCATTGGCGGAGGAGGATACTGCGGCGTCTTGGAAGGTTTCTTGGCGGCCTTGCTCTTCTTCGCCGGTACCGGCACCAGAGGTTTGCGCGGCAGATCTGTGCGGGCCCGCGTGATGTGGGTCAGCACGTCCACTTTTTCGTTTTCTTTGATGATGAGAAAGCTGGGCGATTTTGCCGCGGGCTGCATGTGCACCCGAAGATCGGCGTCGGTGGTCGCCCGCCCCTGCGACGGCATGGCGGCGGCCCGCTTGGCGAGCGCTTTCAACTCCGCCATGTCCTCGGCAGCCAGCAACTGCCGCTGGTCGGTCCAGCCCTCGACGCCGTTGGGCGCCCGCACTTTCAGAAACGAGCGGCGTTGCTGCAGAATCTCCAGCCGGTCGCCGTGTTTTACGGTGACCGTGGTCGAGGACTGTGTGGGGATGTCGCTGCGCAGGTTGAGCGTGGCCGGTCCGACATATGCCTCCCCCACCGCGGGAGCGCGCGGAGGACGGCCGTGGCAGCTTGCCAGCAGCAGAGCCACCGCCACTGCACTCGCTTTCGTTAGGGAACCGGGGCGCACACTTGCCTACCATTTTAGCAGCCGGTCGCGGACCCCTCACCTTAAAATCTCCGGCTTGATTTCTCACGCCTGGCCGGCCAAGCCTCACGCCGAGCCGCGACCGTCAGGACGCGGAGGGCCACTCCTGGCGTACAGGCCCCTCCGCTCCTTCCCAGTCGGCGGCTCGGTGTGAGGGAGATCTCGGCTGCCGGGTCAAGATTGCGATGTCCGGCGGTTCTTCCCGGTGGTCCCGGCACCTGATCGGAGCGGAGGGCCACTCCGGCGTACAGGCCCCTCCGCTTCTTCCCAGTCGCGGCTCGGTGTGAGGGAGATCTTGGCTGCCGGTCGAGACTGCGATGTCCGGCGCTTCTTCCCGGCGGTCGCGATCCTGTGGATTCTGCACCGTCCGCGCAGTCCCTTCGAGTACCCGATGGCGGGCACTGCTGCGGTCGCTGTCTGGCTACTGCCCGTATTGTTCGAAGAAGTGGGCGATCGTCATGATGCCCAGGTAGTAGTTCTCGATCTTGTATTTTTCGTTGGGTGAGTGCAACCCGTCATCCGGCAAGCCGAATCCCATGAGGATGGTCGGAATCCCCAGGTGAGTGGCGAAATCGCCCACAATCGGGATAGAGCCTCCCGACCGGGTGAATACCGTCGGACGCTGGAAGATGTCCCCAAACGCGCGGGCCGCCACCTGGATGGCGGGGTGGCCGGGATCGACCACCAGCCCCGGTCCCGCGCTGAGCAGGCGCACTTCCGTGCGGATGCCCGCGGGCGTGTTCCCGCTCACCCAATCGCGAAACGAAGCCACCACCCGGTCGGGATCCTGCCGCGGCACCAGCCGGATACTCACTTTGGCGGTAGCTTTGGCGGGGATCACAGTCTTCGCGCCAGCCGCCGTAAATCCCCCGGCGATGCCGTGGACTTCAAATGTGGGCCGCGACCAGACCCGCTCCAGCACGGTACGGTCCGGCTCCCCGGTCAGCCGAGTGGAACCCACCTCTTTCGCTAGAAACTCGGCTTCCTCGAACGGCAGGCCCTTCCAGCTTTCCAGTTCGGCCGCGGCCGGTTCCTCCACGTCGTCGTAAATGCCCGGGATTTGGATGACCCCGTCGGCGTTCTTGGCCTTGGCCAGCAGTTCGATCAATCCGTAGACCGCATTCGGGGCCGCGCCGCCGTAGAGGCCGGAATGCAGGTCGCGCATCGGCCCCGAGGCCTCCACTTCCAGGTAGACCAGCCCGCGCAAACCGATGCACAAGGTCGGGATCCCCTCGGCATACAGGGCCGTATCGGAGACCAGCGCCACGTCGGCTTTGAGTTTCTCCGGCTGTTCGGCCACATACCGCGCAATCGACGCGCCGCCGACTTCTTCCTCGCCTTCCACCAGAAACTTCACGTTGAGGGGCAGCGTGCCGTTGACCGCGCGCAGGGCTTCCACGGCCTTGATGTGCATGTACATCTGCCCCTTGTCATCGGCCGTGCCGCGGCCGTAGAGGTTGCCGTCGCGCTCGGTAGGCTCGAAGGGCGGGGTGTGCCATAACTCCAGCGGATCGGCGGGCTGGACATCGTAGTGGCCGTAGCACAGCACCGTGGGTTTGCCGGGCGCATGCATCCAATCGGCGTAGACCAGCGGATGCTTGCCGGTAGGTATGATCTCGACATTCTCCATCCCGGCGCTGCGCAGGCTGTCAGCGACGAACGCCGCGGCACGGTCGATATCGGCGCGATTCTCGGGCAGTGTGCTGATGCTGGGGATGCGGAGGAATTCTTTGAGCTCGACTAAAAAGCGGCTCTGGTTCTCTCTTACGAAGGCGTCGGTAGCGGTGGACATGGTTCTCCCGTCGGAGAGACCATTATACGGCGGCGGGTCGCACTCCGCTCCTTGACAGTCGCGGCTCAGTGAAGAAGCCCCGCATCGAGCCGCGACTGTTAAAGAGCGAGTGCCGAAATACGTGGCGCGCCCCTACCCAGCCATCGCCAGATACTCGGCACGCGAGCAGGCGTTATACAAGATACGCCGGACCTCCGGCTCGTAAAACGGCTGCGCCAGCAGATCGTAGGCTCCCAGGTTTAATGCTTCCGCCCAGAAGCGGGCGTCCGCATGCGGGTCGGTAACAATCACTTCCAGTTCCTGTGAGGACTGGCGGGCCAGATGGAGCGCATCCAGCCATTTTCCGTCGGGTAAAAGAGCTTCCGTCAGAATGACGCCGTAGTCGTCCTGTTGAAGCTTAGCGCGCGCCTGCTGCAAGGTTTCCACGTGGTCCACCGTAAGAGGCAGGGATTGCAACATGCGCGAGAGGCGGCGGGCATCATCCGGATGCCCGGAAACGAACAAGATCCGGGATCTCATTTCTGCACGCTCCTTTTTTGCTGAAGCTTTTTTAATTTTACCTCCGGAATGAGACGGCCGGATGACAATTCGGTGTTATTTGGTACACTCGTTCGCGAATGCCGGGACGGGTGTCGCGATGCCGGAATGGGCAGGCGGGCTCCGGCGCTCGCGCGGCGTCCGATTGCCCTTACCACGCCGCGTCTGCTAACTTTGATTTCAACATGCGCATCCTGCAGCCGGTCATTTGGGCTAAGGGCACGTTCCTCAGCCCGCAACATTTGCAGGTCCAGGACCGCTTCGTCGAAAGCGTCCTGCAGTTCCGCATGGAGGCCCTGCAATTCCGCCCCTGGGGATTCAGCCGCTTGCGCATTAATCAGGAAGCGCTGGCCTCCGGCGTGTTCGCCATCCATGAAGCCGAGGGCCTGTTCCCCGACGGCCTCCCCTTCGACATTCCCGGCTCCGACCCCGCGCCGGCGGTGAAGCCGCTGGGGCCCTACTTCGACCCGGGGCAAACCTCCATCGACGTATCGCTGGCGATCCCCGATTTTCGCGTGAGCGGCGTCAACCTCTCGATGCGCGAGCGCGGCATGGACACCCGCTACCTCTCGGAAGTCTCCTCGTTCCGCGACGAGAATTCGGGCGCTTCGGAGAAGCCCGTACAGTTGGCCCGCAAGAACTTCCGCCTGCTGGTGGAAGGCGAACCGAAGGGCGGCTGCGTCACCCTTCCGGTGGCCCGAGTGCTGCGCATTTCCGGCGACAGCTACCAGCTCGATCCCAAATTCGCTCCGCCGCTGCTCGATTTTGCCGCCAACGATTTCATCCTCGCCATCGCGCGCAGGCTGATGGAGATTCTCTCGGCGAAGAGCGGCTCGCTGGCGGGCATGCGGCGGCAGAAGAACCAGAGCCTGGCGGAATTCACCACCGCCGATATCGCCAATTTCTGGCTGCTCTACACCATCAATCTGCACTTTCCGCACCTGCGGCACCTGTTTGAAACCAAGCACGGGCATCCCGAGGAATTGTTCCGGCTGATGCTCTCGCTGGCCTCCACGTTGACGACTTTTTCGCTGCGCCTGCAGCCGCGCGATTTGCCGGTTTACGATCACGAGAGTCTTGGCCCCTGCTTCGCCGAACTCGACGAAAAACTGCGCGACCTGCTGGAAACCGTGATCCCGAGCAACTTCGTCTCGCTGCCGCTGAAGCTGATCCGGCCTTCGATTTACGCCGCCTCGATTTTCGAAGACCGCTTCCTCGACAACACCCGGCTGTACCTGGCCATCCAGGCCGATATGGATGAGGGCGAACTGATTCAGAAGGCGCCGCAATTGATCAAGATCTGTTCCGCCAGCCATATCGAGCACCTGATCCGGCAGGCGCTGCCGGGGGTGCAACTGACGCACGTGATGTCGCCGCCCACCACCATTCCCATCAAGCTGAATCACCAGTATTTCAGCCTGAATCAATCGGGCGTGGCGTGGGAAGCGATCGGCCGCGCGCGCAATATCGCGGCGTATGTGCCGGGAGATTTTCAGAATCCGCAAGCCGAAATCATCGTCCTGCTGCCGCAGGAAGGCGCATCGCTTCCGTAGCGAATCGCCAGGCTGGCACTCCCCACATTGAGTGTCGGGGACCTCACCCCTGAGTATCGGTCCAATTCAGGCGACCCCCTTCGACTCTCTCGGCTGGGTGTCAGCGATCGCCACACGACCACAATGGCATCATCTTTATGGGGAAACCAATTGTTGTCAGCGCCGGCAGATAACAAACAGAAGAGCCTGCAACCGCGCGCGGGAAAGCACGCCACGTGCCAGTTCCCGCGTGGAGTCCGGACGCCCCAAAAGCCGACTCATGGCGTCCAGCGGCGTCCATGAGGCCTCGTGCTAAGTCTTCTGTTTCTGGTGGAAACGCCCGTAAGTGATTGATATTTCTTAAATGGCATGGAAGAGGTCGTGAGTTCGAATCTCACCAGGTCCACCAATGCCTCAATCACTTACGGGTGATCCCAGTAAGAAAGCAAGGCTCAGCAACCCGGAAGAAGCCTACTCAGACCGTTTCCAGATCGGCGTGAAGGCGGCGATGCGCGGCTGAATCTCATCTTCCAAACCCAGCTTGAAGTACTCATTTTGCAACGTCAGGTGTCGGAGCACGAGGTTGTGGGCCAGCATTATCGCCTGCCCGGCTTCTTTTTCCGGAATCTCCTGATAGGAGGTTGCACCGTCCTCGTTGCGCCGGAACCGCGCGCCCAAACCGAAGCCGGTGGCGTGCGAGTGAAACGTGGGCCTTAGGTAGGACGCACCGTAGAGCGCCGACAGGTTGATGTCGGTTTGCTTCGCCATGCTGGCCAGATCAACGCGCGTCCAAGCTTCCTGAGTCTTGGGTTGGCCGCACGTCTTGCAGATGGACCCGGCGCGTTTGGCCTTGACACGCCTGTACTCTGTTTCAAGGGCGTCCGTCTTCTCCTTGGGAACGCTGTCCTTGAGATCGGGCATCACCTCAAGGGCCTGCTGCCATAGCTTCCACTTCTTGATCTCATCGTCTTCAACGAAGGGCCGCGCCTCTGATGGGTTCTTGGCGATGTAGGCAGCAGTCACCAGCCGCTCATACATCCCGCGAAGAATCTTGTATGCTCCAATGCCGTATCCATTGCCGCTGAGCACCAGCAGCTCGCCAAAGTCATCCGCAATGATCCGGCCCAAGCCGAAGACCACGCGGTCTGCCATCACCTTATCCTCGAATGCGATGACAGCCGGGTCGTCTTCGGGAAGTTGCAGCAGGCGGTCTACTTCCTCTTGTGGTGGTACCACAAGAGTTCGCAGGCTAACTTTCTTGAGCAACGCGTACAGTGCGGGATGTTCCAACAGGAACACCTTGTGGGTTTGGATGAAGCGCTGCTGCGAGGGACCATCACCAATACCTACCGGCAGTTCAACCGGACGGTTTCCGTTCCCGGTGATCTGGCTGAACGCCAGCTTAACTTGCTGATACGTCGATGAGCGAAGCCAGGAAGAAATGGGGATTGGATCGCCATAAATGCATTCCCGTACCGCAGCCTCAGCAGCTTGGGCATCGCGCTCGTGCCTCAGCCTAGCTGCGACAAGCGGGTGCTCCCTGAGCCTCTTTTCGAGTTCCGTTCGATCAGGGTCAGACATGGTCAATTGCCTCATCTTGATCTTTACACACACAACCACACACACACAAGAATTATTTTCAACCAGGCGGCTACGGCCGCGAATCGATTAATCTAAGAGAAGGGTGATGTGCCCCGACCCTGAAAAAGAGAGCGCGTTGACGCCGGACTTTCGGCTGCAATACAATCGTCGTCAACACTAGAACATATTTCGTGGAAAATGCTTTGAAAAGGCAGACTACGGTGCCACCCCGTCCAGAGTATCTGCCGGATTTCGACAACCCACCAGTTGTCGAAACCGTTTTGTCTGTGC
>Ga0182018_10002197_pt1 | contig 20160 bp, 17 predicted proteins | sample 812P2MmetaG_FD_120490 | JGI IMG/M metagenome (GOLD analysis project Ga0182018, IMG submission 120490) | Permafrost microbial communities from Stordalen Mire, Sweden - 812P2M metaG | ecosystem: Environmental > Terrestrial > Soil > Wetlands > Permafrost | place: Sweden: Stordalen | collected...
ACCGCGGCGAAACAGGGATCCAGGCCTACGCACGACCCGCCGCTAGGCGGCGTCCTTCAAAGGTCGTGCGCGCGGGTAAGTCGGAGGGCCTGGAGGGCGGGTGCCATCTCTGCCCTGATTCATCGGCGGGAGCCGCGGAAAGTCAAGAAACAGGAGGTCGCCGCAGGGTAACCTTGGCCTGGCAACCAGCGTCTTGCAGAATATGTCCGATGATGCCTCGATCCTAACATGCCTGAAGACCAGCCGTTTGATCTGGCCGGCTGCCTTGATCGCGTCCGAAAACGAGATCAGGACGCGGCACGGGACCTCGTCGAGCACCTTCACCCCCTCGTCATCCGCATCGCCCGCGCCCATCTGCCCCGCAGGGTCGCGGAGGAAGACCTTGCCCAGGAGATATTTCTGAAAATGTTCACCCGAATCGACCAATACCAGGGAAACGTTCCGTTCACCCACTGGGTGTCCCGCATCGCCGTGACGACCTGCATCGACCAGCTGCGCGCCCAGAAGCGGCGGCCCGAGCTCCGTTGGGCGGACCTTTCCGAGCGCGAGACTCAGGTTCTGGACTCGGCGGTCTCGAACGAGAACGATGTCGCCCCGGACGACGCCCTCGAGGCCCGGGAGCTCGTCCACAAGCTCCTCGACCGGCTCAGTCCCCAGGACCGGCTCGTGATCCAGTACCTGGACCTCGACCAGAAGACCATCGCCGAAATCAGCGCCCTCACCGGCTGGAACCAGACCCTGGTCAAGGTGCGCGCCTTCCGCGCAAGACGGAAGTTGCAACGGTTTTACCGTGAACTTACGGAGAGTGAGAGATTATGAGCACATTTGACAGGACATGGCGGAAGCTAGCCGCCGCCGCGCGGCGGACGCCGCCCGCCGGGGATGAGTCGGCGCCCTACGGGTTTTCGACCCGCGTCGCCGCGCTGGCGTTCGCCGCGCAGCCGCCGTCGCCTTCCGCGTTCGCGAGGCTTTCCCTGCGCGCGGCGGTCGTCGCCTGCCTGCTTGCGATCGTGGCCGTCGCCGTCAACTTCTCGGCGATCACCGGCGCTTTCGACGACGACTCGGCGGTTGCCGCCAATGACGATCCGATCGCGGAGGTCATCAACCAGGGCTCCTGACCCGTGGCTAAAACCTGGCAGGTCATACTGGCCACCGTCGCCATCTTCCTCGCGGGCCTCGTGACCGGCGGGGCCACGGCGCTTGGCATCGTCCGATGGGTCGTCCGCCACCCCAGGGTTAACCCGGCACAGCTGATGCCGCCCGGCCCGCGCCCTGGAAACATGCCCCAGCAGCTCAACGTCCAGCTCATGCGCAGCTTCGTGAAGCAGCTCGACCTCACGCTTGCGCAGCGCGCCCGGATTGTCCCCATCGTCAGGCGCGCCGTGGGCCAGCTGACCCGCGACCGGCGCGAGATCCAGCTCACCTCCGCGCTCGCGATCGAGAAGATGCAGGACGAGATCTCGGACGTTCTGACGCCCGAGCAGCGCGCAAAGTTCGAGGAGCTCATCAGCCAGCAGAGGGCCCGGATCCAGCAGATGAAGCAGAACGCCCTGGCGGCTCAGCCGCCTCCCGCGAAATAGGTGTTGCGCGCCCCGCCGGGAGGGGCATGTTCCGCGTCGGCCAGGCGCCATGCATGGGCAGGCGCGCGAACCCCGCCAGGGCCGGAAGGCAGCAACGGTACCGACGTTCTACCAGTGCCGTGGAGTGCCTGGCCACTTCATCTTTCCTCCGATACCACCCTTGTCCGAATCTGGCTATCAGGTCATCGCGCGCAAATGGCGGCCACAGACGTTCGGCGACGTCGTCGGCCAGGACCATGTGGTGCGAACACTCAGGAACGCGATCGCGCGCGGCCGGATCGCGCACGCCTACCTGCTCGTCGGCCCCCGGGGGACGGGCAAGACGTCGATCGCCCGGATCTTCGCGAAGGCGCTCAACTGCACCGGCGGCCCGAACGCCGATTTTGACCCGGCTGACCCCGCGGTCGTCGCGATCGCCGAGGGCAGCCACTTGGACGTGATCGAGATCGACGGGGCCTCCAACAACAGCGTGGAGCAGGTGCGCGACCTCCGGGAGACCTCCCGCTACGTGCCGGCGCAGGGAAAGTACAAGATCTACATCATCGACGAGGTGCACATGCTGTCGACGGCCGCCTTCAACGCGCTCCTCAAGACGCTGGAGGAGCCGCCGCCGCACGTGAAGTTCATGTTCGCGACCACCGAGGTGCAGAAGGTCCTTCCAACGATCCTCTCGCGCTGCCAGCGCTTCGACCTGAAGCCGATACCGGCCGACCTGATCTCGGGAAGGCTGAAGGCGATCGCCGCGGCCGAGAATGTCAAGGTGGACGCCGCCGCGCTCGCCTGCATCGCGCGGCTGGCCGACGGAGGAATGCGCGACGCCCAGTCGATCCTGGACCAGATGATCGCGTTTTGCGGCGGCGAGATTGCCGAGGCCGACGTGCTGGACGTCTACGGGCTCGTGGCCGAGGGCAAGGTCGCCGAGCTGGCCGCCGCGCTTGCCGCGGGCGACCACCGCCTGATCGTCTCCATCGTGGACGAGTGCGACTCGGCGGGCCGGGACCTTGTCCGGCTCCTGACCGACCTGCAGTCGCTGGTCCGGTCGGCCCTACTGGAATCGATCGCGTCGGGCGGGCGCAGCGGCCGGCTGGGGGGCGCCCCGATGACGACCGAGCAGCTGACCCGCCTTCTCGACGGCCTTCGCGAGGGCGAGGGAAGCGTCAAGCTTGGCCTTGCCGAGAAGATCAATTTCGAGGTCACGCTGCTCAAGGCCGTGGAGGCGAGCCGGGCGAGGGCGATCGACAGCCTCATAAAGGAGCTCGCCTCCCTCGCCGGCGAAGCCGGGGATGCCCCTTCCGGAGACGAAAAAAAAAAGGGCTGATTGATCGCCTGGAGGCGAGGCTGGCTGCGGGCGCCCCCGCATCCGACGGGGCAGCGGGCGGCGAGGGCGAATGGCCGGACGAGTCCGACGAATCCGCCTTCCTCTCGGAATCGGCTGCGCGCGGCGAGGCCCAGGTCCCCGTTCGCGACAGGAACGCGGCCCCGACCCTCGGCGTGAGGCTGCCGCCCCTGGCCGAGCTTGTGGAAAAGGTGCCCGCGGACGTGCGCGGGATCCTGGACGACCTGTTCCGCGCGAAGTTCCTCACCGTCCGGAGATACCCGGACGCGGCCGGCGGCGACCCGGCGCCATGAACAGCGGGTCCGCCCGGTCGCAGGCCGCCTTCGAGTGGGCCCGCGTCGCGCTCCTGGCGGCGAACCTGGCGTGGACGACGCTTTGCCTCGGCGGATACCTTCCCGCCGCCCGGGTGGGGATGGCCGCGATGACCGGGGCGCTGATCGCCGTCCACCTTGCCGATCCCGCGCGCGGGACGCGGGCCCACCCGGCCGGCTGGCTCTTTGTTCCCTTCCTGGCCTACGCCGCGGCGAACGTCGCGTGGGTGACCCCCACGCGCTGGCTGGGCTGGACCGACTGGCTCAACTGGGCCCAGGCGGCCGCGGTGTTCTGGGTCGTCCTGAACGGTGTGGTGACGCCGGCTTGCAGGCGCTTCCTGTGCGCCGTTCTCGTCGTCCTCGGGGTGCTGGCGGGTGCCCTGGCGTGCTACCAGCACTTCGTGAGACCGGACTGGATCATGCTGGGCCGCACGCAGGCGGCGCAGTTCATCGGCAGGTCGAGCGGGCCCTTCGGGATACCGAACAGCCTGGGGGTGTTCATGGCGCTTCTCATCCCGCCCGTGGGCGCCCTCGCGTTTGGGCCCGGGCGCCCGGCCGCGTTGCGTGCGGCGTGCGGCGTGGCCCTTTTCGCCCTGGCGGCCGGATTTGTCCTTGCGATAAGCCGGGGCGCATGGATCGCCCTCGCGGCGGCGTTTGCGCTCAAGCCGCTTCTCACGCCGGGTCGCAGCATCGGCCGCCGGCTCGCGGCCGGCGCGGGCGCGGCCGCGGCGGCCGTCCTTGTCGCCGCGGCGTTCTATCTCGCGTTTCCGGCGATGCGCGCCCGCGTCGACCAGCTCGTGAGGAACGCGGGAGAGCGCTCGCGCCCGGTCATGTGGCGCGGCGCCTGGAGGATATTCGAGGCGCACCCGGTCCGGGGCGGCGGTGCCGGGAGCTATGACGCCCTCTTCGAGGGGTACCGGCCCGAGGGCAACAAGGACCAGCCGATCTACGCCCACTGCGACTACCTGAACACGCTCTCGGACTACGGCGCCGCGGGATTCGTCCTCCTGTTCGGCGCCGCGGGAATCGTGGGATGGCGGTGCGCCCGCGCGCAGGGGCTTGCCGGCGCGGCCTTCACCGGGCTGCTCGCGTTCGCGCTTCACCTGCTCGTCGACTTCGATCTCAAGATTCCCGCGCTGGCCATGATTTTCGCGACGGTCGCGGCGCTCGTGACGCGCGAGGCGTGGCCGCGGGAAGAGCCGCAGGACACCGGCGCAGGAACCGCCCGGCGCGCAACCCGGGCCGCCTCGCTGTGCGCCGCGGCGTCAGTCCTCGGGTTCACGATCCTCTGGGTCATCCCGAGGTACCGGGCCGACGAGCTCCGGCGAAGCGCCAGCGAGAAAATCGACGGCATGGTCCGGTCGGGCGCCGACATGTCCGGCAAGCGCGGGGACCTGGAGGTCATCCGCGCGCAGCTCGACGCGGCGGTCGAGCTCGATCCCTCGGACGCGCAGGCTTGGTGCGACCGGGCGTTCGCCGATTCGCTCTGGGCCTTCGTCGACCCCCCGGGGTCCAGGGAGCTCGGGACCGAGGCGGCCTACGATGCCGGCCGCGCCCTGCGACTCTGCCAGGTCATCGCCGAATTCTGGATTCGCCGCGGCGTGGGACTCGACATGGAGGGCCGCTGGCTCAAGGCAGGCGACTGCTTCGTCCGCGCCCTGGAGCTCGCGCCAGCCCGGCCCGACTGCTGGTATTATCAGGCGTACCACCTAAGCCTGGTGCCGGCGGAAACCCGGCACGCGTTGGAGGCCGCCGACCACTGCTTGCGTCTTGACCCCGACTTCCGTCTTGCACAACCATTGCGTCAGCGGCTAGCCGCAAGGCTCCAGCAACCTCCCTAAACGCCACCTTCATGTTAAACAAGATATTGTGCGTCGCCGTCTTAGGGGCTGTCGCGGGTCTGGCTCCAGCCGGCGCGCAATCGCCGACTCCTCCGGCCGCGCAGCCCGCGGCGGCCGCCCCCGGAAGAATCAAGGGGCAAATCGTCGCGGCGCGGGTGCAGGGACATGTCACCGCCGTTTCCAAGGTCAATCCTGATGGGCGGTTGCTTCACGACGGTGACCAGGTCTCCGAGGATTCCACGGTGGTCACCGCAGGCGGCGCCAGCGTCATCCTTGTTTTTTCGAATGGAGCGACCCTGGACCTGGCCGGCGATTCACGGCTCAAGATCAATGAATTCGAGCAGGATCCGTTTTCCACCGACCTCAAGGCATCCGACATCAAGGAGGAGCCGGGCACGTCCGTGACCAAGCTGTACCTTACGAAGGGTGAATTGGTCGGGAGGGTCGCGCACCTGAACGTGGACAAGGGCTCGGAATTCACGGTCCGGGACCCCGTAGGGGCGGCCGGCATACGCGGCACCTTCTTCAAGCACGTTTTCATCCTCCTCAAGCACCACAAGGCGCACCTTTCCCTGGAGACGTATGAAGGCTTGATCCAGTTCACGGGCCTGGCCTCGGGTCCCATAGACATCGCCGCGGGCCACAAGTACGAGGCCGACCTCGATTATAATCCGAATGACCCGGACAACCCGGAGGATTGGCCGCCGCCAACGACGCTGATCCTTAACGGCTTGTTTATTTCCCCGGCTGAAGCGGCTGAATTCCAGCTCGAGCTGCAGAAGTTCTTCTCCGCCCTCGAGGGAATCGTTTTCCCGAGCGGGCAGCCGCTGCCGCCCCCGCCGCCGTCGCCTCGCCTTGATCAGCCCACCCCTGGCGCCGGCGGCCCGTAGGGCCGCGGCCCGCAATCTGCTTTCATTGCGGGCCGGCGCTGAATAGCGTTCGGGCCCGTGGCATCCCTGAAAAAGTCCGCGCTATTCCGGCTGCGCTGGCTGCTTCTTGCGTGCATCCCGCTCGCATGGTGCGTGATGGCGCACATGGGAGTGCTCACGTCCCTGGAAAACAACATGGTCGACTGGCGCTTCCGCTACCGGGGGCCGATCGAGGCGCCGGTGAAGGTCGTCTACGTGGATGTGGATTCGATATCGCTGGATTCGATCGGAAACATGCCGTGGAGCCGCGAATATTTTGCGACGGTGGCGAGGACCCTGATCGATCGCGCGGGCGTCAAGGCGATCGGGATGGACTTTGTGTTTTCCGACGCGGGCGTCGCGGAGTCGGTCGACCGGGCGAAATACATCGCGGGGAACCGCGCGCTGGGAGCCTTCCTGTGGAAGACCCCGTCGGTCGTGGTCGCCGCGTCCTTCACCGCGATGGATTACCACGATCTCAACGGGAAGAAGAAGATGCGGGAATTCCCGGACGTGAGCCGGCCCGACCTGCCCCCGCTGCACCAGATCGAGCCGCCGGAGCTTCCGTCGCTGAGCATCGCCCCGGGCAGGACGGTCAGCCCGCCCGGCGTCGGGCTCATCGACACGGTCAACGAGGGGACCCGGTGGGTCGCGCTCTATGCGCCGACCGCCTCGCGGACGTACTACGCGATGGCGGTCGAGCTCGCCCGGATCTACTACGGCATCGACCGGAGCGGGATGAAGGTCGAAGGCGACCAGCTTGACATGGTGCGCGCGGACGGGTCCCTCGCCGCGAGCATCCCGCTCACCCGCAAGCAGGTGCTCGAGATCAACTGGTTCTCGCCCTGGTTCAACGCGGCCTACAATCCCCGCGAGAGCTTCAGCGTGGTCTACGAGTATTCCCAGCTCCTGGGATCCGACAAGCCCGCGGAACGCAGGAGCGCCGAGGAATTCTTCGCCGATCCCCTCTTCAAGGACGCGGTCGTCCTGATCGGCCCCACCGACAGGCTCCTGCAGGATCTGGCGCCGACCCCGTTTGACGATGCGCCGGTGCCCCGGGTCGGCGTCCACGGGAATCTCCTGAAGACCATCGTGTCCGGCCGATACATCCGGCGCCTTCCCGAGGTCGGAGCCTACGCCCTGATCTTCGGCCTCTCCCTCCTCGTCTCCGCCTTCGCCGTAGCGGGAGGGGGGCGCACCGGCTTCATGAAGGCGATGGCCGTCCTCTCGGCGGCGGTCTACGTGGCCGTCGCCTTCCAGCTCTTCAAGGTGAGCCACGTCATCATCCCGGTTGTGGCGCCTCTGGGAGCGGCGTTCACGACCAGCTTTGCGAACCTCGTCTGGCAGATCGTGGAGGAGCAGAAGCAGAAGGGCCGGATCAAGGGCATGTTCAGGGCCTATCTGTCGCCGGCCCTGGTCGAGAGGATGGTGAGCTCCGGGGAGGAGCCCAAGCTCGGCGGGATCGAGGAGAACATCACCGCCTACTTCAGCGACATCCAGGCGTTCTCAAGCTTCTCGGAGAAGCTGTCGCCGTCGCGCCTGGTGGACCTGATGAACGAATACCTGACCGCCTGCACGGACATCGTGCAGGCGGAGGGGGGCACCCTCGACAAGTACATCGGCGACGCGGTGGTCGCCATGTACGGCGTGCCGCTTGCACTGCCGGACCACCCACTGCGGGCCTGCGTGGCCGCCCTCCGCGTCCACAGGCGCGTCGCGGAGCTGCGCGAGAAATGGACCCGCGAGGGCGACCAGTGGCCGGACATCGTCCACAAGCTCCAGACCCGCATCGGGCTCAACACCGGCTCGGCGGTCGTGGGCAACATGGGAAGCCACACGCGGTTCAACTACACGATGATGGGCGACACCGTGAACATCGCGGCCCGCATGGAGAGCGGCGCGAAGAGCTGGGGGGTCTACTCGATGTGCACGGAGGCGACGCGGTCCGAGTGCGAGAGGCTGGAGCCGGGCAGGGTGGTCTTCCGAAAGCTCGGGCGGATCGTCGTGAAGGGGCGCGCCCAGCCGCTCCCGATCCATGAGATGGCGTCGCTGGCGGAGCATGCCACCGACCCGCTGCGCGAATGCATCGCGATCTTCGAGCAGGGTCTCGAGAAGTACTATGGCCGCGACTGGGACGGGGCGATCGCGCTCTTCCGCCGCTCGGAGGCCCTGGAGGCGAACGGCGTGGGCCGGGCGCCGGGATCCGAGAGCAATCCGTCCCTCGTCTACATCAGGATCGCGGAGGACTACCGCTCGGGGCCCCCCCATGCGGATTGGGACGGCGTCTACCACATGAAGGAAAAGTAGGCCCGCGGGTCAGACCGTGATGCGCCCCTTGAGGTAGGGGGCCGCGCGGCCGGCCATCCTCACGCGATCCCCGTCGAGCTCGCACCAGAGCTCCCCGCCCCGCCTCGAGACCTGCCTCGCGTGGAGCTTTGCCTTCCCGAGCCGGTCGGCCCAATAGGGGACGAGCGTGCAGTGAGCCGAGCCGGTGACGGGATCCTCAGCGATCCCCGCATCGGGCGCGAAGAACCGCGAGACAAAATCGCAGTCCTTTCCCGGGGCGCTCACGATGATCCTTCCGGGGGTCGCGGGAGCGAGCGCCGCGTGATCGGGCGCGAGCCCGATGACCTCGTCCGCGGTCCCGTACACGCAGAGCCACATGCGCTCCGACTTCAGGACCTGGGCGGGCCTGGCGCCCAGGCCCCGCAGCAGCACATCGGTCGGTTCGGCCGGACCCGCGGGCCGTGCCGGAAAATCGAGCTCGATCAGCGGGTCGCGGGAGGAGACGGAGAGGGGTCCTGACCTTGTGTCGAAGACGACCGGCGACTCGAGCTGGCCGAGCTCGTTGAAGAGGACATGGGCGGTCGCAAGCGTCGCGTGACCGCAGAGATCCACCTCGACCGCGGGCGTGAACCAGCGAAGGTCGGCGCGCGCGGGGCCCGTCCGCACGAAATACGCGGTTTCGGAGAGCCCGTTCTCGTTGGCTATTCGCTGAAGAAGCGCGTCCTCGAGCCAGGAGCCGAGCGGGATCACCGCGGCCGGGTTGCCGCCGAAGGGCCGGTCCGTGAACGCATCGATCCAGTAGATGGGCAGGTTCATGCCGCCCGTTTCATTCAGTGGTTCCTCGTGTCCGGGGTCGCCGGCGCCGCCGGGGCGGAGTCGTGGGAGGGCGCCGGCGCGGATTCGTGGGAAGCCGGGGCCGACTCATGGGCCGGCGGCGGGACGGATTCGCGGGGCGCGGCGTCGCGGGCAGTCTCCGGATGGCCGGCTGGCGCCGCGGCTTCGGCAATGGCGGGCGACGGCGGGTTTCCGGGCGACGGGACGCTGCCCTGGGCCCGCGGCGTGGCTGCCGGGGAAAGGGCGACCTGCACGGATTCGTTTGCCCGAGATTCGCCGGGCGGGGGCGCATAGGCGGGTTGCAGCCTGGGCCGGTCCATCGGGGGCGCCGCCGTCCTGGGGAGCGGCACGGCCGCGCCCGTTGCGCCTTCCTGGACCCGGAGATCGCCGGTATGGGTGGGCGGCGGATTCGGCGCGCCCGCCATGGGACGCGGCAGGGGTATGGACTCTCCATGCCGGTCCCGGTTGGGCGGCGAAGATCCGGGATGGTGCCCCGAAGGGTGCCATGGCCGGGTGCCCGGCGGCCCGTGGCCTCCGCCGAAATGGGGGTAGCGCCATCCGCCGGGCCCGCGCCACGCGTCCCAGCCCCCGACCCAGATCGAGTTGCCGCCCCAGTCAAAGCAGTAGGAAAGCCAGAGGCCCACGGGGAGCGCGGCGCCATAGTCGATGAGCGGCCCGTCAAGGCCCGTGCCGGATTCGTCGGCGTAGACGGCGTCGGGATTATAGGCGGGCGCATAGATCGAATCCGGCTGCGCGGGAAGGATCTCGATGTTCTTGCCGACATTCATCACCCGCTGCTGGGGCGTGGATACAAGCGCGCCCGAGGCCACCGCGCGGGCCCTCAGGCGCTGGATGGACGCCATCACGTCCGGAGGCGACGAGAGAAACGCGTGGCCAAGCGCCTCCGTCCACTCGATGTTTTCCGCCATCCACGTGAGGATCGCGGGATAATGCGCGAGCGCACGAACGCTGGGATCCCAGGGCTGTCCGTCCAGCCGGGTGGGGTCGCCGTACTGGACCAGGTATGCCGAGGCCGCCGATATGTCCGCGGGCACGGTTGAAGCCGGCAGGATGATCGCGAGCAGCGGATCCGGATAAAGCGCGATGGGCCCCAGCAGCTGGTCGGTCGGGTTTGCGGGGGAGGATGGCGCCTGGGGGGGCGGGTTGTCCCCCGCAGCCCGACCATGCGGCGCGAAGGACAGGCAAACCACGGAAGCCGCGGCAAACAAGAGGGCCGGGGACGCCTTGCGGAGTGCCATGGGCAACGGTGTCGGGTCGCGCACGCACATGCAAGACGCGCGGCGGGCGAAAATAGTCCTTTCACCGGCAGTTCCGGCGCATACGATGGGTCCCTGACCCCCGATGGCTTCGTTTTCCCCCTCTGGCGAGCCGGCCGGCGTGCCGCCCTCCGAGCGGCTCGTGTCGCTCGACGCGCTGCGGGGCTTTGACATGATGTGGATCGCGGGCGCCGACTCCCTGGGAGGGGCGCTCGGGCATATCGACGGAGGCCCGGTGGCGCGGGTGCTGGCCCGTCAGCTCGACCACGTGCCATGGGCCGGCCTCCATTTCGAGGACCTGATTTTCCCCCTGTTCATTTTTCTCATGGGGGTCGCGATCCCGTTCTCGCTTTCCCGGACCGTGGAAGTCTCGGGGCGGCCTGCCGCCGTCGCCAGGATCTTCCGGAGGGCCGCCCTGCTTTTCCTGCTCGGCGTCTTCTACTATGGCGGCCTGTCCCACCCGATATCGGATGTCAGGTGGGCCGGCGTGCTCCAGCGGTTCGGTCTCTGCTACCTTGGCGCGGGGCTCCTGTTTCTCTACGTGAGGCCGCGCGGGCTCGTGGCGGTTTGCGCCGTGCTCCTTGTCGGATACTGGGCCCTTCTCAGGTTCGTTCCCGTCCCGGGCATCGGGGCCGGGCACTACGCCGAGGGGCAGAATCTCGCGAACTGGATAGACCGGAGGTACCTGCCGGGCCGCATGTGGGACGGCGACCACGATCCCGAGGGCTACCTGAGCACGTTTCCGGCCATCGCCTCCTGCCTGCTCGGCATTCTCTGCGGGCTGCGGCTTCGCGATGGGAGCATCGCCCCGAGACGCAGGGCGGCGACGCTCGCGGCCGCCGGCGCAGTCCTGCTCTGCCTGGGTCTCCTCTGGGGGATTCCCTTCCCCATCATAAAGAAGATATGGACGTCGTCGTTCGTTCTCGTCGCCGGGGGAATAAGCGCCCTCGCGATGGCCGCGTTCTATCTCGTGATCGACGTATGGAGGATCCGGGCCTGGGCCGCGCCCTTCGTCTGGGTGGGCGCCAACGCGATCACGATCTACCTGCTGTGCGATATCGTCGATTTCGGCGCGCTCGCACGCCGGTTCGTCGGCGGGAACATCACCTCGTGGCTCGACGGGATGCGGCCGGGCCTGAGCGGCCTGGCCGAGGCGGTCTTCAGCATCTTCCTCTGCTTCGCGGTCGCCCGCTTCCTCTACCGCCGAAGGATTTTCCTGCGGCTCTAGGGGAATCCGCCCGCTATCGCGCCGTTTCCCTGCCCAGGCGGCAGATCTCGGCGATCGCCGCGGCGAGGCTGGCCGCGCCCTGCCCAAGCCAGCGCTCGCCCTTTTCCGCCGTCGCGGCGGTGGCGTCTCCCATGATCCCCGACTTCGAGACGTCCTTGGACGCCCATGCCACCAGAGCGGGCGCGGCGACCGGGCGCACCTCGCCTGGATCCTCGATCCGGGCGGGGAATTCGCAGACGGCCCTCGAGGGATCCACGAGGCGTCCAGCTGCCGCCATGACCCAAGAGGTCTCGACCTCGCCCGCGTGGATCCCGAATGCCGCCTCCTGCGCCGGGATGTCGGAAACGGGCTTCGACTGGAGGACGCCCGCGCGGAGCCCGTAGAGGGCGCGGACCTCCCGCAGCGTGGGCACGAGGACGGGCATGTTTCCGCCGTGCGTATTGATGACCGCGAGCGAGCGGAATCCCCACGCGTCAACCTGGCGCGCGACGGCGAGGATCTGGGAGCGGAGCGTGTCCCTGGAAATCATCAGCGTGCCGGGGAAGCCGGTGTGCTCGTTGCTTTTCCCGATGGTGATCGGCGGCGCGACATAGCATGAGGCGCCGGCCGGGAGGCGCGCGAGCACGAGCGAGAGCCACACCTGGCCCATGAGGGCGTCGACGGCCACCGGCAAATGGGGCCCGTGCTGCTCGATCGCGCCGGTCGCGAGGATGACGGGAGCCCAGGACCGGTCGGGAAGGGCCCGGATGCGGCGCGGGGTCATGGCCGGCAGATAGCGGTCGCGATAGCTCGGGAACGTCATGCCGGGGTCAGCTTTGCGCTCAGGGGGGGCCGCTCGTGGATGTCGGAGATGAGCTTGGCGAGGCGACCTGCGACAGCCGCAAGGATGGCCGCGCCCTCGGTGCGGGCCTCCTCGATGGGAACCGGTGCGCCGGCGAGCGGAGCGACGGATTCGTCGCCCCAGGCGGCCGGAGCGTCGGGTGTTCCGGGAGTGGCGGCCTCGGGCTCGCTGCCGCAGAGCGCGGTCAGAAGGGTCTGGAGCCTGCGGCGGCTGCGGCTGCGAACGGGGTGAAAATCCAGGTCGAGGGCGCTCAGGTGGACATGGAACATGTGCAGGCCCCGCGACACGCGAAGGTCGCGCGCGGCGGCGCTGCAGAGCTCCTCGCTCCAGGGGCTTGAGTTGATGATGACGATCTTCCTGAAGCCGGCGGCCGCGACCGACACCGCCACCTCCGAGATCAGCGCGTGCGCCGTCGGCTGGTCGACGGGGAATGCGCAGCCCGGATCGGCGCCGAAGGCGAACCGCAGCGGGGGGGTGACAAGGGGCTTGCGGTCCCTCGGCACGAGGCGGCTGGCGTCCCGGATGGCGTGCATCAGCACCGTCTCCTCCGCGTCGAGGGGATGGCCGAGTCCCCAGTCCGCCATTCCTGCCAGGGGCAGGATGACCACCGTTCCCCCCCGGTCCGGCCACGCGTCGATGGCGGGCGAGGAGAACCAGGGCCAGAACGTGGCATCGTCGGCCACGCAGAGCGCCGGGCTGCTCGCGGAAGGAATGGCTGGAGCCGTCACGCGCTCATTTTATGGCCGTCGCCTCGATCTCCACGCAACATCCTTCACGGGCGAGCCCCTTCACCTCGAGCAGCGTGCTCACGGGCTTTGAATCCGCGAAGTAGCGGTTCCTGACCGCCGAGAATTTCTCAAAGTCAGCCATGTGGGTGAGGAAGGTCTGCACCTTCACGACGTCCCCAAATCCCATGCCGGCCGCCTCAAGTATGGAGCCGATGAGCCTGAACACGAACTCCGTCTGCGCCGTCGCGTCGAACGGGGCGACGACATTGCCCTCCCGGTCGATCGGAAGCTGGCCCGTGAGGTAGAGGGTGCTCGAGCCGTTGTGCTCCACCAGCAGGCCTGGGCTGTAGGCCCCCCGGGGGGCGGGGTGTTTCTCCGGATAGATGAGGGTCTTCTTCATTCGGTGGGCAGGGGAGTCGATTCTCTGGCCGGCCCATTATCCGGGAAACGGGCCCGTCTTCCACGAAATTCAGCTCCCGGAAAGAATGGGACATCAACCCGCCGCCCGCGGCTGCGGGCCCTCCATGGGCTCGATCCTTCCCAGCAGGAAGACAAACGCGAGGATGCCGATAACAAGGATCGCCGCGGCCGCGAGAAACGCATAGGTGAAGGAGTCCGTGTATTTCTTGATCAGGCCCGTCGCGATCGGCGCGGCGATTCCCATGAGATTCACCGCGAAATTCATGATGCCGCCTACCGCGCCGACGCCCCCCTTGGGGGCGATCAGCGACGGCAGCGACCAGCCCACGGGCGCCGCCGCGGCGAGGCCTCCCAGTGATAGGGAGAACCAGAAGGTCGCCCACACGGGATCGTTGGTCCAGGTCGCTCCGACCACCGCCAGGCCAAACAGCATTCCCGTGACAAGGACGGCCTTGCGAACCCTGGTTTCATCGGCCCCGCGGGCTATCAGCGCGTCGATCAGCCATCCCCCCACCGCCAGGTCCGTCAGGGTCGCGACGGCCCAGGGCGTCGCCGAGTAGCCTGCGGATCTCAGGACGCTCATGCCGCTCGTGCTGACAAGGTAGGCGGGCAGCCAAGTCAGGAAGAGGTAGAACGAATACCCGTACGCCCCGAAGCCTATCGCCAGGCCCCAGACCTTGGGCTGCCTGAGGAGATAGCCCATCATGTCGAGGGCGCCCGAGTCCGACCTGCCCTCGGGGACCGCGCCCCCGGAAAGGATGTACTCGTGCTCCCGCCGGCTCAGCCGGCGGTCCGCGCTCGGGTCCCGGTAGAGAAAATAGAACGCGACGAAATAGACGAGGCTGATCGCGGACGTGATGGCAAAGCCCCACCGCCAGCCGAACCGCACCACCGCGAACGCTATGATCGGTATGCCGGCCACATTTGAGAACTTCGCGGACGCATCGAAGATCGCCGTCGCCCTTGCCCGCTCGCCGCGGGGGAACCAGTGGCCCGTGGCCTTGGACACGGAGGGAAACGAGGGGGCCTCGGCCACGCCGAGCAGCAGCCGGGCGGCCACGATCCCCCAGTACCCGCCGGCGATCGCCGTGACGGCGGACGCGATCGTCCAGAGCAGCGAGCCCCAGCGTCCCACCCGGGTGACGCCCAGGCGGTCGACGACAAGGCCGATGGGGATCTGGAGGGCCGTGTAGGTCCAGGAATACGCGCTGAAGAGGAACCCCATTTCGGCCGGCCCGAGGCTGAACACCTTCTGCAGCTGCGGCGCGGCGATCGAAAGGTTTATCCTGTCCAGGAAACTGACAAGGATGCCGGATCCCAGGAGGACGCCGATGCCCCAGCGCCTCCGCGGGATAGGGTGGTCCGGAACCTGTCGCATGCGGCCGCCAGCCCATCGCCCCGGCGCCCGCTTTGCAAAGTTTGTATTTAGCGCCGAGGCGGCCCACCCTACCGGGAAACCCCATCGCCCCATGACAAAAAGAACGTTCCTCCGCTCCGCCCTTGTCGCGTGCGGCCTTTCCGGGTTGCTCGCCGGTTGCGCGACAATGGGACCGGCACCGGGCGCGGCCGAGGCGCCCCCGGTCATTCATCTCTGGGACAACGGCGCCCCGGGATTCGAATCGAGGAAGGACGCGCCGGAGGTGGCGGTCCAGTACGGGATCGCCGGTATCAACAATCCCTCGCTCACCGTTTTCCTGCCGCCGCCCGGCAAGGCGACGGGGGCGGCGGTCGTGATCGTACCGGGCGGCGGCCACCGCTACCTGAACATCGACGTCGAGGGCTACGCGCTCGGCAGGTGGCTGGCATCGAAGGGCGTCGCGGGATTCGTGCTCAAGTACAGGCTGGCGAAGGACCAGACCATGGCGCATTCGCCGTACCGGATCGCGGTCGAGGAGATGCAGGACACGACCCGCGCGCTCAGGCTGGTCCGCAGCCGCGCGGCGGAGTGGGGCGTCGATCCGGCCCGGATAGGGATCATCGGGTTTTCCGCCGGGGGCCACCTGGCCGCCATGGCGAGCATGCATTACGACACCGGGGACCCCGCCGCCCCTGATCCCGTCGACCGTGCCGGCTCCAAGCCCGCTTTTCAGGCCCTTGTCTATCCAGGCGAGCCGGACGAGATTGTGCCGACAAGGGATTCGCCGCCCGCGTTTCTCGTCGCCGGCTCCCTGGACGACCTCGCCGACGGCCTTTCCCGGGCATGGCTCCTGTTCAAGAAGGCGGGGTGCCCGCCGAGCTTCACATCTACTCGGGGGTCGGCCATGCGTTCAATTTCAAGCCGAACCCGCATACCGTGGGGACCTGGGGCGACCGCCTTTACGACTGGATTGCCGACAACGGCTACCTGAAGGCGAAAGGCTGACGGATTGCGGGCTTTCGCGCGCCGCCGCCAATTCCGGGCTCGCAGGGATCAGCCGGGTGGGCAAACCTTTAGGGGATGCCGCTGGTATTTCTAAGTTTGGCCATCGCCGCGCTTTGGATAAACCTTTTGGGCGCGGGACTGGCCGCCCGGCGGTTCGTCGACAGCTACCCAATCGCGCGTGTTGTCGGGGTCATCGCGGTCTGCCTGGCCTGCTTTTTCGTGGAGCACTTCGTCGGCTGGGGTCCCCGCCCGCCGCTCCTGCCGTTCACGACGGCGATCTCGATATTCCTCATCTGGAGGGACCGGACAGTGCTGCGCGTGAACCTGAGGGCCGAGGTTCTCTTTGGCTTGGGGTTCTTCTATTGCCTGATGTGGCGGTTCACCTTCCCGAACATCGACGACACCGGCGAGAAGATGCCGAACCTCATGATGATCGAGGCGTACATGAGGGGAACGCGCCTGCCTCCCCCCGACCTGTGGCTCTCGCCGTTCCGCGGGAATTGCTACTACAGCTTCCAGCACTACGGCGCGGCGCTGCTCGGGCGCCTGATCGGAGTCGGGCCCGGCGTCAGCTACCACCTTGCCTACTGCACGCTCGCCGGATTCATCGCCCTCCTTGTAGGCGCATCCATCTGCCGCCTCTGCGCTTGGCCCCTGGGAAGATGGACCGGGATCCTGGCGCTTCTCGTCGGGGGCAGCGGCACCGCCGTCGCCGCGCACGTGCTCCTCGTCCGCGCGTTTCCGGTCGACGTCGTGCGGTTCCTCGGCGGGGCGATCATCCATGAGTTCGCCAACCCGCTGGGGCAGAGCGTCGCCTCCTGGATGACGACGCCGGGCGTGGTCCCCCGCGATCTTCCCATGGAGCCGCTGAGCTACGTGCTTATCAACGGCGACTACCATCCGCCGCTTGCCGGCTTCCTCCTGCTCGCGCTTGCCACGGCCCTGATCGCGGCGCAGTCGACGGGGGCGGAGGGCAGGCAGAGGGCGGTGAACCATGTGCTGCTGGCCGCGACCATTCCGATCGCGTTCATTTCCAACGCCTGGGTCTTTCCGCTCCAGTTCCTGCTCGTTGCAGGCTGGTTCGCATATCGTTTTCTGTGCGGCGAGCGGCGCTGCCTCCTGGCGGGGCTGGCCGGCGCATGCGGCGCCGCCGCGCTGGAATACCCCTATCTCATTCAGTTCACCCAGCAGGCGATTGGAAACAACGTGTCGATAAAATGGACCGCGTCGGAGGACCACACGCCGTGGCTGGGCTGGATGATGGTCTTTTGGCCGGTGGTCGGGATCATGGTCCTGAGCCTGTTCAATCGCGAGCGCCGCTCGCTGACCCTGTTTTTCCTGATTGTCTGGATCCTCCAGCTCGCCGTGACCGAGTTGTTCTACAACCACGACGTTTACGGGGGTGTATGGAACCGGTTCAATTCTACGCTCAAGTGGTGGTCGTGGGTCTACGCGGGCATCATACTGACGCTGGGCGCCATGAACCTCGGCTCCAAGTCCCGCGTGTGCCGATACGGGACGCTGATCCTTCTGCTGCCCGTGCTGATCTTCGGCGTTGATCTCGGCAGGCAGTTCGCGAGGGATCTCGGGAAGATCCCGAAGGAGACGGTCGGGAAGCTGGCCGGATCGATGTGGATCGACAGGGACCCCGTCATCAAGGACCTGATCATACTCCTGGCGGCCCGTCCCGACGGTGTCACGTTGGAGAGCGGCCTCGTGCTGGCGAACACGGAATCTCCGGCCGTCACCCTCTTTGCCGGCAAGCAAAGCCTGCTCGGATGGCCCTGGCACGAGACGACATGGAGGGGCCCGTTCCTCGAGATCCGCGAGCGGCAGTTGCAGATTGCGGAATTCTACCAGGGAACCCTTCCCGATTCCCTGTCGTGGCTCCTCCATAACAACGTCAAGTATGTGCTCTGGCTGCCCCGGGACAACGTGGACGGCAACTCGCGGTACCCCCTCGTCTCCGACGCGATCAGCTCGCGGTATTTCTGGCACCACATGTACGGCGACAACAGGAACCTGGCGATCGGGTATTGGCAGCGGATCGACGATCCGCCGGCACGCTAGAGCATTTTCGATGTAGATAGTCACATAACGAGTGAATGTGCTACAATGGGTGTCCATGGAGGCATACCCATGACACCCTTGAGTGATGATTTGCGGCGTCGGCTCATCGAGGCCCGGCAGGCAGGAGCCGGTTCGGTCGAGGTGAGCGAGCGCTTTCGCGTGAGCCGCCGGACGGTGGCGCGCTTGTACGGTCAGTTTGAACGCAGCGGTGAGCTTCGGCCCAAGCAGATCGGGGGTTACCGGCGCTCGAGGCTTGAGAAGCACGGTCGAATGATCGCCCACTGGATAAGCCGCAAGTCGGACATCAGCGTGGCCGAGCTGAAGGAGCGTTGCCTGACGGACCTCGGCATGACGATGGGCATCAATGCCCTCTGGCATCAGCTGCTCCGTCTCGGCCTCAGCTTTAAAAAAATGACGCGCGCCGCCGAGCAGGACCGGCCTGACGTAGCGGCTGCTCGGAAGCTTTGGCGGCACGAGCAGCCCGAGTGGGATTGCCGTCGCCGTGTCTTCATCGACGAGACGGATCTAGTCCATGCGGGCACGACGCACCAATGTACGGTCGGTATCCAACCCACGAAGATCAGAACAGTCACGGCACAGCCGCGATTCGCACACCCACGCACGCGTTATCAAAAACCGCCTGGTCCCTGTCCCTTGCCGCCCAATGGAGGCCTTCCCAACCCACCGCGCCTATTGCCGCGGGGCTGGTATTTCATCTTTTGACTTGTGCGCACGCAGCCAGATCAGTTCCTGATCTGCCACTGCGTTGGCATATTTCCGAGATAGACGGAGGAGGAATAGGAGGTGCCGTTCATCAGCCAGATATACCGGTCGCCGGTCGAGGTGTTCTCAAAGACGAGGTCCGGCTGGCCCACGCCCATGAAATTCTCGGCTGCAGCGAGCTGCCACTGGACGCCGGGGTTGCCCAAGTCGACGCCCGAGGAGAAAGCGGTCCCATTCATCAGCCAGAGATAGCAATCCCCGGTCGAGGTGTTCTGGAAGATTATGTCCGGTTGGCCGTCGCCGGTAAAGTCGGCGGCATCGGCGATCCTCCACTGCGTGCCCACGATGCCCAGCGAGACGCTCGACTGGAAATACGGGCCGCTCATGAGCCAGATCACGCGCTCGCCCGTCGACGTATTGGTCCACAGGATGTCGGGGTAGCCGTCGCCGTTGAAGTCGGCGACGGCGGAGACCGACCACTCCGTCGGGACTACGCCAACGGAAACGGTGGATACATAGCTTGTTCCTGCCATCACCCAGATCACGACCTGGCCGGTCGAGGTGTTCTGCCAGAGGATGTCGGGGCTGCCGTTGCCGCTGAAGTCGCCGGTCGCGACGATCTGCCACGGCGGGGCAACATTGCCGATGGAGACGCTGAACGAGAACGCGGTGCCGTTCATCAGCCAGACATAGTGGTCCCCGGTTGAGGTGTTCTCCCAGAGGATGTCAGGGCTATTGTCGGCATTGAAATTGAGCTTCGCGAGTTCGACCGGTTGCAGGCCGGACTGACCCAGCACCCAGTTGTTGGTGACGGTTCCCAGCGAAACCGTGCTCACATAGTTGGTGCCGTTCATGATCCAGACGGTGCGCTGGTTGGTTTCGGCGTTGGTCATAACCAGGTCTGCCGACCCGTTACTGTTCAGGTTGCCGACCGCCGAGATCCGAAGCTCAGCCGGGACGATCCCAAGCGACACGCTGGAGGAGAAGATGGTGCCGTTCATGATCCAGATCAGCCGCTCGCCGGTTGCGGTGTTGGTCCAGACGATGTCGGGCTGGCTGCCACCGCCGAAGGCGCCGACCCCGGAGATGGACCAATAGGTCGGGACAACGCCCAGCGACACGCTCGAAGAGTAGGCGGTGCCATTCATGATCCAGATCACCCTTTCGCCCGTTGTCGTGTTGGTCCAAAGGATGTCGGGCTGGCTGCCACCGCCGAAGGCGCCGACGCCGGAGATGATCCAGTTGGTCGGGATCACTCCCAGGGACACGGTGGAGGAGTAGGCGGCGCCGTTCAAAAGCCAGATCACCCGCTCGCCCGTTGTCGTGTTGGTCCAAAGGATGTCGGTCTGGCCGTTGGCTGTGAAATCGCCCGTGCCGTCGAGCTCCCAGTTGGTGGCGACCGTCCCGAGCGGCAC
>Ga0182018_10002198_pt1 | contig 20158 bp, 15 predicted proteins | sample 812P2MmetaG_FD_120490 | JGI IMG/M metagenome (GOLD analysis project Ga0182018, IMG submission 120490) | Permafrost microbial communities from Stordalen Mire, Sweden - 812P2M metaG | ecosystem: Environmental > Terrestrial > Soil > Wetlands > Permafrost | place: Sweden: Stordalen | collected...
GAGACGACCATGCAGATCAGCGGCGTGAGTTGGGTCGGTGTGAAGACCGATCAGTACGCGGCGATGGCCGGTTTCTTCCGCGACGTCGTTGGTCTCGAGGCCACGGTCGAGCGACACGACTTCGTGGTCTTCCGTATGCCCAATGGCGACCAGGTTGAGATCTTCGGTCCCACTGGACCCAATCCGGCCGAGCAATTCGCACACAACGAGGTGATTGCGGGGCTGCTGGTCGACGACATCGATGCCGCCATCCTCGAACTGCGCCAAGCCGGAATCGAGCTCATCGGCGAACGGCAGATAACCGACAGCGGCTACTCCTGGCAGCACTTGCGTGCGCCGGATGGCAAGGTCTTCGAGCTCTGCCACGATCCGGATCGGTGATAGTCACCTCCATCGCATAGCGTGCAGCGGGACCGTTTCGGCAGAATGGCTCGGTGAGCAAGGATGCGCGCGATCTCTACACACGACTTGCGCCGGTTCTCAACGTTCGCGATGTGCCGGCCGAGCGCGCCTTCTATGAAAGCCTTGGGATTCCAGTGATTTACGAGGGCGACGAGTACCCGGACTTCATCGCATTTGGCACCGACAACATTCATTTCGGGATTCAACCCGCCGAAACCGACAACGATCCTCCGAGCGTGCTGACCTGGCAGATGGTGGTCTCAGACATCGATGCTGCGATCGAGCTCTGCACGCAGACCGGCATCGAATTTGAGGTCGAGCAGAATGACCCGGCTCCGGAATGGTCGTACCGCCGCCTGCTGCTGCGGACGCCCAGTGGTTACCGTCTGGCGCTCGAGGAGGACAGCGAGCCGCCCGTTGCTTCCTAGGAGCCCTCGTCGGCGGGGCTGGCTCTGCGTCCCACCATCAGTGCCAGTGCGGTTCCGTACACCAGGTGAGCGGCCAGCATCACCATCTGTCGATCGCGGCGGTCACGGGCCGCGTGCGGCATGATGCCGAATGCGGGTATCCAGCCCATGTAGCTGACACCCCAGATGGCCGCGCCGTAAGCCATCCCCAGCGGGACGCGCGCGATGAGCCGCCGCGGTGCGACCGCGCCGAAGACCGCTCCCGCCGCGCTGCCGAACCCGAAGTGCAAGACGGTGGCGGCCGCGTCCTGCTGCGTTTCGGTGGGGTGGATACCGCTGCTCTCGAGGAAGTGCGCGGTGATCTTCTCGGGTGGCATTCCGCCCACGAGTCCGAATCGCTTGGCGCCCATCATCAGCGCGCTCATCGGGACCGTCGCCACGACTCCGGCGAGAGCCCCACGGAGAACGCGGTTCACGCGAGGCTCCTCGGAGCAACGGTCATCTGGCGCCCCAGTAGTAGCCGCCGCCGCCGAGCAAGAGCACCACGAGAACGATGATCAGGATCAGTGTCAACACGGCCTCAACCTCCAGTTTCGATTCGACCAATGTGCAGGTATGTACTATCGCATTATCTGATAGGTTGACTATAACACAGGGATCCGGTTCCAGCAACCAGCACAATCAGCACCATGACTGAGCGCCGTGCCGTCGCGGTCGTGTCGGGCGGCCTCGACTCGACGACGATGGCCTACTCGCTTCAAGCCCAGGGATACTCGCTGATCGCGATCTCGTTCGACTACGGCCAGCGGCACCGTAAGGAACTGGCGTTCGCGGAGCACATGGCAGCCGATCTCGACGCATCCTGGACGCTGATCGACCTGCATGCGGCGGGATTGACGAGCTTCCTTACCGGCTCGGCGCTCACCGATGAAGCCGTGGCCGTTCCCGACGGTCATTACGCCGACGAGAGCATGAGGATCACCGTGGTCCCGAACCGCAACGCGATCATGCTGAGCATCGCGTGCGCACTCGCCGTGACGCGCGACGCGGGTGCGGTCGCCTTCGGCGCGCACACGGGTGATCACTTCGTCTATCCGGATTGCCGTCCGGAATTCGTGCGCGCATTCGGGGCGATGGTCAACGTCGCCGTCGAAGGACTCGCCACCATCGAGATCCTCGCACCATTCCTGTCGGTGACCAAAACGGACATCGTCAAGCTCGGCGCTCAACTGCAAGTACCGTTCGAACGCACTTGGTCCTGCTACAAGGGCGGCGCATTGCATTGCGGCACGTGCGGCACGTGCTTCGAGCGACGTGAGGCGTTCGCGCTCGCAGGGGTGGCGGATCCGACCATCTACGAAAGCAACGAAATCTGAGCGCCATCGCAAAAACATCCAAAAGGCATTGGAGGGCATCCCCGGGGCAGTTATGAGGCGACGCAGCCAGGCGAAGCGCCGGTCAGCCCCGAGCGAACGGTGGGGATGATTCGCATCCGCTGTGGCGAGCCGGTGAGACCGGGATCGTCAGCCCATGTCTTCTCGAGAGCGACGTCCGGGCTCCATCGCAGCCCGGCTGCGGCGTCCGGGAAGCCCGCGAACCACGCAAACACATTCTCGTGCTCGCGAACCGGGAGGGTGGGGTAGTTGTTCGGGCTCGGCTCGGTGACGAAGAGAGCCTGCAGCGCGCCGCCCGCATCGACGAGCGAGGCGGTCAGCCGCCGGCTGAAATCGTCCACAACATCGCAGTCAGGCGGGGCGTCCAACGCGTAGATGGTCGCAAGCACGAGCCCCGTTCCATTGCCTGTGCTGTCTCGAGGCGGCCGGGGCTCGGCGCTTCGCGGGAAGCCGGATCCAAGGCGCGCTGGCCGCAGAAGCAAGACGTTGTCCGAGTCGATCATCGTGCTGTTGGCGACCGCACGGTGCTCCTTCCAGACCGGTCCGCAATAGAACGCGGCCAAACCCTGTGCGCGGCTGGCCATGTCGTGAAATCCGCGCAGCCACACGAACCGATCCGCATCGTCGACATCACGGAACTGGCCGATCACCGTCATCCCGAGTTCCTCCTGGCTCTCAATGAATTCCCGATCGAAGAGATCGATGAGCACGTCGCGTTTGCCAGGATGCAGGGTGTACTGGCGCAACTCGACCACAGGTGACGGGGATAGCTCGGTTATCGAGTCGGGACGACGGTCAGTCGATGTCATGGTTGCGTGCAGGGTGCCGGGACTGGGAGCCTGGATTTCGGGGCGTCACACTTCGCGAGTCCATGATCGGCGTCAGCGTGCTCGTGTTCTCGCCAGATTCGGACAGGCTCGTGTCTCGAGCGCCCGACCGTGCTCTACGCGCTACGCGGACCGCGCGAGGAGCGTCTCGCCCTGGCGAATGTACCGGCTTGCGCCGACCGAGGTGTAGAAGGCAAGCGCGCGCTGCAACTCGACGTCCGCGTCGTTGCGCCGGCCCTGTTCGATGAGTGTCTCGGCGAGGAGCAGCCGGTCATGAGCCTCCTCGGTGCGGGCTCCCATCGCAGCGCAGATGTCCGCCGACTCGCCGACGTGTCCCCGAGCAAGCGCTGCCGCAGCCCGCACCCACGGGTAGCTCATGTCGGGCAGCACGTCCACCAGGTCCTGTCCACGTCCAAGCGCGACCAGCGTGGACGCGAGGAGGTGCAGATGATCCATGGCCCAGCCGAGATTCACCGCCTCCTCCGCGAGGAAGACCACAAACTCGTGCGCCAGCACCGCGGCGCGCTCGGAATCGCCGTTCTCCATGAAGACGTGCGCCGCTACCGCGAGCGCTGGGTACAGGCATTGCGGATCCTTGACGACGCGAGCCAGCTCGAGCGCGCGCTCGACGTCGGCGAGCGCACCGGTTCTGTCATCGTGCGCAGACCGGATTCGAGCACGCGCGGAATAACAGTACGGAGCGGAGTAATGGGGTTGCCCGGCCGCTTCGATCTCACTGATGAAACCATCGAAGAAGCGCAGTGCCTCGTGCCATTCACCGAGCGCGAACTGGTCGGTGGCGATGTCGGCCGTCGCGGAGCGCCAGCGCTGAGTCTGCCCGCAGCGCAGAGCCACGGCCGCCGCTTCGTCGAGGATGGTTCCCGAGCGTTGGAGCTCCCCGCGCAGCCACCACACGGACGCCAGGTTGAGCAGTGCCCTGCACGTCGCAACGGGCGCCGCGGCGGACTCGGCGATGACCAGGCTCTGCTCGAGGTCATCGATGCCTGATGCATCGCCGCTGTCGCAGCGTGCGACGCCGATATTGATCAAGGCGTTGGCGCGCACCTCGTCGAGGCCGAGCTGTTCGGCGATCGCGAGCGCCTCGCGGCCGAACCGTATCGCTTCAGTTGTCTTCGCGGCCAGCATCATGTGCCGCGACGCACTCGCAAGCACGTGCGCCTTGACGGGGGTTGGTTCGCTGGTAGCGACGAGGTTGCGCGCGCGATCCAGCCGCTCCATCGCCGCACCCTGATCGCCCCGATACCAGAGCAACTCTGCCAGCACGGTCTCGGCCTCAGCCGCCGTTTCGGCGTCGCCGGCAGCGAGCAGCGCATCGCAGGCTTCACGCAGCGTGCCGGTCTCCATGTCGCCCCCGAGAAAGGCTGACCGTCCGAGCTTGAAGAGCAGGCCCGCGCGCTCCGGCGAGCCCGCCTCCGCGAGCTCCAACGCCGACTGATAGAAGCCGGTTGACGTCGCGTACGCGTTGAGCGCGTAAGCACGGTCGCCGGCGTCGCGAAGGCTCTCGAGCGCCCGAGCCGCAAACGCCGCGTCAACAGGCTGACCGGCAGCACGACGAAGCTCGCGCGCGCTCCGATAGTGATGCGCGCGCATCTCCGCGTGATCCTCGCCCCGGGCGAGCATACCGATCCACTCCGCTGCAAGGCGGTGCTTCTCAGCACGCTCGCCGCGCGGAATCTGTCCATAGGCGACATCGCGCACCAGGCTGTGCAGGAATGCGTACTCGGCCTCGTCCGCGACGGAAGAACGCCTTGCGCGCTGAATGAAATCTTTGCGTTCCAGGGCGTGCAGACGCATCTCGATTGCGCGCCGGTCACCGTTATCCTTCGGAACCACAGCTCCGAGCCAGAACACCTTGCCGAGGACTGCCGCGTCCTGCAGCAGGCGCTTCTCCTCCGCAGGAAGCGCATCGAGGCGTGCCGCGATGATGCCCTGAACGGTCTCCGGCAGCGGAAACTCGCCGGCGTCGGGCCGCTCCGCGAGCATGTGCACGTACTGCTCGGCGAAGAGCGGATTGCCTCCCGCGCGGTCGAGCAGCTGGAGCTGCGTCTCAGCTGCCATGACTGGCCGCGCGCTCAAACCGCTGATCAGCTCCGCGGTCTCCGCATCGGAGAGCGGCGCGAGTGACAGGCGCGTCGCGTTGCGCGTGTTCGCCGCCCACCCCGACCGGCGCTCGAACAGTTCGGGCCGCGTGGTGCAGACGACGAGGATGGGCACGCCCACCGCCCAGTCGACGATGTGCTCCACGAAGTCGAGCAGATTGTCGTCTGCCCAGTGGAGATCGTCGAAGACGAGCACGAGCGGGCTCTCCTCGCTGAGTGCCTCGAAGAAGCGCCGCCAGGCCGTGAACGCCTCGTCGCGACGATTGCCCGCAGGCTCGGCATCCCTGCCAATCCCGGCAAGCGGCCGCAGATGCCCCTCCACCCACTGCGCATCGACGGGGTCGGGCAGCAGCGCGGCAACGCAGGTGGCGAGCTTCTCGCCGGCCGTCTCGGGCGAGTCCGTCTCGAGAATCCCCGCCTGGGCTTTGACCATCTCCGCGAGGGCCCAGAACGTCACCCCGTCGCCGTAGGGCAACGAGCGCCCCCGTCGCCAGTGGATGAGGTCCGGGTCCGCGTCCACCGCACTCCAGAGCTCGGCGACCAGGCGGCTCTTGCCGATGCCCGGAACCCCAACCAGCGTCACCAGCTGTGTCGACCGGTCGCCGCGCATTCGCGCCAGCGCATCGGTCAGCACGCGCAACTCGTTGTGTCGGCCCACCAGTGGGGTGCGCGGGTTCTGCGCGGTGTCGTCGACGCCTAGACGTGAGCGCGCTTCCACCGCCTCCCACGCGGGCACAGGGTCAGTTTTTCCCTTCGCCGACACGGCCGGCACCTCTCGGTACGTGATGATCGCGGCGGTCGCGCGGTACGTCGCCTCGCCGACGAGGATGCCGTTGACGGGTGCAGCGGTCTGAAGGCGCGCGGTGGTGTTGACCACGTCGCCCGACACCATGCCCTCGCCGTGGTCGGGACGGGCGCTGAGAGCCACCAGTGCCTGTCCGGTGTTGACCGCGATGCGCAGCTGCAGGTCGGCGTTCTGCTCGATCACCCAGTCGCGAATGGCCAGGGCGGCGCGGACGCCGCGTTCCGGGTCGTCCTCGTGCGCGACCGGCGCACCGAAGACCGCCATCACCGCGTCGCCGATGAACTTCTCCACAGTCCCGCCGTAGCGCTCCAGTTCGTTGCGCAGGCGTGCGTAGTAGGGCGAGAGCAGGGCTCGAACGTCCTCGGGATCGAGCTTCTCGGAACGTGATGTGAACCCGACGAGGTCGGCGAAGAGCACGGTCACGACCTTGCGCTCCTCGCGGACCGCCGGTGCGGTCTCGGCCATCGGAGCAGCGCACTCGGAGCAGTACTTCGCTCCTGCCTGGTTCTCATGGCCGCACGCAGCGCAGCGGTTCATGGCAGGAAGCCTAACGCCAGCGCCGGCGGTCAGCGTACCGGCCCGATCCGTGCGGTACCCGATGCGGTCCTTCCGCGAGGTCCTGGCGGCAATCGCTGAAGCCGTCGGAGTCGGCAGACGCCAACCACCGTATCGGTGGTCCAATGATCGCCGGGTCCAGCAGGCTGGACCGGACGTCCTCACCGATGTCGTCAGGGATCATGCCCGTGGCAGTCGCACCGCCGGGGGCAAGCCCGTTCACCGTGACACCGGGTGCTGGCAAGGTCGGCGGCCATCACATGCGACAGCGCGTCCGTGGCGGCACGCGACGGTCCGTACGGAATGAACCCCGCGCGGCGAGTGGTCGACTCGCTGACCGACACGTTGATGATCTTGCCTTTCCGTGCCTCGATCATCGCGGGCGCAACTTCCCGCGCGAGGAGGAAATACCCGGTGACATTGGTCGTGAACAGATCACAGAATCGCTCCGGGTCCACACCCCAGAATGGTTGCGGGTCTGTCATGAAGTGTCGCACGCTCCCTTGTGCATCGGCGGGCATCCTCGGCGGGCCCTCAACCGCAGCGGCGTCGCAGGCTCAGGTTACGGCTGGGTCACGTGACTGTGGCGCGTCATATGGGACATTGATCGCCGCAGGCGCCTGATGCCTAGGATGCTGATATGACCGCCCAGCAAGCAACCCGAATGATGACCCCTCCCCTGATGCGCGCCTGGTTTGCGCTGTCGGAAGGCGAGGACGAGAACCTCGATGCCGTGTTTCGCCACTACGGTGTGCCGTCGAGCGGGCTACCTCCGACGCGGCTCCTCGCCGAGTGGCGTGAGGCCGGACACCCCGAGCCGGACATCTGGATCAGCGAGAAGGTTGAAGCCATCCTTGAGGACGGAACGGCGTAAGTCGCCCGGTAACCGAGGGTCTTCAACCGGCAGGCTTCGGTGGCCTGTCCGGTCGACGTGGGTATCTCTCTTGTGCTGCTAGTGTGCTGGGGTCCCACGTGTTCATCGAGCCAGCTCGTGAGTGCCGCAGGGGCGCGCCACGTGCCCGCAACATGGTTGAGCGCATCGTCGCGACTGATACCGGGATCACCGGGTGTCAGGCTTCCGGCAAGCAGTGATCTGAACTTCAGCAACTCCGCTCGCGCATGATCGCGCGGGTATCCGCGGGGGGACGGCGGTGAGGCTGTCGTTGATGATTTCGAGACCGCCGTCCTTGATCGCGGCCAATGCTGTGGTCAGGCCCTCAGCGAGGTGATCGTCAACGACGGCGGCGCGGTACCGGGACAACTGGTCGGCGCCGAGCCGGTGGTATCCCGTACCCGAATACGTGCGACCGTCGTAGAGGCCGCGCGCTCGGAGGATCACCCTGACCCGCGGGCGGAGCGGGTGACGTGGCGCAGCTGGACTTGGCCAGGGACGGTCCCGGGACTGCAAAATATGACCACGATGAGTCAGAGCACAGCGGTAACAACGGTACGTTTTGACGCCACAGCGGAGACGATCGGCAAGACGACGCTGCTGCGCTTGCCTGAGAAGGCGAGCAAGAAACTGCCGTCGCGCGGGCAGGTGGCGGTGCAAGGAACGATCGACGGCCATCGGTTTCAGACGGTATTGGAACCAGACGGCGGTTACGGCCATTGGATGAGACTGGATGGGAAGCTGCGAAAGACCGCTGCTTTGCGCGCGGGTGACACCGCGACGGTTGCAGTCGAGCCAGTCAAGGACTGGCCCGAGCCGAGTGTGCCGCAGGATTTGAAGTCGGCTCTCGCAGCGGCCCCCCAGAAGATCCAAGACATGTGGAAGGACATCACGCCGATGGCACGGTGGGAATGGGTTCGCTGGGTCAACGCAACCCTCAATCCTGAAACGCGTCAGCGGCGGGTCGAGGTCACTATCTCGAAGATGCAAAGCGGGAAGCGGCGACCCTGCTGTTTCAACCTTGCCGGATGCACCGACCCGAACCTGACGAAGAATGGCAAGCTGATTGCATCAACCTGACGTATCCGTCGACCTACAGAATGAACGGGATCAGCATGTGGGTCGACTTCTTGTACGCAGGGTACGTGGTTGGGAAGAGCCGGCTCATGGTCCGCTCTTCAACGCTGGCGCTGTACACGAAATAGATCCCAAGCACCAGCGCAACGATCAACCAGTAGATGGTGACGGCCAACGCGGTGCCGACCATGGCGAGGATGAGGCCGGCATAGATGGGGTGCCGAATGTACCGGTACGGGCCGGTCGTCACGAGCGTGGCATCGACCTTCTCGGACATCGGTGTTCCCCAGTTTCGCCCAAGGAACACTCGAGCCCAAACCGCCAGGGCCAACCCCAGGATAAAGAGACCGAAACCGACTCCCCGCGCGACCGGACTCTCGACGGCGCCGAACGAGTTCTCTGTGATGACGTTGGTGCGAAGCAGGAGCACGATCAGGAGAAAAGCGACGACCCTGAGGCCAATTCCCATGGAGAGATTCGACGGCGATCGACTGCTCTTGGCGCTCGCTGCAGATGCGAGCCAGTACAGCCAGAAGAGCACCCACATCGCCAGGATCACCAGATCAAGGACACGCACGCCGCTGCGATTGTACCTACCGTGTCGCCTGCTCGAGCGCGAGCGATGCCGGTGACAGGCAGCCGATACTAGGTGCAAAACCACCATGGAGGAGAGGCTTTGAAAGCATCGTTCGTCGCCGAGAAGAGCATCACGATCCATGCGCCCGTTGAGGCCGTCTGGCAGGCGCTGACCGATCCGGAGAAGGTGAAGGAGTACATGCACGGCACCACGATCGAGACTGACTGGAGTGTTGGCAGTCCGATCACCTGGAGCGGCGAGTGGAAAGGCACGTCGTATCAGGACAAGGGAGTCGTGCTCGCGTTCGAGCCGAAGAAGACACTCAGCACGACGTACTGGAGCTCGATGAGCGGGGCCGAGGACAAGCCCGAGAACTACTACACGGTGACCTACACGCTCGACGGCAACGACACGACCACGACCCTCACACTCCAGCAGGACGGCAACGAGAGCCAGGATGCGGCAGACCAGATGGCCGCGAACAACTGGGGACCAGTCCTCGAGGGTCTCAAAGCGGTTGCCGAGCGGTAGCGAACTCAGCCACTACCCAGACGCAGAGGGCCGCCTCCAAGCGTTTCGGAGGCGGCCCGGGCGAGAGGGGAGGAGGTGCTAAGGAATCATCAGCTGCAGCCGCTCGTGGCTCCGCAGTTGTGGCACTTGTAGCAAGCGCCATTGCGCACCATCAGGCTGCCGCAGTCGCTGCAGGTGGGTGCGTCTTCCTGGTTGATGAATGCGCCGGCGCTCGTGGTTGGAATCGCGGCGATGGGCTTACGCGCCGGTGCGGTAGGAACCGCCACTGCGGCGGCTGCCATGGCTTCGATCTCCGCGTCGGCGGCTGACACCGGCTCGGTGACGCTGCCGTCGGGTTCGCGTCGGATGATGCCGAGACGATCGCGCTCCTCCTGCGGCAGGAAGCGCGACGCGAGCCAGCGGAAGATGTAATCCATCACCGACTTGGCGATCGGGATCTCCGGGTTGCGCGTGAAGCCCTGCGGGTCGAAGCGCGTGTGCGAGAACTTGTCGACCAGCGCGGGAAGCGGCACGCCGTACTGGAGCGCGAGCGACACGGCAGTTGCGAACGAGTCCATCAGTCCGCTGACCGTGGAGCCTTCCTTGGCCATGCGCAGGAAGATCTCGCCGGGCGTGCCGTCCTCATAGAGGCCGACCGTGATGTAGCCCTCGTGCCCGCCCACCTCGAACTTGTGCGTGATCGCTGTGCGCTCGGCAGGAAGGCGCTTGCGCAGTGGGCGCTCGACGACTTGGACACGATGCCCGGTCGTCTTGTCCATGCTCGTTGCCAACGGCTGGCTGCGCTTGCTGCCATCGCGGTAGATCGCGACCGCCTTGAGCCCGAGCTTCCATCCGTCCGTGTATGCCCTCTCGATGTCCTCGACGGTTGCCTCGTTGGGCATGTTCACCGTCTTGGAGATCGCGCCGCTGATGAACGGCTGCACCGCGGCCATCATCCGGAGGTGTCCCTGCCAGGTGATCGAGCGCTTGCCGTTCTGTGGTGTGAACGCGCAGTCGAAGACGGCGACATCCTCCTCGCGCAGCGTCGGCGCACCCTCGATGGTGTCGTTGTCGTCGATGAAGGCGATGATGTCGGCGATTGCGGTCTCGCCGTAGCCGAGCCGGCGAAGCGCGGCGGGCACGGTGCCGTTGACCATCTTCAGCATGCCGCCACCAACGAGCTTCTTGTACTTGACGAGCGCGATGTCCGGCTCGACACCGGTGGTGTCGCAGTCGAGCATGAAGCTGATCGTCCCGGTGGGAGCGAGCACCGTCGCCTGTGCGTTGCGATAGCCGTGACGTGCGCCGAGCTCGTGCGCTTCGTCCCAGGCGTGCCGGGCGGCACCGACGAGGTCGGGCTCGATGTTGTCGGTGGGGATGTTATACGCGGCTTCGCGATGCTTGCCGACCACGCGCAGCATGGGCTGGCGGTTGGCGGCATAGCCGCTGAACGGACCGATCTCGCGGGCGATGCGTGCGGACTGCGCGTACGCCTCGCCGGTGAGGATCGACGTGAGGCAGGCGGCCAGGTCGCGACCCTGCGGAGAGTCGTAAGGGACGCCGCGTGCCATGAGCAGCGCGCCGAGGTTCGCATAGCCGAGACCGAGCGGGCGGAACTCCTCGCTGTTCCTGGCGATCTTCTCGGTCGGGTACGAAGCGTTGCTGACCAGGATCTCCTGCGCCGTGATCGTGATGTGGATCGCGTGCTTGTAGGCCTCGATGTCGATGGAGCCGTCGTCATTGAGGAAGCGGGTGAGGTTGATGGACGCCAGGTTGCAGCTCGTGTCGTCGAGGAACATGTACTCGCTGCAAGGGTTGCTGGCGTTGATCCGACCGGTCACCGCGCTGGTGTGCCAGTCGTTGATGGTGGTGTCGTACTGCATGCCGGGATCGCCGCACTGCCAAGCGGACTCGGCGATGAGGCGCATCAGCTCGCGCGCCTTCACGGTCTTGAGGATCCGGTTGGAGTCGGTGACCGCGCGCAGATGCCAGTCGCGGTCGTCCTGCACCGCGCGCATGAATTCGTCGGTGACGCGCACCGAGTTGTTGCTGTTCTGGAAGAAGACCGACGCGTACGCCTCGCCGGTGAAGGCGCTGTCGTAGCCGGCCTCGATGAGCGCCCACGCCTTGCGCTCCTCGCTCACCTTGCAGGTGATGAACTCCTCGACGTCGGGGTGGTCCGCGTTGAGGATGACCATCTTGGCGGCGCGGCGGGTGGTCCCACCGCTCTTGATGACACCCGCAAAGGCGTCAAAGCCCTTCATGAAGGACACCGGTCCGCTGGCGGTACCGCCGCCGGCGAGCGACTCGGTCGCGGAGCGGATCGTGGAGAGATTGGTCCCCGTGCCGCTGCCGTACTTGAAGAGCATCCCCTCGGTCTTGGCCAGCGTGAGGATCGACTCCATCGTGTCCTCGACACTGTTTATGAAGCACGCCGAGATTTGTGGCTTGCTCGTGGCGACGCCGAGGTTGAACCACACCGGGCTGTTGAAGCTCATCTTCTGATGGAGCAGCAGATGGGTCAGCTCGTCCTGGAACGCCTGGGCGTCGGTCTCGGTGGCGAAATAGCCGCCTTCGCGGCCCCACTTGCCGATGGTGTCCGCAACCCGCGAGATCATCTGCTTGACACTGGTCTCGCGACCGGGGGTGCCGAGCTTGCCGCGGAAGTACTTGCTCACCACGACGTTTGTGGCCATCTGTGACCAGAACGTCGGGATCTCGCAGTCCTTCTGCTCGAAGACGCTCTCGCCCTTCTCGTTGCCGATCGCCGCGGTCCGGGATTCCCAGGTGACCTCGTCGAACGGATGCACGCCTTCCTGGGTGAAGCGCCGCTCGACGTGAATTCCGCCGCCTTCCACTTCAACTTTGGCACTCACGCGCGCCTGCGCCGTCCCATTTCTGCGGCCTGAACGACGGCCGGTCGGCGGCTCCATCGAGATGCTATGGGAGTCGTCTGGGACGGGTTTGGAGGCGGATCGATCCACGGTCTTTCCTCTTCTAGCTGGTGGGCGCTTCATTGTGCAGAGACGTGTGCGGGACCGCGCCCTGGCGACCTCGAGCCCCAATCTCCGCGTACTGAGATCACTCTAATGATCCCATATCTTGGGGCTCGGCCGTCCGGGAGCCCCCATATCTTGCGAGTCGAGGGGCCTGTCGTCAAGGGGGTAAGACGGTCGAGTTTCCTCCGTGAGTATGGCCCGATGCACCTCTGGAACTTCGATTCGCATTGCCACGCGGCGATCGCCGGCAAGGAGCAGGAACTCGCCCCGAGATGCGGTCTCGAGGAAACTCCGCTGTGCGTCGGTGAGCCCGAACGCACGCTCCATTCGCGCCGTTTCGGCCGCTCGATGACCCCCGAGCAGGACGACCGCGCAATTGGTCGCGATCACGCTGCCCTCATCGGTGCCGAGCAGGTCCTGCGCGTTCTGCGTCGCCACCACGAGTGATGCGCTGTATTTGCGGCATCGCCGCGCGAGCTGCACGAGGAGATCGCGGAGCGGCCGGTGGACGCAGAGCGCACCCACTTCGTCGAACACGATGTGGCGTCGCCGGCGGTCCTTCCGCACGAGCTCCCAGAGCCAGCGAGCCACGATCAGTGTTGCCGCCGCGACGTGCTCGGGTGGCATATCGCGGAGCGAGATCGCGCAGACGCCGGAATCGACCTTGAGCGATGTGGCGCGATTGAACAGCGCGCCGAGGCCTCCGGTGCAGAAGCGGCGCACCACCATCGCGACCGCACGTGCCTCGGCGTCGAGCATCGGGAGGCAATCCGCGAGGAGCGGCGTGCGACGTTCGCTGAGCGCACGTTGCAGTGCGTCGCGCGCAGCGGCATCGACCACCGCGCGCTCGACATCACCGAGCCCGTCGCCGCAGAGCACGGTCACGAGATCGACGACCGCCGCCACCGTCTCCTCCGGATCGCCGGCCGCGCCCTCGAACACGTTGACCGCTGCATCGGTGCCGGGCGCGAGCTCGAGGTAGCGACCGCGGAGCGACGTGACCAGGCCTCGGTACTCGCCCTCGGGATCGATGATCACCGAGTTCACTCCAGCGACCGCGGCCTCGAGCACGAGCGTGCCAATCGCAAAGCTCTTGCCGTGGCCGGAGGCCGCGAACACGGCGATGTTCGGGTTGGGATGTCGGGTCGTATCGAACGGCGCCACGCGCACCGGCAGCCCCGAACGCGTGGCGGCGCCGAGCCGATAACCGTCCGGATCCGAGCATCCCGCCTCGATCCAGGGGATGCAGGTTGCTGCCGCCGTCGAATCGACGAGCTTACCGGCGCGCAGCGCGTCGATCCCCAGCGGCCGCGTGCTCACGTGCGCCGCAAGGTGCCGGAAGTGGGTCACCTCCACGCCGATGAGCGCCGACGCGAACCCCAGCCGGAGCGCATCGCTCCTCGCCTGCAGTTCGTCGATCGACCCACCGCGAGCGGTGGCGATCACCGAGAGATGGAGCGGCCGTCCGAGGTTGCGGGCCAGGCGTTCGCGCAGCGCGGCTGCAGCGTCGAGCCCGATGTCGACGTGCACATCGCCAAGCGCACCACGCTCCATCTCGAGCATGCGGTGCGCGGAGAAGTCGCGGAGACGACGGTTGAGTCGACCGAGCGCGTCACTGAGTGGAGCAGGCTCAAGGTGGATGGCAATGTCTGCCTCCGCTTGCACGCCGAGCAGCGGTGCGAGCCAGCCAGGACTGACCGGATGGCCCGGAAGCCGTTGCAGCATATGGCCGCGCAACACCTTGTCGCCGTACGCAACATGTTCCCGATACTCCGCCCAAGTGGTCGCCGCATTGCAGTCGAATCCGTCTGTCACAACGGCGATCAGTGCGTCGCCGTCGATGCGGTGAGCGCCAACACCAAGCGCGCCGAGGCGATCACAGGCTTGTGCGCAAACGGAGTCGAGCGCGGCGGGCGCCTGCGCGGCGAGGATGACGTACACGCGTCGCGTGTGTCGCTCGCCGTCGCGAATCTGATCCGCCCAGTAGCGGCGCATCGCGTTGTCGAGACTCGCATGCGCGCCTGTCGCCGGGGACATGTCCGGATCGGTGAGCCGGCGCACCCGGATGAGCAGCTGCATCGGCCGTTCGAGCGTGTGGCACATGCGCGCGAACGCTGCTGCCGCGGCGGCTTTGCGTGCCGGATCGAGCGCATCGATGTCCAGGTCGGTGGTCGCGAGCACAGCGGAGACCAGTCCGCCTCGCTCGCACCGGTCCCCGCGGATGACAACGCGTTCATCGATCGGCGCGCTGCGTGTTGCGGCGCCACGGATCGCCGCGATGCTCAGACCGGCCACGGGGAGCGCAACTCGCTGCCAACGCGGCGCGCCAAGCGGCGGAGCGCGATCGCGGCGGGACCCGAGTCCTCCATCCCGAGCAGGTGGTGCGCGTTCTCCGCGGCGATCACGGCGTCGTCGTCCGGGATGTCGCCGATCACCTGGCCGCCGAGGTCGGCCATGGGTTCGGTGAGGTCAACGCCAGGGTGAGAGCGATTGATGATGTAGCGGAGCTGATGGCGAAGCCCCAGGCGGCGCAGCGCCTCGGTGCTGCGATAGGCGTCGTGCACGCCTCCCGCCGTTGGCACGACCACGACAAAGACGTCATCGCAGGCGCAGATGGCCGTGGTGGTCAACGGATTCAACTCTGGGCAAACGTCGAGGACCACGAGGTCGAAGCCCTCCATGTCGAGCTCGCGAAGCACCTCGCGCAGGAGCGCCGGCGTCACCGGCCACTCCGGGTTGACCGCGCTCTGGGGACCGAGCAGGACACGCGCGCCGGACGAGTGGGTGACCATGAAATCGACGACGCTGCGGTCCTCAGGCGGGGCAAGCGCGAAGTCGAGGAGCGTTCGCTCCGGGGTGCCAAGGCGGATGCCCACGCTCGGACTCCGCAGGTCGAGGTCGACGAGGGCGACGCGCGGCGCCTGCTGCTGGTCGGTGTGGCTGGACGCGATGAGGCAGGTGAGCTCAGTGGCGAGCGTGCTGCGTCCGGTGCCGCCGCGCAATGAGAAGAAGGTCACCCGCCGGGCGCCGTCGATTCGGGTTGGCGAGCGGCGGACCGGGCTGAGGTCCGGAGCGACCGGCGTATGGAATGTGGGTGTGATGTCGGGATCGACCGGCATCGGGGCGTCTGGTGCGTCGTCATCGGTCGTAGGTGCGCCGTCCGAAGGCGACGCGGTCGCAAGCGCCCACTGCGCCATCCCACGCCGTGGTCGCATCCAGAACAGCCCAGCAAAGACCGCCCAGTCGAGCGCCGGCCGCCCGGCAACTCGCAGCCATCCAAGCCCGGCAGCCGCTGCCGCGATCAGCACTGCGGCTGGGTCGGCGAAGGCTGGCGGAAATGGCGACCGCACCAGTGCGTAGGCGGCCAGGGCTCCCGCCATGACGACCGCGAGCTGTCCCGCGCCGAGGCCGAAGGCCAGAGTGTCGGGTCGGTCGAAGCCGTCGGCGAACTCGATCTGATCCATGCCGCCACTCCACTGTGTGCGCTCGCAGAATGACAGTATCGTAGGGTTCGGTCAGATCCTCCTCGCGGACAAATCGCGGGTCAGCCCTCGGCCTCCGCCGCATAATCGACGCCGGTGTCAATGTCGGTCCAGGCCCGGTGGAGGTAGTCATGGCAGCGGTCGTCGAGCCAGACGTGGCGACGCATCAGCAGTACATCGATGGCGAGTGGGCCGGGGCCGAGGACGGGCGTACCTACGACGTGATCAACCCGTCAAGCGAAGACGTGATGGCCACCGCGCCCGCGAGCACGCGAGCTGACGCGAAGCGGGCGATCGCCGCGGCCCGGCGCTCATTCGAGGCCGGCGCCTGGCGCCTCAAGTCGCAGCTGCAGCGCACCCAGATCATGTTCCAGATCGTCGAGCACCTCCAGGCGGTGTCTGAGGACTGGGGTCTGCTCGAGTCGCAGAACGCCGGCGCGGCGTTGCGCAAGACGTCGGTCGTCGATGTCCCGCTCGCGATCGAGTGGTTCCGGAGCATGGCCGAGCAGGCGCTCGGGATCCCCTGGTACGAGCCGTTGCCCTGGATCGATTCCCCTTACGTGTCCTGGAACTTCGTGCAGCGCGAGCCTGTGGGCGTGTGCGCAGGGATCATCCCGTGGAACTACCCGCTCATCTTCGCCATGTGGAAGATCGCGCCCGCGCTCGCGATGGGCAACTCGATCGTGCTCAAGCCGGCGCCGCAGACACCGCTGACAGCGCTCGCGGTCGCTCGCGCCATTGACGAGACCGGCCTGCTCCCGCGCGGCGTCCTCAACGTCGTCACGGGAGACAGCGTCGATGCCGGCATCGAGCTCGTCGAAAACCCAGACGTGGACAAGGTCGCGTTCACCGGGTCAACCGCAACGGGTCGCAAGATTCTCGCGGCCGCGGCCCCCACCATCAAGAAGGTGACGCTCGAGCTCGGCGGCAAGTCGGCGAACATCGTCTGCCCCGACGCGGACCTCGACATCGCGGTTGACGGCGCGCTCTTCGGCACCTTCTTCCACCAGGGTCAGATGTGCGAATCGGGCACGCGCCTCTTCGTGCATGACGACGTCTATGACACGTTCGTCGATCGTCTCGTCGACGGTGCGGCGTCGCTGCGCGTCGGTGACGCGGCCGACTTCGACACGCAGGTCGGCCCGGTGATCAACCGCTCGCAGTACGACATGATCCTGTCCGCGATCGACCGTGCCAAGCGCGAGGGCGCAACGGTCGCGTGTGGCGGCGGCCGTGCGCCCAACGTCGGCGATCGCGGCTTCTTCATCCAGCCGACCGTGCTCACCGATGTCTCGCCGGACTCGCACGCCGGCACCGAGGAGATCTTCGGACCGGTCCTCGCGGTGCAACGCTGGAGCGATCTCGGCGAGGTGATCCAGCGCGCCAACCGCACGATCTACGGGCTCGCGGGCGGTGTGTGGTCGCGGGACACACGTGGCGCGATCGAGATTGCGAAGCAACTGCGTACCGGGACCGTGTGGATCAACGACTGGCACCTGCTCAATCCGCTCGCACCGTTCGGCGGCTACAAGCAGAGCGGAATAGGCCGCGAGCACGGTCGCGAGGGACTGCTCGCGTACACGGAGGTGAAGCACATCCACGTCGACCAGGGCGTGCCCCGGAGCGAGCGCTACTTCTGGGACGTGCTGCTCGGCTGAGCCGCGAGCTCGTCGACAAACGCGGTGATCGCCGCCGCGACTTCCGCGGGACGCTGCACGGGCAGGTCGTGCACGCCGTCGATCCACACAAAGCGCGCTCGATCGCCGACCACCTCCTGCGCACGCGCAATCGACCGCACCTTCGGCGAGTCCTCGGACGACGGTGACCCAGCCGGGATGAAGAGCATTGGGCACTGCACCTTGGCCATCAACTCGAACCCGTTGGCATCGAAGAGGTGGTGGGCGATCTGCATGTGGTGTTCGAGCGACAGGCGCGGGCGCAGCGTCCCCGCACCGGTGCCGTCGTCCTCGAAGTTGCCGCCGAGGATCTCCGCGGCCGTGTCGGGATCCGACCCGTCGCGCAGCGGCGACGAATCCATCCACGCCCGCAGCATCGCGGGCGTGATGCCTTTGAGCGCCGGCGGCCGCATGGTCTGCTCGGCCATCTCCCAGCTCGGCCCGAAGTACGCCTTGAGGTCGCCGGCGCCGCCGTCGATGCAGACCACGCCGAGCGCCAGCGCCGGGTACGCCGCCGCGAACGAGAGCGCGACGGTCGCGCCCCAACTGTGTCCAACCACCACGAGCGGCTCGGGGTGGCGCAGCGCCGCGAGCAACCCCTCGAGGTCGCGCGACACCGTGTCGAAGTCATAGCCGCTGTCCGGGCGGCCGCTCTTGCCGTGCCCCGGCAGGTCCACGGCGATCACCCGGTGGGCGGGGACGAGCCGGTCCGCGACCAGGTCCCACCAGCGGTTGTTGCTCGCCAGCCCGTGCAGGGCGAGGAGCGCGGGCTCGCCACCGGCGTGGTCACGCACCGAAAGCGTCAGGCGCGGCGTGTCGACGCGGTACTCGGCGATGGGATGCGTCATACGTGACGGGATTGTGGCCGCTGAGGCCATCGCGAGGACTGTCCCGGTAGCATGGCTTGGCGGGCAGGCACCGCACGGCGGGTGATGGAGTGGAGCCCTTGTCGGCAATCGAGCCGTACACGCGCAGGATCCTCGGGAGCGTCCAGCCGATCATCGTCGCCAACCGGGCGCCGCTGGTCCTGCACCAGGCCGATCCGTACCGGGGCACGCCGCAGCGGCTCGTCAAGGGTGCCGGGGGACTCGTCACGGCGATGACGTCGCTCGCCTCGGCGACCGATGCGGTCTGGGTCGCGCTGGCGCGCGACAGCTCAGATCGGTTGCTCGCGGAGCGAGGCGACCCTGCCGAGCTGACCACCGACGACGGCACCTCGATCAAGGTCGCCTTCGTCGAGCCGACCGGCGAGGCATACGACCTCTACTACAACGTCATCTCGAACCCGCTGCTCTGGTTCATCCAGCACTACCTCTGGGATCTCGCGCGCGAACCCGTCGTCGACGAGACCATCCATCGGGCGTGGAGGGACGGCTACGTCAAGGTGAACCGGATGGTCGCGGACCGCGTGATCGCCGAAGTCGAGCGCGCCGACAAGCCGGCTGTCGTGTTCGTGCAGGACTATCAGATGTACTGCGTTCCCGGACTGATCCGCGAGCGCCGGCCGGACGTGCGCATCCAGCACTTCGTGCACATTCCCTGGCCGACGCCGCAGTACTGGACCGTGCTGCCGCGCCACATTCGCGATGCCATCGTGCACGGCCTGCTGGGTGCGGACATCATCGGTTTCCAGACGTCGCGCGACGTGCGCAACTTCCTGATGACGTGCGAGCAGAACCTCGGGCTGACCGTCGATCATCGCGAGCGAACCGTGTTCTCCGAGGGCCGTGCGGTGTGGGTGCGCAATTACCCGATCAGCGTCGATCCAAAGACATTCGTCCAGCATTCGGAACAGCCCGCAGTGCTCGCGGAGATGGAGCGCATCCAGCAGTGGCGGCCGGAGTACCTCATCCTCCGTGTCGATCGCACGGATTTGAGCAAGAACATCGTGCGCGGATTCCTTGCCTACGAACGCATGCTCGAGGCGCACCCCGAGCTGACCGGCGACGTCATTTTCTGGGCATTCCTCCAACCGAGCCGGCAGGACATCGACGACTACCGCGCCTACCTCGGTCACGTGCTCAGCGTCGCGGCGCGGATCAATCGGGAATACAGTCGCGCCGGTTGGACGCCGATCCGCGTGGAGATCGAGGACAATATGGAGCGCGCAATTGCCGGCTATCGCATCTTCGACGTGCTCCTCGTCAATCCGATCTACGACGGCATGAATCTCGTTGCCAAGGAGGGTCCGCTCGTCAACCAGCGCGACGGCGTCCTGGTGCTCAGCGAGAACGCCGGTTCGCACGAGGAGCTCGGCGAATGGGCGATCACGGTCAACCCGTTCGACATCGACGAGACCGCCGAGGCGCTCTACCTCGGACTGATGATGGACGACGGGCAGAAGAAGGCACGCCAGGCAAAGATTCGCGACGTGGTGCGAACCAATGACATCACGCGCTGGATCTCACTCCAGCTTCAGGATCTCCGCGAGCTGA
>Ga0182018_10002199_pt1 | contig 20140 bp, 12 predicted proteins | sample 812P2MmetaG_FD_120490 | JGI IMG/M metagenome (GOLD analysis project Ga0182018, IMG submission 120490) | Permafrost microbial communities from Stordalen Mire, Sweden - 812P2M metaG | ecosystem: Environmental > Terrestrial > Soil > Wetlands > Permafrost | place: Sweden: Stordalen | collected...
CATCGATGAATACCCTAACATTTTCGTGGAACGCTCCGTCGACGGCCTCATCGCCGTCGACACTCCCTGGCGTCTCAACCTTTCCGTGCCCGTGGTCACCGTGTCCGGGCACAACGATGTCAAAGGTGTCACCAACATTGTCCTCAACCACTCCCGTGCCGCGGAGCTAGCACTGAGGCACCTTTTCCACCTCGGCCACCGCCAGATCGCATTCATCAAGGGTCAAGAGTTTAGTTCCGACACGGCTGTGCGCTGGGATAGCATCGAACGCGTTGCACGCCATCTCGGTCTCACAAAGAATGGCTCGGTCATCAATCCCCGCCTCGTCGCGCAACTCGAGGGCGATTCTCCCTCTCCTCAACTCGGACACATGGCCACCAAAATGTTGCTCGCTTCAGGAGAACCGTTCTCCGCTCTCTTCGCCTTTAACGACATCTCCGCCATGGGTGCGATTCGTGCTCTTCGCGAATCAGGCCTCCACGTTCCCGGAGACGTTTCCGTCATCGGATTTGACGACATTCAGAGTGCCGCTTTCCAAAATCCTGCCTTGACCACCGTTCGTCAGCCCTTGCGCGAAATGGGACGCATCGCCGCCGAGATCCTCCTGAAGCGTATTAACCGACCAGGTTCCGATCTGCACAGCAAACACACCGTCGAACCCGAGCTGATCATACGAGAAACCACCGCTCCCGCCCCCGCCGTGCGGCCTCTCGCCGGAAGACACAGGTCTTAGCAGTCCTATCGTTTTTCATACCCGCCTCTGCATTTTCATAGATACACGCGGACCAGTTTTGTCCTGCCTAAATCCCTTGACTCCGCAAATTCTGGCGTGTTATAAGCAGGCGGCGAATCTTTTACTAAATCTCTGGAAAAGCGATTTAGTAGAATTTCACAAATCATCGAAGTCCGCGTCAGACTTCACGCATTTTTGATCTTTAGGAGACCCCATGAGGCGTTTCAACTTAGCAGTCCGCGTCGTGCTGCTGATCGTCAGCATTGTTGCATCAACTGCGTTGCTCCAGGCGCAATATCGAACCTCCATTCAGGGAGTGGTGACCGATTCCACCGGCGCAGTCGTCTCCGGCGCAACTCTGACGCTGACCAATCCCGCCACCGGCGAAAAGCAGGTCCGCACCAGCGACGCATCTGGCGTCTTCAACTTCAATGCTCTGCCGGCCGCTGCAACCTTCCGGTTGGAGGTGGAAAAGACGGGCTTCGTGAAAAAAGTCCTCGACCATGTCGATCTGACCCCCGATCAGGCAAACGCTCTCAATGTGCAACTCGATGTCGGTGCTACATCGACAACCGTCAACGTCGATGCATCGTCTCTGCCCGCCCTGGATACTGAGAGCGCGTCGCTCAACGGCGTCGTCTCTGATAACGAGATTCAGCACCTGCCATCCTTCGGGCGCGACGTCATGAAACTCGCGCAACTTGCGCCCGGCATGTTCTCAGATGGCGCGCAAGACGGCGGTGGCGGCGCCTACTACAACCTTCCCGGTACCCAGAGTGGACCTACCCCTTCTGGTGGATCGACCGGAATCTTCGCGACGGAAAATCTTGTTCCGGGTTATTCCAACGGCAATCAGGCCCAGAACACCGGTGTTTCGATTGATGGTATTAGTACCGTCAGCGCGGTATGGGGCGGTGCCACTGTCATCACCCCGTCTGAGGATTCCGTCGGTGATGTGAAAATTGTCACCAACAGTTACGACGCCGAGGACGGTCGCTTTACCGGCGCACAGGTTCAAGTCACTTCCAAGAGTGGCACCAATGACTTCCACGGCAGCCTTTTCTTCACCACTCACCAGCCCAACCTGAATGCCTTCCAGCGCTATTTCGGCCAAGGTAAAGGCTCAGCGACGAGAGACAACAATAAGTTCAATCAGTTAGGCGGCAGCGTCGGCGGTCCCATCTGGAAAAATAAGATTTTCGCGTTCTTCAACTATGAAACGGTTCGCCAGCCCAACTCGAATATTCAGGGCACAGGATGGTACGACACCCCGGCTTTCGATGCTCTGGCACCCGCCGGAAGTATCGCGGCAACCTATCTCACTTTTCCCGGCAACGGCATCGTCAACAATGGTCTCGTTGGCAACGTGACCTGCGGCAACGCCGGTCTGGTTCAAGGAGTGAACTGCAACGCTGTTAGCGGTGGGCTGAATGTAGGCACCCCGTTGAATCCTGCGCTGTTTCCGATCGGCCAGATCGGTCCGAGCCCGGGTTTTCCCTGTGGAGGCATGGATTGCGGCTGGACGAGTCCCCAAACCCCCGGCACCGGCGGCGACGGCAGCGGTGGTGCTGAGAACCTCGGTACTACGGCCGACATCGCCGAGTACATAACTTCGAATCCGACCACTCACACCGCCGTGCAGTACAATGGCCGCCTTGATGCGGATGTTACCTCGAAAGATCGCATCGGCTTTGCCATTTACTGGGTTCCTCAGTCCACCGACGACTACAACGGAGCTCGATACTACGACATCTTCCATCACAGCCAGATCAACGATGCGTTTTCCGTCATCTGGAACCACACCTTCTCGCCCACCTTGCTCAACGAACTTCGTGCCAATGCTGCGGGATACCGCTGGAATGAACTCAAGGAAAATCCGCAAACGCCCATCGGGTTACCGGAAGATAGTATCGGTCAAACCGGCAGCATTACCGTGGGTGATTTTGGCGGGAATGTCGGCAGCGAGTTGGACCAGTGGACTTACAGCTACAAAGATGTTGCCACCAAGATCATTGGGCGCCACACCATTAAGTTTGGCGGAGAGGCCACGCGCCTCTTTTACCTGGACGCATGTGTCCCGTGCGGCGTTCCCGCCTACAGCTTCTTCAACCTGTGGGATTTCCTTAACGATGCACCGAACCATGAAGGCTATACCACCTTCAACCCTACCACCGGGCTGCCGACAACACAGCGCCAGGACCAGCGCGAGAACCTCCTGGGCTTCTTTGTCCAGGACGACATCAAGGTCCGCTCGAACCTGACCATCAACTTGGGCCTGCGGTGGTCCTACTTCGGGCCGCTCTCCTCAAAACAGAACAACATGTTTGTAGCCAATCCGGGTTCGGGGTCGAATTACTTGACTGGGCTGACGGTTGGTCTGGGAGATTCCTGGAAGGCGCAGAAAAATAATTTCGGTCCCGAGGTCGGTTTCGCTTGGAGTCCGAACAAGTTCAATCAGAGGCTCGTGTTCCGTGGCGGTTATGGCCTTAACTATAACCAGGAAGAAATCGCGATCTCCGCCAATATCGCCGGGAATCCCGGATTGGATATTGGGGAATACGTTACGCTCCCCTCGCCGGAATCACCGAATAATCTCGGCATTGAATACGGGATTTCGACGAACCCACACAGCATCTTCGGGTATGCGCCAAACCTCAACTTCATCCAGAGCTTTGGCCCGAACGGACTTCCCACAGGGTTTACGAACGGCAATCCCAATGCGGCTGGTGTAGACTTGTTCCCCCATACCATGCCCACCCAGCGTACCCACCATTACTCATTTGACATGCAATACGACCTCGGTCACCAATACGTAATGAGCGTGGGATATCAGGGAAGCCTGTCACGTGACATCTTCTTCAACGAGAACCCGCTTGCCGTTCCCGCTACCTTGGGCTACGCCCAGAATCCAAATATCAATGGCGGAGATTTGTATAACTCAAACGGCCGCGCCAACTACAATGCTTTGCTGGCGGAAGTCAAGCATCAGTTCTCCCACCAGTTCATGGCCGACGCGCAATACACATTTTCGAGAAGCATGGATACCAGTTCCGCTCCTTACTCCGAGCAGCCCTATCCGTACGATCTCAACCTCGACTATGGACGCTCTGACTACAACGTAACCAATGTGTTCAAGCTTTTTGGTATGTGGCAACCAACCTTCTTTCACGGCAACACGTGGGTCGATAAAATCGCTGGCGGCTGGTCGCTCAGTGGTATTTTCAACTGGCACTCCGGATTTCCCTGGTCACCTTTTGTGAGCGTCCAGAACGGAAGCCTGTTTTGCTCGAACTGCGGTGGCTACACTCTGCTTCCTGCCGCCTACCTGGGTGGTGCCGGTCACAGCACTAGCAATCAAGCATTCGAGGGCAACTCTAGTTCTAACTATCCGCTTGCCGCGACGAGCCCAAATCAAGCAGGAGTATATTTCTCGACGCCAACCTATACGGCCTACGCCTGCAACCCAACCTGCGCCGGGACCTCGATTCCTCAGGCTCCTGGCGTGGCCCGTAACTCGCTCACCATGCCGGGATATAAGGATGTGGATTTGACGCTGTCCAAGGGCTTTGGCCTTCCGAAAATGCCGGTACTCGGCGAAAACGCCAGGTTTGAACTTCGGATGGATGCCTTCAACGTATTCAATAACCTGAATCTCAATAACAACAGCATCTCGAACAACATCGCTAACTCAAACTTTGGCACAATTAGCAGCGCCCTTGCTGCCCGCGTCCTCTCGATAGGGGCTCGCTTCAGCTTCTAACTATCGCCGAGGGGACACTCTGGCGCACTCGAATTCCGGGTGCGCCTTTTTCTTTTGAAGGGAAATCGCTCGTGTGAGAGCGGGGTTCGAACGTTCAGCGAAACAAAAAAATCGAGCTAAGTTACTGATTTCAAAATGCCAAACCGATAAGTCCTTATTCCTCAAAGACCTAGCGACAGGGCTGTTCGCTAACTCGATGATTATAAAAGACCGCACTAGGGGGAGTACCAGCAGTCGGATGCGTTCTCGGCATCACCGCGACCACTCTCTCAACGCCCGAATCCAGCTCTCTCCATCCCTCGCTGCGCATCCTTATTCTTCATAAACGTCTCCCAGACGAAACCAGACCGCGCATTCTCCGCCATCAGCATCGTAATGCCCAAATCTATGCCAAGCACGTCCGCGTCGTACCAGCCAGTCAGCGGATTAAACGCGTCGACATAGCCATATCGCCCCCAAGCCTTCGGATAGCGTTCACGGATGTTCCGCAGCACCAGCATGCAATCCTCGCGCAGAAACGGCAGCGAACCCCCAGCAGCGCACGGAACAACGCTGCCATCCAGCCTTCCCAGCCGTGGAGGCCCTCCCCAAGCCTGATAGCCCGTTGCCGAGTCGGAAGCCGTAATCCCCCAAAGCCGCTCGTTGTAATCGGGAAATTCGCCGCGCAGGGAAAGGCAGAAACTCTTGTGTGCCTTGGTGGCCGTGACCGAATTCTCAAAATAATTCGCATATGCGTCGCGCTTGCGGCGAAAGTCAAACCAAGCCTGCGAATACTGATGCGTAAATAAAGGATCGTGTCCGGAAATGTACTCAAACTCCCCAAACTTCACCTTCGGCCGCGTCCACGCCTTCCAGGTATCGGCCGGCACAGGATGCGTAGGCGAACCCAATGCGAGTAGGTAAATCATCATGAGTTCGCAATAGTGGCTCCAGCGCGATCGCAGGAATCCGCCTTCGGGCTTCCATCCCATGGAGAAGGTTTCCCCGCCATTCAACATCCACGGCCAATCGACTCGCTCGTAGATCGCGGTAGCAAGATCCTGAATCTCGGCATCGTTGAAATGCTGCCGTGCCGTCAGCACGCCACAAAGAAGAAGGGAAGTATCAATCGACGATAGTTCGCACTTCCAGGCTCGTTCTCCCGACTCAAGATCGATGAAGTGATAGAAAAAACCATGCTCGTTGGGCAGCTTCTGCTTCAGAAACCGAAGCGTCTGCCGCACTCGTCCAGCAATCTCGGCCGTCTTGGTGTACTCGCGCGAGTCGGCAATGCACAAAGCCGTAAGCCCGAACCCGGTCGCCGCGATGCTCGCCACCCGGCGAGTCTCGTCGCCATTCATCCGCGCGCGGTCGCGGACCTGTCCAGTCGCGCTGCTGGCTTCGCTCCAGTAGAAACTAAAGGCAGCACGTTCCACCTCGTCGAGAAGTGCTTCATCTGATCGCTCAAACGGAATCGCGATGGGTTCCTGAAAGGCCCTTTGTCCTCGCGACAATATGGCGGACACTAGTTGCGGCAGCGCCAGCAATCCCAGCGGCGCGGCTTTGAGAAAGGCTCGACGTGGCAAATCGGTTTGGCCTTCGAATATCGGCATCGAATCTTTCCATAATATGTTAAGTGCTTGCTATCTGTAATAATGATCGCGTGAAGAATGCGCCAGATTTGGACCAGTTGCCAACAACACCAGCTGGAGTTGAATCTGTTTCACATCAAGCGATGCGGCACAATGCGCTGCCGTGTACACAATTCCAGCGATCAAGTAGACCCCTAATTCACATGAATCAAGCCATACGAAACTATGTTGAAGGCGAGTGGCGCGATGCCACCGCTTCGGAGCATCTTCCTGTAATCAACCCTGCTACCGGCGAGGAGCTGGGCCGTGTTCCGCTTTCTTCCGCCGCCGACGTGGACAAAGCGTCCAAAGCCGCCGCCAAAGCCTTGCCCGAATGGCGCCGCGTTCCTGTCGGAGCGCGGATACAGTTCCTGTTCCAGTTGAAGACGCTGCTCGAAGACAACTTCGAAGATATTTCCCGCACCGTCACCATGGAATGCGGCAAGACGCTGGCCGAGTCGCGCGGCGAGCTGCGGCGCGCCATCGAGAACGTCGAGGTAGCTTGCGGCACGCCCGTACTGATTCAGGGTTATAACTCCGAGGATATCGCCGCCGGTATCGACGAGATCATGATCCGGCAACCAGTGGGAGTATGCGCCATCATCGCGCCCTTTAATTTCCCGGCCATGATTCCGTTCTGGTTTTTGCCGTATGCCCTGGCGTGTGGCAATACGATAGTCATAAAACCGTCGGAGCGCGTGCCGCTCGCAATGCAACAAGTCTTTGCCCTGATCGAGAAGCTGAAGTTGCCCTCAGGCGTGGTCAATCTGGTGAATGGCGGTCGCGATGTGGTCAACGCCCTCCTCGATCACCCGACGATTAGAGCGATCAGTTTCGTCGGCTCCAGTGCGACGGCAAATTACGTGTACGGACGCGCTGCCGCCGCCGGTAAGCGCGCCCAGTGCGCGGGTGGGGCGAAGAATCCCGTGGTTGTGCTACCTGACGCGGATTTGGCAGCGACGTCTGAGATCGTTGCCGACAGCGCGTTCGGTTGTGCCGGACAACGTTGCCTGGCGGCGTCATGGGCGATCACCGTGGGCGAAGCCGGGAGGCCGTTCTCAGATGCTATCCGCGAGAAGGCTGCGAGTCGCGTCACCGGAAACGGGTTAGATGAAACGGTGCAGATGGGACCGGTCATTACCGGCGAGAGCCGCTCGCGAATTGAAGGCTTGATCGCGAAAGCGATTAGCGAAGGCGCCCGCGCAGTAGTCGACGGACGCAATGCCAAAATCTCGGGATTCGAGAAGGGTTCTTTCGTGCGGCCGACCGTCATCGAAGGACTGCCCGCCGCGAGCGAGGTGGCGCACACCGAAATCTTCGGACCGGTCTTGAGCGTGCATCATGTGGAGAACATCGATGACGCTATCGCGTTGGTGAACGCCGGAGAGTATGGCAACATGGCTTCGCTGTTCACTACGAGCGGCGCGCATGCGCGCAAGTTTCGCTATGAGGTAGAAGTCGGCAACGTCGGTATCAACGTAGGCGTGGCTGCACCGATGGCTTTCTTTCCCTTCAGCGGTGCCCGCAAGAGTTTCTTCGGTGATCTCCACGGTCAAGGCCGGGACGCGATAGAGTTCTTCACCCAAGAGAAGGTCGTAGTGGAGCGTTGGCCGAAACAGTGGACCCGGAAGTTTTAGACTGACGCAGACGCGGATACTGCAGTTCCGAAGCAGGCTAAAGCCGAGTACGTGATGAGACTTACGATTTCGCTGGCGTGTAGACTACTGGCTACGGGATAAGAAATGATGAATGTCCATTGGCTTTTCGCGGTGGTCTCCCTGGCGGGATGCGCAACGACTCAGTCGCAGACCGCTCCCCCAAAGATTGATGCCTCCGCCGTGTGGCAGATATCTCCGCAATTTCTAGCGACTGCTCCCACGAGTTGCCAATCCAGCAAAATCGAATGCCTCATCGGCCAAATGGCCAAGGCCGGTGCCCCCGTCGCCGCCGTAAGCTTTACCCGCGAACTCCATCAGCAAAGCCACGGCGATTTCGGCGTCATGACTGGTTTTCAAAGCCAGGGATCACTGGCCTTCGCGTGGGTTACTTACCCCTTGCGCGCAAATACCAACAATGGTCTCTTATTGGTGAATGGACGGCCGTCCATCGTCAACCTCGAAGATCTGAAACTGCTCGACACGAAGACGATGGAACAAAGTTCTCAGTTTCATGATCTCAAAGGGCAATTTCCCCAGGTGAATTTGTGGCCCGGCGATCGTGACGGCAAGACGTGGCCCACGCCGCAAGCGGGACCGAATGGTGGAAGCCAGTTCGTGTTGGAGTATCCGTTGCGCAATGGCTGCCACGCCTGCGCCCGCGCTGGAAGTGCGATATTCACGTGGAACTTCGATGCTCAGGGGAAGTTTCTAGGCACAACTTTCGACGGACTGCTCTCACCTCCACTCCAGTAACCGCAGCAGCGCCTGCATCCCTGGGACAACTGGCTTGGGTTGTCTGCTACAATGGCGGCGCGCTTTCGCCCCTTCCCTCGAGAGGTATTCTTATGAGGCAGAAATCGAAGTTCGCATCGATCCTTCTATTAGTCGCTTTGGTCATTTGGCCACAGTTCGCGCCTCTGCTTTTGGCGCAGGCCGCAATTCCCACTGCGGCGGAACTCGACCAGTTGCTGGCACCCGTCGCGCTCTATCCTGACTCGCTACTGTCCCAGATCACTACGGCATCAACCAATCCTCAGGAAATCTTGGATGTCGACAACTGGCTGGCGCAAAACTCGGGACTCACCGATGTCGCACTGACGGATGCAGCGCAACAACAGGGATTTGATCCGGCGTTTATTGCGCTGGTGAATTTTCCGGGCGTGCTCGACATGATGGCCCAGAACATCGACGACTATGCCGCGATCGGCGCCGCCTTTTCTGCCGATCAGGGAGCAGTCTCGGCTTCGATCCAACGTTTGCGCGACCAGGCCTATCGAGCGGGTACACTACAGACCACTGCGCAGCAGCAGGTCGTGGTGCAACAGGCGCCGGGCCAAACGATCTATGTAATCCAACCGGTCAATCCGCAGATCGTTTATGTGCCGCAATACGATCCGACGGTGGTTTATGTCGGCGGCGGCCCTTCGTTAGTCACCTTTGGAATAGGAATCGGAATTGGCGCGCTGCTAGTCGATCATCCCTGGGGCTGGGGCGGGTGGGGATGGAATTGGGGAGCACGCCGCGCTTATTACAACCACGGATATTGGGGTGGTTGGGCGAACCCTTATCGTCCGCCGCGACCCTGGTATCGTCCGCGACCAATTGTCTGGGCGAATCGGCCGGGATATGGAGGCAATTGGCGCTATCGTCCCCGCGGATACCAGCCGCCAAGACCGGGAAATAGGCCGGGACCGAATCGTCCACCTTGGGGGCCGGGAAATCGTCCAGGTAGGCCATCAATTCACCCTGTAAAGCCAGGTCCGCCGAACAAGCCAGCTCCAACTAAACCCGGTCCGAATCGACCCGGTCCCAATAAGCCAGGACCGAATAATCCTTCCAAACCGAGCAATCCGCGACCGACGCCGCCGAATCGACCGAAACCGCAACCAGAGAAACCCGGAGCGACGAATCCATCCAGGCCAGGTCGTCCGACCACGCCCGGTGACACTAAGCCGACGCCGAAACCGGAAAAGCCTGCAAACCCTGGTCGCCCGGGGGCTCAGCCAGGATCGGATCGGCCGGGAACTAATCGACCGGGGACAAACCATCCCGCGCCGAGTCCGACTAAGCCCGACCAAGCGAAGCCGAATCGACCCGCGCCCGGACCCGCAAAACCGAGCCAGCCATCGGCGCGTCCTGCAAAGGAAGGAAAACCTGGGCCGCAATCGAAGCCTGCGCCGAAACCGCAACCCGAGGAGAAGCCTCACGCAAGGAAGTAACGCCGCTATGTCTTGAGATTTCGTGAACATCGTCGGCAAGTAAAACGCGGAAAATCCCTGGCCACTAAGTTTAAAAGTTGCGTTCCGCGGAACGGCTGACATGTTCAGCACGACCAGCACTGCTTTTCCCTGATAACTGCGCGGGTACGACATTACTTGACATCATCTTCATTTGGGTGGGGGATGCCGGAGAGATGCTGAAAGTTGATGCGGGCCTGGGAATAGTTCAATAACGGGAATGAGGCTTCAAAACTTTGGGGCTAATCTCACACTTTAAGCTTGAGCCCTGCCGCGCGATGCCGAAAGATTGGTCAAGTAAAGATTGGTCAAGTCATGAAACGGTCTGCTTTTCTTGAAGGTGTGCAATATTGACCAGTCAAGCTGTAACCACGCGCCATAGACTGATGTGTTTTTGGAGAGTCTTCGAACAGTTATGGCCCGATGGACGAGACAGGCGGAGATATTAAAGCCGCAAGCCAAGACTTTGTTACGCATTCTTCACAAGCCGCGATGATCGAGGGGACGTGCTGATGCCGACAGATTCCAGGGCCTCCCGAGTTTTTGCATTCTCAGTCTTGTTTCTCTCCGTCGCCACTTATTCTTCTAGCCAGGCGGCGCCGCCGGTTCCTGCAAAGGATGCGAAATCCGCTGGTTCATCTGTAGTCAATGCAGCTTCGCCTGACGTGTCTAAGTACGTGGGTGCGGAGACCTGCAAGACCTGTCACGAGGAAATCTATAACAGCTGGGCGAAAACACCACACTGGAAGACTACCCTCGACACCAAAGGCGGTCCATCCCACCAAGGCTGCGAAGGTTGCCACGGTCCCGGAGCGGACCACGTGGCCGGTGGCGGCGACAAAACCAAGATATTCGTTTTCGAGGGCAAGTCACGGCAGGAGACTAGCGCGCGCTGTCTAAGTTGCCACGGCGAAGCTCACGAACAATCGCATTTCACCCAATCCACCCACTCCAGTAACGATATCGGATGTCTCGACTGCCACTCGCCCCATCACGCCCAGGAAAAAGAGTTCCTTCTCGTCCAGGAGCAACCGAAGTTGTGCTATGGATGCCATGTCTCGGCCAAGGCGGATTTTGCCAAGCCGTATCATCACCGCGTTAACGAGGGCCTGGTGCGATGCAGCGACTGCCACAATCCGCATGGAACAGGAATCGTGCGGCAAGTTCGGAGCCTGCCGAGCGGCGATTTCATTTGCTACAAATGCCACGCCGATAAACAAGGCCCCTTCGTCTACGAACACGTGCCCGTGAAAACCGAAGGCTGTACCAGTTGCCACACGCCTCACGGCTCGACTAATCCTCGACTGCTGAATGTGATGCCGGTGAACATGCTCTGTCTGCAGTGCCACACTTTCTCGACCACGTTGACGGCCGGCGGCCCGATCGGTCCTGTACACAATCAGTCCGCGAAATATCAGGCCTGCACCATGTGTCACACCCAGATTCATGGTTCCAACTTCAGCGATGTGTTTTTCAAGTAGGGTTACCGATGGAGCTGCAGACAAAATTCGTCTATCGTCGTTGTAAGAGCCGGATCGCGATCGCTCGAGCTGCGTTCTTGTGCGCAATCGTCGCGTTATCATGCGAAACATTAGTCGCTCAAACCTCCACTGCGAGTCCGACTCCTGCGGCGCCAGTCCAGGATGGCATCAACAGCGGCGGATACCAGATTCACTCCTCGGTCGAACTGGGCTATCGCTCCAGCAGCGTGACCGGCAGCACCGATATGTACGATACGCTGGTGAATCTGCAGAGCGGCCCGCGAATACTTGACCAGACGCTTACCATGCAATCGCTCGATCACCAGGGCTTCCTGTTTGACGATCTCTACCTCAACAGTTTTGGATGGGGAGGCGATCCCAATAACGCTTTGCGCCTGAGAGCGGACAAGCACAAGTGGTACGACTTGCAAGGAAGTTTTCGTCGCGATCAGAATTTCTCCGACTATGATTTGCTGGCGAATCCACTGAATCCCCCAACTTCCACGCCGTCGATTCCGGCCCTCAACTCGCCTCATTTATTCGATACGACGCGACGCATGAGCGATGGCGACCTCACGCTGCTTCCGCAGTCGCGTGTGAGTTTTCGCTTCGGGTATTCGCACAACAATATGACGGGGCCTTCGTACAGCAGCGTACACGAAGGCACGGAAGGCTTGCTCCTGCAAAACTGGAACACCACCATGAACTCCTATCGCTTCGGGGTGGACTGGAAAGCTGCGCCGCGAACCGTGGTCAGTTACGACCAGTTTTTTGATTACTACAAGGGAGATACGGACTACCAACTGGCTCCCTTTGCGCCTGCGCTGCTCTCCACCGGAACTCCAGTCGAGTTGGGTTTATCCATCGACACGGTGAACAAGGAGCCCTGTGCCGTGGTGCCACCGGCCACCAGCCTGATTGTCGGCGGAGTTCTCACCAACAACAACTGCAGCGCCTACTTTAGCTACTCCCGCAATCAGCGGATTCGCACGTCTACTCCCACCGAGCGGCTCAGTTTGCGCAGCAACAATCTTCAGCGGTTAGAACTGCTCATTTCTTTTGCCTACAGTTCCGCCGACATGAGCACGCCCCTGGAGGAAAATTTCGCTGGTTTGATCACGCGCACCCACACCCTCGCCTTCAACGGAACTGGCGTCGCAAGCGCGAACCGGATTTCCGATGTGCTCGATGTTGGGGCCACCCTGCATCTGACCCAACATCTGCGCTTGATCGAGAAATTTTATTTTTGGGCCTACCGCATTCCTCAGGATGGCAATTTCAGCGAGACCGACAATAATTGCACCGTTCCAACCTCATGCACGCTGCTGACTCCGCTCAGCGCCACCACGCCGGTCACGACACCCACCTCGATCCTGTCGTCCTTCAACCAGAGCTGGAAGAGAAGTCAAACCGAACTGGCCTGGGATATTTCGAAAAAAGTAGGAGCCCGTATCGGCTACCGCTATGGCGACCGGGACTTCAACCATTTCAACGATTATCTGCCCGGAGACTTGGACCATTTCGTAGGCCTGGAGAAAACGGCGCTGCTTGGATTCTGGGCACGACCGAGTCATGCTTGGCGCTTGAATTTCGATCTGGAGCACACGAACTACAACGCAGTCTTCGTCCGCTTGTCGCCACGCAAAGAGGGGCGCTACCGTTTCCAGACGACCTACACGCCGCGGCCCTGGGCCACTCTGGGTGGATCGATCAACATCCGGCAAGACTCCAATGGCGACTTCCAGACCCAGTATGTGGGGCACAACCAAAACTACGGTTTGACCGCGTCATTAATGCCACGCGAACGCCTCGGAGCCGACTTCGCCTACAACTTTAACAGCGTCGTCCAGAACGCCATCATCTGCTTCAACGACACGCCCCCAACCGGAGTGGTCTTGCCTTTCGTGGCCGATGCCAATAACAACAACTGTGCGGGGAACGATACGTCCAATAACCTGATGGCCAACTCGTACTACAACAACCACACCAATTTCGGAATGGCCGCGGTCAGGTTCAGGCCGGTAAAGCGGGTACTGGCCAATGTCGGTTACAGCATTACCAATGTTGATGGCAACGTGCCGCAGTTCAACATTCTTCAGCCTCTCGGCACGGTGCAGTACAGGTATCAGCAGCCTGTCGCCAACCTGAGCATAGATATTGGCCATAAGCTGGCCTACAACACGGGCTGGAATTATCACCAGTACGGTGAAGGTTCCTTCGTTGGCCCCACCGCGCCACGTTATTTTCACGCCAACTCGCTAACTGAGTCTCTCCGCTATTCATTTTGATTTTCTGGCCGAGCCACGGGAGCATTAAAAGCGTACTATGGCAAACGAAGAAATGCTGAGACGCTTTTCTATCGAATGGAGCTTAGGAATGAAAAATTTGACCGTGCCATTTGCCGTTATCGTTGCTGTATTAGCGAGTACTCTTTTCTTGCCGTCGTCAGCGCGCGCGCAGACTGCAGCGGCAACCTACAAAGCCAAGTGCGCCGGGTGTCATGGAGCGGATGGAAAAGCTGGTACGGCTCCGGGCAAGGCGCTCGGAGCGCACGATTTTGGTTCTGCCGAGGTCACAAAAGAGAGCGACGCGGATCTCATAACCACCGTCACCGCCGGAAAGAACAAGATGCCCGCCTACGGCAAGAGCTTGAAAGAGGCGGAAATCAAAGACCTGGTGGCCTACGTTCGGGAACTGGGCAAACAAAAATAGTTGTGCAACGGAACGCATGACGAAGAGAGGCCAGGTCCTTGGTAAGCCGCTGAACACCATCCAATGATATTTCCTTCGACCGTCTTGTTCTGTTTGATTGGCACCAGCATCCTGTTGATTCTGGTGGTGGTTATCCGACCGTCCATTACCGCCTCGCGCGAAGGAAAAATCGTTGCCTTTCTTGCTCTCTTCATTGTTCCCTTAATCGCGTTAGGTGTGGGTGCATCGGAGCACATGGAGCGCTCGGAAAAAACTCAATTCTGCCTCTCCTGCCACATTATGGAACCCTACGGGCGAACTTTGTACGTGGACGATCCCTCCTACATTCCAGCCGCCCACTTCCAAAATCACCGTATCCCCGCTGACAAGGCCTGCTACACATGTCACACCGATTACGCCATGTTCGGGACCATCGAAGCCAAGTTGAATGGCTTGCATCACGTCTACGTCTATTGGTTCGGGACGCCAATGAATCCCATTCACCTTTACCACCCCTATAACAACCGGGAATGTTTGCACTGCCACGCCGGGGCTCGGTCATTCGAAGACAGTCCCACGCACACGGCGATGATGGGCGATTTGAAATCAAACAAGCTTTCGTGCACGACCGCCGGCTGCCACGACACTTTTCATCCCGTCGACAAACTTGATCAAGTCAAGTTTTGGAAGCCGGCAGAATAACGCGAGACAGAGGGATAGCCATGCTACGTAAGCTTCGAGTTTCTGGAATTCTCCTCATCTTCGGCCTGGTAATTGAGGCGCTGAGCCTTTTGTGGAACACTGCTGCTTCTTTCATGTCTTTCGCGGTGTTTGGAGGACTATGTTTTGCATCAGGCATCCTGTTGTTCCTGTATTCGCTTGTTTCCTCCAATACTACCGGCCTCAACGACTAGGCCCAGAGATGTTTTTTTCGGCCCTATCTAGGGGGCACCCAATTTCGGAGGTTTTGATTTCACTGGATATGCGAGCTCTCACGTCAACCTCATACGGGACGGCAAGCCGTTGCTTCCGGCACACAACACTCCGATGAAGTTGAAGTGGATGCGTCGATCTGCACGACCGCAACAACATAGTGAAACGGCAGGGGCGGTGCCTCAGGAGCGGCCGGGGCTTTCGTCTGGGCCGTCGAAGTCGACCCTGCGGAGAACATCACCACGACACCGAAGGCCAGGAAGCATTTCACAAGGCTCTCCTTTGACTGTTTTCGGTTTTTTCTCGGATGGAACTATTTGGTATTCTGTGCGCCCAGCCTGAGGACCGCCGCAAGGCAAACTAGAAGCAGAGATCGACTGAGCACGTTACACACAATAGCACGGGGATCCTCTTGTCGAGAGAATTTCAGATGGTAACTGTCGAGAAAAAGCCCGCACGTGCGCGACGTGTAAAAGATTCTGCAACAGCAACATACATCCGGAGAATTGGTTAAGGGTCCAAGAGGGGCAAGACTGGTCCGATGTCATGACCTGGAGAAAGGCGAATGGCGAGCGATTCTCAGGCCGAAGGAAATACGAATCTGTGGCGTACTTTCCACACCAGAAACGGCTGGCAGAGACTGCATGCGTGCCGAGCAGTCAGAGATCGAACTATTCTCCGGCAATCCGGACAAAAAAACCGAACTTCTCGCTCGCTAATTCGGGCAACTTCCCCCAAGCCCGTTTCCGGATAGTTTCCGGTTTGCCGACAACTCGGGAGTTGGGAGTCTCCTTCCTCTCGTCCTGCTGGCGAGTCGCGGCGACTTGAAATCGTCACGATCAGCGGGACCGACAGGAACGCGCTATGTCGGAAAACGTGCCCAGATTCACTCGTAGCAAACCCTAGGGGTTGGTAGTCTCTCGCGCTGTACTTGCCTTCCGTGCGATAAGCTCGAAACCCTTTGAACGTGCGGTTTTCCCCGTTTCCTCAAGCCGTTTGCGACCGAGGGCAGGATTGTTTCCGTGCAACTGAATTTCGCCGGCGGCCAGGGAGGCTTCTAACTCGAATCGAACAAAGCCCAGCTTATTGGCTTCCACCATCGCATTGTGAGCAAGGCGCTCAGCTTTACGAACGTCTTTCACCGCCGCTCGCATATAGGCATTTTGGATCATAAGTGGGAGGTGGACAGTTACATCGCTGCTCTTATTGGAAAGGGTGAGCGCTCTGGCCATCGCCTGTTGGGCATCTTCGATCCTTTCCTTTTGCAGGAGCGACCTCGATAGCAGGGCTTCAGACTGAATTTCAAGGTCCGCTTCCCCTTCCGCTCGAAATTCCTCGATGGCCTCCCGCGCCCGAGTCTCTGCCTCCGAGGCGTGACCGGAGTCGCAGTCCAGTTCTGCCAGAGCCATCTGGGTTTCGGCCACTGTGCCTTTTTCTCCTAATTGCCGTCTCAAGGCAAGGGCCTCTTCATACTTTTTTTTGGCCCCGTCACTGTCACCCTTTTGCCGCTGCAGTTTTCCGATCGCCACAAGAGAAGCCGCGTAGTAGCTCTTGTCGTCAGTCTCGCGTTGTATGCTGACGGCCTGCTGGTACATCTGCATTGCGCCTGGTAGATCTCCCTGGTCTGCCAGGACGTCTCCAATGTTCTTGATATCGATTGCTTCTGAAGTCTTATGTCCGACCTCGCGGGCCAACACCAGCGCGTCCTGAAATTCCGCCAGGGCGCCTCCCAGCCGTCCTTCCTCATAAAAGATGTCGCCGATATTGGCAGTGCTTACCTCCATTCCGTGCTTGTCACCGATCTCCCGGAAGACGTCGAGGGCTTCCATGTACATCTTCTTGCCCGTTACCAAGTCCCCTTGTTGCATACAGATCACACCAATGTTTGCGAGTTCTCGACCGGTGGCGTGCTTGTCGCCGGTTTGTCGCGCTAGCGCCAGAGCTTGTTCATATAATCTCCTTGCCTGGTCCAAATCGCCCTGGTTGATCGGCACTTCGGCCATCTCATGCAGGGCTCCAGATTCGCCGGCCAAGTCGCCGGCTTCGTGAAAAATTTGACGGCCCTCTTCGCAGTCGGCGGTTGCCTGTTTCGGTTGCCCCAGGCCAGCCAAAGCGCGGCATTGAAATATTCTCGCCCGCGCGATCAGTAGCCTCGCTCGCAACGGGATTGCTTTTTTGATGGCCAAGTCGGCGGTGACGACGACTTCTTTGTTGTTCGATAAGGAATAGTCGGCCCACATTTCAGCCATATCGATACGAGGATCCTCTTTCGTTTCGGCAGAAAGTCCCCGCAGCCGGGCGATCGATTTCAGCGCCTCGGTCCCGTGCTCCCCGGCGATCTGAGCATTGGCGAGCGCGAGGCCATATTCGATGTTATCGGGCGAGGAACTGGAAAGCGTCCGATAAACCTCAATCGCCTTATCCCAATCCTTGTTAACCTCGTAGTAGCCGGCTTCCACCAAGGAGTGATCTTCAGGGGAGAGCTTGCCGGAAAGTTCCAAAGCTTTTTTCGCTTCCTGGAGTGCCTTTTCCTTGTAGCCGAGGGCCATCCATGCTTTCGCCAGTTCCGCGTGCGCGAAAGGGTAGGCAGGGTCCGAGCTCACCGCACGGGTCAGCAGATCCCGAGCGGCGAGTGCGTCAAACGTTCGCAGCTTCGCCAGGCCCTCGGAGTAAAGGCGCATCGCTTCCGGGTTGGAGGGTATGGCTGCCCGGATTCCCACCGCCTCAACCTGGGAAACATCTGCAACCCCGAAATCCTCTCGCAACTTTCTTCCGACGCGGGAGACGAGGTCCAGCAACTGCGCCTCGGTACTGGTTTCCGAAACCGTGGCGATAGTCTCTCCCTTCGCCGCGTCCTGAAGACGAACGTCAAGCCGGATTTGGCCTCCGGAGTCTTTTCCCAAGTCAAAGTAGGAACCGACCACCACGAAGTCATTACCCAGATTCTTCCGGACCTGTCCCAGGGTTTCGGGAGCAAGGCTTTCCTGGTCGCGAAGGCCGAGGTCAACTTTCATGCGGGCAACGGTTTCTCCGGGAGCCGCGCGCAACTTCTCACCGGCCGCAAGCTCCGCAGCCAACATCTCGGACAAAGCAGTTGACACCCAAGCTGTATCGGCGCGTTCGGAAAGATTCTTGAAGCCTAAGATGGCCACCGAGCGCCGCGCCTGAACCTGAGCGTTCTTGGCCTCCGACCGAGCGGCAGCTTGGCGGGAGACCCTGTGCATTTGCCAGATCGCCAGGCCCGCCACAACGGCAAGAACCACGAGAGCTGCAGCCAACGACTCCCGATGCCTGTGCAGGAATCTCCCGCTACGGTAGGCGATGGTCGATTTGCGGGCCCGGACCGGCATGCCCGCCAGATAGCGCTCAATGTCCTGCGAGAACTCGGCGACGGAACCATACCGGCGTTCGGGCTCCTTGCGCAGCGCTTTCATCACGATTGTGTCGAGATCGCCGCGCAGAAGGCGCTGCAATTCAGCGGGCTGCAAGCCGCGCTGGGCGCTCACCGATTCCGGAGTAATGGCAGTTCGTGCAGCGCCATCGACCGATATTTTTTCTTCTTTCCGGTCAATGACAGCGCTTGGTTTTTCCGGCTCAGTTTCCGAAACCAGCCGCTCCATTTCCAACAGAGACTGGCCCGCAGAGCGATACGGGCGATGGCCGGTCAGTAATTCGAAGAGCAACACCCCCAACGAATAGACATCGGTTGCGGCCGTGATCGCGTGCCCGCGCATCTGCTCTGGGCTCGCGTATTCCGGGGTCATGAGACGCCAGTTCGTTCGAGTGACCAGGGCCGTTTGGAAGCACTCGGGATTCAGTAGCTTGGCAATGCCAAAGTCCAGGAGTCTGGGTACACCGCCTTTTGCAATCAGGATATTTCCCGGCTTGAGATCGCGATGAATCACCAACTTTCCATGCGCGTACTCGACCGCGGAGCAGACTTCACGAAAAAGCCGCAGACGATCATCGATGGAAAGCCGGTGATGATCGCAATACTCGTCAATCGGCAGGCCCTCCACATATTCCATCACCAGATACGGAGAACCATCTTCGCTGCTGCCGCCATCGAGAAGCTTCACAATGTTGGAATGGTCCAATGTCGCGAGGGTCTGTCGCTCATTGCGAAAGCGTTGCAAGACCTGTTCGGTGTCGATTCCGGTCTTGACCATTTTTATCGCAACCTGCTTGCGATAGTTCTGGTCGTCGCGCTCGCCCAAATAAACCACCGCCATGCCACCGTGCCCAATCTCGCGGAGGATGCGGTACGCCCCTACCCGCCTTCCCGCCATCGCGCGCGACTGCCCGGATACGAGATCCGCGGCGGGACAATCCTCCAGAAAGGTGGTGGCGCCGTCGAAGCTCGACAGCAGCGATTCGATTTCGGTGCGCAGCGGGTCATCGCCCGCGCACGCTTCACGCAGGAAATCACTTCGCTCCTTGGGGTCTCGCTCCAGGGCCAACGCGAACAGCTCTTTTACTTGACCCCACTTTTCAAGCATTTTTCTGGTCGCTTCTGCATAACTCGCGCGCCAGCCATGCTTTGGACAGGTTCCAATTACGCTTCACCGTCGCGCGCGAAACTCCCAGCACTCCAGCCGTTTCCTCGATGCTCAAACCACCGAAAAAACGCAGCTCCACAAGTTGGGCTTGCTGCGGATCGAAATCCGCCAGTCGGGTGAGAGCTTCATCCAATTGAATGACATCGGCCGTCTTCCCCTTGGAAACGCTCTCCGCTTCTTCGAGGAAAACTTTCTCAAAATCCCTGCCGCGTTTTTGGGCGTCATGGCCCCGGCTGTAGTCGACGAGGATGCGGCGCATCAGTTGTGCTGCGACACCCAGGAACTGCTCCCGGTTCTTCCAACGAACTTCTCTCTGATCGGCGAGGCGGAGATAGGCCTCATGCACCAGAGCGGTTGTTTGCAAGGTGTGATCGCCGCGCTCCCGCCGCAAGTAACGGGACGCCAAACTCCGCAGTTCCGAGTAGAGCAGCACGACCAGTTCGGCCACTGCCTTGTCATTGCCGACATCGAGTTCACC
>Ga0182018_10002200_pt1 | contig 20133 bp, 23 predicted proteins | sample 812P2MmetaG_FD_120490 | JGI IMG/M metagenome (GOLD analysis project Ga0182018, IMG submission 120490) | Permafrost microbial communities from Stordalen Mire, Sweden - 812P2M metaG | ecosystem: Environmental > Terrestrial > Soil > Wetlands > Permafrost | place: Sweden: Stordalen | collected...
CTCACCAGCGATGGCGAGAAGCCGGACCGTTTTCGCGATCGGGAATTTGAAATCTCGGTGAAAACGACGCGCGAGGAAGTGATGCGCTGGTGGGAGCAGGCGTGGTCGCACGTGTTCTCCACGCTGGATGCGATCAAGCCCGACGACCTGCAGAGCACTGTGACCATCCGTCAGGAGCCGCATACCGTGATGCAGGCGCTTAACCGCGCGCTCGCCCACTACGCGCAACATATTGGACAAATCGTCTTCCTCTCGAAACACTTGCGCGCTTCAAAATGGCAGACGCTAAGCATTCCGCGGGGTAAATCCGAAGATTACAAGGCGGCCGCACCGAAGACGTACAGGCCGCCGATTGACCACAAAGAATCCGGAGACTAGGACATGCGTCAAGCATCCACAATCGCACTTCTTCTGACTCTAAGCATCGCCCTGACCGCGCAGCAGCCGGACGTGCATGCCGACGCGAACCCCGTCGCAGAAGGCGAAATCAAAGCTCTCGAGTTGAGGCTGGCAGAATTGATCGTGAGCGGCGACTGGGACGAATACGCGAAGCATCTTGCGTTGGATTACCTGTACACTCGCGATAACGGGCAAGTCGAAAGCAAGGACCAGGCGCTGGCGAGTCTGCGCGACGTTAAACGAAAGATCATCGTTATGGAGATGGAGCCGGCGGATCTCGTGACCCACATCTACGGCGACACGGCTGTCTCTAGCGCGGAGTTCACGATCAGGGTTCGGGATAACGGGCAGGTCAAGAGCCGCCGCTCACGTCAGACCGACGTCTTCGTGAAACGCGACGGTCAGTGGTGCTTGGTCGCTGGCCAGGGCACGACCATCGGCAAGTAAGCATTCCCCGGTGCTAAAATAGATGGTTTGCGCTTCCAGATCCGTACTCATAAGGGGGCTTCCATGCCCAGCACTTCGTCGACCACTATGCTTGCAGTGGTCAAGCCGGAAGCCGCGCCGGGCGCGGAAATTCGCGAAGTCAAAATTCCTTCTTTTGGCCGCACTGACGTCCTTGTCAAAGTCAAAGTTGCCTCCATCTGCGGCACCGATCTGCACATTTATGAATGGGACCGGTGGGCTCAGGGACGCATTCACCCGCCGCTGATCCCCGGACACGAATTCTGCGGCGAGGTGGTCGCCTTCGGGGATGAGGTCACCAGCGTCAGGGAAGGCGATTTTGTGTCCGCCGAAATGCATGTGGCCTGCGGCAAGTGCCTGCAGTGCCGCACCGGCGAAGCTCACATCTGCCAGAACGTAAAAATTATCGGCGTCGACTCCGACGGAGCTTTCGCCGAGTATGTAGTCATCCCCGAGTCGAATATCTGGAAGCTCGATCCGGCGATTCCACAGGAGTACGCTTCCATCCTCGATCCGCTGGGCAACGCCGTACACACCGTGCTGGCCGGAGAAATCGCCGCGAAAACTGTCGCCATCACCGGTTGCGGTCCTATCGGACTGTTCTCGATCGCGGTCGCGCGGGCGGTAGGCGCAACCACCATCTTCGCAATCGAGGTTAACGAACACCGGCGCAAGCTCGCGACAAAAATGAAAGCCGACTATGCGCTCGATCCGTCTCAAGAAGACGTGCGTGCCATTGTCGCCGAAAAAACTGGAGGCCTCGGCGTGGACGTGGTCCTCGAAATGGCGGGCCACCCCGACGCTATTCGCATCGCTTTCGACATCGTCCGCCGCGGTGGACGCATGTCCCTCCTCGGCCTCACCTCGAAGCCCATCCTCGTCAATTTCTCCGAAGACATCATCTTCAAAGGCCTCACCATTCAAGGCATCAACGGCCGCCGCATGTACCAGACCTGGTACCAGATGACCGCCCTGCTCAAGGGCGGACGCCTCGATCTTCATCCCGTAATCACCGACCGCATTCCGATGAAGGATTTTTCCAAAGCCATGGCGCGCCTGAAAACGGGCGAAGCCAGCAAAATACTCGTGTATCCGAACGGAACAAAATAACTTGCGGCGAATCCCATGCGCTGCATCATGCAACCCAGAAGAGTGTAGTAAAACTGTAGTAGGCCCGGAGAGGTGGCCGAGTGGTTGATGGCTCCGGTCTTGAAAACCGGCATACCCGAAAGGGTATCGGGGGTTCGAATCCCTCCCTCTCCGCCATCCCTATCTTGTTGTAGACACACACTTTATTTGCGTTCGTAATTTCCGTGTGTCGTTTTTGTGTCTTCGTGTTGGTACACCGCCGGGTGTACTTTATAATCGTCAGTAGATAGAAAGGTCAAGGAATCCAATGGAAATCACAGTTTATAAACGTCACTCTAAAGACTGCGAACACAAGGCTGACAGGGCATTTCGCCGTTGTACTTGCCGCATGATGCTGGAATGGAGCGAGAACGGGAAGCGATTCCGCGTCTCAGCGAAAACTCGCTCTTGGACGGAAGCGGAGCAACGCGCTCGCGCCAGGATGCAAGACGCTCACGCTCGCACGATTGGCGAGCAGCCCAAAGCTGGTGAGCCAATCACGCTTGAGCGGGCGGTTGAAATGTTCACCGCCAAGAAAAGCTCTAAGCACAAACAGACCCAGCGCAAATATCAATACACCCTCAACAACCTTAAGGCGTGGGCAATTCGCAACGGACGGCATTATCTGGCGGACCTCACCGAGAGCGACCTTGAGCGGTATCAAGCCTCCTGGACCCTCAAGAGCAACTACGCCAAGCGCAATGAGCAGGAGCGGCTCCGCACATTCTTCCGCTATTGCTGTGCGTCCGCCGAGATTAAACTGCCCTACAACCCAACGGCGCAGCTTGAACACTTCAACGTGACGAGTGATGAGCCAGAGGATCCGTTCACAGAAAAAGAATACAAGGCGATTGTTGCGGCGGCGGATCGGGTAGAGAATTTTGCTGGCGACGTTGCAGAGAGAGCCAAGGCGCTAATTGCCGTCATGCGTTACGCTGGTCTGGCTATTCAGGACGCGGCGATCCTTGAGCGAGGGGCGGTGACGCCTGCCACGGTCAACGGCAAGGCTTGCTACCGTGTTCAGATCCGCAGGAGCAAGACTCACACAGGCGTCAACAACGTTGTCCCGAAAAAGGTCGGTGACGCTCTGCTCAGAGTTGCCAACGGCAATCCCAAGTACATTTTCTGGAGCGGCAACGGCGAGCCAGCGAGCACCACGAAGCATTGGTCCGCACGGCTCAAGAAAGTATTTGACCTGTCGGGCGTGAAGGACGCGCACTCGCATCGGTTCCGCAAGACGTTTGGGGTAGATTTGCTTGTCCACGGCACACCGCTGGAAATGGTCAGCAAGGCTCTGGGGCACAAGAACACCGTGATTACCGAACGGCATTACCTCAAGTGGGTGCCGAAACTACAGGAACAACTTGCCGAGCATATCGCCCGCACTTGGAGCACAGAACAGGCGATGCCGCCAGAACAGTTGGCTGAGGTTGCGGTGAGCGCACCTGTACAGTAAATCTAAACGGAGGACACAATGAAATCACTCGCAGCAATCTCAATCCCGTTGTTGACCTTAGCCATAACCAGCGTGGCATTCGCACAAGCGGACTCCACCACCGTCATTCAGCGAGCCGCAGCCGCTGTGCCGACATTGCGGTCCATGATGAATGATCCCGATTCCTTTGTGCTCATAGCCGTTCACACCGCTATAAACAAGGGCGTCAAGTGTGACGGTTCTTTCTGCAAGCATAAGACACCGAATTACGTTACCAATCTGTGCTTCACGTTTCGCTCGCACAATCCCATGGGCGGATACGGGCAGCCTAATGTCGCCGTGCTGATAACCGAAAACGAAGGTCACATGCTAAAAGGTCAGAGCGGACAGCTTTTAGTCATCGGGACGCTGGAGGAGGCTGAAACCAACAGCGGACTCTCTCTGCCCGAATGGCAAAAGACTTGTCGGTCTAGCAAGTTCGACAAGGACGTTACAGCGGAAGTGAAAGCCGCCCAGAAAGACAAATAACAATACAGCCCTCCCCGCTCACAGTGTTTACTAGAGCGTTAGTGTACTTCCTAGCCTTTCCGTCCGCCCGCTCCGCTGGACATAATCACCCCGCCCTTGTACAGTCGTAACAGTGACGCCGAATCGCCGTATCGCCCGGCAGGGGAACAGCGACCACCGCCGTCATTGATGTACGAGGTTCCGAATCCGAGACCCTGAAAAGTCTCGACACGTTGAGCGCAGATTGCGGTCAGACACGGAGCGGCTTTTATTAGAAAGCCAATCCAAGGACGCTCAGTCCTAAGTGTCAAGCGTGTGTTGGCTTATCCTCGACAACAAAAGCCGCTGTAACCCCAAACCCGAAAGCTAACATGCAACAAGAAACCTTCTTGACTACGGCTGAAGTCGCCGTGCGTCTCAACGTGTCTGAGGACACTAGCTTGCGCCTAATGAGAAGCACAGCGGGCGTATTGAAACTCCCCACAGGAACCAGAACACTCTACCGGATGCCTCTGAGCGTGCTTACCGCCTTGATTGCCCGTGCGTCCGCCACAAAGAAAGCGAGGACGCAATGACCAAAGACGAACAGGAACTAAACAAAACACATGAAAAGTTAGCGACCCGCATCCTTGGGGAACTCGACGGCGTACTGTGCGTCAAGCTGAAAGAACTCAAACCCGAACTCTTGATATTGCGTGGGTACTTCCATGCGAAGGGAAAGAACAGAAACATTCTGGGCTGCAAGACGTGGGCTGCGTTCTGTTCCGAGAAACTACACCACACTAAGCAGGCGGTCAACCAGATGCTTGCGGAACCGAAGCCAAGTGGAAAGAAACTTTCCACCGACGAACCGGAACCACCGCCCCAAGATGCCAATCAGGAATCACCGTCGCCCAGTTCCGAACAGCAAGAGCGAGGCGAAACCGTTCCAGGCTGTGAAGGTCCGCCAACACCAACGGGTAAACAGGCTGACTCACCCGAACTGGACAAGGGAAGGGCGGTTGCTGCTGCGACCCGTTACCTGAGTCGGTTTCAGGGTGAGACGTTACAGATAAAGTTCGCAGAGTTCGAGAGCGAACTACGCGCGTCCTTGATAGGCGAGGAGGAACGGTAATGGCGGAAAATAGCGGCATAAGCTGGACGCACAACACGCAGAACTTCTGGGTCGGCTGCGATAAGGTCGCCCCAGAATGTTCAAAGTGCTACATCTCCCGGATTCTCTCGAAACAAGGCAGAGAGCCGTGGGGCAAAATGTATCGAACTCAAACGTGGGAAGATCCGTGGAACTGGGAACGGGAAGCTGCACGGCTCAAGCAAGCAAAGCGTGTCTTTACTTGTTCCCTGTCGGATTTTTTCCACGTCAAAGCTGACCCGTGGCGCAAGGAGGCATGGTCAATCATCAAGTACACGCCGCATCTGGTTTGGCTGGTGCTGACTAAGCGACCCGAACTTATTGAGCGGCGGCTTCCGCATGATTGGGGAACCGGATACAAAAATGTCTGGCTCGGAGTCTCCACAGGATGCCGAATGACGCTGAACAAGATGGACACGTTGCGGCGGATACCCGCTGCTGTTCGTTTTGTGAGTGCCGAGCCGTTGCTGGAGGACATTTCGCAAAACATCAACCTGGACGGATTCGGCTGGGTTGTTGTTGGCGGAGAAAGCGGAGCGGGGCAGGAATACCGGTGGGAACCTGACGCCGATTGGAAAGCCGAACTGAAAGATGAGAACGGCCGTCGCACCATGCGCCATCAGTGGGCAGTCAACCTGCGGGATAAAGTCAAGGCCGCTGACTTGCCATTCATGTTCAAGCAAGTGACCGCTCCAAGAAGCGGGTTCGGCTACAACGCACTCGACGGAAAAGACTGGCACGAGTTTCCAACAGCACCGAACGGGTTGGAGTGGGCACCACGCCAAGCGATCCCCGAAAAGTACAGAATGACGGCAAACCAGATACATACGTTCAAATCGGGTGGGCAGATCGGCGGCGTGACAAAATGACCACGAATACAGACGCAGCAGTTGACGCGATCCGACTGGGTTGGGGGATCGGAGTCTCCCAGGCCGAAAGCCGACAGCGCCGCATGTGTCATCGAGGGCCGCAAACTTCTGCGGGCCGGATAAGTCGGCTTCGTACTGGTCACGAGCCCTCAGGAACCTAATGCTGGATTACGCGCGCCACAGTAGGCCTCGCAAGCACGCCGTACTCCAAACTCTATATCCGCATAGGACCGGACGAACAAACTACGTCGAGGATGCACTGATCGAAGCCATTGACGCCGGTCGACGAGGCAACCAGCGCCGGCAGGAAACCCAACTTGAGAACATTCTCGGCAAGATCGTAAAAGTGGCCGGCCAGGTGGAACACGTGAACAGTTCCACAATGACGCACGATTGTTTCATTGCGCGTCTACAGGCGCAGACAAAGATTCCCGCCCTTCGTCTGCGGAGCAGGCTCAAATTCACAAATCGATGCTCTGTACTCACAGTTGTGAATCTGTGAGGCTGGAAGGCCTCGCGGTGAGAAAGAACTCACATAAGGTGCCTTTGGTGACACCGCGTAAGTGGAGTGACACAGTAGTTGTAATACCCTTCAGTCTGGCGTGGCCATAAAGGCCTACCCGAAAGGTCGCGGAGACAGGCTCACCGTGACCACACCCGAAATCCGTACAACGTCTGCCGACCCATCACCTTACGGGAGACGATGTTTATCTTCGAATTCACCAACAGTAAACTGTACCTCAGCCGAGTAAAACAGCCCATCGGAGAAATCTGGTGGGCTTTATTGTGCCTACAAATACCTAGCCGCGAAACCGATACGCATGAGCGTCCTTGCGTCGAACTGATTCATAGCTAACTCGGTTCACCTGCCATGAAAAACCCTATACTAGAGAGAAATGACAGGCAAAAATAGGTTCTGTTTGCCGACCAACATACCGTCGGTGCGGCGTAAACATCTTCCCTGGGTGCCACGAAGCGCTGACCGACCTCCGCAAGTTTTACTTGGTAGCAATCTTCTCCGCTCGTGAAAACACTTGCCGAGAATGGATGATTGCTTACTTGGACACAAACGGCGGGCCGTATGACGAAAGTCTGCCGCCCAAACCAGATTTGTTGCTTTTATTGATGACAAAGCAATCAGATTCGATGGTTGGACAAAATCAAACCAGAGAACTGCAAACTAATTAACAACGATGAAATGAAAATGATATGCAGCAACTCCTAATAGCAATACCGATAAAGAACAAAAACGAAGATCGAGATTATCAAGCCCGAGCAGTTGCTTGCAAAGAAACTTGGCTCAAAGATTGCCCGTGTGATTATCGTTTCTTTACCGACGAGGATCTTGGACTTGACCCACAACGCCAACGATTCGACCAATGCGAACAAAGCGAATGGCTCAATACGCTTTGGAGAGTGGCTACGATTATGTATTCCGTACAGATTCCGACGCTTATTGTTGGGTCAATCGTTTACTGGCAAGCGGATTCGAGAACCATGATTATCAAGGTTGGTGTATCGACTACCCGAAGCACCTTGAAACCGACAAAGCGCTGCGAACTGCTCACGGTGGAATTGGATTCTTGCTTTCTCGCAAAGCAATGGAGATCGTGGTGAGAGAAAAGCCGTGGATGCAAAGTGACGGTTATTACTGGGGAGACATTTGGACTGGTGAAGTTCTCTGGCAACACGGCATTCGCTGCCAGCGGGACACAAGATTCTTGGACGGTAGCAACGGAGCACAACATCACGGCAATGTGTTTGCCAGCGAACTACCGCTCGATCACCAGTACATTTCCGTTCACCCGCTGCCAGTGCTGAACATGTACGAAATGCACGCCAAGTTTCCGTGTATGAGCGACGAAACAATCCCACCAGAAAGACAGTTGTGGTGGTGCGACATTGACCACAACTACGGCACCAAGCAACCCGAGTGCCCGTGTGATTATTGTGCCACAAGCAGCCCCCAAATTCTGTAGTCGCTGCTCGACACTCGATTGTCGTAAGCACAGCAAAGCAACCGCCGACCGAAAAAGAAAACGGGCGTCAAACAACTCTCTGCTGCTGAACTTCAAATCCGCCCGCTGGAAATGGCTTCGTCTTCGGTTGTTAAACGCTAACCCAGTTTGTGTGGACTGTCAGAACGCTCTGGCAACTGACATTGACCACAAGATAAACGCCCGTGTGTGGACGGCACTGGGACACGATTGGTGGGACGAAACGAACCTCCAACCTCTTTGTCATGCTTGTCACAGTAGAAAGACAGCAAGCGAAGTTGGTTTCCATGAATAGAGAATGCTTCAGCATCGGAGCAGTAACGTTGTGGCTCGGTGATTGTACGGTCATTGCGCCAAGTCTACCAAGCGGCTACACAATAATCACTGACCCACCTTACACCGTGCGGTCAGTGGAACACGTAGAAGAGATGCTGGCACGGTTGTCCTACACCGCTGCCGACGTGCTGACGCTAACGAACCCAGAGCCAGGGTTCATTCATCGTGGAAAGGTGGTCAGCGTGCCAGAAATCGCCGCTTATGAAACTGCTTTTCATCCTCACGTCAGACCAATAGAAGTAATGGAACGACTAGTGGCAATGACCAATGGCACAGTACTTGACCCCTACGCTGGGAGCGGCACCACGCTACTGGCAGCACTGAGAGCGAAAAGACCCGCAGTCGGAGTGGAAACGTCACGCCGTTACTGGGAACACGCTTGTAATCGACTGGCACTCGCCGGACAGAAGTCGCTGTAATCACAACGTAAGTGTTCGGAGTTCGGGCATAGGGCGAAGCCCAAATGCCAAATAAACCGAACAACTTCACTATTCACAATACGGAACTCACCGCTTGGGCAAAGGAAGAACTGGCTCGCATTGCTGGGTCTTCCACCAAGTATCACGCTGTTCTTTCTGACCCGCCTTACGGCATTGCGTTCATGGGTAAGCAGTGGGATGACGTTGGCGGACCCGCAGCGTTTCAATCACAAGTCAAGTTGTGGGGCGATGCTCTAATGCCGCTTCTATATCCAGGTGCCGTAGTAATGATGTTCGGCGGCACCAGAATGTGGCACAGACTTGCTGCTGGCATGGAAGATGCTGGCTTTGAGTTATGGGACACGATGATGTGGTTGTATGGCAGCGGATTCCCAAAACTCAGGACATTTCCAAGCTGAGCGACAAGCAGAACGATGAAGCAACCGAACAATCTGCCTCGTGGACAGGATACAAGACGCCTCAACTCAAACCGGCTTGGGAACCTTGTCTATGTTTCCGAGCACCAAGACAAGGAAATACCTACGCTAATCTTGCTACTAAGTATGGAAGCGGTTGTCTAAATATTGATGGTAGTAGAATTGGTACCAACGATGAATACGAAATGAACAGTAGAGGTTTCACCAATGGAATGCTTGGAGACCCAGAGAAGTCTGATGCCTCAACTGACCATCCACAGAAGCCCTCTGGCGGTAGATTTCCAGCCAATCTTCTGCTAGATGAAACAACCGCACCTATGCTTGGAGCATCACGGTTCTTCTATTGTGCCAAGAGTTCAACAAGCGAACGTGAAGCTGGGCTAACGAATGAAAAGCGACCTGGCGGCTCAACTGTAAATGGATTCACCGAAGACAAAACAAAAGGTAACGACCGAAACAAGCCAGTCCACAACAATCACCCATGCGTGAAGCCGATCAACCTCACAAAGTATCTAGCAACGCTTCTGCTACCTCCGTCCTCAGTAGAAAACCGCCGCTTATTAGTGCCCTTCTCAGGTTCAGGTTCCGAAATGATTGGTGCTATTCAAGCAGGCTGGGATGAAGTAATCGGTGTCGAGATGGACAAGCACTATTGTGAGATAGCACAGCAACGTTGCGAGCACGCCGTGCTTGAAGAAGAGTGGACACTCTTCTAGACAGGGCAGACTGCTTTGTACCCGTCTGAGGGCACTCAACCGCACTCATTAGCCACGCTCAGAGCCGTACTTGACTCACTTGGGCAGCAAGAGTCTGTCCCCGCAGTCAGTATTGTGTAAAAAGAGACTACTTTGTAACCCTTTGAGCCAGAACGGGGGTATCCCCCTCGCCGTTCGTAACTCCTTTGTCCTTCGGGAGCGCCGAGGTCGTTTTTTCACGCCTGCGAAATGAATGTTTCACGGGGACGCTAAACGCACCCGTCCAAATCGCTACTTAGCCGGCTGATCTCACTTCCGAATCCGCTGGGATTATTTGCGGGGAGCCGCGTCTTCAGTGGTAACGGCGAGATAATTCTCATAGGTAAGTCGGTCGTGTCGATAGCGTATTGCAAGTCGCCCACCCTGTTCGTGCCGTAGAAGTTCGGCTCGGAGTTCTTCGATGGTGTAAAGATAGTGTCCGTCAAGTGCGATGATTACATCACCGGGTTTGATGTCAAGGTTGGCTGCCGCCCCATTCGGCTGCACACCGGAGATTTCCAGTCCGTCGTGTTTCGCTGTCGGACTACCGGTGAACCAAACCCCGATCCGAGATTCCTCAGTCATACCGGCTGACGGATTAGCGGGGGATTCAGGATCGCGGGTGCTTGAGGTCGGATGGTCTGCGTTCGCTCCTGTTGCGGTTTGCGTCTCGGTCTCTTTTGTAACGCTTGCCCGCTCCAGTTTCTCAACATCGTACACGGTAAAGTCGTATCCCCTTCCATATATTCCCCTTATCGAATCAGGAGACCCGACGACATAAACGATGTATTCGCCCTTCTTCAAGGCATCAGTGCCCAACTGAAACCTGTTGCCTCCGAGTGGGGTTACATGCGTCTTATGAATCGCCTCGGCCCGTATACCGTTCTTAGCTCCTACAAGACCACCACGGGCTTCGACCTCTAGTTCTCGACGGTCGCTCTTCCCATCCATCTGAACCAGAATGTAATTGTCGATTGTGTCGCCCTTCGGCAGGTCTATCTCGATCACCGGGTTAGAGCTGGTTACAATCGTTGAATGCAGACCATCAAGGTACGCTTTCTCCTTCACAGACTTGACTCCCAGAGTCACGTCATGACCAAGTCGGCCGCCCACTTTAGATTGGCCCATCGTGTGTACTGGGACTTCATTTTTGTCTACAGTGACCCGTGGCGAGGTCAGAACACTAGAGTCAAGCATGGCCGCGATTACCTTTGGTGAGACGCCCGCTTTCTTGAGATTAACGAGGTCGGTGTCCTCCAATTGAAATTCGCAGCTTCCGTTCTTGATTTTGGCAATTATGATGTCATCGTCGAGACTAAGTTTCGACATTTCGATTATCCGAGCGTTGGTGATGCTCGATCCCTGCCCGGCTGTCGGTTGGTTCTGGGCAGAAGCGAGAGACAAGATCAGGGCCACGAAGACTACCACTAAGGGCAAGCTCTGAAGTTTCATATTCTCATCCGTTTAATTCAAAGATAAGACCGAACGGCGTATCGTACCATGCCCTTCGTGACGAGGCAGTGACATCGCGACCATGATGCTTCAAAATGACATAGAAAGCATGGTCGACCGAGGGAAAACTGCCCATGATCCAACGCCGTCTTAGGGTTGCCAAATGGCTGAGCACCACTCCGGCGCTCGGGGTCTGCACGCTTTGCAGCCGGGAATTTAAAGTTCCGATGAGCGCCCTTCGGAGGACTGCCGATGCGCAGGCGAGCCTTCAGGATCAGTTCGACAGGCACAAATGCGAGCCCGAAGATACGAGCCAAGCCGATGCGCGGGTTTGTGCCGATGTCCTCCTTCGGCAAAGGTCCGACGAAGAGGGGGAGGAAGAAGACGAACAGGAAGACGGCGGCGACGACGACAACGAAGATGATGATGATGAAGGCGACGGGTACTCGGAGTGAGTGTGCCCCGATTTATTTCAGCGGATGAAGGATGAAACGTGACCATTTCACCAAGGTAGTCGAGGAGGTGCTGGACTCGCTCCCGCAAGAATTTCGCAGTCGCATTCAGAATGTTGCCGTTCTGGTGGAGGATGTACCGCCGCGCCAGCCATCACCGGAGCCGGGGCAGCAGAGGCGACTGCTGCTGGGTGTCTTCCATGGTGTGCCCACAACCAAGAAGAGCATATTTGACCTACCGTCAGGACCCGATCATATTGTTCTTTATCAGAAGAATATCGAAGCCGTCTGCTTCACTGAGGCCGAGGTCCGCCAACAAATCCGCCTTACGGTCATTCATGAACTGGGTCACTATTTCAGGCTGGATGAGGAACAACTGAAAGATGTGTAGCGATTCTCCGAAACAGATGATGGAGTTGCACAGTTGGCTCCACGAAAAGCAGCACAATAGAGAGTAAACTCTTAGGTATCCGATTGAAACTGGTCGGGGGGTGATGAGAATGGTGCTGCTTTTCGTCGGCAGATATTCCCTAGCGTAGCAAAGCCCGATTTGCTCCTGTCTATTCTGCGCGGCGTGCAGAGATCGTGCATTGATCCGGGAATTATCGAAGCTCCTCACGCCAGCGTTCTACTATTGTGGGCGTCCCATTCTTCTGTGTCCGAGCCTGAAGGAAATTTCGGTCCCACAATTTGTGGATATATGAGTTCCGCAACTTGCCTAACATTGAACGGCGTCGCTATAACGTCTACCTGTAACCGAATAGCCATGATGGCTTCTTGAGTGTCAAGAGAATCGCTTACCGCCACTATCCGAGCCTCTGGTTGAAGGTGGCGTATGGCGGCCACCAGTACAAAACCATCACCTGCTCTCCGCACCTGCAGACAGGTGATGACAAGATCGAAATGTTGTGTGGCGACCAAACCTAGCGCTTCGGAGCTTGTCGATGCCGAAACCACCTCAAATTGTTGGTTGTCGAAAGATCGTAGGATTGCATCCCGAATGTGATTGCCGCCATCGACCACGAGAAGGTTGAGTCGTGTCATACAAATCCTCACGCTATCGTTTGTTTGAAGACTATGCGCCGCCGCGAACATCGGTGCGGCGAGCCGCAATGCGTGTGTTGTTTCGCGTGCTCGCGTATCCGATCTTGATTGGCAAGTTCCGTTTCCGTTTTGAGTTTTCTTTTAAGGCTACCAACTTGACCGCACGTTAGATGTGCGAACCATCACAGGGAATTTGTGATGAATGTCGAGAGGCTTTTTTGCCACTGAATCGGGAAATTCGGGTCGCGCTTGACGTTGGCGTTCGAGTGGAGTTTCAATAAGGGAAACGGCGGTCTATGGGCACACGCAACTTTCAGGTTTTCGTGGTTCGCTATGTTGGCGACATCGTGCGCGGTAATTCCATGGCCATTGCTATTTGCATGAATGAGATCGTGGGTGGAGACAATCCTTTTCTCGGGTGTGAACACACAGAAGAGTGGGAGAAACTGAGGGCGTTGTTCCGTGACGCAGACATCGACTTCCTCAAGCAGTGGTGCGAAGCCGTTCGTAGAGACTTTTGTTCCCCCGATACAAACCACATGATTCAAGCGGCTCTAAAGGACTGCTCTACTAACATCGATGTCTCGGTCTCACCCCTGACTCTCAATGACACAGATGACCCCGGCGTGGAAATGAAGAAATTGTTCCAGACACATTCGCGATAATCAGGCCGTCAAAGGCCGCGCTGAGAGTTCTTGGCGAACGGGACGACCCCAAGACTCCAATAGCTTCGTCCTACTTTCGTTGGGCTACGCTTGTACGCAACTTGGGGCTTCACATGAAACCAGGCGAGCGTTACTACGAATGCGGTTCAGAACGCATAAGTGTACGGGGCCTTATGAAATGATCTAGTTTTCGAAAAAGACTGCGAAGGACGAATGTCCAGCGGTGCCAAAAGCTCAATATCGCCGGCGTGCGCTTGGGTGGGTTGGTGGATATTCTTAAGGCACAGCCTCGGCAAAGCGGCATGTAGAACAAGGGCCTAGGACCTAACTCCCTCGCACGTTTCCATTGGACCGTTTCTCGGGTACTGGCCTCCTGACAATCTGACGTTCTGGCGCATAACTGTCGACGGACTTGCGAGAACTTGCTGTTTAGGGAGAAATGGTGGCAACGAACGTGCTGTGAACCTTTATGTGGCGGCGACGCATATCTCTTCACTGCGTCGAACGAGGTCAAGAATGTTTGGAGAACCCAAGATTGACCGGACCACTACGAGCGAGCCAAAGCTAAGAAATCTAACGCGTATCAAGTTGTCGAAAAGCTCTGCAATATCGGCCCGGGATAACGTGGCCGAAGGTAGTCGAAATTCGTTTTTGGGAAAAGAAGCGGGAATCGGGATAGTACAAATGAGACTACGGTCGTTGAAGGGGCGTGGGTTTGCGTGGGGCTCGCACATCAGGTTTGAACTTAAAGCACTGGCACGGCGGTGATGGTTGAATGTACTCGGAAGGAGCAAGCCCGAAGAAACTGAGAAGGGCGCAATAGTTGCGAACGAGCACCCAGCGCTTCGACGGAGCGCAAGCGCCGCCGGGGCGGAGGTCAAAGAAGCAACCGGACAATGGGAGTGCAGGATTTAACATAGCAGTGCCCAAGTTGGGACTTACGCGCGTCGGGAGATTCAGTGAAAACATTTTTCAATGTACCAGACTACCCAGGAGTCAATCGCGATGCGCTCATCGCTTTGCGAGATCAACATCCATGTCAAATATTTCGGGCGTTTCCCTGGACTTTCCCAAGAGCTTGTAACGACGAAAGTGATTTTCCCGAAAACGAAGTAATTCGGTGCAGACGATGGACTTGCTGCACTCTTGTCCAACTTGGTTCTGCACCGCACCCGCCGCCTTTCCGCTACGGCGTGCGATGCGAGCGTTTCGCGAGCGTTGGTCTCATCCTAGAGTTCTGGTGGCAGCCCCTGAGGAGCACGATCCCGGGGATCTCCTCATCACGACTGCACTCTGGGGGTGCGAAACCGATCTGGTGTGGAGAGTGATTGGAGGATCTAAGTTGCTGGCGGAGCTGCGGGCGGCCTCCTATGGGCCGCCCGAGTTTCCCGAATCATTGCCAGAATCTTTGGGACCAGCGCAACGTCCAGATTCACTTTTCCTGTGTACTAGTGTTCTATTCGCTTATCGCAATTGGCCGAATTTGTTGCCGACTCGGGCGACTCACGCTTGTAGGCTTCCTCGTAATGTTGACTCTGCTTATCGTTGGTTCCTGAGTTTGCGGTAGCAGCGGAATCTGCTGGCGACGCAATTAACTGTGCGTTTACCCTCAAGCCTCACTGACCTAATTCGGAAAGGGTTCCGGCTATCCACAAGGCGATGAAATCGGCACCCGTTGCCTGTGTCTAGTCCTTCGCAGTCATCCTGAATCGGCCGGTCCTGTTCCATTTTGGCAACCGTTCACAACCACTCTCGCCTCCCCTACGTCCCGACGGTCTTAAAGCGAAGCGCAAAAAACCCCGATGTTCAAGCAGTCAGGGAGAAACTATGCACCGAGTGGGATTGTTCCTCATTTTTATCACCGTCGCCGATGTCTCTGCCAGACGCGACAACAACCCCGAAAGCCAGTGCAGGCTCACCGGCTGCCTTCGTCTGATAAGTAGCGAGTCTTGCAAAGATAGCAAACGGCACAATTCCCACAAGTGAAACGGAGCTAGCAACTTGAACAATCTATTTAGGTCATTATCAATGGCACTTTTACTAACGAGCTTGTGCTCTGCCACCGACCTCAGAGACCACCTCGTTGGAGTTCAGCATTCAACCGTTCTCTTTTCTTTCCCACCACAAGTTCAACAGGTGCAAGGCAGCGGCATTTGTATCAACGAGAGCTGTTCGGTCGTTGCCACAGCGTATCACATCCAAATGTTAGTAGGCAGGGCAAATTTGAGAGTTGGCGGCCTTCACACCACAAAAGTATTATCGCTTGCCAACAAAAGCGACACAGATAAGTCTGACGTACTCGTGGGCAAACGCACTGTATCCTACAACGTGGCGAATGACGTTTCATTCGTCTATACGAAGAAACCAGTCTCTCACAAGTCGGGTGTCCCGTATTCATATAAGTTCTACGTGGGACAAAAGGTAACAATCGCTGGCTACTACAAAGGCGAGTTTCAGACGAAAGAGGCCCATATAATCGGCTGCAACGTGCCATTAGAGACGGGTCAAGCCCAACTGAATGAGAACTTGATTCTAGACATTCACCTCAGCCCCGGAACCAGTGGTAGTGCCGTAATCGACGAGCGCGGAAACCTGCTAGGAATGATTGTACTTTCCGGCGTACTGAAATTCAGCAGTGGTAGCCTAACAACGTCCATTGCCCTTCCCGCTAGGGTTATTGCGAAAGCGTTGTTGAAGTTAGATCCACTTCTTGGCGCCGCTATCTTTAAGGACATACCGCAAGATGCAGAAGAACCGCAGTCAGCACAAATCCCCTGGGAGTTCTATCAAGAAAGCGATTTACCCGGAGACACTTCGCCGACAATACCACAACTATCAGCGGCTCTCGGCGAAGTGTCTGATCCAGTGGGTAGGTTGCGTGCCAAATCGGAAGATGCCTCTGAACTAATGATCAACTTTATTACCACACAGTGTTTAGTGCAGGGAACTCAAAAGCCCATATGCCATGAGCTAACTATCATTGACGAGCAGCAGACCTTTCGAAAGATGAGCAAGAACGGCAAGCTTGGTAAGCCAACGAGTTCCTTCCCTATACAGAAGCACGGGGTCTGGACACAAACGGACTGGATGGACACGCTGGAAAAAATAGCAGATAACCCTTGGATATTTCGAGGCTCGGTGGAGAACCACTATCTGTTCACTTTTAAGTCCGCCGCGGAGGATAACCGCTGTCATTACGGAGAATATTCACAAGGAACTCCGCTCTTCGGTGAAGGGCACAATGTCTGGAACGGATCGGTTGTCTGCTTTGAGCAGATTCTGACAGACGAAGACTTTAATGTATTGTCCGTATTCACTGAAATGCACCCGCCTGACGCCTGTCTAGCCGAAGTAGTTCAGACGGCTATTTACTATGACTGGATTAAATTGGATGGCCTAACATCGCCGATCCTTTTGCCTATTAGAGAAAGGATTACTGCTCAAATTCTGGGACAAAGAGATTTGTGGTACGCGACCGTGTCGTGGACCGACTACAAGAAGTTCCGGGCTGAGCACAAGATAGAGTTTTGAAGAGTCAACGAAGCGTATCCCTTTGACAGTAAATAGCGCCTTTGGCCTGCCCCCGTTTGCTTTTCCCTGCCGATGGCGGAGAGGCAGAAACATTGCTGTCAGCAGCGGATCACTCAATGTACCGGATGAAACGATTCGCGCCGGGCAATCGTTGAGGCGGTCGTCTCCTTGTCTCGCAGGACCCTTAGCGCTACAGATGACCCTGCTGAGGAATGAGGAAATTATTTCGGGCGTAGCTTCGCGGTACTTTCGTGGGTCTACTCTTGTACGTAACCTTCTTAGCAGCACTCTCCCACTCGGCGTGCCTATGGGCCGGAAACCAGGCCCTGTCGGCCCATGGATCCGATTTCATCACCTTCCCAATGTCTCGACCGTGCCCTGTACCCAAGTGGACGGTACTTTCCAAGTCTTGTTGTATTCAGTATGCAACATTTAGCTTTGTACTCAATAGCTCAAACGCCCGAGCTGGTAGATGAAACTTAATGCAGTTTTGGCAGAAAGGAGTACGGCATTCACTGATTGCGTTTTCAACAATCTAGCGAGTTTTCACAAAGCCCGCTGGGGTGATCGGCCTGCTGTACGATCCATGTCCACGGAATTGACGGAGAACTCGATCACCCGCACCACTCGTTTCCCCAGCCCCCGCGATGGCCGGCGTACGCTGACTATCGCTGCCCAACACATAAAGAGGATGCGGGGCGGGGCGCAGAGCCACTTGATGCGGTGCGACGACGGCTATTACTACGTGGTGAAGTTTCGGAATAATCCACAGCATGAGCGGGTGCTGGCGAATGAGTTTCTGGCGACGCGACTGGCCGAACTAGTGGGACTGCCGGTGTCTGTGGCGAAGGTTGTGGAGGTTCCCCCGTGGCTGGTGGAGCACACCTCGGAACTGACGATTTTGCTCGGGAGCCATGCCATTCAGGTGGAGGCGGGACTGCAGTTCGGATCGCGCTACGTCGTGAGTCCGGTGGAAGGGCAGGTGTTCGATTACCTGCCTCCGGAGATGCTGGATCGGGTGCGAAACCTGGGAACGTTTGCGGGAATCCTGGCGCTGGATAAGTGGACTTGCAATGCCGATGGACGGCAGGCGGCGTTCTGGCGGAAGATGCGGGAGAAAAAGTACTCGGCTTCGTTCATCGATCAGGGATATTGCTTTAACGCGGGAGAGTGGACGTTTCCGGATTTTCCGCTGCGAGGTGTGTATCCGCGGAATGAAGTTTATGCGCGAGTGAATGGGTGGGAGTCTTTCGAACCCTGGTTATCGCGGATCGAAAAGCTGGATGAGGATGCAATCTGGAGGGTGGCGGGAGAGATTCCCCCGGCGTGGTATGGCGGGTCTTGGGATGAGCTGGAGGCGCTGGTGCAGCGGCTGATCGAGAGGAAGACGATTGTGCGGGAATTGATTCTGGCGTTTCGAGGGTCGTCGCGGAGGCCGTTTCCGGGGTGGATGAGTGAGGCTTGAGCAGGGAGGATTGGAAGTCCGCCGAAGAGCTTTAGCCTACGGGCACTAAGTTGTACCGGTGGAATGTTTGCTGTTAACCCTTAGTATTTGTTGAGATGGAAAAGAGCTGAGTGCTCTATGCTAACGTCAAAATGATGATCGTTCGAGGGCTGAAGAGTTATGGCTAAGAATCGAGAATTCGAACTTCATATGCTGCGTTTTTTGCCGCATCCTTTGCGAGAGGATTTCGTTACAGTCGGACTGTTGATGCTGGAGCGGGATGGCGGGTTTGCCGAAGTTCAATTCACGCGCGACTGGAGGATGCTACAGTGCATCGCTCCAAATATGGAATTGGAGTGGTTCGAGGTGGTGGAGAGCGAGATCCGAGAACGGCTGGGAAAATTACGGCGGCGCGAAGAACTGATGCAGCTAGTGAACGAGAGATTCGGGACGATGATCGATGTAGCACCAACGAAGGGAGTACTGACGGACGATCCCGCGAAAGAGATGGAAGTGCTGACTTCGATGTACCTCCTGCCGATGGAACGAGGTGAGCGAGTGCAGCCGCCCACGGGTCGGATGGCGATTGTCAGGACAATTAAAGAGGAGTTCTCGAAGGCGGGCGTGCTGGAGCTGATCCAAAGTGATTTGGATGTGGAGAAGTACACAGGGCACGGAGATCCGTTCCGGGTTGATTTTGGATATCGGGTTGGAGGCGTGGTGAAGTTGTTCCATGCGGTTTCGGTGGCGTCGAATGTGGACCAGGCACTGGCGCTGCTGTATCGTTACTCGCGCGTTGCGGCGGGAATGCAGCACGAGCGATTGCAGGTTTCCTTGACGGCGGTGGTAGATGAGGGAAGTGCATTGGAAGAAGAGAAGGCGCAGTTCGCGATTGGCGTGCTGAAGCAGAGTTCGGTGCTGGTGAGACCGGTGGAGAAACTCGCGGAGATCGCGGGCGAGGTGCGGCGAGATGCTACGAGCCTTGGATTGGAGATGTCAAAGATTGCTAGCTAAGGTGCGGGTCAGTTCGCTCCAGATTCTGAAGTGATTCTTCAAAAATCGCGTCTTTGTGCACTTCTCCGGGGCCAATGCCAATTGATGCCAGCCGGCTGGGACAGTTCCAACGTCAGGTGCCGACCACATGGCCCACGGCGACAACTCCTCCCCTTGATCTACAGGAAAAACAAAAATCGATTAAGCGCGGTTTCCAATGTCCGGTTGGGATCGGGACTTATCACCACAAACCTAGCCACTGGACAACTAAACCTCTTGACAAAGTAGGTCACCACGACCGGCAAAGATGTGCAATATTGAACAGACTTCCGCCATGTAGAAACTGCATTATGGTGGGGTGAGCTGCGAACAAGTGTTAGGAGCAATCTCCGAAGTGCGAAGCCTGATTGAAGAACAGAACAAACTGCTAAGCACTGGGGCTACGTTTTTCGAAATGAGCGTCGAAGATCTAGAAGCTTATGCCCAGCGACATGCTCGTATAGCTCAGCTTTCCAAGGAATTGAACAAATTGTCCTACCCCGCTGAGCGGAGCGTCTTGAGTTGTTGAAACCGTCAGCGGGTTGGTTCTACGCGTTCTAAGCTTCCTCCCGCCATGTCCGCCCCCATACTAAAGTGCCTGATTTGCGACAAGCTCGTGCCGCTGTTCGACATAGTGGCGCTTCGGGGCGTTGGC
>Ga0182018_10002201_pt1 | contig 20130 bp, 15 predicted proteins | sample 812P2MmetaG_FD_120490 | JGI IMG/M metagenome (GOLD analysis project Ga0182018, IMG submission 120490) | Permafrost microbial communities from Stordalen Mire, Sweden - 812P2M metaG | ecosystem: Environmental > Terrestrial > Soil > Wetlands > Permafrost | place: Sweden: Stordalen | collected...
GCTGTTCGTCGGCACGACCACATTGATGAGCTGGCCGCTCGAGAAGGGCTGCCCGGCGGTGAAGGTCCCCACCGGAACAGCCGAATCGGGAACGGACTGCCCCTCTGTCGGTGCCGCCCCGGCCGACGAAACAGCGATCAGGGCGAGGCCCACAATGGCACTGAGTGCCAGTCCGCCTATAGCAAGTCGTCTCAACATCGCCCAGTCTTCACGTGTCCCACTCACCCGCTCTCCGGGCAAAGTCCGCGCCTCTTCCACCTGGGCGTCAACTATGGCGGCTGGACAATGACACTGTGTGACGTCGATGTGAAGGAAAAGTGAATTTTGCGCGATGAGCGGGCGGGGCCGGCCACGGCCGACCGGACTGTGCCTGAACCAGGCCCCTCTCTCGAACTGCGGCATCAGCGCTACGGCCGGCGATCTGCCGCTCACGGCATGTCATAAGGGCCCGACAGACGTGGTCCGGCGCAAGGGCTCAGCGCTCAGAGTGGCGCAGGACGCGACCGATTCGAGTCAGGAGGTCCCTTCATCAGCCCTGTCTGGATGCCACACGTAGCATGAGGTCGTGTCGTCCCGTCGCAACACTTCGGTTGCGGTCAACATTCTCCCGCGTTCTTGCACATAGACACGCCGGTGAACGCCTTGCAGAGATCGAAATGGAGCCGGCTCATATTTCCAATTGCATGGGCAATGTTTGCGGCATTTCGACTGTGGCAGGGAACCTTGCCGCCCGCGCTGATCTGGCAGGACTCCAAGGACTACGAGGCGATCGGTTCGCAGTCCCTTGGAAGCAGCGGTTTTTGGTTCGGCGGACGACCACCTTTGATCCCGTTGTTCTGGAAAATTATGGGCTCTCCCCAGGCATTCGTCGCGGGACAGACGGTGCTGTCCGTGGCGGCCTGGGGCTACCTCGCGTGGACCGTGGGCACCATGTTCCCTGTTGGGTGGAGGCGATCGGTCAGCGCGGTCACAGTCCTCGCTTTTGGCACAGTGACACCCATTGTGCTTTGGGACCGATCCGTTCTGTCCGAATCGCTCGCAATGTCTGGTTTGGCTCTCCTTTTTGCGCTGGCGATACGGCTCGCGCAGAGGCCGACCGTCCCGAGGGCCGCCGCATTTGTCGGCGCCGCCTTCTTCTGTGCTCTCGCCCGCGACACCGAGATCGTTCTGCCCGCCATTTTGGGCGTGTCGATCCTGGTCTTCGCCTTCGTTCGTCGCCGCAGCGGATCCAAGTTCAAGATGCTGCTTGCCACTGCGTGCGCGTTGCTACTGGCAGCCGGGTTTTGTGTCGCGACCGTGGTCGAGTCCGGCAGGGACGCGCTGAACGTGACTGACAATTTGTACGTGAGAGTGTTTCCGTATCCGGCGAGGGTTGCCTGGTTCGCATCCCACGGGATGCCAGAGCAGAAGCAAATCGATCAATTGGCCGATACGCAACCACCGCCCGCCAGTGGAACTGCGAAAGCCGTCTTTCCCAACTTGCATGCATCGGAGTTTGCCCGTCTCGATGCATGGATCAACGGACATGGAGCATCGACGTATGCCCTGTGGATGATCACGCACCCTTGGTTTGTCGTCCTTGAGCCCTTGCGAAGACCGGAGAGAACGTTCAACGACGGTGATGGGAACATTGATTCCTACGCCGCGCTCAATCGTGTGACTTCGGGATTGACCCCGGTGCTGTGGCCGTCATGGGTCTGGCTGGAAGGAGTGGTGGCGGTGACACTGGTTGTTGTCTTCGGGAGAGAACTTCGTCCCCACCGTGCCGTGCAGGTCATCATGGCTCTCGGTTTGCTCGGCGTTGCGGCCATGCTGGTGGCCTGGAACGGTGACGGGCAAGAAGCCACGCGACATACCATCGAAGGCTTGGCAGAAATCCACCTGGCCGTTCTGATCATGTTCCTCTACGCAGTCCTCGCACCCCGCGACCCAGGAAGGGCCGAGTTGCGGTCTCATTCTGGAGCTGTCTGACGAGCAAAGGGAGCGGGGATGCAGCTCCGTTACGGGAAGGAACTGATGACGGGCAGCCCAATGTCCTTGCGTACAAGATTGTCCGCCGATTGCGCAGTCATGGAAAGCGCGTGCAGTTGCGTCAACCACGTACTCAGTGTGGCGCTGTTGACTGCGGAAATGGACGAAATGAAAGTCGCCAACGTTTGAATCCGGAGCGCGAGATCTCTGGCCGGCACGGTCATGGTTTCCGGCCAGGCGATGTAGTGCAGTTGGAAGTCGAACGCATTCAACGCACTTTCGAACGGGGTGACTTCCTGATTCACCTGCACCACCGGTCGGATGCTGCTGCTGGCGAGCGCTTGCGTCACGGTGTAGCTGGCCGCGCCCAGCGGCTTGGACAAGGTTATGAACTGGCTCTTCACCACGCTGCTGACGGGGATTATGGCTTTGGGGATCGTGGAGGTGGTTGTGGTCGGGGAGGTCGGCGTGAGCGCATCGGGACCCTGACCAGACGCGAAGTGCTTGATGCTGAAGACGATGACGATGACGGCCACTGCGGCGACGACCCAGGGGATGAACTTTGCGAACGGGCGGAGGCGCGGAGGAAGGACGGATCTACGCTCCTCGGGGTCCGGCTGGCCGTCATTGATCGATTCGTCGCCACCCGGCGGCACAGTGTCAGGGGCCGGTGGCGCAGATCGGGGGTCCACCTGGAGTGGAGGCAGGTGGACCATTCGGGAAGGTCCACCATCGCGCCGCGGGGCCTCTGCTTGGCGCGGAGCGGGGTCGCGGAGATTCCTCAGAGATGTGGCCGCCTCGTCGGGCGCGCCGATGGTGGGATGCGCCTGGTCCGCTGGTTGCAGGCGATTGGCATTGCGATCGCCTGTCGGGGGAACAGGCAGCACGGCTGTGGGAGGAGGTCCTCCTGTTGCCGATCCGTTCCGCTGTCCAGCGTCGAGGACCGGCTTCGAACCCGCAGTGGCGATGTTCGGCCCGCCCGTTGGGGGACTCCCCACGGGCGGCGGCGGAGGCCCGGGGAAGCCGTCGGCTGGCCTTCCGCCCAGGCCCAGTGCTCCCATGGTGCCGGCCGGTTGGGATGTCACCTCCGGCGGCTGCAGCCGGTTGGCGTTCCGTGCGCCCACTGGTGGACCCGGGACAGGCGGTGCGGCGCCCGCGTTGGTTCCAGACGGGCTCCATCCCGGCGTCGGAGGAGCGCTTGGATCATGAGGGGCGACGTCAGGGGGCGCCAAGCCGTTGCGCACGAGACGGACGTCGCCCAGTCCTGGCTCTCCGGTGGCCACGTCAGGAGGCTGCAGCCGGTTGGCATTCCGCGCCCCCACCGGGGGAACCGGAACAGGCGGTGCCCCGCCCGCGGCAACGCCAGTCGAGCCCCATCCAGGAGCCGGAGAAGTGGGCGGTGGAGCAGCAGCACTTCCCGGCGGAGCCCACGAATCGCGCTGGGCAGTATCGGCGACAACGCGCACGACACCTGTGCTCGGGTCAGGCGCTCCTACATTGGGAACTGAGCCGCCAGACCCAGATGCCACGTCAGGAGGCTGCAGCCGATTGGCACTCGGACCGCCCACGGGGGGACCCGGAACCGGCGGCGCGCCGGCCGCGGCGACCCCAGGCGTGCGCCACCTCGGAGCGGGAGGAGGGGGTGGCGGAGCAGCACCGCCCGGAGGCACCCACACATCGTGGTGGGGGGGTGCGTCATGGTTCGGCCCACGGGCTGCGCCCGCCCCGTCGCTTTCTGGACGGCCAACTGTCGTGGCTTGCGGAGTGCCGGCGGTCCGCCAATCCCACGACCGGATGGCGTCCATCATCGCCGCCAGACGCGCGTCGATCGACTGACCCGGGGCGTCAGAACCCTGTGCCGAATCGTCGCCCGGTGCCATCACATCCATGAACCCATCGTGCCCCAGATCACAATGGTAGCTGCGATCACGACACCTAAATTGTGGGCGGGCGTCACGTAGATTTCGGCAACCTGTCGCCCGGGTGTCATATCTCCTCGCAGTGGCCGCATACGGGCGCCTTCCGGAGTCTTCACAGCCATTGCTACACTTCGCCGGTGCTTCCGACCTTGATGAACGAGGCCGAGAGCCAACTCCGTCTCGAAGCAAGCACTTCGGGCTTGGCCGACCGGGTGCCCCTCGTATCTGCTCGGAGCCTCGTCTCGAGAGGACAGAGAAACCTCTTGGTCGTCCTCGTCGTGGTGGGCGTCATCGGCACTGTTCTGTCTGCCCGTATCACGTTCATCGTGATTATCGCCCTGCTCACTTTGACCTATGCGTTCGCCGTCGTGTACCGGGTCTTTCTCTTCGCACGATCGTCCCGGAGCGACGCCGTCGAGCGCGTCACGGACGAGGAGGCCCTGAGCGTTCCAGAAGCCGACTTGCCCTTCTATACGGTCATGGTTGCCGCCTATCGCGAGGCGTCCGTCGTCGGTAAATTGCTCGAGAACCTTGGCGAGCTTGATTATCCGATCAATCGTCTCGAAGTGATGCTGCTCATCGAACAGGATGATGAGGAAACGCTCGCCGCACTTCGCCAGATAGAAGCTGGGCCTCAGTTCAAGCTCGTCGTGGTTCCGCCGGGCGAACCTCGAACCAAGCCGAAGGCACTCAATTTCGGTCTTACGCTCGCCCGAGGAGACCTGATCGCGGTCTACGACGTCGAGGACACTCCCGACATCCTGCAACTTCGACGGGCGGCTGTTGCGATGCGCCGCTTCGGTCCCGAGGTGGCGTGCGTACAGGCCAAGCTCTCGTACGGTAACGCTGGGCAGAACGTCATCACGAGGAGTTTCACCGTCGAATACGCCATGTGGTTCTCCTACTTCCTGCCCGGTCTGGTGTCTTTGAATGCCCCAATTCCGTTAGGGGGGACATCGAATCACTTTCGCCGTTCCGCTTTGCGCGTGCTGGGGGGTTGGGATCCCTACAACGTCACCGAAGATTGTGACCTTGGCATCCGGATGTACCGCGAGGGATACAGGGTCAAGATTCTGGACTCGATCACCCTGGAGGAGGCCAACAGCGACTTCGTCAACTGGATTAAGCAGCGGTCACGTTGGTACAAGGGCTACCTCCAGAGTTTTCTCATCCATCTTCGTTCGCCGGCGAAGGCCACTTCCGAAATGAGTTGGAGAGGCATCGTCCACCTGAGTGCCTTCGTGGGAGGCACCCCGATCCTTGCGGTGGTGAACCCGATTTTCTGGCTGCTGACACTCTCGTGGTTCATCGCCCATCCGGCGTTCCTCATTGCCATCTTTCCCGCCCCCGCCTATTACACGGGCCTGACCCTTTGGGCCTTCGGCAATTTCCTCCTGTGGTACCTCACGATCCTCACTGCCCGCAAGACAAATCGCCCTGATCTCGTGTTCACTGCACTCTTTGTGCCGTTCTACTGGATCATGATGTCGATCGCGGCAGTGAAGGCAGCGTGGCAGCTTGTCGTCACCCCCTCTTTCTGGGAGAAGACGTCGCACGGGCTCAGCGCCAAAGTAGAAGTTCCCTCGTAGCGACGGGGCGGCTCACGCCAAGCTCCAACTGCTTCCTCCAACCGCCTCGGCACATCTGTCGTGCCGCTGGTCCAGGGCCAGGGCGTGGCCCGTCCGCCTTGTGTGATCTTCACGTGACCGAAGGGTTGCCGCTCGGTGGCCGACGGGCATAGATCGATTCAATTGGGGCGTATTGGAGACTTCTCCATTGACACGACCCCGCAACGCGGCAATATTCGATGACAGCAGTGACAAGCAGTCGAAAGGGCAAATCTCCCGCGAGGGAAGGACGCAAAGCCACGGGACTCCTCGAGTTAGCCGGGCCGCCGAAATGGTTTAGGCAGATGTGCCATTTCCGTGGCCTCAGGTTCCTTTGAGGCGAATTAGGAGATGAGTCAGATCGTGCTTGGACATTTGGATGCCGAACCGAGAGCAGTTGTGCGGACCGCCACACTCCACGATTGGGTTCACACTCGGGGTGCAGTCCTCGCGGCGATAGTTTGCGTACTCATCGCCATCGTGACACTCGACACAGCGCGCCCTGCCTCCGGCGTCGACGATAGAGCAGCGCACGCGACAGCGGGTCACGGGTCCGAGATTGCACTCCGGTCGAACGCCGTCGCTTCGGGTCCGATCCAGCCTGGCTCTGCGCCTACGAGCAGGTCCCGCACCCTCCACTCCGGTTCGTCGTCGAGCACATCACCGAGTTCTCCGCCACCGAACGCATCTCCAGTCGTCGGAGGCCCTTCTGTGGACGCACTTAGCCCATCTTCTGTATCGGCCGGAGGGGGGGCCATCGTCACCGTAATGGGGAGTGGCTTCGAGTCCGCGAGCGCGGTGCTCTTCGGTTCGAATCCCTCCTCCATCTTCTCCGTGATCTCACCAACTCTCATCATCGCTGCGGCTCCGACCAATACCGGCACGGTGAATGTGAGCGTGACCACCAGTACAGGAACTTCACTACCGACGTCGGGCAGTCAGCTCACTTATGTACCCACCGGGCAGCTTCCGATCACTGCGTCGGGGCAGAATCTGGAGGTGGGTGGCGTTCCTACAAAATTCACGGGTGTCAATGCATATGAGCTCGGCACCTCCTGGGGCACCAACGCCGGCTGTGGTGGGATGGAGACACCCGCACAGATTGCCGCACTGTTCTCTTCGTTGGCGCCCGGGTCGCTGGTGCGTTTCTGGGCCTTCCAGGGCACGATCGCCACTGACGCCACGACGCATGACCTGGATTGGGCCCCCCTCGACGAAGTCTTCTACCTGGCCGCCCAGTACCACGTGTACTTGATTCCGACCCTTACCGACCAGGGCGGGAACTGCGATGGCGATCACTGGCGGGACCCCTCGTGGTACACCGGCGGCTACAAGGACGTCTTCAATTCGACGACGAATTCGGACGGAAGTGGAACCACGCCGCTGTCGTACTGGACATACCTGCAACTACTCGTGAATCGCTACCGAAACTCGCCGGCGCTGGGGATGTGGGAGCCGATTTCCGAACCCGAGGCATCATCGTGCGCAGCTGCGTACCAGCCCTTGAACTGCTCGGGGCATCAAACTTGCCCTGACGAATCGGCATCGGCCGCGGACCTTCTGTCGTTCTTCAACGCGGTCGGGGGCGAGATACATTCGCTCGATCCGAATCACCTGGTCGAGGCAGGCTTCCTAAGCGGTGGCGAGTGTGGCCTGGCCGGACAGAATTACGAGGCGGTCGGGGAGAGTCCCGGAATAGACGTGCTGAGCGTCCACGACTACTACGGGTCGGCCACCATGGGGGGCGATCAGTGGAACGGTCTGGCGGTTCGTTTCGATCAGGCGACCGCCATCGACAAGCCGATCATTACCGGGGAGGCGGGGATCCTGGCCGGTACCGGGCCCACCTGTGAGAGCTTCAGCCAGCGGACCGCCGATATGGCGGCCAAAATTAAGGCGCAATTCGAGGTGGGTTCGAGTGCTCTTCTGGTTTGGAACTGGGTCCTCGATCCCCTCGGGCCCTGCAACTACAACACGGGCCCCGGCGACCCGCTCATGGGGTTGCTGGCGGGAGGTAGCTGACCAGCCCATGGCCGGGTGAGCCGGCGGAAGCACCAGCAGCCCGGGCCCAGGGACGCCCTTGCGAACTCAGCGCGATCACCAGGTTATTTCTGTGTGTCAATGGACGTTTACGCTTGTGGATTCGCCCCGGGACTGGTGAAACTAACGACCGATGAGCCAGACCCTCCCTCGTGTCGACGAGGGGCCCTTCGAATCGACCGCCCCTTCCGAGAGCACTTCGGCGTCCGAAAAACTGCAGGACAGGGGGGTGCAGACGAACCACTTTTTCGGAACGTCCCCCCATGCGGGAGTGATAAGCGGCGTTCGCCCCGCAGTCGTTGAACTGGCGATTCCGGTCTACAACGAAGAGGGCATCCTCGAGGCGAGTGTCCGACGCCTCCGCTCCTACCTTGACAAGTCGTTCCCTTTTGAGACGACGATCCTCATTGTCGACAACGCCAGCACGGATGGAACGTGGGAGATCGCCTCGCGGCTGGCCGCTGACCTCGACGGAGTGTCTGCTCTCCACCTCGACAGAAAGGGCCGGGGCCTCGCATTGCGCAGGGCCTGGTCGTTGAGTACGGCGCAAATCGTCGCCTATATGGACGTGGACCTTTCCACCGATCTCGGTGGACTGCTGCCACTCGTCGCCCCTTTGCTCTCCGGGCACAGCGACGTGACGATTGGCAGCCGGCTTGCCTCGGGTGCCCGTGTCGTACGGGGTCCGAAGCGTGAACTTATCTCGCGGGCCTACAACCTCTTACTCAAGCTCTCGGTGCAAGGACGCTTCAGCGACGCCCAGTGTGGATTCAAGGCACTGCGGCGGGAGTCCGCGCAACGCCTGCTGCCCTTAGTGGAAGATGACGAATGGTTCTTCGACACCGAGATCCTGGTCGCGGCCCAACGCCTCGGATTGCGCATTTGTGAGGTCCCCGTCGACTGGGTCGATGACCCCGATTCCCGGGTCAAGATTCTCCGTACGGCGTGGAGCGATGTGCGCGGTGTATGGCGCATCTCCCACGGTTCGGGCCGCCGCCGCGACTTCTCGTCTTCAGGCACTGGCCCGGTCGTGGCCGATCCCCTCTTGAGGTTTGCGGGTGTGGGTGTCGTCTCCACTGTTGCCTACGTAATTCTCTTCGTCCTCTTTCGCAAAGCCTTGGGGGACTTCGGCGCCAACGCCTTGGCGCTCGGGATGTGCGCACTTTTCAACCTGGTCGTACATAAGCGGCTGGCGCACAACATGGGCGGAAAAGCCCAACGCCGACGCTTTGCTGCTGTCGCAGGTGGCCTCTACGTCATCAGCCTCGGCCTGACCTCGCTGGCCTTGGTCGCGGTGCACGACACGGCGACCTCGTCGCTTCTCCTCACCCTTGCCGCCGTGACCGCAGCCAATGCCGTGGCCTCCACCATTCGCTTCGCTGTTCTACGGGCTTGGATATTCCGACCTTCAGTCGGCACAGTTTTCATACCCTGAATGGCACACCAATGTTGAGTTTCGTAAGTGCCAGCAAAGTCCCTCCGGGCGAACCGCACCCAATTGGGATACCTGAGTGAGCATCTTCGACATGGTGGCACAGGACTATGACGAAATAGTCGAAACGTCGGTCCCCGTCTTCGGTGCAAACATTGAGTTCTTCCATCGAAACAAGATTCACCACTTGGCCCGGATCGCCCGCCATGCCGGGATTGATTTGTCCACTGCACGGGTCCTGGACGTGGGCTGCGGTACCGGCGCCACCGACCGAATGCTGCGGCCGATGGTGGGCTCGCTCGCGGGAATGGATTTTTCCACAGAGATGGTGGCGAGAGCGAAGAGGGACAGCACCGACATCGACCACCGTGTCTATGACGGTGAGACCCTCCCTTTCGAACCTCAGACCTTCGATGTTGCCTTCGCTTTCAATGTGATGCATCACGTTCTCCCTGACGATTGGGAGGGATTTGCCGAGCAGATGGTCGCCGCCGTCCGGCCCGGTGGGATATGCGTGATCATCGAACACAATCACCTCAATCCGGTGACCCGCAGGTCGGTGCGCAACTGTCCCTTCGACGCCGATGCTGTTCTTGTGACACCGGCCGACGCACGGAGGGTCTTTCGGAAAGCCGGCGCCCACACGGTGGCGAAGTGGTTTGTCCTCTTTGCTCCTCGTGGCGGGCACCGCACCTTCCAGGCCGAGCAGTGCCTTTCCTGGCTCCCCTTGGGGGGCCAGTTCCTCTACAGCGCACGCCGTTCGTGACGATTGCCGACAGCCCCACCGCTTGAAGCGGGCGTTGGGGCTGTCGCTTCGAGTGGGTCACTGCGCCTGGTTCGGGTGTTCGAATACCTTGAAGAGCCGGAATGCCGGGCACGTCCCACGACTCGGAAACTTGTGGACGTCTTTGGCAAACCCGTCTCCGGTGGTCCACAGCGAAGGGTACTGAATATTCATCGCAGTTATGGGAAACGTGGCTGGATCTGGCTCCAAGATGAAATGGGAGTGAAAGGTCAGAGGATCCGCGAGCTCACGCTGAAAATCGCGGTTGTTGGGAATCACATACAGCCTGGGTTGATTGCTGGTCACAATGATCTCGGGCATGCAGTCGGCGGAATTGTCCACAATGATGTCCCCGTTCGGGAGATGGAGATTGTCGAGATAGGTGCTTATGTTCACTATCGCGGCGTAGCGATACTGAAACAAAGCATCAACTGCGTTGGGATGCTTCTCGAAAATGAATGCGAGTTGTTGCAGTTCCTCCGACCCGATATTCGGATTGAACATCGCCGCCGCGGTGGTCACCACAGCGGGAATGAGGAGAGCCAGAGTCAAAAAGATCGATGCCAGGTCGCGTAGTGCTCTTCTCCCCGCTCCGAGCGATGGTCTCTGTCTCGCGCCCCGAGGCGTCGTGCGCGTCAAGTTCGGGTTCGGGGCGATGAGGCTGCCGACAAGGAAGACTTCAATCGGAATGGTCACGATGTAGTAGCGATAGTACGGCTGGATGTTGTTGTTCAGGAGCGCCAGCATGTCGAAGCCGAGCGCCCCCCCCAGCACAGAGATGGGTGCGAGAATTCTGGGATCGCGCCGTCGAGTGGCCAGGACAATGGCCGCGACCAGCACGAGGGGAATGAGTGGCCACATCGAGAGAATGGCGTGGAACTCGTACAGGATACGAGCATGGAGAGATTCGTGCGTGAGATTCGCTTCTTGTTCAGAGCTGCCGTAAAGCGATGAATACTGGCCGAAGAAGCTGCCGGTGATGACATAGCTGATGACCGCCCATCCCGTCGCCGCAAGGACACCGGGAATGACGAAAATCGTGCTGTCCGCGATCGCACTCTGAGCTCGAGGCCATCGCCCCCCTTTGGCTCGCGAAAAGGACACAAGTGCGACCGCGATTCCTCCGGCGATGACACCAGCAGCCGCTTCGTTCCGGGTCAAATAGGAGAATCCCAGCGCGATCGCCGAATAGGCCAATGACCGCAGGTCGCCGGCGTGCAGCCAACGGAGCAGATACCGCACTGCTGCAATGAGCGTAAAGAGATAGAGGCCCTCGCTCATGCCGTTGCCGGAGTAAAGAAGGATCATTGGATCGAGTGCGAACAGCGCCGTCAGGACCAGCCGTGGAGCGCGGGCGATGCCCCATTCCCGCAAGGCGGCGCGCAGTTGGTAGACGGCACCAGCCATGGAAAATGCGCTCGTCAGGCTGCCGGCAAAGTTGTTGTGGGAGAGCGCGGTCCAAAAGTGGTTCCCGAGGAGAAAGAACATGGCGGCAACGGAGGGCAGCGGCTCCCACACGAACCCGACCGCGGCGAGGTGTCGATCGCGCGAATAGAGAATGTAGAAACCGTTCGCCATCCTGGAAAACGCGTCGCCGAGAAACGAGTGGTATTTGAAGTCGAGCAAAATAGCGATGACGAGGTAGATGCCGAGTGTGAGGAGAAAGACCAAGGTTCCCTCGGTGGCCACGTGACGAATGAGAAAACGACCGGGCCCCTTTCTGTGAGGGGGCGCGTTGCGGGAAGGGGGTGGCCCGCCTGGTTGTCCATCCTCGATCCACGGGTTCGCATCGGGACGTGTAAGGGTCGTCGTCATTCGATGCTCCCCGGTCAGTTGCGTGGTGCGTGATCAGCCACGGTAGGCGCGCCCCTGAGTGGCTGGAAGGAGCACCGGAGTTGTAGAGGACGTCGAGGATGGGTCCGTTGAGGGGGAGGAGGTCGATGTAGACGTCGAAGACGGGTCCGTCGAGGTGGAGGACGTCGGCGATGACGAAGTCGTCGTCGAGCCGGACGAGGAGGTCGAGGTGGAGGTCGACCCCACGGAGCTGGTCGAGGTTGACGGCGGCGTCGTGGTTGACGTTGTTGATGTGGACGAGGTGGTTGAAGTCGAAGAAGGCGGCGTTGTCGTCGTCGAAGGGCCCACCGGATAGCTCTTCACTGCCGGTGACATTCCCAGCAGGGCTGACAGCATGGTGTCGTCGTTCCCATCCATCCCGAGCGCCCAGATGCCCATGCCGGCCAAGTTGCTCGAGGAGGCCAATTGCGCCGCGTCGTACAGGGAGGTCGGAACCTCGAAGTAGGTCTCGTACCACTGGGAACCAACCTGGAAAGACGTCCAGCCCGTGTCGGTGGTTGAGTCCCAGTAGACCGGGTGGCCTTCCGCCATGATCTGGCCGTACGAAATGGTGGTGGCAGGGCCGGTGGCGTGAGCCGTGAGCGTACCGTCGCTGGTTGGCCAATCAATCCCGAAGAATGGCATTCCGAGAATGACCTTCGAAGCCGGCACCGCTGCAACGTACTGGTCAATCGTCGTCTTGTCGGAGAACAACGTGCTGGTGAGGGGCGACGTTGCAGAAGCGCTGGCTTGCAGATTCAGTCCGTACTCCATGACAAAGAACGCATCGACCGCCGGAGCCAGGGCTCGGATGTTGTAGAAGCCGTTGGGATCACCAGCCGAGCTGGCGTAGGTGTCCATTGTCACCTGATAATGCGGATTGACTCCGTGGATGGCTGCCGACACCTGAGTGATCAGGTTCGTAAGGCCCAGCTGGTCGCCGTTGCCCTGACCCTCAAAATCAATGTTCACTCCATCGAGATTCTTTGTCTCGATCGCACTGATGAGCGCGTGTGACAAGGTGGACGGTGCGGTCGGTGACGAGGTGAGTTGGTTGAGCGAACTTTGGTCGAAGTCAGTCACGGTGAGCACCACACGGTCCCCGGCCCCGTGGGCACGGGTGACGAGGTTGACCAGCGCTTGGCTCTGGTAGCCCGTCCACCCCGGTCCTGATTCGTCGAGGGTGCCATCGGCGTTTACGTCGATGCTGAAGTAAGCAATCGTTGAGATTTGGTTGACGTCGAATCCGGGGCTCTCCGGAAGGGTCCAATACGGGGCGAATCCGAAGATCTCATGCGGGCGGAGAGCGGGCGCGTCGGCCAATGAAGGGGGGGCCGGTGCTGGCGGGGTCGTCGCTGCGGGAAGGCTGACGGCCGTGCTCGTCGCCGGCAAGGCAACCGTGGCCGAGACGGGCGCAGCATTCTTGACCAACTGCGCGTTTCCTTCGATACCGTGGCTCCCGACGAGATGGTGTGCTTTGGGCGGGGGGCCACCGATGTTGGCTGCTATCGCGACGATCAGGGTGATCAAGACGATTGCCGCCGAGAGCACGGATGCCGAGGCAGTCCTGTGGGCAGCGAGGTATTCTTCAGCGGCCGTGCGCGTGCGGGAAATAATACGCGGATTTGCCAGGCCGGCGATGCTCGTTGGGCCGGAAGGTTCCGCGCTGTCGGATTTTCTCGGGTACAGGTCGCGAGAGAGAAGGTCCGCCACGACGACGGCCCGGCCGAGTGCCTGCTCGAGGGAGTCCGAGCCCGCAACGGCCTCCTCTATCGTCAGCCAATCGATCGCCCGTTCGGCCGACCAGCTGACATCGTGACCCCCATCGGGGGACTGGCGTCGGTTGAACAGGTACTCGACGAACTGTCGGAGGTGGACGAAATTCGTCAGGTCAATGGGCTCTGACGGGTTGGTGTGCGAAGTGTCGTTGTCCATGTTGGAGTCGCTCATCCCCGGGGTGCGATTTCCAATTTGAAATGGGGAGAACGAGTTTGGGCAATGCCTAGGGAGGGCCCATCGTCGTGAAGGATCGACCGGACGAAGGCGGCCTTTGGTCGTTGGCCGGTGGGGCCAAAACGGAATTGAGGGCATTCAACTCCCTGACAAGCTCGCTGTTGACGCCGGCAAACCCTGCGATGGCTGACTGCAACTCCTGAGCCGTCTGGGCGGGAATGAAGGATGAGTTCTGTTGTGCTTGTCGACGTATCTCGTGTGCTTCCTCGGTTGCTTCGCGCAGGATCGCGGCGGCCTTTGCTTCGGCCTCGGCCAGAATCTCTTGGACCTTTTCTTCGAGGCGCGCGAGGGAGGCCTCGGAGAAACGCTGTGCCTCTAAGAACAGGCGACCGATCTCATATTCGGTAGTCCTGATTGCCGTGACCTGACCGAGCTGGCTGTGCGCCTGCTCGAGCCTGCTCTGTAGCTCTTCGACTGCCGCGGCAATCGCGTCGATCTCGGTGCTCGCTGATTCGACAGCGCTGTTCTCTGCTGATGCCTGTCCCGCCCAATTCCCGTCGGCTGGCCCGGCCCAATGCCCGTTCGCAGTCGGATAATCCTCATGTTGAGAGGGAGGGACGCTGAACACCGGATTGACAGGGTTGGTGCTCACGTACCATTTACTACCATCGGTCCCCAGGGCGGGCCAGCCAGGAGCGGCTATGTTTGCCTCCCGTTCACATTCTCTTAAGGCGGGAAATGTGAGTGTCACGCTGCGGAAACCTAAGAGTGCGACACCCGGCCGATTTCGCCACGGTGGTTGCTCTCCGGCGCGTTCGCGAGATCGCGATGTGGGAGTATCTCGCGCTGTGCTCGCCTGCCTTTCCGATTGAGTTTAAGACGATGTGGCGAGTGACATGAGGGGATGGCATGTCGATCCCTTCGGTATCCACGAATTCCGGTTCTTTTCGGATGACGGTAAACCCACGCTCTTGGTCCGTGACGGGGAGACAAAGTCTTACGACAAGCCTCCATCGTCGTCGGAGAGCTTCATGGCGGCGAAAGCCACCGCAGAACCTCAACTACAGCGGATCGTCACCGTGCGGGCAGTGGGTACACCCCCTGGGCCGCCTTCACCTCCGCCCGAGTATGTCGCCCTCAACGGGCATGCACCCCCGCAGCAGCCCGCTTCCTTCTCCCATCCCCACGGGTTCCCGGTGCTGTCCCGAGCGGCCAAGGTCGCGTATGGTGTGGTCTTGACGGCGATGGTGGTCAGCGCGGTGGCCCTTGCCGTTATTCATCTGAACGGCAAGAAGGCGCCACCGCACCCGAAGACCGTTGCACAAGCGCCAATCACCAGCGCCACCACTTCGACACCCGTTTCGACGACGACGCTCGCCGTCCCGTCGGCGTTGAAGCCCACGGCTGCGGACGCCGCCGCTGATCTCGTATCGAGTTGGGCCGCAGGGAACCAGGCCCAGGCTCTTTCGGTGGCGACGGCCCCAGCAGTAGCGACTCTCTTTGCCTCTCACTACACGAGCGGGCTCGCCATCGACCGGGGGTGCAGCGTGGCGTTCTCGCCCATCGTGTGCTCGTACGGTCCGCCCGGGGGGTCTGCACCCACAGACCCGATCTATGAGATTGACGTACTGCAGGCGACCGGGGGCTGGTACGTGAGCGCGGTCAAGATCAACAATTGACCCATGCGCAATGTTCCTTCGGAAAAATCGGAGCTTGGCCTCGTCGTGTGTGACGTCCCGCTTCTCCTGCCGGTCTTGACGTGTGCTCAATTCGCGGCCACGGTTTAGCCATGGAGCCCACTGACCCTTTCTCTGAAGGCGAGACTGGACAGTGGGCGGGAGTCCACCCGGCCCCGGCTTTCGGCGATGCAATGCCGGCGCCCGGAGAACTGGGCATCAAGGAGAAGCGGACCTGGAAGACGTGGCAGGTCTTCTGCGCCATGGTCATCGCCGCGCTGGTGGGAGCGCTTCTCAACTACAAAACGGTCCCCTCATCCGGGGCTTCGGGATCGACGGGCGGCTACAAACTGCCTCCGCCGGGTGGCGCCTCGAGCTCGACGACGACAACCGGGGGCGCCTCGGACTCCACGACGACCACGGCTGGCGCCGCTAACTCCACGACGACCACGGCGAGCTCCAGTGGGAAATCAGGTGCCCATTCTTCCTCGACCACCACGACAGCTGCCGGCTCGACTTCTCAAACTTCGTCGACGACGACCACCACGGCAGCAGCCCAGACACAGGTGCTGGTGGGACCAATGCAGTCTCAGGGCGATTGGACGAGCCCGGCATTTACCATTACGTCCGGGAGCTGGAAGATCGGTTGGGCCTTCCAATGCACGGCCGCGCCGCCCTCAGGGCCTTCGTTCGAGGTCTCCGTCGCGACGGCCGCCTCCTCGACCGGGACGCCGGCCGTCACCGAGACGGGGCTCTCTGGAAATGCGGTAGCCACTGAGTCGACGACCGGTCAACAGAAGCTGTTGGTACAGGCTCCCGCCGGTTGCGTGTGGGTCGTCAAAGTCACCGGTTCTTAGCCGACCCGTCGGAACCCTGGAACTGCAGGCGCGCCAACTTCTCGTCGAGCTCCGCGAAGTAGTCGTAGTCGCGCTTCCCTGGGGTGCCGGCGCCATCGTCATTCCAATGTGGCGGCGCCAACGGTGCTTCCGCGATGGCGGGCGGAATGCGCGATGCTGTCGGCCAATCTGATTGCGTCGCCGGGGAGGGCCCCGAGAAGGCGTTGAATTCCGGTCCGCCTCTCGTCGACGGGTATGGCGTTTCACGGAGCTCGGAGGCAGTGCCCGATATCGGTCCGGCCTGCGCTGGCGTGCGTTGCGCTTCTTGGGCTGAGGATTCGAGGGGCGGATACTCGGCGAATGAGGGAGCGAAACCCGCGGAGAACGCACCCCGGAACGCACCGTTGGAATCGCGTGCAGCCATGTCAATCCCAGATTGGGCGAGTCGCGCCCTTCGGAGTTGCGCAACCAGCGCCTGTTCCTCGGCCGCTAAGGCGGAAAGGACCCCTATGAGCCGGTCGAGCCTTTCTTGGAGAGTGCCGTCCGGCATGAGCGCAGCGTAGATCGATTCTGCGGGCGTCTTTTGCGCGCGTTGCTCGGGGCTATTCGCTGCTCACGCATCATGGGCGCCCGAATGCGTTCCCGGACCCGGGCATTTCTGCCGTGCCCACTTCGCAGAAATCGAGACAAAAGGCCCGTACCCCCCGGAGGGAGATGAACTCGGGTGACCCTTCTGTGACCAATAGGCGTCCTGGTCTCGATCGGGAGATGTTTTCTTCGTGTCACCAGGCGTTTTGGCTTGAGTGCCGATCTGATACGTGCGAAAACTCATGTGGGCGGGCAACCACTCAGCAACCAGGCAGCGATCCCATTCACAGAAGGAGACCCTCAAATGTCCATTCGGCTAGCCGCCAGGCAAGTCGCCGCATCCGTCGCAGCGCTCGCTGCCATGGGTGCGTTCTCCATCGCGGTGCTCTCGGGGCCGGCCGGGGCGGCGGCACCAACCCAAGGCCAGTCGGTTCCCAACTCGGCCCAGCCGGTCGGGACGTTCACCGCAGGGACGCCGTTCTCGAGTGGGCAGGGCATCAACATCGTGGTGCCGGCGAACAGCCTGTTCGTCTCCAACTCCAACGTCAACATCCTCGAGTGCTCGGCACCCAACGGTGTGATTCCCACCAGTCCGACTGCGTGCAACGGTGACACCATCCAAGGACCGAGCGTCGCGCCCAACGCGGACGGCTCGATCAACTACCAGAACGCGACGGGTTCGCTGTACCCGGTGTACTTCACGCCCGACTCGTCGATAGGCGACACCACCAGCAGCCCGAAGTGTGGCAACACGGCCGCCACGGAGTGCATCCTCTTCATCGGGGACAACCAGGGCGACTTCACCACACCGCATGTGTGGTCGCAGCCGTTCTTCGTGAACCCCACAGCAGGTGACACCGGCGCCAACCCCGGCGACGGAAACCTGCCTGAAGTGCCGTTGGCCATTCTGCTGCCGATTGCTGCTCTCGGCATCATGGGTGGGACGGTCGCCGTCCGTCGGCGTCGGTCAGCAAGCCGGGCCCACTCGTCGCTCGTATGAAGCCCATCTCCGTCGGGCAACAAGAGAATTGTGAACAACAAAACCCAAGAACACGAAAAGGAGCAACTGCAACCATGCATAGGCACAAGCAGTCGTTGCGCGGCCATTTCCTCCGCGCCGCAACCATCGGCGTAGCGGGTCTCACCGCTTCGCTGATGGTGGCAGGAGTGGCAGCGGCCAGCACACCGGCCGACCCGCCCGGAGGCGTGGCACCGCACTTCTACAACGGGAATGTGGAAGGGATCCGCGACACCGGTTCCGACACCACCTTCTTCCTGATGCAGCGGATCGGGGACCTCTACACCGGTGCCGGGCTCTACGGCTGCACCCTGAACGCGAGTGCCGGCCAAACGCTGTACAACTCGAGCGACCCCGCCTCGACGACCAGCAACGAGGAGTTCTTCTGCCTGTCGGGTCAGAACGTCTCCACGACCGACGTCAACGACAACTGGGACCGGACAGAGGTGACTGAAGGCGTGGACGACGTGGGATCCGGAGCCGGTCAGAACCAGCTCTGCGCCGCGCTCTCGACGCCTCTGACGGTCGACTTCGCCCGCTCGTCGAAGCCTTCGACGGGGGCATGCTCGACAGAGGTGCAGACGGGATACGCCAAGGACGGTGTGCCGATTGTGAGCTACCCGATCAACCCGAATGTCTACGGGACGTCGACGACAGCTCCGTACTCCTCCATCAATGGAGGCGTCGTCGGCCCCGTGTCCAAGGGCTGGTTGCCCGGGGACAGCCCAGCCGGCCCTTACACGGGGAGCCCGCTCAACAACATTGCCAACAACGACAATGGTGGTGGAGCGAGCAGCACGGCCTATCGCCTCTGGTGCGCGACTGACTCTTCGAGGATCACGGACTGGGGTTCGCTGACGAACCTGGGCCCGAGTCTGCTGATCATCAAGGCCAGCACCACCTCGGGCTCGCCGACAGTGACGATCTCGGGGAACTTCCAGAGCACTGTCGCATCCGGTCAGACGGTTACGGGCACTGGGATCCCCTCGGGCACCACGGTGAGCTCGGTTAGCGGCGGCACGCTGACCCTTTCCAACAACGCGACGGCGACGGGGACGGTCAACCTGACCATCACCACGACCACCAAGTTGGCGGTAGGCCAGGGCGCCCCGATCGGGGTTGCGATCCGTATCATGGGTGTGAACACCGCCTCGGGCACTGAAGCTACGTTCGCCAGTTACGCCGAAAGCGGCGTCTCCGGTGGAGGGTGCTCGTCAAACATGGACACGAACGCCGCCAGCGACCCCAACCCGGCAACGGACACGGGCGACAACTCGACGCCGCACATTGCGCTCGAGAATAACTCGGACCAGATGAACGAGTTTGCTGTTGGAGACTGGCCATCGCCCGACTTTGTCGACCAGGCGATCGAAGTGTCCACGACGCTCTACATCGAGTCCAACGGTGTCCTCAACACCAACCCGTACGCGGCGGCCTCGACTATTGACGGGACCTCCTACTCGGCCACCAAGGTCGAGGAGAACGGCTCGAACCCCACGTCCGGGACGGAATTGCAGAACACCTACCCGACGGCGCGGACCCTCTTCAACATCTACCTTTCCAACACAGTCCGTGCGTCGACTGGTGGATTCCTGAACTGGATCTGTGACGGGAACACCAACTTCTCCAAGGGGCTCGACAACACCACGGGGTTGAATTTCGACCAGGAGCTGGGCAACCTCATCGCCACAACCTTCGGGTTCCCGAGGCTCACCGACGAGAGCACGGCGCCGTCGATCAGCACCCCGGCTGACGGGATCGCTGCTCCCAACACTGCGTGTGCGGCCAGCATCTTGGTCAACACCACGAGCGGGTCGGACCAGATCACCTTGGCCTCGGGCGCGTTCCCGCCGGACATCGTGAACGCCGGTGGACTGGTTGGTGGAGGAAGCGTCGGCGTCACCGACGCCAACTTCCCCGCTGGGACCACGGTGGTGTCGGGAGCAGGGACGAGCACGTTGACCCTTTCCAACAACGCGACGGCCACGACAACTGGAGTGTCCACGAGCTTCTCCGGAGTGCCTGCGGTCACCGCCGTAGCCAACCCGCAGACCTAGCGGCACGCGAGCAAATAGGTAGTACCCGGTAGGCCTAACACGGCGCTTACCGGTTGTAGGGCCCGGCCCGGGGGCCGGCGAGCGATCGCCGGTTCCCGGGCCTTGGGCTTGCAAAGGGCAGGTGTCGATTTGTCGGACCCAACAGAGCAGAGGGATTGCGAGTGACCAGAAGTGGGCATTCCCGGTTCAGTGTGAACCAATGGTCGAGGGAGTGGCGGAGCTGGCGAACACTTCAATTGGTCGGGATGGCGCTGCTGACGATGGTGGCGGTGACAGTATGCGTGGCTGAATTCGCCGGGGCGGCACCGACAGAGGGGCAGTCCGTTCCCGATTCGGCTGTTCCGGTGGGGACCTTCACCGCCGGGCAGCCCTTCTCGAGCGGCCAGCTCATCAATGTGGTCGTGCCGACGAACAGC